>JAEEGL013977683.1_pt1 | contig 54526 bp, 51 predicted proteins | sample 9134231 | NCBI WGS metagenome assembly JAEEGL01 (sample SAMN16246548, study PRJNA631951) | gut metagenome | biome: gut microbiome; feature: rumen; material: fiber-attached | host: Bos | place: Iran: Karaj | collected 2018-10
ACTGTCTTGCTTTTCTTTTCTCATAGAATATTAATCAAACTTGCCTCATGTTTTGTCAGGACGGGAATCCTGTTTGAGATTCTAACCTTCCCTTTTATCATGTTGATCTACTCCTGCAATGCCTACTTCTATGGAGACAGCGCAGAAGAGATAATGCTGCCGTTTTATCTTTACGGAATCTTAACAGCAGTAAGAGCAAACAATAAGAAGACTTCAATAAGCAAGAAAAACGCCTTCCTCGCGGGCATCGGTGCCGCAGCAGCGTTTTGGATAAAATTCACCCTTTGCGGCTTCTATATTGGCTTGATTGTTCTAATGGTAATCACATCGATCCGCAACAAAAAGATACATGATCTGTTAGTTCAGGCTGCATATTTCATATTGGCATGCATTACCATATCTGTTCCGATACTTTTGTATTTTTTGGCTAACAATGCTTTATCAGACCTCTTCACTGTATATTTTTACAACAACATATTTCTGTATCGGGGAAGCGAAGGGGCAATCCCTTTAACAGCCAAGTTCCCATACTCAATGATGTTGTTATTCATGAAACTTGACTCAAATTACATTTTGACTCTTCTAATCCTTCCTGCAATCCTGTTCTTCTCGTTAAGGAAAAACAGCAAACACCTGCCTTCGCTTATAACACTGTTTGTATTTACTTTTGTCTTTGTCTTTTGGGGCGATTCGCAGATGTTCTACTATGTGTTCGGCGTTGCGGCGTTCGCTGTAACAGGAATAATACCGGTCACAACACTGCTGGTATCTATCCTTGACAAAACAAAACAACCGGTAAGGATTATTCTCACCGGCGCTCTTTCTGTCGCCCTGGCATTAACAAGCTTTATGACTTCTTTTGCAACCAATCTGATTTTTAAGCCGCACTCCATACAGCCACAGGCGATATTTGCAGATTCCATACCCGAAGATTCAACTCTTCTTTGTTATGACTTCCCTGATCTCGGATTCTATACAGAGGCCGGAATCGTTCCGTCGGAAAAATACTTCTGCACATATATGATTGACAACGCTCTCGGCGAATCTATCGATCAAAGAGAGTCGGCAATCCGCGAGGGACGTGTCGATTTTGTAGTAACCAGAAATAACACCTATGAGTGGAGCAACTACGAAATGATAGATATCGCCTCTATCGAAACAATAGACTACAACGGTATTCTCGGACCTGACTACTTCTACCTTTACAGACTGTCAGATTAACCGTTATAGAACTCTTTTACAGCCTCACAGACATATTCAACTTCACTTAGTTTGAGACTGTGGAACAAGGGCAGCCTTAAAAGTCTGTCGCTTTCTTTAGTCGTGAATTTGTCCTCACCGGCCATTCTTCCGAACTTTAGTCCGGCGGGGGAACTGTGGAGCGGAACATAATGGAAGACAGCATGGATATCCTTCGAGGAAAGGAACTTGATAAGCTTGCTTCTCTCCTCTATCCCAGACGTCTTTATATAAAACATGTGCGCGTTATGCGTGCAGTAATCGGGAATAAAAGGCAACCCGATAAAGCCCTTCCCGGCAAGATCCGTAAGCAGCTCATAATACAGGTTCCACTTTCTCATCCTGTCATCGAAAATATCCTGAGCCTGCTCAAGCTGTGCCCAAAGATAAGCTGCGTTCATCTCACTTGGAAGGTAAGAGCTTCCTTTATTCACCCATGTATACTTATCAACTTCGCCTCTGAAGAAACGGGCTCTGTCAGTTCCCTTCTCTCTTAAGATCTCTGCATCTACAATGTTTTCCTTATCACGGATAAGGAGAGCACCGCCTTCTCCCATCGTAAAGTTCTTGGTCTCATGGAAACTCAAGCATCCGAAGTCTGCAAACGAGCCTAAGGGCTTCCCCTTATAAGACGCCATTATGCCTTGTGCGGCATCCTCAACAACATAAAGCGAATGTCTCTTTGCAATATCCATGATGGTGTCCATCTCGCATCCTACTCCGGCGTAATGAACGGGAACGATTGCTTTAGTGCGCGGTGTAATTGCTTCCTCTATCTTGCTCTCATCGATATTCATAGTATCGGGACGGATGTCAACGAATACGATTTTCGCGCCCCTTAACACAAATGCGTCTGCAGTGGAGCAGAAGGTGTAAGAAGGCATAATTACCTCGTCACCTTCCTTTATGTCACAAAGCAATGCAGTCATCTCAAGTGCATGTGTGCATGATGTGGTGAGCATAACCGATGTTACATCACACGATTCCTTAAGCCATTGATTGCAAAGCTTAGTATATTTACCGTCGCCGCACATCATAAGTTGTACATTAATAACATCATTAATGTAGTCTATTGCCTTCGGTGAATATGTTGGTCTGTTAAAATCAATCATTGGCTCTTCTCATGGTCATTCTTTATGAATGTCTCGTTCATCACAGAACCCCTTATTCTTAATCTCTCTTATAAAGTATAACGGACGGTTCTTTGATTGCATAAAGATATTACCAATATAAATTCCTGCAATCCCGTTAAATGTAATGGTAAGTCCTCCCACAAGCAGAACTGTCGCAATAACACTGGTCCAGCCCGGATCGATATCAGCAACAAAGTACTGAATTACAAGGAAGATGATATAAAGAAACGCTATAGCTGTGATTATGAAACCTACATATGCTGCGAATTTTAATAAAGAGGCCGACTGTGATGTCAGGATTTCCTCAGCAAGCTTCAGTTTTTTCCCTAGTGTATACGACGACTCCCCCTCTTTGCGAGGATTTGTTTCCACATCCACAAGAGCCTGCCTGAATCCCATCCAGCTAATATACATGGCATATTCACGATGATATTCACGCATAGAACAAAAACTGTCTTTTACCTTCTTGGTGCAAATCGTATAATTGCATGTCTGAGGATCAAATCTATATCCCGACAGTTTTTCATATAAACGATAAAAAAGCTTGGATATAAACATCTTAAACCCCGTATCTTTTCTATCGGTTCTCCTTGCAAAGACGATGTCATACCCTTCTTTAGCCTTACTATAGAGTTTTCTTATTTCTTCAGGCTTGTCCTGAAGATCGCAATCCATAACTACTATATAATCGCCGTCAGCGTAATCCAAACCCGCTGTTATAGCTTTGCTCTGACCAAAGTTTCTTGACAAAGCTATTCCGATAACTCTCTTGTCTTCACTTGAAATACTATCTATCAAGTCCCATGAACCTTGAGGGCAAGCATCATTCACAAGGATAATCTCATAATCATCCGTAATAGAAGTCAGCGTGGTTGTAAGTCTTTCATAGAGTTCTCTTAAAGCGGCTTTACATCCGTATACAGGGATAACTACAGAAATCTCCATACTACCTACTCTCAATCAATTATCTTTCTTGTTAAAACTCATCATGTAAGATGGGGAGTCCGGACCTTCCATAAATATAAGATCCAAGATGCTGACATACCCGTTATATTCCCCATGAAGCTGAGGGTAAGAAGGATACCCCTCATAGTCCATATAATGAAGCTCGATATTACTCCTCTTAAACACGTCATCAACTATATAATCTTTAGCAGCGGGGCCGGATAAATAGTAATCTCCTCCTGCACTTAATACTAAGCCTGCTAGTCTCTCCGTCTTCCCTTCACACAAACCGTAATCAGTATCGTAGGATAGTTTTGTGCTGATACCCAGAACATTACAAATGTTGCTTATAAACAGATAATTTATATCCGACAAATATTCAAGTTCAGAAGCCTGACTGTAGAGATTTTCAAATAAATCCTTATATTCACTAAAGAACGGTGCTTTAGAATAACTCATTTTGATGGTATTCCAATGATTTGATGCCCACTCCCGGGATACCACCTTCGTCTCCCTTATCTTTTGAAGATATTTACCCTTATTCTCAACAGGAATACTCAACCATATAATTCCATTTGGGGTTTTGATCTTATTACGATTACGCCAATCACGTCTGGTGTATTGCATCTGATCATAAATAATAAACTCATCAACAGAGTTAATGATATCAAAGTATCCTTTCCATGGAATGTAGTTAGACTGGAGAATTGCGACTTTTTTCATGCTAAGCCTTATTCAGCATTAAAGATTCTGTTAAAAACCGTATTCCCGGTATTAAAGCTGTCATCTTTGTAAACAGCCAGACACGCCTCAAATGGGAATACCATATTATCCAAAACCACACGTCTCGAATGACTATATGCAATCTTAAGTATACGTTCGGGAGCAATATGGAAATCAAGCTCGGATGTCCTGTAATCAACTTTATCAGTAAGGAAGTGCATTATTACTACTCCCGAATCCGTACATACAGACAACGCCTTCTTCAAAAAGCATTCTATATATTCATAGCTCTCATCGTCTTTCTTCGGATCAAGATTGGTAAAGCAACCGCATTCAACCACTACATCGTATCTTTCATGGATATCTGACTCCATGAAATCAATGCACTCGAAGTCTCCTTCCGGGTAATTCTTTGCAGATTCTTTTACGAAGTCAGGCATAAAATCAATACCTTTGTACTTAATCAACCTGAAAACATCATCCTCAGAAATAAAACCATATAAATCACCCAAACCGCTTCCAATATCAAGAAGAGTTTTGGCATCTGAAGGCACATAACTCATTATCTGTGCGAAGCGGAGGGGCTGCTTATTCTTCGTCCATCCGACACTTCTCTCATCATTACCGAAGTTATTGTAAAGTTCGGAAAAACGGGAGATATTGTTATTTCTCACAGTATTAATAAAAGAATAATCCATAAAGAATCCTTTGTTTAAAATTCCCTTAAATTATAACACTTGAAAACATATATAATCAACGAATGGTAATAATCAGACAAAATCCATAAACACAAGATTGGCGTAATCCAGGCCCTTACGCGTCAGTCTGTACCCGGTATCCGTCTTCTCGAGATACCCGAGCTTTACGTTCTTACCGACCTCATCTTTAAAGCTGTCAGCCAGTTCAAATCCCATGCCCTTGGAAGTCCTTAAAGCAAGCATACACTTCTCCTTGATCTTGTCTTCATCAGTAAGAACCTCTTCTGTTATGCGCTTCATCGGATCTTTAATATATTCCTCAACACTTTCCGGGTGAGCGAATCTTTCCGAATTAAGGTATCCGTGTGCGCCTGCTCCGAATGCATAGTACTCCGACCCTTCCCAGTACGACAGATTATGTCTGCTCTCGTATCCCGGGAAAGCGCAGTTGGATATCTCATAGGGAACCAACCCATTCCCGTTAAGAAACGCACGCAGGCCGTGGTACATCTTCCGCTCCAGCTCCTCATCAGCAAACTCATCGAGCCTGCCGCCGTATTTCTTCTCAAACGGGGTGCCTTCCTCGATCATGAGGGAATACATGCTGATGTGCTTCGCGCCCGCGTCAATGAGAATCTTCGCATCTTCGTAAAGGTCCTCTTCCTTCTGTCCCGGAACGCCCAGCATCAGGTCACACGAGATGTTGGTAAAGCCTGCTTTTCGCGCGGATTTGATGGCAATTAAAGCTTCTTTCCTGTCGTGAAGCCTTCCCAAAGTCTTAAGGACATCGTCATGCAGCGATTGCACGCCTATCGAGATGCGGTTAAACCCGGCTTCGATATAGGCGCTGCCCTTCTGCTCATCAAATGAATTCGGGTTAACTTCAATCGTGAACTCTCCGTCACCTATACTGAACATCTCCCTTATGTATCGGAACGCACCGCACACATAGGACGCATCTGCAAACGACGGAGTACCGCCTCCGAAGTAGATAGTCTCTGTCCCCCCATCTTTCCCGGCAGAACAGATAACAGGCTGCTCTAATATTTCCTTTTGCAGGGCCTCAAAAAACTTCGCGGCATCAGAACATCCCGCAACAGAATAAAACCCGCAGTAGGGGCACTTGCGCGCGCAGAAAGGAATGTGAACGTAAATGTGCATCAGAAAGTGGTCCTGCGCACTCCGGGCCTCACGGGCTGATCCGGAATGGGAGACGCATCTTTAAGCGCTGTCAGAAGCGCATTCTTGAAAGTAATAAAGCTCGGGGAAACATTATTGTCGGGCTCCATATAAAGTGAGATGGCTTCAGCCCAGCGCGCCTTATAGTGACCTATAGCAGGATATCCGATGTCAATAATACTCTCGTAAGTATCAGGGAATGTAGTCTTGCAAAGCATCTCCCACGTGCCGCAGATGCTGTCCTGCACATACTCCTCGTAAATCTTAATGTCGCTTTGAGGGTATGCTTTCATGATCGCCTTAATGTCACCCAGAAGCCACGCTTCGATCTCCTCGGTACAAAGCCCGACCACCGACCTTATGTCACGTGCATATTTCTTGCACACAAGATATAGCTCGCGTCGAAGCTCATCGGGATCTTTATCATCAGAATCCATGATGACGACCAGTATAGTGTCGGTCCCGCCGTAAACTTTATTGTAAGCGCGGCACTTGGCCGGGAGCAGATTAAGAAGTGCACTCTCGAACTTCTCCGGTCTTGTGTCCCAGTCCTTAGGCAGGCTTCCGCATCCCCTGTGAGGACGCACCGCCACATCGGCTTCGATTTGATTTTGCTTAAGAAGCCTCTTTACAAGCCGTTCAACTACAACGGCACCCGATTTATCTTCAGTCAGTATCTCAATGTGCATTATTCACACCATCTTCATCGTACTCGCTCGAGCCCTGGTCCAGGTGACCTCCATACCAGATGGCACCCATGCCTACCCCCTGCTCGAAAAGCTCATTTACAACAGGATCGGTTCCCGCACACCTGACATTTACATCAAGATACTCTCCCGAATTATCATCGATGTCTCTTGAGAATACCCATATCTCCTTGGGCGACATAGTCTCAACGATATATGGGTTATGAGTCGAGAATATGATCTGTGAGTACGGATGAGCAAGCGTAAACTCACGCATCTCGTCAGCAAGAACATCCACCATATCGTGATACAGATCCCTGTCAGGTGTCTCGATAAAAATAGTCGTCTTCGGTACGGGATCTCTTAGAAGAAGCAGGTACTTAAACAATTTCTCGTGACTGCCCTCAAGGTTGACGGGAAGATTCTTCTTCTTTCTCATGGCAGGTATCTTTGACTCTATCTCATCAAGAAGCTTCTCGTAAGAACCGTCATTTAAAGACTTAAAGTAATCAAGCACGTTTCCGACATTGGTTCCTTCGGAGTTTAAGTGTTTATGTCCTCCGGGAGCATTGCCCGATGAGAAATAATCCGATACATCCTCAGCGGAGAAAGCACAGAAGAACCATTTGCTTATCTCATCCAACACAAGCTGCACCGCCTCGTCTCCGGCAGCCAATCTTCCATAGATGCTTAAAGCGGTTATCCTCTCATCATTTACTATCCTTGATTGCTCGGAATTAACGAGGACTTCTCTTATCTTTATACCGTCTTCAGATTTCTCAGAGGACAGAACCTTCTCCTCTTTAACTATAGGACTTCCGAATTTGCTTGCGCCTATAGTAAGTTCGTACTGGATAAAGTCTGATCGTCCCGTCTCATTATCACGTATTCTGAAGAACAGGCGGAACTGTGCAGGCTGATCCTTATCGATAAGAAGATTCATAAACCCGGGGCGGTCGTCTTTTGTGGATGCCTGGGCAACATCAGTGAGAATACATCTTTTTACGAACGACAACGCACGGATAAACGCGGTCTTACCGGTGTTATTTCTTCCTATGAGAGCATTAAGATTACGAAGCCTTATGCCCCTTTCCGAAGGCTTTGTTCCGACAAACTTAGCCGAATCATCGATCATCAGACCGATAGTGTCATCATTGAAAATATCAAAGTTCTTAATATTCACACCCAGGATCATCTTAATACCCTCCGTCAAATACTAATTACCCCTTTATTGTACTATACTTCCGCTTTATAATGCTGATAATACGCTTCAACGGAATAAGGGGTGTTTTCAAATGTATATCAAACCAATCTACGATGACCTGAAGTCGCGTCACGACTCGGTCATCAAACTTATCGACCTTTGTCATAATGAGATAGCCAAATTTCCACCCGGACAATTAAGAATCTCAAAAACAGGATCGAGAGTCTACTACTATCACGTAACGAGCCGCGAACATTCAAACGGAAGGATCATTGATGCGGCTAATTCATCTTTGCATAAATCAATAGCCCAAAGAACTTACCTGGAAGCATTGATAAGGATGGCAAAAAAAGAAGAACATGTTTTACGGCTCGCCCTTGATAACTATCCTGTCCGTGGACTCGAGAATATCTACGATTCATATAACGACGAGCGCAAAAAACTTGTGAAGCCATTCTGTCTGCCGGATGATGAATATAAGCAATCCTGGTTATCGAAGCCTTACAAGTTAAAAGGGTTCAAGGAAGGAATGCCTGTCTATTCCACGATGAAAGGTGAACGCGTCAGATCAAAATCCGAACAGCTGATTGCCGACAGATTATATGTTAATGGTATCCCATATAAATACGAATGCCCTATCACTATAAACGGAATAACCTTTCACCCCGACTTTACGATTCTCAGAATGAGCGACCGTAAAGAAATCTATTATGAACACTTAGGCCGTTTGGATGATCCCGGTTATGCCAAAGATAATGTCTTTAAACTTAACCGTTATGCACACAACGGTATCCGTTTGGGCGATAACCTGTTCCTGACTTTTGAAACCCGTGAACAACCGCTCGATATCAACCTTGTTGAGCAAATGATCAGAAAAGATTTCAGGTAATTATGAACGCCTCATGGACCTTTTTGTTCATGTAGCGATTAAGGTCCACATTTTATGGAGAATTTGTGGACCTTATTCTCTGTTAGATAAGTACAGTCCAGCTTTTTAACGGATTCGTGGACTTTACCGTTATATCCGGTCAGGAGGTCCACATTTGAGACCATTATTGTGGACTTTATCTTATACACAGGCACTTAAGTCCACCCATCACCCCACAGAAGCACCCATTCTGGACAAATAAAACACCCGGACCAATAGGCACTGGAGGTCCGGGCGTTACGCGGTGTTTTGTGAGTCAGATGACTACTTACATAGAGTCGATAGTAGTATCGATCTCAGATAGATTTGTCTGTATCTTTGCAATGCTCTCGGAAAGAGTATTGTTAGCGTCAGAAAGGAGCTGCTTAACATAGACATGTGCGCTCTTACGAAGCTCATCAGCCTGATTCTCGGCTGCTGCAAGGATATTGTCAGCCTCGTCTCTGGCACCCCTTGTAATCTCGTGATCATTAACCTTGGAAGCATACTGACGGTTAGCGTCGTCGATGATCTTCTTGCTCTTCTCACGGGCTGTAGTGATGATCTCCTGAGCTCTTACAACGATATCATTGCTCTGAGCGATAGATGCAGGAAGATGATTCTTAAGTTCCTCGAGTGATGCGATCATCTCATTTCTGTCTACTGCACAGTTCGAAGAGAACGGTACGCCGCTGGCGGAACGAAGTGTCTCGATCATATCATTGATATTGCTGATAAGATCGTATCTTTCCACCTTTCTCGGAGCCTGATTCTGTCCGTAATTGCTGTTGTCCATATATTAATTCCTGCCTTTCCTTAATCTGTCATTAACTAATTCAACAATCTGTGTCGGCACCATAGCTGATATATCCCCTCCGTAACGGCCGACTTCCTTGACTATGCTTGAGCTTATAAGCGACAGGTCGTCGCGGCACGGCAGGAGCACTACATCATATTCAGGATGCAGCATCCTGTTCGCCATAGACATCTCCGCTTCATAGCGGAAATCCGACTCTGACCTTATACCTCTTACAACTGCATTACACCCGAGATTCTTGTAAATGTCAACAAGAAGTCCGTCACTTCCGAGCACTTCGATGTTAGGATACTCTTTGAGAATCATCTTTGCCATCTTTACTCTCTCATCGAGTGTGAAGGTGTAATCCTTTTTACTGTTGTTCATTACCGCAACATAAAGCTTGTCGCAAATCCTTGCGGCTCTTCTTGCTATATCTTTGTGACCTCTTGTAAATGGATCAAAGCTTCCCGGAAACAGCAGAGAAGTCAACGAACAAATACCCCCATAATCAACTCTTCGAGAAGAATGTTAACACCGCAAGCCCGTAGCTACAAGAACGAATCGGTTTCATGTTCATTACATCTGTTACAAAGGGCAGATCCGACGAATGTTCCACGATGAGAATGCCGTCTTCGTTAAGCAGATCATTCTCCATTATAATCGATGCTGAAACCTGAGCCGCCTTCTGAGCCATCCTGTAAGGAGGGTCCATGAAAATAACATCAAACTTCCTGCCCTCGTCGGCAAACTTCTCCAAAGCCGCATCAAAGCCCATCTTGATGAGCTCGATATTATCTTCCTTGTCTATCCTTAACTTGGCAAGATTATTCTTGATAACAGCACACGCCTGGCCCGCCTTCTCGACAAGAACAACTGAATTCGCACCGCGGCTTAAAGCCTCGATACCGATGCCGCCCGTCCCTGCGAAAATATCCGCAAAATCACACCCCGGCACACGTGTCTGGATAATAGAGAACAGCGCCTCCTTGACCTTGTCTGTCGTAGGCCTGGTTTTATCCCCCTTCGGAGCATCAAGGATTATCCCTCTGTACTTTCCTGCTACAACTCTCGGCATTAAAGTGTCCCCATCTTATCCTGGAATCTTAATCTGAAGAGCTTCTCTATATTGCTCATCAAAGCCTTTGCTTCATCGCCGCCCTTACTTAGGACCGCATTGACCTCGTCAGTCGAAGTCTTGGCAAGAGGCGCATCGGTAAACAGATTCGCCGCTCTTAAGGTCGGGATTCCGTGCTGCCTTGTTCCGAAGAAGTCTCCGGGGCCTCTTAGTTCAAGATCCTTTCCTGCAAGTTCAAAACCGTCCAAACACTCGCACATAAGCTTCATTCTCTCAAGTGCACGCTCTGTCTTTGAATCCGAACAAAGAACACAATAGGACTGTTTATCGCCTCTTCCGATTCTTCCTCTTAACTGGTGCAGCGTCGAAAGTCCAAACCTTTCGGCATTCATTATAACCATCATCGTGGCATTGGGATTATTAACACCTACCTCAATAACCGTCGTTGATATAAGAACCTTCACTTCACCCGAGAGGAATCTTTCCATTACTTCGAGTTTCTTCGTTTCTTTCATGGACCCGTACAAGACTTCAGTCTCATAAGAAGATGAAAGCCCGTGCTCATCAAGTCTTCTTCTCATCTCCTTTACGCTTACTGCAGAAGGTGTCTCCCCTTCCTCTGTAAACAGGTCATCAAAGTAATACTCATCCGATGCAACCTCTTCCGAGTCATCATCTATTCTCGGGCATACGATATAGGCCTGCTCGCCCTTACGAAGCTTCGCAAGCAACACATTATAGATGTCATCGCCGTCTGTATACGGGAGGAAATGCGTTTGGATTGCTTTTCGGCCTGCGGGCTTTTGACGTATGACAGAAGTTGCCATGTCACCGTAGATCACCATCGCAAGAGTCCTGGGGATGGGCGTTGCTGTCATAACGAGATTATGCACGGCATTTACGCCGTCCGCGCCCTCACGCGATATAAGAAGCTTCTCTCTTTGTTTGACGCCGAATCTGTGCTGCTCGTCCGCGATAACGAGGGCTAAGTCAGAGAAGTTCACGTCATCCGTAAGCACGGCATGCGTGCCGATTATAACGGAAGCCTCATTATTACGAAGCTGCTCCTTGATTTCCTTTTTCAAAGACGCCTTTGTCTTACCGAGGAGTAAAGCAACATTTATCCCGCTTCCCTCTAGAAGCTTAACTGCCGTATCGTAATGTTGCTTGGCAAGAACCGAAGTCGGAGCCAAAAGAACAGACTGCTTTCCCATTATTGCCGTCATAGCCATAGAAAGCACTGCGACTGCCGTCTTACCGGAACCTACATCACCCTGAACGAGACGGTTCATGGGTTTATTCTGCATAAGATCATGCTGTATATCTGCGATAGCTTTCTTCTGATCGTCAGTAAGACTGAAGCCGAGGTTATGTATTACCGTCTTCCATCTTGATGAGGCTTCAGAGGACAGACCGCCCTTCGAAGGAACGACTGCGGGAGCAATCTCATCGGGACAGCCCGTTGCCATAGAGTATTTCATGCCGATGCCAAGAAGGATCAGTTCCTCGTAGGCGATGCGTCTTCTTCCCATGACAGCCTGCTCGAGTGAAGAAGGAAAATGAACATATTCATAGGCCTGCGCTGCTGAACAAAGCCTTTCCTTCTGAACCAAAGACGCCGGGATAACATCAGGTATCTGGTTCTTAACAAGCTTCAAAGCGGTTCCTGCCCACTTGTTTATCATGTTGGATGTAATACCGGCCGTAAGCGGGTAAACGGGGCGCACAAGCCTTAACTCTTCCGTGCTCTCCGCTTTCTCACAGAACGGGTTTACTATCTGGGCTTTGTTGCCATAGTAACTTACTACCCCGTGCACAAAGATCTTATCTCCGGGGGCAAACTTATTAAGAATGTAAGGGGCATTAAAGTATGAAAGCTCTATTCTTCCAGTGCCGTCGCTTACAAAGAACGCTACCGGCGATTGCTTTTTGAAGCCCTTCTTTACGGGTGCCGTGTTAACGGTACCAAAGAAGGAAATCTCTTTGCCGTCTTCACTTTCCTCTATCTTCCCCACACCGGACCAGTCGTTATATCTTCTGGGAATAAACGAGATAAGATCATATACGGTAAAAATCTCCAGTCGCTGAAGTTTCTTCGCGGCCTCAGGGCCGATGCCGTAAAGTACATCAACGGGGCTTCCCAAGGTTACTTTCGATATGGAAGCGCTCATCAGGAATCCCCCGCTTTCTTAAGTATTCTTTTTTTGCAAAAAACCAAAAGCGGACATGTGTCACAAGACGGCTTTTGTGAAGTGCAAAATGTCCTTCCCAAAGACACCGCCATATGACCTAGTTCTATCCACGAGTCCTCCGGGAAAACCTCACAGATATCCTCCTCGACCTTTAACGGATCGGTGTTATCGGTGATTCCTATCCTGTACATTACACGCTTGCAATGCGTATCTACAACTACTGCAGGAGTCCCGTAAATCTCACCCACAATAAGGTTTGCGATCTTCTTGCCGACTCCGGGGCACTTCATAAGAGAGTCTACATCATCAGGAACAGTGCGTCCCCACTCGTTCTCATAAAGTCCCGCAAAAGCTCTGACAGACTTTCCCTTGGATTTGTAAAGACCGCACGGCTTAATTATGCTAAGAATATCCTCTTCGGGAGCCGCAAGTATATCAGCCATGGAAGGATACTTCGCGAAAAGCTCTCCCGCGGTAATATTCACTCTGACATCAGTGCACTGTGCGGACAGTATGCCGCGTATAGCAAGACGCTCCGGCAGGTCGCTGTCAAGCGAACAGCATGAGTCGGGGAAAGCTTCGTGAAGAGCATCCAAAGTCTTCTTCGCAAGTTTGATCCTGTCGCTTTTCCTCATGGATCATGCCTTTGAAGGAGGAGTCGGGAAAGAGAATATAAACATGGCTCCGCCAAGCTCGGGACTCTCTTCAAGCCTTATAAGCTGGTTGTGGCCTGTCAGTATCTGCTTACAGATATAAAGGCCCAGTCCGAATCCCTCCTGCTTGCGCGAAGGATCAGCCTTATAGAAACTGTCAAAGACTTTACTTCTCTTGGCAGGCTCAACACCGGGACCGGAGTCCTCTACCGAGATAACTCTTACCTTATCTTTCTTATCGAGATAAGAAGAGATGATTATACGGCCATCTTCGGGAGTAAATTTAATAGCATTGGTAACGATATTGATCAGAACACGGTTAAGCTGATGTACTTCTCCGTAAACAAGAGTGCCGCCATCCTCATTGATCCTCGCTTCCGCCTTAATGCGTTTTGCATTAAGTTGCGGCTCAAGCTCGGAAAGCATATCCTCAACCACATTCATCAAATCAAACTCCTCCATTAAAGAAGGATCCACATGTGATAAAGAAGACGCTTCGGTCATGGAAACAACCAGTGTTCTTATCCTGTCGACTTCATATTTGATCTTGCCTAAGTACTTGTCATGAAGCTCGGGAGGTATAGTACCGTCCGTCATAGCCGTAACAAATCCGTTTATGGAAGTAAGAGGAGTTCTTATGTCATGTGCTACAGAAGAGATAAACATCGCACGGTCTTTCTCCTGATTCTCGAGCGTCTCGATCATGCTATTGACTTCTCCCGCCATGTCCGTAAGGTCTGAAGAGAGTGTAAGCATTCCCGTTCTGTTTCCGTAACTTGTGAACTTATCATCTACTCTGGCCGTCAGATCACCCTCGGAAACTTTGCCTATAGTCTTGGAAATGGCTCGTAAAGGTCTGATAGCTATACCGGTAAATCCGACGAGCAGTGCAATAGCTGCCGCCAGCGAGACTATAACCGGGTAAACCATGATGGTCATAAATTCATTTATAACTTCAGAGAAATCAACCTTGGCAACATGTACTACAAAAAGACCTGTAGTGCCTATATTCGTGCAGGTAATGAGTTTTGACAAGCTTGCGCTTATCTCCTGAACATTCTGGTATATCCTTGAATTAGATGAGGAAACGGCAAACCTTATATCATTACCGGCGGTTGAACCCTGAGGATAATCTGTATTCGTATAGTAAATGGTGCCTTCAGTATCGACTATATAAACCTCGCCTTTGCTGGTCATATAGATGGAATCAAGATAAAGATCCATAAGATCATTACGGATTATGGGATCAGGATACTTGATCATGAAGTCGGCATAGTCTACCGCTACATCGGTGCATATGTCTGTTGATTCAACCATAGCATCATCAAGATACTGGTTGTACATATTCTGATACGAAACAAAAACAAGCACAGCAAAAACAACTACCGTGCTTATTATCAGGAACGTATTTAAGAATACGGCAAAATCAGTATTGACCGACTTGTTGTGTAAAGAACCGGCCATATATTACTTAGTCTCGAACTTGTATCCTCTGCTCCAGACTGTTCTGATGCACCAGTCACGTTCTACACCGGGAGTCTCGATCTTCTCACGGATTCTCTTGATATGTACATCGACAGTTCTTGATTCACCGAAGAAATCATATCCCCAGACATTACCGAGGAGCTGCTCTCTCGAGAATACACGGTTAGGGTTGGATGCCAGGAAGAAAAGAAGCTCAAGCTCCTTCGGAGGCATGTAAACCTCTTTACCGTCAGCCGTAACCACATACTTAACTTTATCTACGGTAAGACCCGGATATGTAACTACATTTACATCCGACGGATCCTCAGAAGAATCAGCAGAATCTGAAGATGAAGCAGCTCTGTCTGTTCTTCTTAATACAGCCTTAACTCTTGCAAGAAGCTCCTTGGGCTCGAACGGCTTCGGAACATAGTCATCTGCACCAAGCTCGAGACCGATAACTCTGTCGAGCGTATCTGTCTTAGCAGTAAGCATAATGATCGGTACGTCAGATACCTTTCTTATCTCACGGCATATATCATTGCCGTCCATACCCGGAAGCATCAGATCCAAAATTACGATATCAGGCTTTGTTACATTAAATGTAGCAACAGCTCTGTCACCCTGCATACATGAGACAACCTCGTAGCCTTCCTTCTCGAAGTACAGCTTCTCAAGTTCGATGATGTCTGCATCATCATCAACAATGAATACCTTTTTCATAATGCCTCCTTAACCCTTCAGTCCTTATCTATATTCTCTACTTCTCTCGTAAATGACTCTATATCCGTAAAATCTCTATAAACAGATGCAAATCTTACATAAGCAACCTTATCGAGCTTCTTTAAACGCTCCATAACGATCTCACCTATTTTATTCGTGGAAATCTCACCGTTTCTCTGCTCTGACAAAGCACCCTCGACTTCATCTACTATCTTCTCAAGGTTGCCGTTAGATACCGGTCTCTTAGAGCATGCAGAAGCAAGTCCTGCCATAAGTTTCTCTCTTGAGAAATCCTGACGCGTTCCGTCCTTCTTAACTACCTTCATACCGAGCACTTCGGTCCTCTCGATAGTCGAGTATCTGTACTCACATTCCAGACAAACTCTTCTGCGTCTAATGGCACGCCCCTCATCAGAGGGGCGCGTATCAATCACTTTATCGTTATCAGCTCCACACTTGGGACATTTCATTACTGTTCAGAGTCCTTGTTGCCGCCAAACATAAACCACGGCTTAGCTGTTCTTGCCTGTGAACGGTTGGGTTCTGCATCAGGTGAAACATTTACCTGAGGTCTGCCGCCGTACTGGTTAGGTGCGGGTGCTGCAGGTGCAGGTGCCTGATATGACTGTACGGGAGCCTGTGAACCCGACTGTACGGGGATAGGCTGAACCGGTGCAGCAGGTGCAGGTGCGGGTGCAGGTGCCGGAGCTGCCTCAGGCTCACGTGCTGCCTGTACTCTGCTGTTGACGGAATCATCTCCGAAGAGGAAACCGGGAGCAGGCTGAGCCTTAGGAGCAGGTGCGGGAGCCGGAGCTTCGTTTCTGCCATATGAACTTCTGCTTGTTGTAGTAACAGGAGCTGCATTACGCTCTCCTGCGAGCTGAGGATTGTTTCTTGAAAGAATGGATGTGCTTGCTCTGTGGTTAGAGGAAGCATTTACGGAATTATCAAAACCGGATGCGATAACAGTGATCATGATCTCGTCCTCGAGAGATGCATCGATAACAGCACCGACAATGATCTCTGCCTCAGGCGCTACAGAATCCTGTACGAGCTTGGCAGCTGCGTCGATTTCCTGAAGCTTCATGTTTCTTCCGCCTGTAAAGTTGATGATTACGCCGTTAGCGCCTTCAATCGTTGTATCAAGCAAGGGAGAATTGATAGCCTGCTTAACAGCAGCTGTTGCTCTTCCCTCACCGGAAGCACGGCCGATACCCATGTGGCAAACGCCGGCCTTTGTCATAACTCTTCTTACATCGGCAAGGTCGAGGTTGATAAGTCCGGGGATAGCTACGAGGTCTGAGATACCTGCCACACCAAACTTCAATACCTGGTCTGCCATATTGAATGCTTCCTCGAAAGATGTGTCATCATCAACAACTTCAAGGAGCTTGTCATTGCTTACAACAACGAGAGCATCTACATACTTCTCGAGTTCGCGGATACCGCGCTCAGCGTTCTGTGCTCTTCTTGCACCCTCGAACATGAACGGTCTTGTAACTACTGCAACCGTGAGGATTCCGAGTTCCTGAGCGATCTGTGCAACTACCGGAGCAGAACCTGTTCCTGTACCGCCGCCCATACCGGCTGTGATAAAGAGCATGTCGGTATTTGAGATAGCCTCAGCAATCTCGTCCTTGGACTCTTCTGCTGCCTTCTCACCGACACTGGGGTCTGCACCGCAGCCCAAACCTCTTGTTACTTTCTCACCTATCTGAATCTTAACGGGAGCCTTAGTTCTCGCAAGTGCCTGATTATCACTGTTTACGGAAATGAAATCAATGCCCTGAACCCCACTGTCAATCATTCTGTCAACTGCGTTACAGCCGCCGCCGCCACAACCGATTACTTTAATAGTGGCGAAATGGTCCTCGTCCAGAACAAATCCTCTCTTATCAGACATTTGTCAGTCCCTCCATCGAGTTAATTTATGTGCTTCTATACTATATATAGTACAATTATTTTGATTTTAAACTAAATATCGTACTACAACAATATATTTTTTCACTCATACCATGTAATGTTAAACTTTTTTTGTTATTAATGCAAATTAAGTATTATACGCGCGATATATTTTTTCTTCTTCTGTCATATCAAGGGAACCGGCCGGCAGACCTTCAAATGCATCTCCTCTTATCGCGTAAAGGAGCCACTGCATGTCATCGGCAATGTGCTCTATGCCTGCAAGCTTAACCTGAAGGATAGTTCCATCCGGAAGTTCAATCGTCAGGAATATGAGGCCTGACGATATCGCACGCACCTCTCTGACACTGTCATAGAAGTAATATCCGTCGTCGTGGTTCGAGTTCCTGTCAGCATCAAGGACCGCTCCGAGCACCAGTATCATCTTCCTGAACGCAAGCGAATCGGTAACCTCCGTATATGACCCTACAACAACATTGTTAAGCTCAAGTCCGCATAAAACCGGGTGAACGTCCTCGGTCTCGAACGTTGTAAACTCAAGTATCATTCCAAATTCGTCAATAGCAATATAACCGTCAGGTACCTTGATATAAGCAAGCTTGTGTCTCTCATTAACATTGATGGTCAGCGAGGACGGGAAATTTATTCTTACGCTCACGTTCTCGATGTAAGGCGTACTCTTGGCAAGTGCCATCGCCTTAAGCAATGTAAATTTGAGGATATGGTCGCCCACATGAATATCAAGAGCATCCATGATCTGTTCATCACTTAACTCGTAGTTTCCGACCACATCTATACTCTGTATCCTCATAGAAGGATGGAAGATCACCGACCAGATAAATATTACCAGAGACACTGCAAGGAGCGCGCCCAACACAGTCTTGAAATCATAAGGGAAATCAGGAAGGTATTCCTTCTCGTCTTTCTTTTTTCGAGGGGCGGGAGCATGCTTGCGGGGCCGGTTTAAAGGCTTCGGCTGCGAAGGCGTCTCGGGTTCGGAAGGTTTCTCCTCCTCATTCGAAGGCTCAGACTCACGGTCCTGCTCCCCGGATTCCTCTTCAGACTCAACGACAACCACACCCTCTTCTTCTGAGGGTTCTTCCGGAGCAGCTTTAACAGGGGATTCCTCCTGCGGCTCCTTCACATCGGACGTCTCGTTACCGTCCAGTTCCTTCTTGTTATCGTCTTCACTCACCCCGTAAAACGTCCTCTATGGCATTTACTATCTTCTCATCGCAGTCGAGCACCGCGAGTTTCTTTGCATTCTGTCTCATGCTCTCACGCTTCTTGTCATCCCGGAGAAGGGCCTCGAGCACGTCGAAAAGCTTACCTGCGGCAACATCCGCGTCCGCCATCATAACGCAGCCACCGATCTTCTCAAAAGCGGAAGCGTTGTAAGTCTGGTGATCATGTGCAGCATGAGGATACGGAATCAATATGGAACAGGTGCCAATAGCTGCGGTCTCAGCACATGTTACGGCACCGGATCTTGTGATGCACACGTCAGCACCGGTCATGTAATCCGTAGGATTGTTGATATACATATGTGATTCGAGATTAGGCGCACTCAGATCCTCAGCAGATATATTCTTCGTCTGCTGCTTGCCTGTTCCCAATACAAATTTGATATCGGAGAACCTCTCCATCTTTGAAGCTGCTATGACAAAGTCATTTATGGTCTTCGAGCCAAGACTTCCGCCCATGGCGAAGACGAGCTTCTGGGACGGATCGATCCCTAACTTCTTACGGGACGACTCGTAATCATTACCGATCATCACGGACCTTATGGGATTGCCCGAATAGACTACTTTGCCCGCCTTCGGGAAATCCTTCTCCTGATCCGGGAAGCCTGTTAATACCAGTGCCGCCTTCCTGCCCATCATGCGATTTGCTCTTCCCGGGAAAGCATTTGCTTCATGAATAATTACGGGAACCTTCATTTCTGAAGCCGCCTCAAGAACAGGAGCACAGACATATCCTCCTGTTCCTATCACCGCATCGGGATTAAACTCACGTATTATCTGCTTGCACTGCTTCTTACCTTTATTAAATGCCTTCACAGCTTTAATAAGCTTGACAGAGGGCTTCATAGGGAACGGCTTGGCACAGATATCCCTAAACTCGTACCCGGCCTTGGGAACCAGTTCACCTTCAAGGCCTTCCTTACGGCCCGCAAAGATGATCTCGCAGCCTTCACGGGGTCCGTAATACTCTTTAAGTGCATCGGCTATAGTAATCGCCGGATTAATATGACCGGATGTTCCTCCGCCGGTAACTATAAATCTCTTCATTCTATTGTCACGCTTCCCTTCTTAGGTGCAGGAGATGTTCCGCTTCTTGATACGCAGAGAATAAGACCGTATGCGATAAGAAGGAACAACTGTGCCGTACCGCCGTAGCTTACGAACGGCAATGTAACACCTGTTGATGGTACGACCTGAAGCTCAACGGCGAGATTCAGGATAACCTGTATCATAATAAGCGACGAGCATCCCGTGGCAAGCATTCGCGAGAACACGGTGTTCGTTCGTAGGATTACCACCACAAACAGGGCAAACATCAGTGCATATAAGAATATAAGTATCGCGCCGCCGACGAATCCCGTCTCCTCAACATAGATTGAGAAGATATAGTCGTTCTGGGCCTCAGATACATAATTATACTTAGCTCGTGAGCTTCCGATTCCTCTTCCCCACATTCCGCCTGAACCTAACGCATTATGGGCATTGGTAACCTGACGGGTCTCATCCTCCGTAACCTCAACAGACTCGTCACCGCTTGTCGCTGCAAAGATATTAAGTCTCTGGTAAACGTGAGCAAAGTTTCTTCTGAAGTTAGGATTAACTGCAACATATGCCGAAGCAAAGATAATACCTGCAAGTAAAAGCGTAAGACCTCCGAGGAACCACGCTCTGATACCTGTACCGGAATTAAGCGTACAGATAAATACAACGAATCCGATAATAAGGAAACATGAGAAGTGGGGCTCAAACAGGATGAGTACATCAACGAGCAGACATGCTCCCACAGGCAGAATAAAATCCAAGAATGCGTGATTCCAGGCCTGCCGTTTTGCAGAGCCGGCTTTAAACATTCCTTTGGCACGTAATCTGACTATATGTTCCCTGTACCCCGCCAAAGCTATGATCAGGCCAATCTTACATATCTCGGAAGGCTGAAGCTCGTAGGTTCCGATAAGGATCCATCTTCTTGCACCGTTGATCTCAGTACCGAATGCCTTAACTGCCACAGCAAGTCCCAAACTGACAAAATATGCGGACATATAAATGATCGGATGCTTGAACAGATTTACAGGCAGGAATGATATAAACAAAGCCGCAACTATTCCTACGACAGTCCAGATTATCTGTCTTTTAAGGTAGTAAGCAGAATCATGAACAGACTTGGCATAACCTGCAGGACCTGATACGGAATAGAGTATGACAAGACCGAACATGATGATTACAAACATCATGAGCAACAAAGGTATATTAGTTTTCTTCTCAACCGTTATCTTTGTCATTATCAATAAACTCCCCGGCAAGCTTCTCGAATCCGAATGAATTCGAAGCCTTGAACAACACCGTATCGCCGGGTCTTACCACCTCTAAAGTCTTCTTCCTTACCTCTTGTGTATCTTCACACAGGATCACATCCGATGAAGGTGCTGTTTTCTTAAGACCTTTCACAAATGAATCCTTGTCATCACCTGTTACGATTATCTTATCAAACTTGTATTTGCCCAGAATCTCACCTGTCTGTTCGTGAAGTTCGGGAGAATTATAACCTAATTCTCTCATTCCTCCGAGAACTGCTATCTTACGGGATCCGGGATTGGTAGAATCGAGATTGCCAAAAGCGGCCGCCATGGACTCCGGTGAAGCATTATATGCATCATTGATGATCGTATACTTCTTTCCGTAATATGTCTTCCCTCTTCCGTCCATAGGTTCATAGCAGGATAAGGCTTTTGAAGCCAATTCCATATCCGCACCGGCAAGCTTTGCGCATGCAAGGGCGAAGCAGGCATTACGGACATTATGCTCACCGCCAAGACCTATGTGCTGGCCTTTATTCTCAGTTACGCTGCCGTTCACAGACACAGACACATCAAAATCCATGCCGTTATGTTCCTTTATACCCGTTGCTTTAACACACATAGGGCAGTTTGTAACAGAGGAAGGAACATTATCCGATGCAAATACAGCTGCAAGTCCGTTATTTATCGGAAGTATATTTCTGACATAATCAAACAGGAACGGATCATCGCCGTTTACGATAAGTATTCCGTGATCGGTAAGACCTTTGATTATCTCGGTCTTTGCAGTCCTGATATTCTCTTTTGACCCCAGGATACCGATATGGGAACAACCTACATTCGTGATAACGGCAATATCGGGATTAGCGACCTTTGTCAGATACTCTATCTGTCCGAGGCCTCTCATACCCATCTCAAGAAGTATGATCTCAGTGCCCTTAGGCGCGGAAAGTATAGTCTTGGGAAGCCCAACATCATTATTCAGGTTTCTCTTGGTGGAAACCACCTTAAATGACGGTTCCAAAGCGACTCTGATCATCTCACGTGTTGTTGTCTTGCCAACTGAACCCGTAACGGCGATGACCTTGGCACCAAGCTTAAATCTGTAGTGTCTTGCAAGATCTCCCAAGGCAGTCAATGTATCTTTAACGACAATTCCTATCGCGCCTTCCGGAACTTTTTTGATGCCGTCGACAATTACAGCACATGCCCCCTTCTGAACAGCCTGTTCACAGAAGTCATGTCCGTCAAAATTCTCGCCTTTCAAGGCAATATAAAGTTCACCTTCACTGATGGTTCTCGTATCCGTCGATACACCTGTTACAAACACTGTACCGCCAAGATACCCTTTACGGTTTACAACATCCCCGTTGACGGCTGAGACTACTTCATCAAGAGAAAACAATCTGATCATGACCTTTTCTCCTTCACATTCTTTGCCGCCTCGAAGGCAACCTCAGAGTCATCAAAATGAATCGTCTTATCTTTGAATATCTGATAATCCTCATGGCCTTTTCCCGCGATCAGGACGATGTCGCCCGGATCCGCAGTTTCAATAGCCTTGTATATAGCTTCGCTTCTGTCCACTACCGTCTCATACTTTCCGCTTGTCTTACTTATCGCGGAAACAATATGTCCGATGATAACAAGCGGATCCTCCGTTCTTGGATTATCGGAAGTCACGATGGTATAGTCAGATTTATTTCCTGCCACCTCACCCATCTCGAATCTTCTGGTATGAGATCTGTCTCCTCCGCAGCCAAAGACAGTTATTACCCTGCCTTTTGCAACACTTTTCAATGTGTCGAGAACATTCTCGAGACTTGCCGCATTGTGCGCATAATCAACAAGAATCGTTATTCCAAGATCATTAGGCACATGCTGAAGTCTGCCGGGAACCTCAATGCTCTGAAGGCTCTCTTTGATATCTTCTGTATCGGCACCCGCAAGATAAGCGGCAGTTATAGAACAAAGCGCATTATACACATTAAACTCGCCCGGGATGGCAACGAAGAAGCGACCCTGATACCAGGGGCTTTCAAGATCAAAGAAAGTTCCGGCACGTCCTTCCTTAATGCCGTTCTCAAGACCGGCCGCTCTCACGTCACAGCCTTCCGTCAACCCGTAAGTATAGATCTTGCATCCGCACTCCGAAGCCTTGATTATGCATCGGTCTGCTATGCTGCAATCCTTATTGATAACAGCAGTTTTTGTCTGCTCGAACATCTTAAGTTTGCAGTTTATATAATCCTCCATATCGGGGTGTTCATTACCGCCGATGTGATCCTCATAAAGATTGGTAAAACAGCCGGTATCAAATGTCATACCGTACACTCTGTCGAGCTTTAACCCCTGGCTTGACACCTCCATAACGAGCTCTTCCGAACCCTGCTCCACCATATGTGACATAAGCTCATAGGTATCCCTCGCCTCAGGTGTTGTGTGGGAAGAATGAATCTTCTCGTCTCCGACAAGATTACATACAGTTCCTATAAGACCTGCTTTCTTACCGCACCTGTTAAGGATGTCATGGATCATGAATGTAATCGTGGTCTTGCCCTTGGTGCCGGTAACACCCGTTATATGAAGCTTATCCTCGGGATGAGAAAAGAAAGAAGCAGCAAGATAAGCTGATGCCTGACGCGAGTCAGGAACGGAGATAAATGTTACACCATGACTTTCAGAGAGCTCCTTTAGGGAGGCATCGTCATGACCGTCACGCTTGTCATTCACAACTATCAGGGATGCACCCTTATCCGCAGCCATGCCGATGTAATCGTGTCCGTCGGAAGTAAAGCCCTTAACGGCGACGAATGCACTGCCGCTTACTATTTTTCGCGAGTCAAACTCGACCGAATTAACCTCTCGGTTCTCGTCCCCCGCGATAAGTCTGTATCTTTTACCTTCAAGCAGCTCCTTGATCGTCATATCAGCCGACAAGACCTCCTTCTTCAGACTCCTGTGTCTCATCCTCCTGCTGTGCTACGCCATCCTCACTTTCAGGCTCCTGGCTCAACTCCGCATCAGGGGCGATACTGGTATCCTCAAGCGTTACGTTAACAATGGACCCTGCGAAAACAGTAGCTCCGGGAAGGTCGCTTTGAGTAACACATATTCCCATTACATCACCGTCAATATGGCAGTTAAGGTTAACGTCTCGTAATGCTTCCATGCACTCGATCGCGGTCTTACCCGACAGATTCGGAACCGTACTTGTAAGCATCTGAATATTCTCATCTTCAGCATACAGCATAACAATTCCGCTGCTGTACAGCTGGGCATCAGTACTGGGATATGTGGAGCCTACTACAGTATCAGCTGTCATTCCGGGTGAACCGTAAACGCACGAGATACCGTTATATCCGATTCTCGATGACGCCTCGGTAGCGGTAAGGCCTACTACAGGCTGAACCCAGTATCTTGTTGTGAGCTGATCATAGTCTTCCTCGGTAAGGATTCTCGGAACGCCCATATAACTTAAAGTCTCTTCCACGATTCTCGCCGCCGTGGATGCAGCAGCCGATGAACCGACGGAATTCTCTACAGGTTTGTTAAGTACGACCAGAACAGCGATCCTCGGATCATAGGACGGAGCAAAGCACGAGAATGAGAGAACATGAGCACCGGCCATAGGACCGTTCTCGATAGTAGATGTCGATGTTTTACCTGCTACGTAGTAGCCCGGAACCTGACCTGCTGTACCTGTACCTTCGTCAACAACGTTGATCATCAGCTGACGGACTCTTGCGCAGGTATTCTCAGAGAATATCGTTCTTATGACCTCAGGCTCGATCTCATCCACGATATTTCCGTTCTCATCGGTTATGTATCTTACAACGTGAGGAACCATTAGGTTACCGCCGTTAACGATTGCGCAATATGAATTAAGAAGCTGAATAGGCGTAACCGTCGCAGACTCACCAAATGACAAACAGCTCAAGTCGATAACAGAAGGATCTGTATGGAAGATACCCGTTCCTTCAGCCGGAAGATCGATACCGGTCGTCTCATAGAAGCCGAACATGTGAACATATTCATAATACCTGTGTATTCCGATTCTCTGAGCGAGCTGAACGAAGATAGGGTTACAGGAATTCTCGAATGCCTGTCTTAAGCTCTCCACACCGTGATTTCCGCCGTGCTGCTTCTGAAGCCAGCATGAGATCGTATCGATATCCGACACCTGAATCGGTTCATCGGAGAACTCCTCGTTCTCGTTAGTAAGATTCTCCTCAAAGGCTATGCATGTGGTAAGGGCCTTAAACGTGGAACCCGGCTCGTATGTATCGGATATGCATCGGTTTCTCCAGACATTACTCATGAGATAATCGACCTGTTCATCGTCACTTAGTGCATTCCAGCTGATCGCATCATATCCGTAGGGTATCTCATAAGGATCGTTAAGATCGTAGTCAGGAAGAGATACCATCGGAAGGATCGCACCTGTATAGGGGTCCATAACAATGGCGCAGATACCGTCTCTCGGACTGTACTGAAGATAGGCGCTTCTGCACACTTCCTCACAGATTCTTTGTACATTAACATCAATATTAAGAACCAGATTGTTGCCGTTTACAGCAGGCTGGGAGATAGCGTCAGAATAAGGAAGAACGCCCTCGGTCCCCTGGTCAACCTCAGAGTATCTGTAGCCGTCAGTACCGGAAAGGATGCTGTTGTAGTAAGCCTCGAGTCCGTAAACGCCGTTAAGACTTACACCGTCGTTGCTCGCATATCCGATTACCTGCGCCGCGAGACTTCCGTAATTGTAATATCTTTGAGGAACCGGTACGAAAGAAATTCCTGCAAGAGAGTGCTGATTGCAGTAGGTCTTGGCAGGCTCGGCCACATCAGCCTCAACATTACGTATTAGGTCCATACCGGCAACGTCATTTCTCGGATCGTTAGTATCGGTGGGATCTACAGGAATAACTTCATTAAGTTCTTCCTCGGTAAGACCGAACAAAGTCGAGAAATCCGTTATAAGCTGTGCTCTGGTTAAAGTTCCGTCTTCTATCTCACTGCTCGACATCAGGATCTTAGGTGAGATTACAACAGTATAGTTATAAGTATTAGATGCCAGCGGCATAAAGTTCGCATCATAGATAATGCCCCTGTCAGCCTCATAAGACATCATTCTCCACTGCTGGTTAGAAGCAGCTCTGGCATATATATCATAATCAATTACTGTGGTCTTATAGAGTTTACCTACGAGAAAAAAAATGAAAAGACCGCAGAGCGCATAGATCGTGAGGGTAAGTCCAAGAGATACCCTCTCATTTCTGCTCTTTCCGGTCTCGTTTACGTTTAAGTCTTCGTTATTCTCTATTCGATCTTCACTCATCCGTTGCCGTCTTCTTCGAGGTAGTAGTTTGTCAGAGCCTCCACAGCGCTGTCATACGCCTCCTCGCTGATTCCGAACTCCTCGTCATATGATACCATAGTTACGAGTTTGTCATCCTCCGGCATCGGAATAGTCACGACCTGATTTGCATTCGGGTCCTGCATACCGAGAGCGAGTGCCTGCGCTCTGATACTGTCCATATCTGTTATACCATTAAGGTTCTCTTCGGAATCAAGGATACTTCTTTTCAACACCGCTATCTGATCCTTCAAATCCGAATTATCCTTAGCCAATTCTGCAAGGCTTACCTGGGGGTTGATAAGCAACATGAAGAACACGCCGATGGTTATAATGAGACCGACAGCAACAACGGCCTCGAACCCTCTGCTTCTTGCAGCTCTTCTGATCTTGATGGTCTGCTTCCTGAGTTCCTCTTCCTTAGCCTTCTGCTCATCCACATCAGAAGCCGTATACTCGAATATCTGCTTCGAGATAGGCATGTAGATCTCAGTATAGAACTCGTTAGATTGTGCTGAAGCTTTCATCTTCGCCCCCTGTTTAACTTGTTGCTTTTGCCTTTATGTTCTTTCGAAGACCCTAAGCTTTGCGCTGTGGGATCTCATATTTCTTTTAAGTTCTTCCTGTCCTGCAGTAACAGGCTTTCTTGTTAGCACGCGTCCGATGCTCTTCTTACCGCAGACACACATCGGAAAATCCTTCGGACATGTGCAGGGATTCTCATGAGTCCGGAACTCTTCTTTGACAATCCTGTCCTCGAGCGAGTGGAAGCTTATTACAGCCATCCTTCCGCCCGGTTTAAGAAGCACCGGTCCCTCCTGCAGAAGTTTTCTGACGGAATGAAGCTCATGATTAACTTCGATCCTTATTGCCTGGAAGCATCTTCTTGCAGGATGCTGGTCTTCGTATCTTGCCTTCGAAGGCATATAAGAAGCGATGGCCTTCGCAAGTTCCAAGGTGGTGCCAAACGGCTTAAGCGCCCTGTCCCTTACGATCCCTGAAGCGATCCTTCCCGCATACCTCTCTTCTCCGTAAAGCCTGAATATCTCTTCAAGCTTTCTTTGGTCATAGGTGTTTACCACCACATAGGCCGACAGCGGAGACGCGCTGTCCATCCTCATATCAAGCGGACCGTCAACAGCGTACGAGAAACCTCTTTGTGCCGTATCGATCTGATGTGAGGAGACACCCAGGTCTGCGAGTATTCCGTCAACTTTGTCAATATTCAGTTCGTCCAGAACTTCTCCTATCATGGAGAAATCGGACTTTATTACCTGCCAGTTCTTATCTTTATGTGTAAGCGCCTTTTGTTTACAAACCTGAAGCGCTTCATCATCCTTATCGAGCGATATGAGCATCCCTTCCTGACTTAACCTGTTCAGAATGCCCTCGCTGTGGCCGCCTCCGCCCGCCGTGCAATCCACATAGATTCCGGCTGGTTTGATATCAAGAGCGTCCATGCACTCATCGAAAAGGACCGGTATATGAGAAAATCCGTTCTCTTTCCTTGAGTCTTCCATCAGAGGCCTTCTACGTAGTACTTGGTCTCGAGGCCTTCGATAGCACTCAGGTCATAGTCCTCCGCGTCGTAGTGAGCCTTCGTGCAGATATCAAGCTTACCGTCGATATCGAATACGCAGATCTCTTCTCCGGGCTCGGCACCGATACGGTCCCAAAGTTCGCGGGTAACACTGATCCTGCCCTGGGAATCGATATTGCACTCCAAAGCCTCACCGATGATCATTCTCTTCATCTTTCTGACCTGGATATCCATGGAATTCAATTTCCCGAGCTGCTCTTTCACCTTCTCGAAGGCTTCGGCGGGATAGACACAAAGATAGCCCTTATCCAAGCTGTTTGTTACAACCAGCTTGTCTCCAAGGCTTTCCTTATGCTTTGTGGGAATGAAGAATCTTCCCTTAGCATCGATTTTCTTAGTGTCCCTTGCCATTACCCTCTACTCTTCTGTGTTACACTTTGTAACGATAACTGACACTTTACTCCCCTTTTGTGAAATATTCTGCCACTTTTCGCCACGTACCTGTATTTTATATGTAATGTTTTTGTTATGCAATAGGTTTTATTGAGATTTTTTGACTTTTTGTTCTTTTTTCTTGCATAATGACGCTATCGTCCAAAAGGAAGGGGTTATTAAATGAATAGAAGGTTAATTTCTTTATTATTAATAGGGGCTCTGACATTAAGCGCCTGCTCCGGTACAGTCGATACCGAACAGACTGTGGCGGAAAGTGTCACTTCCGAAGAAACAGGAACTGCTCCTGTGGAAGAAACAATGGAGACCGAGCCTGTCACGCAGATAGACTTAAATCTCTACGAAGGCATGACGGCTGAGGAAATCGTTGCCACTTTGACACTTGAACAAAAGGCTGCACAAATGGTCCAGGGTGCTTTCTACAACGTAAGTGATGATGATATGCAGGCTTATGACTACGGCTCCCTTTTCCATCAGACAGGAAACTGGCCTAACCCTGACGCTGATGAGTGGAGAGAAATCGTCAACTCATATCAGGAAGACGCCATGATGTCTGAGGCGGCTATCCCCTACCTGTTCGGACAGGACAGCGTACACGGCATTAACTACGCAAGCGGCTGCGTCATCTTCCCCCACAACATCAACATCGGAGCAGCACATGACCTTGAACTCACAGAAGAATACGGACATATCGTCGGCAGTGAGATGATCCACACCGGTATGATCTGGAACTTCGGCCCCGTTGTCTCCAACTCCACCGATCCCCGCTGGGGACGCACATACGAGTGTTACTCGTCTGAGATCTCAATGTGTGATGAATTAAGCCTCACTTTCGTAGGGGGCATGCTCGAGGAAGGAGTTATCGTCTGCCCCAAGCACTTCTTCGGTGAGGGCTACGTTGTTTACGGAACCGGCGAGGACTCTGACGCCGACCGCCTTATTGACCGCGGTAATTCCGAGCCTACCGATGAGCAGATTGAAGAGCTTCTCGGTGTATATGAAGACCTCGTTAACGCAGGAGCACAGACGATCATGGTCTCCCACATCTCCCTGCGCGGCACCAAGATGCACGAGACAGCAGAATATCTTCAGTATTTGAAGAACGATCTCGGATTTGAAGGATTCATCGTATCTGACTGGGATTCCATCGAGAAGTGTTCGGGTGCTGACTTAAGAGAGAATGTAATACTGTGCGTGAACGCAGGCATCGATATGCTCATGGAATGGGAGAACTTCGAAGAATGCCGTCAGATAATAATCGATGCAGTCGAATCCGGAGACATCACGGAGGAGAGAATCGATGACGCCGTCACAAGGATCATAAGAGTTAAGCTTCAGTGCGGATTATTTGATGATCCTTATGTTGAGAACTTTAATCCCACTTATGACTACAATTCAGAAAGATCCCACGAAGTTGCAAGAACGCTCGCGGCAGAGTCCCTTGTTCCCTTGAAGATAGGTGACTATTCCGCGATTGAACCCGGAATGAGAGTATATGTAACAGGTCCTGCAGCAGATGACACCGGCGTGCTTTGCGGCGGATGGACTTATTTCTGGCTCGGAGCAACTGATGAAGATATGGGGACGGACTTTGTCTCAGACTGCAATACCATTCTCGAAGCTTTGGAGAATGCCGCCGATGAGATTGGATTTGAAGTTGTTACCGATCCTGACGAGATTGATACATGCGATATGGTAGTCCTTTGCATAGGTGAATCCCCCTACTCCGAGTGGCTGGGCGACACCGAGACTCTCGACATCGTTGACGGATGGCAGGCACTTGAAGGAAACGGCCCGGCCATCGAAGAAGCAGCAGATTCCGGTCTTCCCACACTGACACTCATCGTTGCAGGACGAAACATGATTATTTCCGATTACATCGATGACTGGGATTCATGCGTAATGTGTTACCTCCCGGGAAGCGAGGGCGGCAACGCGATAGCTGATGTCATAACGGGACAGGTACCGTTCACAGGCACACTCCCCATGCCCTACTACGAATCAGAAGACGATATCAGGACTGACAACTGCTGGCACGAAGTCGGCTGGAGCGCAGCAAACTAAGCGAAAAGCAAAAGGCGGTGATCACACCGCCTTTTCATTTGAAGCAAATTTCTCAAAGTATTCTCTGTACAGGGCTTCATCGCTTTCCTTACGTTGCTTGAAGTTATGCATGTATGTATCCCCTGTCTGTTCCCCGGACTTAAATCTGTAAACGATAGCCGCTATATTGTGGCTGTGGTCGGCAATTCTTCCGCAGCTGTAGAGAATATCGTTGTAAACAAAGCCGTGGCTCGGCTCACATACTCCTGTTGAGAGTCTCTCGACGTGATTAGCCTTATAAGAATCGCACATTTCGCTTATTACGATCTTAAGGGGACCGATCTTCTTGGCCATCTCCGCATCATCGGAAAGATAGCACTCGATGGCATTGGTATAGATCTCTTTGACTGCGGCAACAAGGCTCTTTATCTCCTTATCCGCATCAGGTGAGAAAACGATCTGCTTGCGCATGATCTCTTCAGCGGAATTCGCCATATATGAAGCATGGTCGGCAATTCGCTCAAATTCTCCTACAGCCTGCATCATCTTCGAGGATCTGTTCTTATCCTCAACAGAAAGATGATGAGTGGTAGTAAGCTTCATAAGGAACGAGCCGATAAGGTCCTCGTAGTGGTCGACCTTTTCCTCGTTCTTCTTAACGAACTCGAAGTCATCATCGTTGTATCCGTTAGCTAACATGTCTGTAGCCTTATCCAGACCCTTCTGTGCCTTACCAACCATCTTGACCATGGAGTTGGTACACTCTGATACAGCGATCGGAGGGCTCGTCATGAGACGCTCATCAAGTTTAAACTCCTGCTCCTCGTCAGATTCTTTAACAATGATCTTGGCAAGAGTAACAAGCTGTTTTCTGAAGGGGAACAACAGTATTGTATTACCGATATTAAAAATCGAGTGGAATGCAGCGATTCCGACAATGCCTACAGGCTTATCCAGGAACTCGAAGTTCATGATTGCATTAAGAGCATAGAAGAGTATAAGCCAGAAAGCTGTACCTATTACCTTGATTGCCACATGAATGGCCGTAACTCTCTTAGCATCACGGTTAACACCTATGGATGAGAGAACAGCCGTTGCGCAAGTACCGATATTAGCACCCATTATAATAGGGATAGCCATGCCGTAGGTAATGGAACCTGTAAGGGACATGGACTGCAGGATACCGATTGAAGCAGCTGAACTTTGGATGACACCTGTTACGAGTGCACCGGCAAGAACACCAAGCAAAGGATTCTTGAAAGCGGTCAGAACTTTGACAAAACTCTCGGAATCCCTAAGAGGCGTCATCGATGAACTCATCATGGTCATACCCTGCATAAGGATACCGAATCCGACGAGCATCATACCGATATCTTTCCTTCTTTGCTTCTTCGAGCCCATTATCATGATCACACCGATAAGAGCGAAGATCAAAGAGAAGCACTTAGGCTCGAGCAGCTTCAGGAATATATTGCCGTCAGAATTAATACCTGAAAGTGACAAAATCCATGCAGTAAGTGTTGTTCCGATATCAGAACCGAATATAACGCCTACTGTCTGGGCAAGTTCCATGATGCCCGAGTTAACGAAACCGACGAGCATGACAGTCATCGCAGAGGATGACTGGATCGCTATAGTGATAATAACTCCAATAATAAGTCCCTTGAAGGAATTATTGGTTGCTTTCTTAAGAAGTTTCTCAAGTCTGCCGCCTGCAGTCTTCTTTAATGATTCTGACAAAAGGCTCATTCCGTAGAGGAAGAATGCCAAACCGCCGAACAAAGTTATAAACGAGAATATATCCATACCTTTTTTACCTGTAATTTATATAAACACCACTCGTATGTATTATAATGACCATGACGGCTTTTGTAAAACAGAATATTTTTACATATAGACGCTAATCTATATTTTCGAGAGGTACACATGAAGAATCTAAAGAAAATATTGGCTTTAACGCTTGCCGCTTCATTTCTGTTTACCGCCTCATGCTCAACATCGTCTCGCACAAGAAACCACTCTGACCGTGACGAAGATAAGGAAGAAGATTCAGGTGAGGATCCGGAGATTTATGAGACTGACTGGGGCACGTTCGAGATAACGCACGGATGGGTCTATGTCCCTTCCCAATCAAACGACGAGGCATATTGCTTCTGCGAAGCAGGCAACGAGAACTCCTCCACGCCGCCTAACAATATCGTTGTAAGGCACGGAGACAACTACTATTCACCCGAAGAAAGCAGTACATTTGCGATTGCAATACTCGATCAGGTCGAGCAGCAGGCGCAGCAATACGGCGGAACAGCAAGAATGGAATCATCAGGAACTATTAACGGCAATGATTATTACCGTTTTATCCTGGACTGCACCCCTTATACCGAACAGTACTACTTCATAGGCGATCATGAATTCGTTATGGTAGGCGTTTGCGTATACGACGAGGATGAGGCAGAAGACGATCACATCTGGGATGTATCAGAAGACATACTGAACAGTTTTGAGTGGCCGGATTAACATAGATGCACATCTATATAATGATAAAGAGCTGGTCAAAGGACCAGCTCTTTATTTGCAACACTATCTGAGAAACTCTTATCATGTTCAACAAACACCAATGTAATGTCGCTGTCTGTAAGAAGCCTTTCTATCTCTTTCCTGATATAGACATCTATGTAGTTTAAAGGTTCATCCCAAAGATATATATCAGCCTTCTCACACAAACTTAAAGCAATCATCACTATCTTCTTCTGACCAAGGGACAATTCACACACATCCTTCTCAAGCATCTGTTTTGTAAATCCCATCTTGATAAGTATGGTGCTAAGCTGAGTCTTATCGACTCCCCTTTCAACAGCGATATCGTATATGGTACCTGCAAGTTCAGAAGTATCCTGGCCGACATACGACAGCTTAAGTCCGGGCGCCATATAAACATCCCCCTCAAAGCTTATTCCTTCATTCTGACCTAAGCCCGCCATAAGTTTAATCAGAGTGCTTTTTCCACAGCCGTTCTCACCTATGACCGATACTTTATCACCGCGCTCGATCACAAATGATACTCCGCTTACCACATCGATACCGTCTCTTTTCAAAGTAACATTATCGAACTTGACCGGAGTCTTGTTATGATGTGTGCTTCCTGTGATCTTTAGTTTCTCCTCACGTTCCACATCCTTTAGGAGATTCGAGCGTTCTTCGAGTTTTCTCTCATTGCGTCTTTGAAGATTACCTGCCAAAGACATAAGCTTCGCTGATTTTGATGCTTCATATGCTCTTGTCCAGTGGTTCTCGGCAACCTTCGAAGGAGCATTAGCACGGTTCTTGTTCTTCTCAGCTTTTGATGCCCATTCGGAATTCTTCTTCATCGCGGTCTTAATGTCGCTCATCTCCCTTTTGAGCTGTTCGTTCTTTGCTCTCTCCCCGCTTAGTTTCTTCTCGTTGTTTTCCCACCACGTAGAGAAATTTGAAGCTGTAAGTTCAAGCCCGGTTTTCTTGATCACCAGGGTGTGGTCGGTACACCGGTCGAGGAAGTCGCTGTCATGTGAGATCACAATGAAGCCGTCTTTTTTCGCAAGGTATGAAGACACCACTTCCCTGCCCTTGCGGTCGAGGTGATTGGTCGGCTCATCTATGAGAGGATAAGCATCATCGCAGCTGAAAAGATAAGCTAACATGAGCTTGGTCCTCTCACCTCCCGATAGCGTTGTGAGTGGGCGCCACATGATGTCGGGGTCCGCGTTCATGAGATTTAACTCTTTTCTTATCTTCCAGTCCGGAACATCATCGATGCTTTTGCAGGGAAATGAGACTGTCCGTGGTACCCCTGTTATCGTCCCCGAGTAAGAAAGCTCACCTTTAAGAAGTTTAAAGAAAGTAGTCTTGCCTCTCCCGTTTCTTCCGGTCAAAGCCAGACGCCATGAAGTATCGATACCGACATCAACATGTTCGAACAGCATCTTAACCGTGCCGTCGTATCCGAATGACAGATCTTTGATATTGATTAAAGCCATATTTACCTCCGTGAATCAACACGTCGGATAAATCAAAAGCCGTGACACTGCGGCCACGGCTTAAATCGACATAATAATAAATTTTAAGAACACAAAAAGACTTATCCGCGTGGCATTTATAAAAACATCAGCAGACAGTAACTTTCATTGGTGTTCCTCCTTGTTTATTCTTGTGTCTGATGTTACAACACACTTCTCCTGTTGTCAACGCGTCAGGAAACCGAGTTCATGTTCCCCCCTTAATGAAAAGCAGAGTTTTAAATTGTATTTTCTTCTTGCCATGATAGACAAGGAAAACCGCATATTCACCAGCAGGCAGAGCTTTATCACTTAAGAATCGGTTCCACTTCATATCGTCTGCCTCGTTATCATCGATAGCGATCACTGCAATTGCCTCACCATCGATCTTTGTTCTGACTTCAAAGAATCCTTCATCTGCTGCATCTGCAGAAGCATAGTTGTCTCTTCTTACGCCGTCATCAAAATTACGTTCATCAATTCTCGCGGGACCTGAAAATACCGGCTTATTCCTGTCAGTCTCCATCCTGACTTCAACCCCGACTCTAACATCAGAATCCGCGCGAAAATACTTATATCCGATCAATGTACCGTGTTCGATACTTCCGATAAATCTGTCTTCACCCAAATTGGTTACATTAGGAAAGTCGATCTTATAAATGCTGTTAGATCCATGCGGCATATTGCCGTTGGTAAGATTACATGCAATGACTGACGGATATTCTCCCTGCGCAGGCAATGGTCCTCCGTTAAGACCGCAGGATGTTACTTCGACCTGTTCAATCCTGCCATCCTCACCAATGCTTATCTTCTCGGCGCATGACTGTCTGCTGTAATCGGATTTGTGCGTCAGTCTATGGTAGAAAACATACCAGTCACCATTTATATCAATAATGCTGCCGTGAGTCGTTCCGGTCATGTTGAGACGCTCTTCCGTGCATCTGCCGTTCAATCCGACATCACCGTTGGAGATTACCGTTCCTCCGAACTCAAATCCACCGTCAGGCCTGTCACTTACTGCATAACAAAGCTCGTGATTAAGCCAGGATGAATAGATAAAGTAGTACTTATCTTTCACTTTACGCATAGAAGCTCCTTCAAAGAACGGATGCTTCTCAAACGATGTCCCCTTCACGTGATATGGAATTATATGGTGAGGCTCCTGTTTTACCGTTATCATGTCGTCTTCAAGGACAGCCATGACAGGACCCATTATATTATCAGGATAGGATCTTATCTGTTCTCTTGTCCTGCCGAACATATTCATAAGATTCTGTTCGAACATAGGATCCTTTTGAATCTGCTCCGAACCGTCGATTCCGTACTGGGTTCCGTAATATAGCCTGATGACACCATCATCGTTCATAACAGCGGGATCAAATAACACATATCTGTTAAGAGGCGTCCCATCCTTATTCTGAACAAACCCGACAAACTCATAAGGTCCCGCAGGCTTATCGGAAACGGCAACACTCATCGGGCCGATGTAACCACCGACACCGTAATCGCCTGACATACTGTAATAAAGGTAGTATTTCCCGTCATTACCCCGAACTACATCAGGTGCGAACATATACTTATACTTAGGATACTGCGGATCCTGTGAAGCTTTGTAGATTACGCCTTCGTACCGCCAGTCCGTCAGATCATCGACAGGAGCGGAATAGGTTACATAATCAAGCATGCAATAGGTATATCCGCCCTCTTTATCGTGAGATCCGAAAATATATACACGGTCACCAAACACATGCGGTTCACCGTCAGGTATATATTCATGTACAGGCAAATACGGATTGTAAACCCGTCTGTTGTTCATAACTTGCCCCCTTTTTTTTAATCCCCAATTAGATATAGAATAGTACTTAGTTTTATCAGATTTGTGGGATATTTGTATGACAACTTTATTATATACGATCATCGAATTCATAACCTATGTCCACGAGAAAGTACTTACGTGGAATGATAATTATGAATACAACTTTACGGACAAGCAGCTGCACTTTCTTCTTATAGGAGTACTCGGCATGGCGCTTGTTTTCGCAGTGCATCCTGTTTTTAAGTTTCTGGCGGAAAGGAAGATGACGCTCGCGGTCACATGGATCTACGTGTTTACAGTACTTTTAGTGATAACGTTTGCCATCGAGATAGGACAGAGACTTACAAAGACCGGAACCATGGATTTTCGCGACATAGTTTACGGCTTGGGCGGCTTCTTCCTGATGTTCGCCATATTCTGGTTCGTAAGGCTCATTATCAAGCTTTTTATTTACCTTTTGTTCGGAAGAAGGAAAAAGGAACAGCCGCAGGAAGATGAGCCCGAGGAAGAAACAATCTTCGTACAAAAGCCCGGAAGGTAATCAGATATCTATGATCTGATATCCGTAAGCATTAATTATTCTCGTTCCCGAAGGATGCGAGCGCTCCATCGCGATATTCATTCCGTAATTCGCATGAACATGTCCGTGAAGCATCAGCTGGGGATGATAGCGGTACATGACTTTATTGAAGCAATCGAACCCTCTGTGAGGAAGATCATCAAGATCACCGAAGCCTCTTGCAGGTGCATGAGTTACAAAGACATCTACGCCCTTTATCATCGCCATCGGAGCCATATTTATGGTTCTCCAGCGCATCTCATGCTCGGTAAACATATTGAGGCCGTTGTGATACTTCATAGAACCGCCGAGGCCCAGGAAGTTAACACCATTGAAATTTACGATATTGTCCTCAAGACAGATGCCTCCGAGAGGCGGCTCCTTATTAAGAATATCATCGTGATTTCCCCTTACATACATCATGGGGACATTAACCATGGTCATGAGAAAATCAAGGTAATCTGCTTTCAAGTCGCCGCAGGAAACTATGAGGTCAACCCCCTTAACTCTGTCTTTTGTAAAGAAATCGTATAAGCGTCTATCCTCAATATCAGCTACGGCAAGAATCCTCATGTTGAGCTCGTATCTCCTTTAATGACCGAGGTAACACCATTGGTCTTAATAGTTCTGTACGCACTCTCCACGATATCTTCCATAGCAGGAATGCTTCCGATAACATTCTCATTAAGCCAGTCCATATCGAGTATCTCTTCGTTTGTAAGTCTCGGACTGTCCTCAGGCTTTATGATTCCGGTCTGACTTCTAAGCTCACCGTCAAAAGGCGAGAAATCATCAGCCGTAATACTCTTCTTGAGGCCCTCAACAAGTTTGTTAACGCCGTATGGGAGCGACTCGGTCTTCTTAATATCAATAACACCGGATGCCATTCCCCACCAGTAGTTTACAGATGTATCTTTATCGATTCCGGCCTCTTCACTGTCCCATGCATCATTAAGTATCTTCTGAACAATGAGTTCATAGTAAAGACCCCAGTTCCAAAGCGGGAATGCGATATTTACTATCTCGCCGTTCTCGTCATGTGAATAAAGACCATATTCATTATCAGCGTTCTGAGGTCTGATAAGATCAGGCCCGGAAACGATATTAAGATTCTCTTCTTTAATGAAGTCTCGCCAGCTCTTATCCTTAAGGCAAGACCATGTAAGATGTATCTTCGCCTGAGGATCCACCATAGCAGCTCCTATCGCGAAAGCATTGATATTCGCAACCGCGCCGCTTATGGGGTAATTGGCAACATACCCTATACGGTGATCAGGAGACAACGCAGCAGCAATGCAGCCCAACAGAAGCTTTGCTTCGTGCATCCTTCCGTAATAAGGTCTGACACCAGCCTGCGAAAGGTAAATAGAGCAATTAAGGAACTTGATCTGCGGATACTTAACGGATGCTCTCAAGGCATACTCCATCTGCGCGGGCGAGATCGTGATAATAAGATCGGCACCATCACCCACCGCAGCATCCACAGCATCATCGAACTGCTCCTCGCTGTTAACACAAACACAAAACTGCGTCTTGACGATACCGGGGAAAGCCTGCTCAAGTTCGAGCCTTCCCTGCTCGTGACCGTTAACCCATCTCGACTTCTCAGGATAGTTATTGTAAAGGAACAAGACTTTCAAAGGCTTGCTCTCGGAATAAGTCTTCTTCATCAGGTTGCTTATGATCGGAATAGCATCTATCTTCTCAAGCTGAGGCTCCTCAGAGAATGTAATCTGATTGCCGTTAGCCCTGATTCTGATTTCACGCCAGATCTGACCTAAGTTCTTCTTAATCTCTTCAGCGGGAGTGTTAATTAGACTCTCGTACTTATAGATTCCGATGTATACAAGGAAAGCATCGCCGGGAGTAATCTGGAAAGCCTTTCCTCCACTCGTCATGTAAGCCTTTGTGAAGTTCAAAAAACATGACTTAAGATCCATGATGGAATCATCATCCCATGGCTCGTCCAAAGGCTTGCCGACAGCTTCAGCAAGCTTCTCGTATCCGCCCTCTTCAGTAAATGTTATGTCATAAATCGATGTGCACTTGAAGAAGTTTAAGAACTCATAGTAGATATTAAGTTCGGTATCAGGTTCATCCGTCTTGGGCGGAAGTATTCTCGTTACGGTCGCAAGGATAGTAGGCTGCTCAAGGTACTTAAGAACGGAAACTCTCTTATTTCCCTCAAGAACATAAAACTTACCCATGAACTCGATAACCTTGATGGCATCAGCGATGCCTTCAGATATCTGGTAGTCCATGAGGCTTATCCACTTAACACCGAATTCAGTATCAGGAGCAAGCAGAGGCATGAAATTTCTTGCGAAACAATCCTGTCTTCCGGTGGTTACTGTACCCACAATAAAGGAGATCGGTATCTCTCTTGTTCCGACAGGCTCTTCCGGGAATGTGTTCCACTTAGGCAACATATATTCAAGCGCAGGAAGATAAGGATAACGTCCTTCACTCAACGCCTTCTGATATTCCTTATTGGCAAGCTTTCTGGCTTTTATGTATTCTTCACTGGTGGTTGCCATATATTGCGAAAATACACTATATAAACAGGTGCGTCAACACTCAGGGGTTTGTGAAAACTGACAGAACACTATTAATCCACACACTCGGCAACAATCCACCGGAAACTTATACTATTGTCATATGGAGAAACAACAGTGTTGTCGTAGATGATGTTGTATCTGTCGCTGGAATACAGATCATCTGCGAAAACCATATCTGTAGTACCGGGGAAAAGATTCAGTACAATGGCATCCGCATCGTATTCAGACACAAACGAGTCCATGGCATCAATATCAACTATATTCATCTTTCCCCTTATATGGTCAACGCCTGAGAATTCCATCATATAGGGATCAACTCTGTTATCTATGTGAACAGGAATACCATAGTAAGCAAGCCATGATCCGGTATCAAAAGAATTATATATACGCTCGTATTGTTTCTCTTTCAAAACAGAGATGACGCCCTCATCATATGCTGCCAATGTCGAGATATCAGACAACTTATTCGTCGGGAAAAAACTCGTCCAGGAATAAACGGACATACCTAACATAAACACGATACAAAACGATACGATAATGTAGTTAGATACATCTCCCAGCTTCAGTTTGCTTACATCAAACTTAAATGTATTATCGTTGATCCAATTGAGCAGGATTTGTAATTCCTCAGCACAAAACATGAGAACAATAAGAGCCGTAAAATTCATCGAACGGCAGTACTTACATGACATGATAATAAACATACACAGGAAGCAAAACTTTGTAACGACACCTTTGTCAAAATCACGAAGTCTCTTATCAACTGAAAAGCCCGCAAGGAACATTAAAAGTAATGTTATCTCCACAACAGAGAATGTTTTGGGAGCCCACTCTTCAATGGCAAGACGAATATCTTCACCGCCGGATAACACCAGACCATAAGTCCACACTTTAATACCAGTAGGATTAATAACCGAAGTTATAATGCCGGCCACAAAACCCAATGCATAAAGACCGGCCTGCTTGAAGTTTCTATAAATTAATTCAATTACTATAAATACCAAATAAATCACGAAGAACATCGGTATCATTCCGCCATGAAACCAACCGAGAAGAAATGTAAAGGAAGCGAATGTGATAATCTTCTTTAACGCACTCACTTTCTCATCCATCATGGTATAGACAAGAATAACGAATAGCAGTTGAGAAACCAGATGCGGCCTTGCATTGTAATTGGGGAAAGACAAATACCTTGATACCGCAGCTGTTATAACAAGAATATAGACATTTACATTATTCTGAAGATTCTTCCGGAATATTAAACCTGCAATAGTGTAATTGAAAACAGCTGTAAGAAGGATAACGCCGGCAACTCCGCCGATCTTATAAAACAACCCTACAAGGAAATACCAGGCCTCCTCGTGAGGAACCCAATTAAGACCGGGATGCCAACTGTAGATTTCTTCTGTAATAAGGCTGTGAGAAGATAACATATCAAGACCTGTCCGGATTTGGATCATTGCATCTCCAATATAGCCTTCTATTATCATTCTCATATTAAAGAATGGACAGTAAAGCAAAGCAACTACTGCTATTACGAATACAGTAGTTGCTTTAATATTAGTTCTGTTAGTACTAATTGTTTTCTCTGTTCTCATCAGTCCTCGCTCATTGCGTAAAAGAATCCGCTTCCTATTATAAGGATTATAGCAAGGATATAAAGATAAAAGCCAAAAGAATACTCGAAAGTAACCGTTGAAGCAGAAGTGGAACCCGATATCTCATTCATTACACTCGTGATACCTGTTGTCGCAGCCTCAACTGCCTTGATTGAAGCAACTCTGTGGAACAGGCCTATGCCGCAGGCTATACCCGATACTACGCCGGCAAGTGCACACTTAAGCTTTGCTCCGGAATACATAACAACGACACATGCTCCCGCGGCTATAAGGCCAACTATCCCGTCGACAGAAGGAAGCATCTTCGCAACTGTAATTTCAGACTCACCAAGAAAATCCATAGTGATCTTTACTATCGGAAGGAAATTACATATTCCCAGGAAAACAGAGCACGCTATAAAAATAAGGCCCTGTAAGTTCATTCTTTCCATACTTCATATCTCCCCTTATTGTTTAATAGGCAGATTTTATCAAAAAGCCTTTACTATGTATATATGAGCTGAATCCGCCTTAATTTGCATTTCAGGCTATACTCATGTATTTTTCCTTTTGAAATTGAATAATGCTATTATCAGTAATGGTCATTATATAGAGTGGGGGCAAGTCAAATGCAGATTTATAACAATATCCTCGAGGCTGTCGGAAATACGCCTCTAATAAGGCTTTCAAAAATGGCAGAGAAGGATAGTGCGCAGATACTGGTAAAATTTGAAGGTTTAAATGTCGGCGGTTCCATAAAGACAAGAACCGCACTTAATATGCTTGAGCAGGCCGAGAATGATGGTCTTATTAACAAAGACTCGATCATTGTCGAGCCGACAAGCGGCAATCAGGGCATCGGACTTGCGTTAGTCGGTGCCGTTAAGGGATATAGAACGATAATCATTATGCCCGATTCCGTAAGTGAAGAAAGAAGAAAACTCGTAAGGCATTACGGAGCTGAAGTCAGGCTTATTCACGACCACGGCGATATTGGTGCATGCATCGAGGAATGCCTTAATGCCGCACTTGCGATGAGGGACAAGAACCCCAATGTATTTGTTCCTCAGCAATTCGAGAACATAAACAATGTACTGGCTCAGAGGAATTTCACAGCAAAGGAGATCCTGGATCAGGTTGACGGACCGATACACGGATTCTGCTCGGGTATCGGAACGGGAGGAACTCTTACCGGTATAGGCGAAGTGTTAAAGGAGCATAATCCAGATCTTATCATCTGGGCTGTTGAGCCTGAGAAGGCTGCAATCCTTGCAGGCGGCACAATTGGCACTCATATGCAAATGGGAATAGGTGACGGCATCATCCCTGCCATCCTTAACCGCGAGATCTATGATGACATCTATGTCGTAACTGATGACGAAGCAATAGAAACATCAAAAAGACTCGCCCGTGAGGAAGGACTGATGTGCGGCATCTCAAGCGGAACTAATGTTGCAGCGGCTCTGAAACTCGCCCAAAAATTAGGTCCGGGCAAAACAGTAGTTACAGTCCTCCCCGATACTGCAGAGAGGTACTTCTCCACCCCGCTTTTCAGTGAATAAAAACGCAGTTTTATAATTTAACATTGTTAAATCCCCTGCAAATAAAGGGTTTGCGACATGAACGCTTTTTTGTGATATACTCTCTTCGGTTATCGAGGTGTAGCGCAGTTGGTAGCGTACGTGCTTTGGGAGCATGGGGTCGCAGGTTCGAATCCTGTCACCTCGACCACTTGGAAAACACCTGCAGTCAATAAGATTGCAGGTGTTTTTCATTTTACTTTTCAATCAGATACAGTTTATTTTCTCCTGTATTTGCTTATGCCCTGAAGAGATGGTTCGGGCTCAATCAGAATCATGTTGTCCTCAACAAACTTTGCAAGCCTTTCCTTATCCTCACCTTCTATTGTCAGGTAAATGCCCGCTTTAGACGGATTGCTGAAAGATCCAAGGTCATGAACATAGAACACTTGTGATTCATCATTGTAATTAATATGAACCCTTTTGTCTGAGATATATAAGCTTCCATTCGACGCCCTCAGCACATACTGACGTATAGTCCATGTATTGCGATATATCTTCGAAGCCCAAACACAAGCTAAAACAATTAAAGGAATCAATAATAATAAAAGCACAAATGAAACAGCAACAAATATACCTTTAAAATCAACTGCACACTTTATTGAACCGACAACAAAAGTCAAATAAACAAAGGAAAATACGATAATGTATTTTATCCTTTGATGTACCTTAAGAGAGTCCCTGATTTCTGAATTAACCACAATTGTTTCCATGTATCTTATCCCCCGTCTACACATGATTGTAGCACTAATAATATCTGTATATTTTTTATTGCCCCATAATTACCCAATAATATAACCTTATAATCAACATAACAAAACAAACGCTGCTTTCATCGGGATGCAGCGTTTTTATTTCATCCTAACTGGAAATGCTGATAATCGATTGGATTCGACCAGCTTCCTCCCCACGTCCATCCCGCCGCAGCGAAAAGCTGATAAGCATAGTCCTCTTCCGTAATAACATGCGGAATATCAGAAGATCGGTTCTCGACATACTCAGAAGCATTCTCGTGAGAATAGCTCAAACTTCCGTCACCTTGAACCCTCACATAAGGGTTCTGCTGCGGGTTAAGGTCTATCGCAAGTCCCAGCGCATGTAGCGATATGTGAGACGATCCGGAAGCCGGACGGTAGCAAAAGCAGCTCGTATTGTTGTGGTCGATCGAATTCGTATCGGAATCTGTGCCGTTCCCCACCCAGAAATCATCTATAAGATACATGGAGTATATCTCATACCTTGCTTCACAAAGCTGCTCGAAAATCTCCGACACCTGCGAAGCCACAGAAGCATTCACTATCAACTCCCCTACCTGATAGTTACCGTCAAAATTCACATGAAGCAACTTAAGATAACGAAGTTCGTCTATACCGATATCCGGGTTCTCAACATAAGATTGACCATATATCCTCTGATATATCTCATCCCCTTCATTTATCTCACTTATCGTGAAATACATTCCGAGATTAGAGGTATCAATAAGCTCATTTTCGATAACATCTCCCGGCGCATATCCTTCAAGAGAATCAAGAAAAACCGGTTCCAGTGTCGGCTCGGGTGTTGGTGTAAATACAGGTGCCGTTGTTAAAGTGGGAACAGGTGTTGGCGTTAGTGTGGGTGATGTAGATGGTATTAGCGATTGAGATGCCGCCGGTATAGAAGTCTCAATAACACCATCCGGCTGCCTTTTCCCCTTTAAAAGAAAAACAGCAGCAAAAAAGACGATTAATAAAGCTCCGCATATAAGCAAGGAGGTCCTTATGATCTTCATGCGCTTTTGACGCTTTTGTCCGATACTTCTGTGCTTCACTTAATAAAAATAACATAAAAACGCCTCCGCTTTGGTTACGGAGGCGTTTCTTTATAACAGATCGGTATTAATTATCTGTTTGCGTTGTACTGTTCGCAGACAGCATTAAACTCAGCTGAACTGATGAAAGACTCAGCAACCTCGGCACGGCTCATCCCGCCCCTTAAAGCTTCCATCCAATACTCTAAGCCTGCTTCATCTGCTTCTCTGTTAAACAAGCCCTCGTAAAGAGTCTTGATGAAGTGCTCATTCGTTGTATTCTTTCTAAGTATTTCGTCCGAGAGCATAAAGCCTCTGGCTATATCCTCAGCCTTCATTCCATTGTTATAGCAGTTTATCCAGTACTGTCTTCCCTCCTCATCAGGATTTCTCTCCAAGCCAGCAACATAGAGACGGTTTATAAAACCTTCGATTCCCTCGCCGGTGATCAAACGGGGTGTGACGATTGTTGTACCCTGGTTCGAACTACCGCCTCCGACTGAACTTTCAGAAGAACTCTCGATAACGGATGCCTCAACAACTGGCTCCTGATTTACAGGAACAACTATTGATGTATCCTGCGAGGAAACTACAGCTGGTTTTTCTTCCGGCGTTGTATCAGGAACAACATCTGTTGTATGGTCATCAGTCTGAACCGGCAGACTCTCACCTATAGCGGGAACTACAGGGACATGAGTCGAAATAACAACTGAACTGTCCGTTATAGCCAAACGGCCGCTGTCACTTAAATAAAAAGTATTACCGCTATTCTCATCCACCATAGAAGGGTTATAAAAAACTTCCATAAGCCTTGCTGAATCAGTTATATCAACAACAGCACTATGTGTATCTCTTAGGAAAAGATCTCGAAGAACAGGGCATTCTACAGCAACAACACCGCAAAGAGCCGTGTTAGAACCGGAAACCTCCACGAGATTTGTACATCCGCTTACATTCAGTGTCGAAAGGCGGGGATTATCGGAACAAGACAAGGACATAAGTGATGTCATGCCGCTCACATCCAAACGCTCTATGTAAGAACTTTTACAAACAAGACTTTGAAGATTAGTAAAGTTCTTGACTCCCTCAAGATCTGTTACCGACCAAAGTGTGATATCGATCGCCTGCGTTCCGTTTATCTCTTCTTCAGACAGAAAACCGTCTTTATCTGCATCAATGTTATCCAGGATATATGATCTGAAAACTTTATCCGGGAAGTTTTCTTCACTTATACTGACGAGAGAAGATTGAGTTTCATCTACTTCATCAGCAAAAACCTGACCATTGGATACAAGTGTCATAGCTACTGCCACAAATGCCGCAAGAATCGACATCATTCTATGTGTTTTCATAATTATCAACCTCATTTTTTATGATTCATACAAAGTATAAGGTTTTAACGCTCTTCTAAGTACGAATAAACGGATTAATAATGTGGCAAAATACATAATCAAAAAATCAGTTTAACTTATGAGGTATGTGATGAATGCCGACATCTTACTGGTCTACTTCTCTCACACAGGCAAAACTCATGAAGTTGCACGGTTTATAGCGCAAGCAATCGAGTGTGATCTCGAGGAAATCAAACCGGTGTATGAATATACCAAAGATCCGGTATTACTCAAAAATCAGATAAATCAAAGCGAACATGATCCATTACCTCTGATACATAGACCGCAGCACGACATAACAAATTACGGAACAGTAATACTCGGTACTCCGGTTTGGAACAACTCCATACCTCCTCCTGTTATGACATACATAAAAAACGTCAACTGGAAGGGAATCAGAATTCATCCATTCATGTCATGTGGAGGTTTTTATATGTTCGCATATAACAAGTTAACAGACATATGTAAAGGCGCTTCATTTGGAGCGCCTTTATTTTTGATTTATGATCTTGACGGGAACTATATCCGTGCCGTCGGATAATAATCAGTTATCCCACTTATCGACTGACTGCTTAATCTTGAATCCTTCTTCGAACGCCTTGGCAATGACAGGGCCTACACCTCTATATGCCTTGATAGCTGAATCGTAGATGATAGGCTTAAGCTTATCAAGATCAACATCACCGTCTGTCATGATGGATTCATCAGCCTGCTCAGCAACGATCTCTCCTACAAGGATACCCTCTTCGGGATTCCATCTTTTAAGCTTGCACTCAAGTGTAAGAGGATACTCTTCGATAATAGGAGCATTAACATTCTCACTCTTGTGAACATGGCATCCGGCCTTCTCGATCTTATTGACTTTCTTTCCGCTCTCGATACCAAAATAGTCGCTGATAGTTACTGTTGACTCTGTACCGAATGATACCGTGAAAGCGCCTGTCTTCTCGATATTCTCAGTGGTCTTATGCTTCGACAGTGAGATTGTTATCTCGTTAAAGTCAGTCTGTGTACCCCAAGCGGCATTCATTGCATTAGGAACTCCGTTCTCGTCATAAGTACCGATGATAAGCACAGCCTCAGGTGTGATAACGGAATCATGCGTGTTTATCTCAACTCTCATCTTGAAAATTCCTCCCTATTATGAATTGCTATTTTATCCGAGAATTACCTTGCCGCCTGTCAGGAACATAATGGCAGCAATTACCCAGAAACTTAACACGATCATTACTATAACTATCCAGATAACTCTTGCAATTTTCCATACACCTTTACCAACTATCTTGGTGTCATCTATAGCGCGTTCGAGCCCTGTTCTCTTAGCCACATTCTGGCTTGTTGCTCGGTAGAGGAAGTATCCGCAGTTACTGCATACGGTCCTGCTCCCGTTTTCTGTTTTACATCTTGGACATATCATAAGGATTATTATACCCGTTAAACCTTCAGTTGTGGAACTTCAATGCTATTTATTAATAAAACGTTTTAATGTATAATCGTACGCATGAAAGATACCGTTTTATATATCGTCGTTCCTGTATATAAGGACGCTGAAGTTATCAAAGTCACATGCCCTCTTTTCTTAGGCCAGTTGTTCAAGATGAGGGACGAAGGTCTTATTTCTGATAAGAGCCGTGTACTCTTCGTAGATGACGGAAGCGGTGACGATTCCTGGGATACGATCAAGCAGTTATGCAATGACGATCCTCATGTTAAAGGTATTTGTTTAAGCCGTAACAGAGGTCATCAGAACGCTGTAGTCGCAGGTCTCATGGAGGCTATGCCCCACTGTGACATCACGATCTCTATCGACGACGACGGCCAGGATGATGTCGGTGCCATGACAGATATGGTACGCGAGTACGATAACGGATGTGAGATCGTCTACGGCGTGCGCCAAAACCGCGATACTGACACTTTCATGAAGCGATTCACGGCACAAACTTACTACAAGACACTTAACGTGCTCGGTGCGGATGTAATCTATAATCACGCGGATTACAGACTCGTATCCTCAAGAGCACTCAAGGAATTTGCAAATTTCCACGAAGTTAACCTGTTCTTGAGAGGTCTGTTCCCTATGGTAGGCTTCAAGAGCACCTGCGTTTACTACGACAGACATGAGCGAATGGCAGGCAAAGGCCACTACTCTATCTCGAAGCTCTTTACCCTCGCTTTCGACGGAGTTACAAGCCTGTCAGTTAAACCCATCAAGATAATCACATGGTTCGGCTTTATTGTAGCCGTAATAAGCTTCATCCTTCTCATCTACACGATAGTCTCGCATTTTGCCATGGCTACTCCTCCCGGATGGGCAAGTACTGCGTGCATCATCAGTTTCTTAAGCGGAATCCAGATGGTAAGTATCGGTGTAATAGGTGAATATATCGGCAAGATCTATCTTGAGACCAAGCAGCGTCCGAGATACATCATCAGCGACCGCGCAGGTTCCGATCAAGATCAAAAAAACTGATCTTCTTCTGAGCCATTTCCTTTGAAGAATTCATATAAAGGCTGACGTCTTTAACGTTGGCGCATCTTTCAAACCTTCCGCCCGTGAAGGCTCTCTTGCTCATAGCTCCTGCACCGACAGACAGGACAGAGCACTCTGAGCTCATCATCGCGACATTATAAATGTTGTAAGTCCCGTCCTTGCAAAAGCCCGTGTTCTCGAGGCTTAATTCGGTATCCTTCTGCCGGTACATATAGTAAGGCACGTAGCCCTTTTCCTTAAGCATCTCATAAGCCTTGCTCACGGCACGATCGATATCACCCCTGCCGTCTGAGTTCAGCACATCCTCGCGGCTCATTCCCGCGCGTCTTTTCTTGTAAAGTGTATGTATCGTAATATTCTCGGGCTCAAGTGCCATCACGCTTTTTACAGACGAGATAAAATCATCCGCGGTCTCGTACTTAAGCCCTGCTATAAGATCCATGTTGATCACGCCAAATCCCGCATCACGAGCCTGTTCGTAAGCTCTTATGACATCCTTTGCCGTGTGAGATCTTCTAAGTCTCTGCAAAGTCTCGTCACGCATAGTCTGCGGATTAATGCAGATGCGGTTAACGCCCGCATTTCTCATTGCCTTAAGCTTGCCTTGCGTTATCGTATCAGGGCGTCCGGCTTCAACCGTGAATTCGGTATCCTCCCCTGCCTTAAAAACCTCTCCAAGCGCCGTTACAACACGCTCGAAATCATCCTCGTCAAACACAGTCGGTGTTCCGCCGCCCATGTAGATCGTACCGGGAGCTTCGTTTATAAACGGTCTTAACTCATTCATCTCTTCTATCAAAGCCGAGGCATAATCCGGAAGCCTGTTAAGATGCTTCGTCGCATCCTCAGCTATGAAGGAACAATACTCGCACCTGCCGGGGCAGAAAGGCACTCCCGCGTACACGTTGAGCCCGGATGAAGCTTTTTTCGCTATTTGGTATTCAAGGCGGGCCGTGTCGCAGGCAAGTTTTGCTTTATCTTCACGCACAAGGTAGCGCGAGATGAGCTTTTGATAGTCATAGTCCTCTTCCCTCGCAACTATCGTAGGACGTATCCCGGTAAGGCTTCCCCACGGAAATGTGCGTCCTTCCATTACCGATATTCTCTCATACAAGTCACGCTTCACCTGGCGGTTAACCGGAAGATCCGAAGAAGGATCAGCTTTGCTTACTATAGTGGTGTCGGGGCCCGAATCACAGATAATGAGCTTGTTGCCGCGGTCTTCCCTCGTTTGCCCGTAAAACAGGCGCAGGACATCCTGCAGCCCGTAGTAGTTATCGTGTCCTTCAAGAACGACCTTAAGCATCGTCTCTTATGCACCTGCAGTAGTACTCGACGAAAGTATCGTAAGGAACGACATAGGTATCGGTGCCGCCCTCCTGACCGTTAGACTCAAGGAAAGCATTATTAACATCCTCAGAGAAACCCGCGATGAAGTCGGCAATAGGACCGTCGTTAAATATCTCCCTGTATCTCTCGTATGCTTTGGTATCACGGATAACGCCCGCTATCTCAGGGGACGAAAGATAATCAACCGAAGCGGCACCCTCATGCTGCTCATAATCGGTTACTTTCCCCAGAAGCCTTACGAAGATGTAGTAGTATCCCGCATACTGGAAATCGGGACGTTCTGAATTAATGCAGCTTAATACCGCAATAGTGTTGGAATCGGTCTCGCTCGCATAGCCTCTTGCGTGGGATATCTCGTGACATATCGTAATCGGAGTGTGGAGCACATCCATGTAATCAGTATTGATGTTGGACTCTCCGAGGAACGGATCGTAAACTCCCACAATGTCGGTATAACTCCACAGCCTGCTTAACGCGACGGGCTTCGCCCTGACATAGTTCTCGCTCATACCTAAGTCGTAGTATATTGAGACCGTGCTGACTGCAATATTGGCATCGTAAACAGCCGTATCAAAATTCGATATCATGTGGGTGACGCCGTTATAGTCCTGACCTAACTTATTACGCGCAGTAATCATACCTATGTAAGACCAAAGAAGAGTCTGCTGGTAATCTTCAAGAGGCCTCGTGTCACCGTAAAGATGCATCCTCTCTATAACGCTCTTCCTGTTGTAGTTGATGCCATGCATACATTCGAACATCAAAGCACCTATAATCGCGATTATAAGCACATTGCGGGCGACCTTGTACACAAAATGAAGAAGATGCCGCATATCGCACTTGAAGCCCAAAATGAAGCATTTAACGGCAAATAAGACCAGAAGCACAATTAGTGCCACAGAACCCAGAACAACAAAGGCTTCTGTAAGCGATATCATGAACACTCCGCTTAGTGCCATCGGCACGAAAGACAGGAATGGAAACAAAACCTCGCTATAGAATTCAGCCATATTACCTGTAATCAGCATTCGTGGTAACAGATAGGCTGCAGGCAGCATCACCGCAAGCACTATAAGAAGGACAGCTCGAAGTATCGTACGAGGTTTACTGTAAACTGTCTTCTCATTTTTAAGAAGAAACTTCATATCAGACCTTACCTGCTACAAGAAAAATAAGATAAAGAACACCATAAACGAGAGGCTGGTGAACAAGGTAAATGATAAGCGAGTGTCTGCCCAGAAACTCCAAAGGAGCCGTTATGGCCCTGACGGTCTTTCCCGCCCCTTCGAAAAGCGTCTTCTTCTGCTTATAAAGGATCCTGCCTCCTGCCGCACACGCAAGGAAAACTCCCATCCACGGAACAAGAGCCATATAATCTGCCGTAGGCGGCACGCCTCTCACATCCACTCCGAATGCGTACATGATAACGCCCGTATTCTCATAATCGTACATAGAGATATGATTAAGAAGCATCATAACCCAGCACCCGATAAGGAGCAGAACGAATGTCACCTGCTCAGCCTTTATCTTAGCTTTATTCTCGATAAAGGATACAAGAGCATATACCAAAGTTGATATAGACAATACATGAAGCACATTAAAGATAATGAGGCAGTAAACACCTGCATATGTTGTAATGAGGTAAGTTACCACGGTGAATGTAAGTGCTACGGCAAGAAGCCTTAAACCTCTTTTGAAGTTGTTCTTCGAGAATGTACAGCAGATGCCGGACAGACCAACGAACAGCACAAGAATTACCGGATGGACAAACGTCCAGAACCATGCAGACTCAAGGTAATCGAATGTATCGATTCCAAACTCGTATCTTACGTCATAAGAAAAATGCATGAACACCATCATTACGATGGCAATGCCTCGTAAAAAATCAAGCTCAAAGGCGCGTCCGCTTCTGTCTTTCTTTGTAAAAAGGGACTTAGCCGTCAATGCTTCTGCCCCCTGCGATACATGCGCCTATAGCCGTTGCAAACTCGGCATCTTCAGGGATTATAAAGTTAACACCATAAAGACGCGGGAATAAAGATATATACTTCTTACATTCTTTAAGAGTTGTAAGCTGCCCTGTTAGGACAACATCATTAATACCGACGCATCTTGATGAAAGAACGGACATCGTGCCAATTGATTGATAGATAAGATTAAACACACCGGAGATCTTATCCTCATTCGAGAGGCCGTCAGCTGCCTTTCCGAAGTTTGATGCGGTTACATCCATATCAAGATTTGAGATCTTAGTCTTGGAGATGTCTCCTATCGTAAGATCAACTCTGTTAACATCACCTTCAGTAGCAATCTCAGAAAGCTTGTCCGCATCATCGATTCCTATCATCGAATTGGAAAGTCCTACCAAAGTACCGCCTCCAACGCCGGATCCTATGATATGTTCAACATTTGGATAATCAGCTTTAAGATAAGCAGTACCGGTACCCATACTTACAACTACAGCACGGTCAAGTCCGGAAACATATAATCCCCCCAGACCAGTCGACTGGAATTCCTCGATTACAAGTGTCTCGATTCCGAGCATATGCGGAAGCGGAAACCCGGATCCTACACCGGTTATATTAATCCTCGTTATGTCAGAGACCTCTACTTCCAGGTCGTTAATGAGCTTACCAAGAGCACCATAAGCAGAAGTAACCGGATCGCCTGCTTTGGTTACAGTCTTAAAGATTATCTCTTTATCCTTCATGCCGACGATTTTTGTAGTACTGCCGCCGACGTCAAGACCAACTATAATGCCCATATTTACCGCCTTTCTGTAATCACTTGATTCTACACAAAAAAAGGCCCGATTTCCATCGGGCCTTTAAAGTATCTATTGTTAACCGGATCAACCTTCTTCTTCACTTTCGGATGTACCAGTGATTTTAACAATTGAATTGTTTTCAGGAACAACAATGGTATCACTTGTATCGTCAGTTGAGAAACTGCCTATAGCATCAGAAGTATATCTGGTGTAGAAAGTACCACCATCAGCTGCATCAGGTACAAGATGTCCGTTTCCATCTACTGTTGCAGAGTGATCAATAGCTATTGAGAAATCCCTGGAGACACCACCGTTAAAATTATAATCCCAACCATATACAGCTGTACCTGAAGGTGTAAATTCATCGCCAACACCTATATTATGCGATACATAGGGCATATAGTTAGGAAGCCAGAAACTACCCTCATATACATAATGTACATAACCAGGCTGTACATAAAGATCTATGAAATAGAAAGCATATGTAAACTCACTGGTAGATGCATTGTAATTACAGATCATTCTAATATCCCACTTGGGTGCAGGGTTACCATGTTCATCTCTTCTGTCTGAATTATTGAAGTTAGGGATATGATCAAAACCAAAATCGCCAATATCCGACTTAAGAACAGAATTGTCCATATAGATCCTGTCAGTCACAGACTGCTGACAATCGTATAAGACCTGATTCTCAAGAGCCTGAGCATACATCTGAGCAATATCTGCACAATCATCATCGTTATAAGCTCTGTAGTAAGATGATCTTATAGCTACCAACAATGTTGTAAACAATCCGACAATTATCATCGTGATTGCAATAGCAAGCAACATCTCAAGTAATGTAAAACCTTTTTTGTTTGTTTTCTTCACAATCATGTCCTCCTGCTATTGTTATCAAGTTCCCGGATGAGGTGTCAAGCCGGCACCGGTTCTGCAAGATAAGGGATCACCATGCTCATCGACATGAGAAGCGTTAAAGCAGTACCAGCCATAATGGCCATACCCTATTATCTCTTGATTTCTAAAGCTTGCTTCTTCATCCGGACCAACAAGACCATTATTGTTCTTATCTACATATATAGGTTCATATCCCGTTACCGGTGTTAGACTAAAGAGATATCCCCACCTGGGTATATGGTCACCAAGATTTGAAGATCCCATATAATCACCAAAATCATAGAAGAATGCAAATCTGTTATTTGATGAAGTAACACTATCCAACGCCTGTCCATCAATTGAATAAGCATTTGCAGAATCAAAAACAGGAGCCTGCGGATCAGTATATGTTTCAATATCAATGTACAAAGAAGGAAGCGTAACCCCTGAAGCGACATAACCAGGGTGATTAGTATTATCAAAAGAAAGAGTAACTTCCGATGTTGAACCATCAGCCAAAGCAGCTATAGTATTCATCTGATTCTTCGATGTCGAATAATTTACCAATGTATTATGAATGGCAAGTTGACTATCACGCTGACCGGAACCTGAGAAGTTTCGGTTGTTCCTGGCAAATATCATTACAGCAACAAAGCCTTTCATAATCATAGTAGATGCTATAACCATAATAACGGTTGCAAGCAATACTTCCAAAAGCGTAAAACCATACTTTGAATTTCTTGTAATCTTCTTCATAATAGGTACTCTCCCTTATGATATAGAAATATAAGACTGTGATGTAGACGTTACCAGTCTATCAAACCCAAGAGCACTTAATCTCGTCTCACTATCAGATATATTAACAATTACTGATGAACGTAACTCATCACCGGAAGCCGACTTATTACGGGCTCTCTGGATATAAGTTCCAATGTTGATAGCTATTACTCCGGCAAGAATAACAATAATAGCAATTACAACGATTATCTCCATCAATGAGAAACCTGCTTTTGTTTTGTAATACCTTTTCATAAATATACCCCTAGTAAATGCTAAGTTTTGGTAAGTACATCTACATTATACAGACTTGTTTGTAGAAATTCAATAACTTATTAACAATTTGTTAAAATTTTTAACTAACTGTGTACTTGAAGATTAATGGTAATTTGTTAACAAAAAAGGGGAACGGTTCCCCGTTCCCCTTTCACACTTTAATCAATCTAGATTAAGCTGCATCGATCAAAGAT
>JAEEGL011790627.1_pt1 | contig 54525 bp, 42 predicted proteins | sample 9134231 | NCBI WGS metagenome assembly JAEEGL01 (sample SAMN16246548, study PRJNA631951) | gut metagenome | biome: gut microbiome; feature: rumen; material: fiber-attached | host: Bos | place: Iran: Karaj | collected 2018-10
CGTCCGCGTCGCGGCGGGCGGCAATGTTGCGCTTTCCACGGTCAAGGCCGAGAAGGGATCGGCGAGCGTGAAGGCCGGCGGGTCGATCACGGACAACACGGAGGCCGAGGCGGCCAACATCACCGCGAAGAATCTCCGCCTGGAGGCCGGCAAGGCCATCGGCGGCGCAAACGACAAGGACATCGAGACTTCGGTTGACAACATCGAACTCAAGGCCGGAACCGACGCCTTCGTCCACAACACGAAGGTCGTGACAATCGGCAACGTCGGCGACGTTGCCGTGAACAAGGTCGCGTTCGCGGATGGTTCTGTGGCGCCGGCGGCAGCCGACGCAGACCTCACCGGCGCCGAGGCGACGGCGGGCAACCTCTCGATCCTCGCGGATAACACGATGACGGTCGCCGAAGCGACGTCGGCCGGCAAGAACGCCGTCCTCGAGACGAAGGCGGGCGACATTGAGCTGAATGCCGCCGTGACGGCGGGCAAGGACGCGACGGTCCTCGCCGCTGGCAAGATCGACCAGAACGCCGACATCACGGCCACCAAGGGCGACGCCTACGTCGAGACCAAGGGCGGCGACGTGACGATGACGGACGGCACGACCACGACGGCCGGCAACAACGCCCGCGTCACGGCGAGCGAAAACGTGAAGCTCTCGATGGTTAAGGCCGGGAATTCCGCCTCCATAAAGGCGACCGCTGGCTCCATCAGCGACAACACGGCGGCCGAGGATGCGAATATTACCGCGAAGAACCTCCGCCTCGAGGCCGGCAAGGCCATCGGCGGCGCGAACGACGCCGACATCGAGACCTCCGTCGACAACATTGAACTTCTCGCCAAGGACGGCGACGCCTTTGTCCACAACGACAAGGCCGTAACGGTCGGCGGCGTGAAGAACGTGAAGGTCCGCAAGGTCAAGACCGAGGACGCCGACACGACCGATGTGGAGGACGGCGACCTTACCGGCGCGGAGGCCAAGACGGGCAACCTCTCAATCCTGGCCGATGGGAAGATGACGGTTGATGAAGCGGTCTCCGCAGCTGCGGACGGCAAGAACGTTGTCCTTGAGACGACGGCTGGCGACATCGTGCTGAATGACTCGGTCACGGCCGGCCAAGACGCGACGGTTCTGGCGGCGGCGGGCGTCCAGCAGAACGCGAACATCACGGCCACCGCGCGTGACGTCTGGGTCCAGGCCCAGGACGGCTCCGTGACGATGAAGGACGGCACGACCACGACGGCGGGCAACAACGCCTACGTCGCGGCGAGCAAGAACGTGAATCTTTCCGCAGTGAATGCCACGAAGGGGACGGTGAGCGTGAAGGCAACATCCGGCTCCATTACGGACAACACGGCTGCGGAGAAGGCGAACATCACTTCGAAGAACCTCCGCCTTGAGGCCGGCAACGCCATCGGCGGCAAGAAGGATGCCGACATCGAGACCTCGGTCGGCAAGATCGAGCTGGAGGCCAAGGACGGAGACGCCTACGTCCACAATATGAAGGCGCTTGAGATCGGCAGCGTCGGCGATGTGAAGGTGCAGAAGGTTGATGCGGCGACGGCGGTGTCCTCGGCGGAGGACAAGAACGCTGGCGAAGACCTCGTCGGCGTGAAGTCGACGGCTGGCAGCCTCTCCGTCTTTGCGGACGGGAAGATGGACGTGAAGGAGACCGTCTCCGCAAAGAAGGATGTGCGTCTGGTCGCTGACGGCGCGCTTAAGAACACGGCCAAGGTGGAAAGCCAAAAGAAAGCCGGAAACGTTCTTCTCAAGTCCAAGAATGGAGATGTGACAGTTTCCAAGGTTGTCGAGGGCAAGAACGTGACGGTCAGCGCCGGAAATGCCGTCAACGCAAATGCGAAGATTACGGCAAAGGAAGACCTCTACCTCAAGGCCGGAAAGGGCAACATCACGGCCAAGGAAAAACTTGACGCAAAGCAGACGATGGGGTTGTCGGCCGCAAACGGCAAGATCACGACAAGTGACATCAATGCCAAGAATCTGGCCACCTTGGACAAGAATGGCTTGGAGATCAAAGGTAAGCAGGATACGGAAGCGGCCTTCATCGTCACCGGCGGCGACTACACCACGACGTTCAAAAAGGACGGCGAGTTGGCTGTCCAGGCCGGCGGCAAGGTCGACATCACGGCTAACAATGGCACCGTAAAGGCAATTAACGCTTCCGCGTCCGATGCTCGTTTCCAGGTAACGGAAGTCCTTGACGACCCTGACGGAAGAACGAAGAATACGCTTCGCGGAAAAGAGAATGACGGCACTGAGGAGGTAAAGATTGCCGGTGGCAAGTCCAGCGGCAAGGTTGAGGGCATCAATGGCAACAAGGGAGTCGACATAAAGGCAAAGGCGGCAACTGGCACCTCAGTCAGGTCTTCGGGTGGCAATGTCACGATTGACACCACGGGTGACTATAGTGTCAATACGACGACTGCGGGCGGCAACATTAACGCCACGGTTGATGGAAGCGTCAACGCTGAAACCATCAAGGCCAATGGCGACGCCACACTTACTGTCGGCAACAATGCGACAATCAGTACGCTGGAAGCCAAGAACCTTACCGTGACAAAGATTGGCGGCAACCTCGAGTCGGAAAATATAACCGTTTCCGACACGGCGTTGCTTGAGGAAGTGGACGGCGACGTCATCGTCAAGGACTCGCTCTCCGCCGGAACCCTTACGGCGACAAAGATCGGCGGCAACATGGAGGCCGCGACGGTTGAGGTCAAGGGCGACGCCACGCTTGAAAGAGTTGAGGGCAACGTCACGGTCACGGACTTCTCCTCTGGCACCCTCACGGCCGACATCGGCGGCGACGTCGTGTCTGAGAAGACGTTCGCCGTCGCTGGCGATGCCGACATGACGGTCGGCAAGAACGCCACGTTCAACGAGCTTACGGCCGGACAACTTACGGCCACCGTTGGCGGCGACGTGCAGGCGACGACGATTGCCGTCAATGGCGACGCGAACTTCGAAAGTGTCGGCGGCGACTTCACGTTTGACGAGTTCACGGCCGGTAATGTCTTGGCCAATGTCAACGGCAATGTCGCCATGGGGCACCTCAATGCCGGCTCCGTTGAAATTCACGCCGGATCAATCTCGGACAACGGCTCGCTTGTCGAAGCGAACACCCTCACCATGACGGCGAGCGGCGACATCGGTTCGCCCTCGAAGGACATCGCCATCAAGGCCAAAACGATCAATCAGATCAGCGGAAACAACGTCTATCTGGAAGACGTGAGCCCGCAGGGTTCCATTGTGAACCTCGGACTTATTGAGGCCAAGGGAGACCTGAACCTCACCGCCGCCAACATCGGCATGGCGAACGGCGGGGGCGGATACATCGACGCCAACGGCGGCGGTTTGAACCTGAGGTCCGGCCGCGACATGTTCCTGAACATCGCCGGCTTCATGGGAACCGCCGGCAACCAGCTGGAGATTTTCGTTGGAGGCAAACTCACGGTTGACAGCGGCAAACTCCATGGAAAGAGCGGGGTTGGGAGCGAGGGAACCGAAATCTGGTACCAGTACATGCTGCTGGACGGGACCGAGAAGAATACGGACTGGTGGAACGGCTACAGGGGCCAGGCTTCCATTCCCGGCCTGGTCATCTACCGCAACCGAATCCTCGACGGCCATCCGGAACTCTGGCTCCGAATCAACCGCGCGCAGGACTTCACGGTCGAGACGCCGGAACTCAAGAGCCGCCAGGGTGTCTTCGGCGCGCCGCTCTTCATCCATACCGACATGGACGTGTCCGAGGCCGCCTCGATCGGCACGGTGGACAACATCACCATCGCGAACACGCACATGGAGACGCTTGCGAACGCCGATGTGTATGACAAGTTCGACGAAACCGACACGAACGCCTTGGACTACCTGAAGCGCAACTCGCGCAACCCCTCCAGGCAGGACAAGATCTACACGAAGGAGTTCAACTCGAAGAAGTAGCCCCTTTTTTTGGGGCCGCGCCAGGGCGCGGCCCCAAAAAAAGGTTCCCTGAAGGAGACAACAGTACAACATGAAGAACACAATCCCACTCGTAATGGCCGTCATCCTCGGCCTCGCGGCGGTCTTCGCCGTCAGCCGCACCGTTGCGAGAAACTCGATGACCGACGAGTCCCGCATCGCCGTCGTGGTCGCGTCCGGCAACCTCAGGAGCGGCGCTGCGCTCGCTCGCAGCGATCTCGCGTCAAAGCGGATTCCGCAGTCCGCCTACATCGGCCACCAGCACATACGCTACGACAACCTCGCGATGATAGAGGGGCAGCGCATCCACCGCGACATCGCCAAGGGTGGCTTCATCCTCCTCAACGACGTCGAGGGGGCGGACGGCGGCTTCGCCAGCGAGGTCGGGAACAGCTACTGGGTCGTGCCGATTCACTTCTCCGACACCACCCTCGTCAAGCTCCTCGAACCGAATGACGAGATTGCCATCGTCACCATCCGCGAGGCGGTCAGGAGCCGCGAGGTCACGGGCGGAGCCGCGCGCACGGAAGTTACCTCCGAGCAGGTCGCGACGGTTGTCTTCCCCTGCATCCGCGTCATGCGCAAGGACGGCGACAACGTACTCGTAGCCCTTCCGCCGCCGGAGGCGATGAAACTTCTCATGGCCAACCGCAACATGCCGCTCTACCCGATGCTCCGGCGCAAGGGCGACGCATCGAACTCGAAGGTCTCCGACGTCGGCGTCACGACCCTGGGCGACCTTGAATACGGCCGCCTTGTCGAGGCCGAGCGCAAGGACTAGCGACCCGCGCCCGCCTGTGGATTTTGCCAACACTCAACCTTCAACCCCATTCAGGAGTAATGCAAATGAAAAGCCAGTTCGCCGCGCTTGCGGTCTCAGTCTTCGCCGCCATGGCATCGATTGCCGAGGTGGAGAACAAGTCGCTGTCCCTCACCATGGGGACGAGCAAGGGCATTGACCTCGGCATCGAGCCGAAAAACTACCAGATCATCGACAAGGACATTGTCAATGTCACCCTTGTCGACGGTTCCACTACGGCCATCATCGGGGCGCGCAACGTCTCCGGCACGTGCCAGGTAAAGTTCAACGACGTTGCCGGCGGCGACGGTGTCCTGTTAAAGGTCACCGTCATCAGCACGGTTGACGAGAAGCTCGCGGCGCTACGCAGCAAGTATCTCGCAGAGTTCGACGACATCACCTGCTCAAGGCTCGGCGACAGGATCGTCATTGATGGCACGGTCAGCACCCCGGACCAGTGGACCGAGCTGCAGAGGGTCTGCGGACTCAGCTACTTCAAGGACGACATCGAAAACATCGTCAAGTTCCGCGTTGACCCGACGACGGTCAGCGACCTTCGCAAGGCGTTCGAGAAGAACGGTGTGAAGCTCGTCGCCGAAGGCACCGTTCCCGGCAATGGCGAGGTCGCCATGGAATACGACCACAACGTCATCCGCCTCTACGGCACAGTCTTCTCGCCGGAGGAGCTTGAGACCATCGAGCGCATCCTTGGAAGTCCGACCTGGCTCAAGGTTGTCAAAGAGCCAACGGACGACCCATCCTTGAAAATCGCCCAGGCTGTCAACCGCGTCAAGACCACCGTCAACCCCGCGAAGTTCGCCGCGCTCAAGGAAGACCTGACCAAGGTAGGCTTCAGACTCGCCGCCGAAGACACGCTGCCCGGCGAGGGGGAGATTTCCATCAGGCAGGACGGCACCGACTCCGTCGCCGTCAACGGCTCCGTCTATTCCAGCGAAGACAGGGACAAGCTCGAACGCGTCCTCCGCAGCCGCTCCTGGCTCAGCGTCGGCACCAACGAGAATGCAAACGCCGTCGCCAAGGCCAAACTTGATGTCGCGGTGGACAGCACGCTTCTCGAACTCGGCGTCGCGTTCCTGAAGATTGCGAAGACGGACAATACGGACATTGGCGCAGGTCCGGCCGCAATAAAACTGCTTGGAAAGAACCTGGAAGGCGCCGCCAACGCCACACTGCAGGGCTTCCGGGACTTCGTGACGGGGAATCATTCCCCCGACGCGCACTCGCATTTCGGAATAAAGGCCAGTCTGGGGGAGACGCTTAAGATGCTGGACGAGAATGGGATTGCCCGCGAACGCGTGTACGGGACGATCCGGTTTCATGCGAACGGCGACTCCGGCAAGAAGCTCCACCTCGGCGGCAAGTTGACCGTCACGCCCCCGGCGTCCGGCGAGGGCGAGGCGCCCGAGTCTCAAAGTTATGATTACGGCTTCAAAATCACAAACCTCAACTCTCATCGGATTTCCGCCACCGATGCGGAGGCCGATGTTGAGATTGAGTTCAACGGCCAGCCAGTTTCCGACGGGGATTTTGAGGGTACGTCCGTCAGGCAGGAGACGCGCTCAATCCACCCAACCGTCCGCATACCGCTTGGGCAGACCGTCGCCGTGGCGGGGTATGAGAGTCTTATTGAAGAGACTACGCTCCCGTCTGGCACTCCATGGCTCAGAAAGATCCCCATCGTCAACTGGTTTGTTGCGAATCAAAAGGAAAAATTCAAGGACGAATCCCTCCTTTTCCTCGTCTCAATCCGCAAGGTCGATGTCGAGAGCGAGGCGCCAATGGTCGAGAACACCCCGATGAAGGACATCACGCTCGAGGCCAACACCGACAACAAGACGCGCATCAGGCAGGAGAAGGAAAGGCAGAAGAGCAAGAAGCGCAGCAACCCCTAGGATTCCAGGGGGCCAGGCTTCCAGGCACCGACGAACCGGCCAACTGTCCAACCGAATGGACCTTATCGCGAAAAGCCCCGACGCGGACGTACGCGTCTTCCACCTGCCCGACGGCGACTTCGAGTTCACCATCGGGCGCGGGTCGGGATGCGACATCGTCCTGGCCGATGGCAGCATTTCGCGCCGCCACGCCGTGCTTTCCTGCGAGTCGGGCATCTACTACATCCAGGATGCCGGGAGCCGTGCCGGGACATTCCTCGAAGGCGCGCCGGTCGCCGAAAAGTCGCCGCTGGGCGTCGAGATGGATGTGCGGATAGGCCGCTTCACGGTCATCCTCTCCGACACCGTCGACGACGATTCGTCGGCGTCCGCCCTCTTTCCGGATGCCGCAGGCGAGGCGGCGGCGCGGCAAGTCGCGGGCGAGCCGCCCGCGCCCCGGCAAACGCCGACGCTCCGGCAGCCCGCTGCTTCGGACGCCGACTTCATGTCCGAGTTCCGCGACGCCGCGCTCATGTGCGACCCGGAGACCATGGCGCTCAAACGCAGGCTTCATCTCCGCATCCTCGAAAAGATGAACCTCTCCGAGGACGCCCTCGATCTCAAGTCGGATGACACGCTTCTTCCACGCCTTGAGGAGTGCCTGAACCAGACGCTCAAGGAGCAGCGGCACGAGATACCGTCCAGCATCCCGTTCGAAGTCTTCCGTCAGGCGCTTCTGGACGAGCTTGTCGGCTACGGCCCCATCACGCCGATTCTGCGCTCCCCTCGCGTCTCGGAAGTCATGGTCAACGGGCCCGACTGCATCTTCGTCGAAAGCAAGGGCCGCCTCTTTGAGTCCGGCGTCCGCTTCTTCGACGAGAAGCACCTCCAGCAGATCATCCGGCGCATCGTCGAGCCGCTGGGCCGCCACGTCGACGACGCCTCGCCGATGGTCGACGCCCGTCTGCCGGACGGGTCGCGCGTCAACGCCGTCATACCGCCGCTTGCGCTCGATGGCTCCTCGATGACGATCCGCAAGTTCTCCGAGAAGAAGCTCACCACCGACGACCTCGTCGGCTTTGGCAGCATGACGAAGGAGATGGCCCTTTTCCTGGAGGAGGCCGTCAAGTCGCGGCAGAACATCATCGTCTCCGGCGGCACCGGTTCCGGCAAGACGACGCTCCTCAATGTCCTTTCGCAGTTCATCCCGCGCGGCGAGCGCGTGGTGACGGTCGAGGACAGCGCCGAGCTGAAGCTCTCGCACCGCAACATCGTCCGCCTGGAGGCGCGTCCGGCGAACATCGAGGGCAAGGGGCGCATCTCGATCCGCGACCTCGTCATCAACACCCTCCGCATGAGGCCCGACCGCATCATCGTCGGCGAATGCCGCGGCGCCGAGGCGCTCGACATGCTCCAGGCGATGAACACCGGCCATGACGGCTCGCTGACGACGCTGCACGCCAACACGCCGCGCGACGCCCTCTCCCGCCTTGAGAACATGGTCATGATGGCCGGATTCGAGCTGCCCTCCTCGGCCATCCGCGAGCAGATTTGTTCCGCCGTCAACCTCATCGTCCAGCAGACGCGCCTTCCCGATGGCTCCCGCAAGATCGTCAACATCACCGAGGTGACGGGCAAGGAACAGGACGTCATCACGATGCAGGACATTTTCGTCTTCAAGCGGACGGGCTTCAGCCCGGACGGCCGCGTCGAGGGTTACCACACCGCGACCGGCAACATCCCGTATTTCATCGAGGGGCTGCGCGAAAGCGGCAACCTGGGTCTGGACATGGGGGTGTTCGTGCCGATGAACTAGTGGTTGGCAATTCGTGATTAGTGGCGAGTATGTCCATAGGATTAACATATCTGCTAGTGTTCATAGCCGCAGTCCTCTGCGCCTACATCGTGTTATCCACTCTTTCGCTCCGCGCCGAAGAGAAGGCGGGCGAGGGCGGTGTCGCGTCGTCGGGCGACGCCGCGATGCTGGCCCGCTTCATCACGCCCATCAAGCTGGCGCGCCTTCGGCTCAATGTGGGCTTCGGCTTCTTCCTCTTCCTCTTTCTCGTGCTGACGGCCGCAGGCATCAGTTTTGTCGGCACTTCGCTTGTCGCGCTCGTCTTTGGCGTTTTCGGGTCGTACTTGCCGCTCGTCTGGTTCCGCCGCAAGGTCGCTCAGCGGAAGAGCCTCTTTAACTCGCAGATACTGGAGCTTACCACCGGACTCGCCAACGGAATGCGCGCAGGACAGGCCTTCCCCGCCGCGCTGGAGTCGGTTTCCGGACGCATCCAGTGGCCGATGAAGGAGGAACTGTCCACCGTCTTGCGGGAATATCGGCTGGGCAGCGACCTCCCGGAGGCTCTCGACCGCCTGAACCAGCGCATCCCTTCCGAGGACCTCACGCTCCTCATCGGCTCGATCCGCCTCACCACACAGGCCGGCGGCAGCCTGGCCGAAGTTCTCGACCGCATGGTCGAGATGATCCGCGGCCGCCGCGAGTTCCAGGACAAGCTCGAGTCGATGACGGCGCAGGGACGGTTCGAGGCGATTGCGATGTCGCTCGCCCCGCTCTTCGTCTTCATTCTCCTCTTCCTGATCGACCGCCCGCTGATGTTGCCCCTCGTAACGACCATACCCGGATGGATCACGATCGCGGCGGACGCGACGCTTGTGACGATTGGCTTTCTGGTGATCCGCAAGATTGTGACCATAGAGGTGTAGCCATGCAGAACATCACGCCGCTGACATATATCCTCGTCTTCCTGGTGGTCATCGCAGCCTACTTTGTCGCCAGGGTCTTCACAGACCTCCCTCCCGCCGACAAACGGCAGTTTCCGGGATACAACACATTCCCCTCCCTCTACAAGGCGATGCTCCCGCTCCTTGTCTGGGCGGCGGACAACTTCGGCGGCCGTCTGGCCGCCGCGCGCCCCGACCGCACGGAGGCCATCCGCCGCCAACTTCTCATGGCTGGCTACCCATTCGCGCCCCCGATGGTCTATGCCGCGCAGATCGTCCTCTGCGTCGGCGGACTGCTTTTCGGGCTTTTCATGTTCGCGCTTTCCGCCAAAGTCGCCGTGATGTTCTGGTTCGGCGGCCTCTTGGCCTTTGTCGGATGGTTCTACCCGCCGACGATGCTTGAAAGCGACGCGCAGAAACGGCAGGCTGCAATCATCCGCGCGCTACCCTTCGCGATCGACCTCATTGGATCCGCGATGCACGCCGGCCTCGACTTCAACGCCGCCGTCCGCTACTACACCTCCATCGGCCTGAAGGATCCGCTCAGCGTCGAGTTCGGCGTCATGCTCCGCGAGTCTGAACTCGGAAAGGGGCGTCTTGAGGCGCTCCAGGCGATGGCCGAGCGCGTCCAAACGCAGACCTTCACGGTCTTCGTCGACGCCGTGGCCCACGCGATCGAGGTCGGCGCCTCGCTCGTGGGCACGATCAAGACGCAGGGCGAGGACATGCGCAAGGCCCGCTTTGCGCTGGCCGAGCAAAAGGCGGCGCGCGCGCCGTCGATCATGATTCTGCCGATGGCCCTCTTCATCATGCCGGCCGTCTTCATCATAGTTCTTGTGCCGGTTGTGTTGCGGCTCAAGAGTTCGGGGGTGTAGCGCGATGTCGGTCAACGTCGTATTCATAAAGGGTTCGCTGGCGGGAATGCGCTTTCACATCCCCGATGCCGGGACCGTTGTGGGGCGATCGCACTCGTGCGGCATACGCGCTTCGGAATCCGACGTCTCGGGGCGGCACGTCCAGATCGTCCCCGCCGGGAACGGCGCTGAAATGACCGTGCTCAGCGCGCACCGGGCCTTTGTCAATGGCCGCCGCGTACCGTCAGGCGCGAAGACGAGCCTCAAGTCCGGCGACCACATCCGCCTTGGCGAGTCGCTGGAATTCGCCTTCCAGGTGGACAATTCGGCCGCCTCGTCCTCCGCCGACAGCACCGCTCTCTTTCCGGAAGTTGGGGAGGCCAGCGGCGGTACGCGCGCGACCGTCGGCACACGCGCCACGATGGCGACACAGGCCGTTGACGAGGCCTCCACATCCGACGTCTTCGGCGGAGAGGCCACCGGAACGGCGGCCACGGTGGGAACGCGCGCCACGATGGCGACCGCCGCCACAATGGCCCAGCCTCCGCGCGGCATCTTCAGGGGAGGACCGCGATCCGTCCCGTCCGCCGCCGGCGACACGACCGCCACGTTCCCCACGGGTGTCTCCACCTCCGCCACGCACCTTCCCGGCGAGGAGGACGCGGAAGATGGCGAGACCCAGGTGCTCAAGACGCAGATGGTTTCGCGCGAGGAGCTTGAGCAGCTTGGCCAGATGTACGCCGAGAAGCGTCGCCGCAGGGCGATGTCGCGCGGCGCGCTTCTGGGCGTCGCATTCCTTGCAGTCTTCGGCGGCTACATGGCGGTCCTGGCGCGAAAGCCCGAAAATCCGCTCTCCATTCCCGGAGACGCCAGAAAGGAAGTCTTCACCGAAAATCTCGGAGAGGGCGGGGTCTTCGGGCTGAAGGTCCCCGCAGCCCCCGATCTTTCCGTGCGGCAGACCCAGTCCGCCGACGGCGGCACGAACGTCACGGTGCGGACGCGCCTCGGGGCGAAGTGGGATGTCGATTTCACCTTGAAACTCACCACGTACCGCGATTCCAAAGCCCTCCACGAGCCGCGCGAGGCGACATTCGACCGCTGGGTCGCCGCGAATCTCGTTCCCAACACCCCCGAAGGCGACTTCACCGATCTGGGACTCATGAGCGACAACGCCTTCGTCGGCTCCTTCGGCGGCACGCTGCAGGGCATCCGCTGCCTTTCCCGCGAGTATGGCAGGACCAAGGGCGACACCTACTACGGGGTCGTCTCGTTCTTCCGCTACGGCGACCGCTGCTACGTCCTTCGCCGCGAAGTCATCGACGCCGAAAAGGGGCGCGCCGAGATGTGGCTTCTCCCACCTGGCGAATTCATGGTCTTTGATGCCAAGGGCAAGTTCGTCAAGCGCCACTGGGAGGGCATAGGCGACGGCGCCCCAATCGCTCACGAGGCGTGCAAAACCGCCCTCCTGCGTTGCGAGGAGTATCTCGCCATAGACTCGCCGGCCGACTGGAAGTTCATCGAGCAGAACCTCTACCGCGTTCTCGCCGCCGCCGCGGAGGCCGATGACGTCGAGACCTCCCAGCGCGCGCTGAGCCTCCTTGTCGAACTTCGCGACCGCATGTCGGCGAAGTGGAAGGGTCTCTGGGCCGAGCGCACAGTCGCCGCCAACTCAGGCGACAAGGTTCTCGGAAACGATGTCGACCGCCGCGTCCGGGCGGTCTTCTGGGACAGGGACGACGCCCGCCACGGCCTGTGCCGCCGCGAAAAATGGTGGAGGCGCAAATGATCTGGAATCGCTCCAAAGGCAGTCGGGCCAAGGTTCGCAGGGCGCTGAACATCCTCCTTGAAAACGACGGGAAGGTCGTCTTCGAGGTGTCCTCTGCCGACCTCTCCAAGCCCCTTGTCGTAGGCCGCGGCTCCGAATGCGACTGGTGCACCGCCGGCATAGACGGCTCCATCAGCGGCCGCCACGCCGAAATCTATCTTCGCCACGGGACGCCGCACATCCGCGACCTCGGCAGCCGCAACGGCATCTACTGCCATGGCCAGCGGGTCCAGGACGTCCGTCTCGCCCCCGGCGAGACAGTCCTGATTGGCGCCTGCACCCTCTCGGTGGAACGCCCCGCCCAGAACGCCGCGCAGGACGGCCAGCCGCGCAACCACCGCCTCGAGCAACTGAACGGCCCCGATGCCGGACGCATCATCGACCTCGTCGGCCCCGCCGACGTCCGCATAGGCTCCGACCCGTCCTGCTCCATCGTCTGCCTCGACACTCTCGTCTCGCACGAACACGCGGTGATAACCTTCAAGCCGGACGGATCCTGCTGGGTCAGCGACCTCGGCAGCCGCAACGGCTCGGCCGTCAACGGCGTTCCGCTCAAGAAAGAGCGCATGCTGATTGACGGCGACATCCTGAGGATCGCCTACATCGAGTTTCGCTTCCACGACAAGAACGTTGTCCACGCCAGCGCCAACGTCGGGCGCAAGGTCGCCGTTGTCGCCGCCACGGCCACCGTGGCGATGATGCTTTTCTTCATCTACAACTCCATCTCCCCGCCCGCCCGCACCTACATCGAGGCGGCGCGGAGGTACGCCGCCGAGGAGCGCTGGGAGGAGGCCTTCGCGAACCTCGACCAGGCTGCCGTGGCCCGCTACGGCCGCTCCTACGAGAGGAATATCCGCGAGCTGAAGTCCAATGTCGAGGGCTGGACAAACACCCTCGCCAACTGGAGGAGCGTCCAGAAACTGCTCGAGGGCAGGAAATGGGTTTCGGCAAGGGAACGCTTCCCCGGCATGAACGACTGGCGGTGGAACAACGGCTCCGCGCCCTCCGAAATGGAGAAGGCCGCCCGCGCCGAGCGCCTTGTCGGCGCCTTTCTGGAGGCGCGCGCCTTATTCCAGGAAAAGACCTGGACCGATGACATTCCGAACAAGTTCGCCGAACGCGCCGGCGAGCTTCGCCGCGGCATCGACGCCTTCGGCGCCGCCCCGCCGAAATTCGCAATCCCCCTGGTTGAAGCCTCCTCCGACGTCCTGGACGAACTCAAGGCGACGATCGGCGACTTCAAGGCCGTCGCCGCCCTGCAGTCCTCGCTCGACGCCGCCGCGTTCGACGTCCGCCAGTCCGGCAGCCCCGCCGGCCAGGCCGCGCTCGGCCGGGTCTCCGCGCTGCTCCTCGCGAACGCGGCCCGCCGCCGCGTCCGAGAGGAGCAGTGCGAGTCCAACAAGTTCGCCGTCTGCCGTTTTTCCGAAATACCAGGCCTCCGCATGGCCGCACTTCGCGATGTCGTCGAGAAGTACGCCGAGTCCGAGAAGGTTCTCCTCGCCAACATGGAGCGTTTCGCGCGCGAGGACTACGGCAATGTGGTCGAAGACATCTCCATGTCGCTTCCGCCAAGGGACGTCTGCGGCAAGTTCGGCGTCAGCGGCTACCGCGAAAGCCTGGAGGCGGCCAACAAGACGCTCGTCCAGCGCGGTCGCGGCCTCAGGACGCAGATGGACAACCTCCGCAAGGCCGGCTTCGACTTCGACCGCGGCACGGTCTCCGACGACTTCAGGGAGATGCTCGACCAGGAGACCGCCAGGGCCGCGCTCCGCTTCGTCTCCCCGTCCGACACGCCGGCAAGGCCCGACTCCGCCGGGCCGGTCTGCGCCTACGACAGGTTCGTCGGCGTCTTCGCTTTCAGCGACTTCCTGGCAAAGCTCACGGACGGCGGCGATGGCATCGAAGACGCCGTCGCCGCCTACGGCGAGGAGGAGTTCGGCGTGAAGTGGACGCCTATTCTGCGTCGCGGACGCGACGCCTACAAGGTCATCGCGCTCTTTCTCAAGACAATCGAGAGCGATCATAGCGGTTTCCTCGTCAGAATCGCCGGCCTCGACCTGCCGGACGGGGAAAACCGCGTCATGGCGGCCGTAAAATTCGCGAACGCGCAGCGCATGGCCTACCAGGACTGGCGCGCCGAGATATTCCCGGAGATTTGCGCGAAGGATGGTTCAAAACGCGCCCAGATCCTCTTGCAGGGCGTCTCTCTCATCCTCTCCGACAACCCGTCCAAACTCGTTGCCGGGAGTCTCTTCGTGCGGCTCGGCGAACTCAGGAAATCCGTTCCCAGAGTCGAACACGGGGATTTGTCGGAGTGGGGCCGCGTTATTTCTACCGATATCCCGAACAGCCGCGGGGCCTTCATGCGCGCATGGAAGGACGCCCATGCGGCACTCGCCCGCCAAGGCGGGGAAGGAGGGGTGGAATGAGTTTTGAACGCCTCTTCAGCGAGCGCGCCGGTTCGGTGCTCATGGAGTACGTCATAGTGTGCTGTTTCATAGGCGTCATCGTGGTAGAACTCTTTCACAAAGAATTCTTCAACTTCGATGACGGCTTCGTCGGCCTCGGACTCGTGGTCAAGACCGCCATCCAGCGGGTGCTGGGCGGGATAGCGCTGCCAATACCATAGACTTTGGCTTTTAGCTTTCAGCTTCTAGCCTTTCACCAACCCGCGCGAAAGCGCACAACCCAAAGGAAGGAACAAAAAATGAACTCATTCGCGAAAGCGAAAATCGAGCGCGCCAAACGGACGCTCGTCGGCCGCATCGTCTGCCGTCTCTTCGGCGATCAGACAGGCGCCGTACTCATGGAATACGTCGTGCTGGGCGTACTTGTGGTCGCAGCTGCCGTGGCAATGGTCGCCTTGTTTGGAAAGGAAATCCGTCACAAGTTTTTGGTCATGATTCATGCGACCGACAACGATCAGGAGCAAGTTCAGAACGAGAATGAGACCCGTCGCGGAGAGCGTCCAGGCGACGTTGATGACGCCGAGAATTATGCCAAAGATGTCACAAACGAGTAGGCTGGACATTGTGCGGATTTAGGCGGACAGCCGCAAAAGCTCTCTTACATGCCCTACGCATTCGCCATCACCGTCTCGCTGTGGCTTCTGGCCCTGTGCCATGAGGATCTTCGCCACCGCCGCCTGCCCAACGCCCTGACGCTGGGCGGGGCGGCCGTGGCGCTGGTCTGGCGGCTTGGGGCCGGAAGCTGGCCGGCCTTTCTATCCGGCCTCTGTGGCGGTCTGCTGGCGGCGCTTCTCCTCATCCTCCCCTTTCTGCTCCATTCGGCCGGCGGAGGCGATGTGAAGATGCTCTTCGCGGCTGGGGCCGTTGTGGGGCAGGGCGGAGTCCTCGGGCTTCTGCTCTACGTCTCGCTGGCGGGGCTTGCGCTGGCGCTGCTCTTCCTCGTCTTCGGGCGGGTCGACCGCAGCCGTCTCGTCCACTACGCAAGATGCGTTTTCGACTGGCGCTACGACCGCAGGGCCGGACGGGCCGCGCTTCCCCCGAAGACCTCGGAGAAGGCACGCGTCCCCTTCGGCCTCGCCATCGCCGTCGGGACATGGTTGCAGCTTTTCATGCCGCAGGGAATCGCATGATGAAGTTCCCGGTTCACAGTTCCTGGTTCCCGGTTCCCCCGGCGGGAGGGACGCGCTCCCGCGCGTCCGCCGCGGGCAAACCGTCAAACTTCTCCATGAGGACCGGGCCGCGCAGCGGCACCGTCCTCATGGAGACCGTCCTATGCCTCCCGCTGCTTCTCATGCTGATAACGGGCATCTGGCAGTTCGCGCGCATCTGGGAGGCGCGCCTCTTCACGCGCTACGCGGCCTACAACGCCGCGCGCGCCGCGCTCGTCTACAATGTCGAAGACTACGCCGAGGTCGGCGCAGACGGAGGGATTTCCAAATTCAAGCCCAACGAGGGCCCCGTCTGGCTCGCCGCCGTGAACACCCTCGCCTGGATGAGCCACTCCACCGACGCGGGGAACTACACCCTGCCGGGCGTCGGCGTTGACGAGGTGTACCCCCACAGCGGAAACATCCGCAGCCAGGTCTTCATCGACAATGCCGGGAGCTGCGAGAGCAACGGCTACGTCAAGGTCTCGGTCAAGTTCCTCTTCCCGCTGCTGATCCCGATCTTCGACGGCGGCGCGATGTGGGGTAAGCCGTCGAACGACCTTGAACTTGTCTTCGATCCGGTTGCCGAGCCGGACAAGTCCTTCACGCTGACGGAGGCCTGCGCCTTGCCAAAGCCATGGTCAACGCGCAAGTACCCGCGCATATCGGATGCCGACTACCGGCGAATGCCGCTCTAGCGGGGTGTCAGGGAGTTTCAGAAGATGGGCATGTACGCTTCAATCCTGAAAAGCGAAGCCAGACGCCTCGTCCGCGATGAGGGCGGCGTCGCGCTCATGCTCACCCTCGGCGTCTTTCTCTTTCTTTTCCTCGCCTGCTGCACGGTTTACGCCATCGGCGAGACGATAAGCCGGCGCGTCGACCTTCAGAACGCCTGCGATGCCGGGGCGCACGCCGCCGCCGTCGCCCAGGCAGACGCCCTCTCCCGCATGGCCGTCGTCAACCGCGCAATGTCGTGGACCTACGTCCAGACGACGAAGATGCAGATGGACTACATCACCTACAACTGGCTCAAGGTCACCTGCGACAACTTCGCCGAGGACAAGCAGAAGTGCCTGAGGCATGATTCCCCATGGGACATTCTACACCCGTCCCGCAATAGTGGCTGGACGTTCATTCCCAATTTGCTCAAAGACATCCCTGGCGGGGAGCTGTTCATGTCTAAAACCTTTTCACCACTATGGGTTGATAGTGGTACTCGCATTTGGCCCACGTACTTTTATCGTCATCGCAGTTGGGTTGTAATAAACTGTGACACGGGGGTGCATCGCAACGGGAACAACCGCATTTCAAACTATATAGGGATGCGCGATGGCAATGCCTCCGGGCGGAGCGAGGAGATAAAAATCAACGGCTGGGATCTTGACAAGATGTGCCTCCACTTCCGCCAGTCGTCCTCAAGGCAAGGCGCGCCCTACGGCGGCGACCTCGACTACGTTGTGGGGGGCGAGGTCCTGCAGCAGGCCATTCTGGCCGCGACCGAGGAGGCGTACGGCGGCTACGGCTGCCCGGACCTGTGCGACATGATCGACCGCATGAAAGGGCAGATAGGCACCTTCAACATCTACCTGTCGGGCCTTGCCGGATCGCTTACGAACGATATCAAGCAGGCCGCGACCGAGGCGATCCGCCAGAGCCTTCCGAGGAAGGACGGAACCTACGACGGGATCGTGGAGGAGGGGCTTGAGGACTATTACTTCCTCGTTTTCGGCGGCGTCTCGCCCGAGCCGCGCGAGTACGCCGTCGGCGACGACGCCCTGACCGGCGGTGCCGAAGGTTCGCGGACGTACCGCAGCTTCTTCTCCGGACTCCGCAACACCGAGCGGGACGAGATGCTCTTCCTCAACATGGCCGACGGTCTGCCTCCCGGCGCCAGGGTCACCCTCGCCGACTATTTCGTCGACGAGGAGAACAGGGCGCAGGGGAGGCTGGACGTCCCCGGCCTGGACCAGTGGTTCGTCCGCTGCTACGAGGACGAGGCAAAGTACGACGGTACGGGCGCGCTCCCGCTTTTCGGGTCGGAATGCGGCGGCAACGTCTGCATACGCAGGGACTGGGGCAGCAGGGGCGGCATCCAGCGCTGCTACAAGAACGCCAACTACCACGACCTGCGCACACAGGTGCTTCCGCGCGACATCCACAGAGGCAACTACTGCTTCGACGGGGTGGAGAACTTTGCCGAACAAGTTTCAAAGACAATAGGCGACGCCGTAGGAGCTTTTTTCGGAACGATCCCGGTCATAGGCGAGTTCGTTGGCGGTATCGTGTCAGATATCATCGGCGACGCGGCCGGCCAGGTGGTTTCAGGCATTGCCGCCGGATTGTTGGGCGACAGCGTAGTTCAGGCATCGTGCGTAAACGATAGGTCTTCCTTCCCTGATACCTGTTCGGCGATTGAGGCGTCTCAGGGACTTGTTGCCGAATACGAGTGGGCTTCCGCATATTGGCTTTGCGCATACATCATGCAGGGGCGAGCATTGTCAGCTGGAAGATGGGGGCCATCCTTGGGCGGCAGCGGTCACGTCAGTAAGTGCTTCCACATCCCGATTCCCGCCGGGGCGCTTTTTGGCGGAGCCACGGATAATGGCTACAATCCCGGCAGATTCCTTGGCTGGCTAAATGATGTACGGAAGAACTTAACCGGAAACGGTCATTCAAGAAGTGCCTACCGCACGGAGTGCATGTTCATTGACGGCGAACCATGGTTTGGTTGTCAGGGGCATACGGGTGTACCTCCAAACGGCAGAGGGTCTAACGCCTTTATCAAGTCCTATGTTCGCGTATATGGCGACGACCGGGCGGCCTTCGACAGGAACTACTATGGCGCGCCCGCGATGCCATGGCTGCTGAACAAGGACTTCTTCAATGGCGGCGGTACGATTGTCGTCGGTCTGGCGCGCAGAAACCGCAACGCCTTCTCCTCGATCATGGGCGTGATCGAGGAGAAGACGAACATCTTCTCCCTCTTCACGCCGTGGGAGGGCAGCCATCTCGTCGCCTTTTCCGCAGGCCGCGCCGCCTACGCCCCGCGCATCGGCACGGGCGATGCGGACGGGCCGGACTCCGTCAACGCCGGCGGAGGGACGCGCTACGACATCCATTACGACGCCGCGTCCGAGAACCTCGTCCCGCGCCTGCCGTCCGGCGGCCTCTTCGACTCCAGATGGCGGGAGCAGAAGGCGAAGCTCGAAAGCTCCCCAAACTATTTCGGGTGCGTCTGCACCGAGGACGGCAACACGGCCTCCCCTGAAAAGATGGCGCGGAACCGCGAGCGTTTCCGCCGCCAGTGGAATCTCTGCCAGACGGACTGGGACGGCGTCCTGCTCCCGCTCCGCTACGCGCGCGGCGCGATTTCCGCGTGGGAGGGGAGGACTGGCGTCGCGACGGCGGGCGACACCCCGCCGCGCTGGGGCGAGAGCCATGACGCGGCAGTCGAGCTTTCAGAGATTCTCATGAGAGTGGACGAGACAAACCCGGACGACCCGATGCTCTGGCACCGTATGGACGGCAAGGGCGTGTCAACGCTCAAAAACCTGCTGCGGCAGGGCGACTCGACGGGCAGCCTCGCCGTGGATGGCGAGGAGGCCTTCATGAAGATGATCAGGGCGCGAAGGATACTCTAGGGCTTTTCAACTACGGAAGGAGTGGAAGACATGAATGGATTCGCAAAGACAGTGGCGGTCGCGGCGGCGGCCTGCTCCGCGGTCGCCATGGTGGCGTACGGCGCGGATGACGCAATGAACACGGAGGACAAGGCCATGACATACGGTGCGGCGCACCTTGCGGTGGCGGCGAGGTTTCGCGAGGAGGCGATGAAGAACTCTTACCTCTTCGACGGCGGCGAAGCACTTGCCGCCAATCGGATGGCCGCGGCGAAGGCCGCGCTTGAAAAGGCGAATGAAAAGAATCCGAACTTTTCAGGGGTGGAAATGACGAAGACAGCCGAGGATTTCTTCGGCGAAATCCTCCCCAGGGCTTTCTTCGAGGAGACTGCGGCCAATCGGTGGCGCGAGGAGGTCTCGCCTGTCGTTGAAGGGGCCTCCCCGGTGAAGTTCTCCGCAGAGCAGCTTTCCGACTTCTTCGTCGCCGCGGAGGTCTTTCTTGGCCCGTTCAACGACAAGGGCGCGGTCATCGCCTACTACAACCCCTGGTGGGATGCGATCCTGCTCACGAGGACGGTTGTGAAGAACGGCCTGCCCGAACCCGACGCGGAGGATTCCGCGAAGGCTCCGAGGATCGAGGAGTTCGAGTGGCTGTCCGGGGAGACTTTCCGCGGCGAAACGCCGCCGCCGGACTTGGCGAAGACCTGCATCCTCACGGTGGTTCCGGAGGCTGATCCGATCTCCGTCGAGGTCTGGCGCCGCCAGAGGGCCACGCTCGACCGCTTCAACAACGTCTACGGCGACGAGCCGGTGATCCAGGAACTCCGTCTGAACCTCCGCAGGATCGCGCCGGGGGGAGTCGACCGCGTGGTGGAACTCAACCGCATCCAGGTGCGGGCCGGCCTCAGGCTCAAGCTTCTTTCGCTCCAGATGAAGAGCGAAGAGGCCGTCGGCGTCGCCAAGCGCGTGACCGACCTTCTCCGCTCGTCGTCGGTCGTCATGTTCAAGCGCCATTTCACGTCGCCTGACCATGAGTTCTTCTGCGAGACTTTCACGCAGTTGAACAGGCGCGTCTTCCGCAAGGGCTTCGTACCCTACGGCTACGTCCCGACTTCGGAAGGGGCGCTCTATGTCTTCGTGAACGCCCACCTGCCGCGCCTCTACGCCACGGTCTCCATGCCGAAGGGGCTTGTCGACAACGCCACGGACAAGCCCGCCATCTTCGAATGGTACGACCTCGACCAGGCCACCGAACACCTTGTCGCCTGGGAGGAGGACAAGGCGGCGAAGGCCTCAGCCGGAAACGCTGACAAGTAAACAGGGAGGAAGCGCGAAATGAAAAAAACACTTGCCACACTGCTTGCGCTCACCGCGCTTTTCTCGGCGGACCTCGGTGCCGGAACCAACACCAAGAAGGTCGGCGCCACGAAAATTCACGGCGACGGCTACAAGTGCGAGTCCTTCGAGACGTCGCCCAATCTTGACGAGGCCCAGCGGAAGGAAGTCCTCACCTACGGCATTCTCGCCTCAAGCGCCTACGCGGACAGGAACGACGCCAACGCCATGCTGAACGGAGGCCAGGGCCGCGTCGACAACTGGAAGGCGCTCGAGGATGAAGGCTACCGCCCGCTCACGAAGGAGGAGACGGAAAGGCTGTTGTCCGGTTCCAAGCTCAATGTTTCCGAAGTCCCCCTTAGCGGCGACAAGGCAAAGGGCATCGACTACGTTACGACCGTGAATGTTTCGGGCGACAACCCGGACACGCTCAACATCCGCCTCTTCGAGGGGCCGGGCAACACCCTCGTCGTCGCCTACCGCGGCACGGCCGGCGTGGCGGACATAATCGACGACGCCAAGCAGACCTCCCACCTCGGGATGACGCCCCAGCAGTACAAGGACGCCGCGACCGCACTCCAGACCATCGTGGCCAACACTTCGGACGACCCGAAGTACAAGAACATCGTCTGCACCGGCCACTCCCTTGGCGGCGGCCTCGTCCAGTACGCGATGGCCAGCACCGACCTTCAGGGCCGCGTGAAGGGCTACACGTACAATTCCGCGGGACTCAACGGCCTCCAGACCGTCAACAATTTCGACGAGGAGCTTGCCAAGAAGGCCGTGGACAACATCATCGGCGTCAGGAACGACCGCGACCCCGTCAGCTGGGTCGGGTTCCACCTCCTCAAGGACCAGAAGATGTACGAAGTCTCGACGGAGGTCCAGAAGGGCGAGCACAGCATCGACTCGCTCATCATGAACATGATCGCGGCGACCAACCCGGAGTTCGCCGAGGATGTATCCCAGTTTGTCCAGCTCGGCACCACGGACATCGCGGATCTCCAGAGGCAGATCAACCAGCTTGGTCAGGACATGGGCGACGAAACAGCCCTCGATGACCTCCAGCGACAGCTTGAGGAAATCGCCAAGCAGCAGCCGCAGGTATCGCAGCAGGGCCAGACAGATCAGCAGACGCAGCAGGGCCAGACAGATCAGCAGACGCAACAGGGCCAGTCGTCTCAGCAGCAGACAGCCCAGCAGCCAAACACGCAGCAGCAAGGCGGCACCGGTTTCCCGCCCAGCCTTGAGACGTTCGTCAACGACCAGCTTACAAACAACCAGGACTGGATCGACACCGTTGACGACGCCTTCGCGGAAGTCCAGGGATGGCTCGACGCCGTGCTGCCGACTTCGACGGCGACACAGGTCGCGGACAAGCTTGAGGAGCTTGCCAAGAAGGGACTCCTCTCCGCCGCCGGCGCAGTTGACAAGGCCGTTCAGGCCGAGATCAACAAAATCAAGGCGGAGATCGTCTCGCACATGCCGGGCGACGCCTCGAAACAGCAGATGGCCAAGCTCATCGACGACGCCCTTGCAAGCAAGGACCTCGCCACGCTGAAGTCGTCGCTCGGCACGAACGTCAAGGACCTTGGCACGACGCTCGCCGGCGACTACGCCGCGAAGGTCGTCGATGGCATGAACCTCCCGGCGGAAGAGAAGGCGGCGCTCAAGAAGACCATCTCCGACGCCGTGCAGGCCTACGTCAAGGGTTCCGGCATTAGTGGCGCGGCCTCCACGGTCAAGGGCAACATCGAGAACTACGTTTACGAGAAGGTCAAAACGGCAATCGGGCAGGAGGCCGCCGACGCCTGGAAGAAGGCCTACACCACCTGGCAGGGCGGAGGGAATCCCTGGAACGACATCAAGGCGGCGGCAAAGACGACGATTGAGACTTGGGGCTTCAAGCAGCTTGAAAAGGTCATCGACAAGCAGCTGAACAATCTGCTGAAGAACCATCCCGTCCTGAAGGAGGTCTTCTCCGCCCTGGGGATCGACACGAAGTCGATCATGGGGACGATCAAGAACATTTGGGGCGTTCTGACCGGCGGCGGGACATTGAAGGAGAAGTTCGAATCCCTCGCGAAAATGGCGGTCCAGGGTTTGGCGAATATGCTGAAGAGCCTGATCAAGTGGGGGATAGGGAAGTTGCAGGCCTGGCTTAACGGAATAATCACCAAAATCGGCGGCATCATCAAGACCTGGCTGCAGAAGTTGCTTGGCGGCAAGTTCCACTTGCCGCAGAAAATCGTCGATCTTGTGCTGAAGGGCGTGGATGCGGCCGTCAACGCCGCCACCAAGGGCGTCGGCTCGGTGCTGACGAAGGGCTACGTAATTGCAACGAACAAAATACAGGATGTGGTCGACAAGGTGCTGACGAGCGGCGGCAGCGGCAGCAGCCAGCCGCCATCGTCGTCCCCCCCGAAGGTGGATCCTAACAAGGTGAAGCCGAAAGCGCCTGTCAAACCGCAGATTTCGGCCCCGGTTCCCGGTTTGCAGCACTAAGTCGCAATAGTGCAGGAGAGCGGATTGCGAACAAACGTACATGCGATGTCGCCCCAATCCGGTTCCGTCCTCATGGAGACGGTGCTGGTGCTTCCGCTATATCTGATGCTGCTCGGCGGGATGTTCATCGTCGGCGACCTGATGCTTGGCCGTTTCGTCCTCCAGGCGTCAGGTCGCTACGAGGCGTGGTCCACGCACGCCAGGGTCGTGTTCCCCGACACGATCTCGGTCTTCCGGTACGCCGAGGTCAAGCCGGCCTTCCACCTCGAACATGACGAGAACGGCGAGATTTCGCCATTCTCCACGGGCTTCAGAATCACGGGCAACGTCCGGGCGAACGGCAACATGTGGGCCTACGCGCGCATCGGCCTGACTCGCGGGACGGTCGAGGTTCCCTTCTGGGCGGCAATGGTTGACGTGCAGCGGAACACCATCGATCCGGATCGCGAGGCGACGGAAAGCAAGAACAGGATTCACGCGGACGGCACGACCTTTGCCTGGGCGTTCGACTACCACAGGATTTCGGAAGCCGACATCGCGGAGCTGGGCGGTAATCCCGAAGTCTTTCGGCGGAGCAACCCTGTCGGGAAGCTTCAGGAGTCGTCGATTGTCCTGGATTCCCACTTCTGCGGCCCGGTCAATGGCAGGGAGCCGCACGAGGAGCAGTCCCCGTACCAGAGAAATCCGCTGCTCATGGCTCTTGGGATGTGAAAGGCCCCTATGGACGGCATTTTCAAAAGGCAGTTGCTTGCGGGTGGTCTTTCCGCCCTCTGGGCGGTTGGCTTGTACGCTCTGCCGACGATGCCGGCTGAATTCCACGTTTTCCAGACCAACGCCACCGGCAAGACCTGGCGCGAGACCGGCGAGCTGAAGATGCCCTTTGCAATGGGGCTTGTGACGCTAAAGTCCTCCATGCTCACGCAGGGCTACGCCCTGAAGCACGACATCTTCGACAAGAACGTTTCCGGACAGCGTCTGTTCCTCTGGACCAAGGGAGACGAGGAGATTATCATGTCCGTCTGGGAGAAAACCCTTTCGACTACCGGTTGTTCCTGGGGATTGTCCCTCAAGGAAGGCCAGTCCGACAACAAGAAAACGGCGGCGAAGTCCGCCGTCCAACCCAAGGAGAGCAAAGACAATGACAAGCAGAACTAAACGGGCGCGTCGCGCCTCAACGGCGATCAAGGCGATTGCGGCGGCCGTAGCCGTGACGGCGGTGTCGCAGTACGCGGCACTCGCGGCGGATGGTGGCGTCACCGAGACTTTCGCGGAGGTCTTCGGAAAGGGCGCTACCGGTGCCGACGTCCAGCAGAAGGTACTGGCCGAGTTTGACCTTCTCGAACAGACACTTTCGGCGAAGAAGGCCGCCGGCACATTGACGGCTGAGGAGAAGGCCATCATGGATGGCCTGCCCGAGGCGAGGAGAAGGCTTGCCGAGGCGGACGGCAAGGCGTATGACGCCATCGCGCAGCTGGCATCCGGAGAGACCGTGAAGATCGAGGTGCCGGACGACAAGGGCGGTGTCAGCCAGCAGATTATGCTTCCGGCGGTGGACATTGAAAAGGCGCAGCGCGAGGCCGCCAACCTCGCCGCAAAGGCCGATTCGTTCACGGCGCCGTCCGCCACGGGCGTTTCCGCCACCGGTGCCTCGGGCGGGCCGGGCGAGACGACGATTGCGACGGCGTCCGGGGCCGAAAACGGATACTATGTGAGCGTCTTCATCGGCAACGGCGAGGACGCCCCCGGCATTGAGCATGTTCTCGGGGCGTCAGGCTCCTGGACCAACTTCCTTGATGCGGCACCCTTTGAGACGTTCAAATGGGTTTATGGCGGATTCCACGGCGAAAAGGCGCAGCCGCGCGAAGTCGCCATATCCAGTCTCAAGATGAAGCCGGACGGGCTGTCCTTCAAGTGGGTGCAGGACCTCTCCCAGTGGGGCATTGCCAACGAGGACTACACGCAGGCCGTTGCCTGTCTCTTCGTGATGAACAAGAACGGCGAATGGGTCGGCGGCAAGTTCGACTGGATTTCCAGCAGCCGCAACACGCGCGACTTCAAGAACGTCTACTCCGGCTACAACGACTGGAATTTGATGGACGTTCCCAATCCGTGTCCCGCCGCCTTCGTCATTGTCAGCAAGGACGGCGGGAAGCGCTCCAACGTCATCGGCGGCATGTGGCAGCGGTAGTTCCTTCCCCGTCGGCGCAGACGCGCAGGCGTCCGCGCCGACGGGAGGTTTTGGGTTCTCAGTTTCTGGTTTCTAGTTTCTGGTTCCCATGATCCCCATCGACCAGATCAAGTCCCTCATGAAGTCCGGCGACATCGCCGGGGCTGAGGCGTTGTGCAAACAGGCGCTGGAGACCCATCCCGACGACGTCTGGCTGAAGAGACGCTACGGCATGTGCCGGCGACTGCAGGGCGACGAGGAGACCTTTCGCCGCATCAATGACGAAATCTCGGAGATGGAGAAGATGGAGAGGAAGAAAGAATCTCTCCGTGACATGTATTACCATCTCTGGCTGGCGCTCTTCGTCGTGGCGCTGGTAATTGGCGGGGCAGTCGCCTTCAAGTATGTGATGCTTGGAGTGCTGGTCTTGGCGGCTATAATTGAAATAACCGTGTATTTGAGGCCGCCGCCTTCAGTCCTCCGCGAGTATGTGATGATTGGTGTGGTTTTGGGCGCGGCAATGGCTGGAATGTTCGTGTATTTCGGCCGTCAGGTCGGCAAAAGATTCAAGTGGGCGGCACATACTGATGACCCAGCTCCAGATGTCGTGCTTGAAGTCGAGACGGCGGGAACGAACATCGTCGAATCGGCGATGACCAACAGCGCCGGCGGCCCCATTGAACAACCTTCGCAAACCGAAAGCGAGACCCCATGAAACCCGCTGGCTGCTCATTTCTGCTCCTTGCCACACTTCTCGCGCCGCTCGCGGCGGTAGCGGACCTCGTAAATGATTGGGATCGCGGTCCTTCATACTCCAATGAAACGGCCATTTGCGCATGGTTGTCTTTGTCGTTGCTTTTGGTATCGACTTTTGGACTTGTCATTGCCGTTCGCATCAACCGACAGACTCGCCGCATGGCGGAGGCCGTGGAACAGTCAGACGAACAAAAGGAAGCTTGAAATGGCCGATTTTGTTTTTGCGATTTTGGAGGCGGTTGTCTGGTTCGGCCTTTATTTGCTCTTCTTCCGCCTGTGGATGCGAATGTTTCCACCAACCGTCCCCTACTATGGAATAGCCGGAATGGTGATGACATGGCCGGCGTCCTTTCTATTCCTTTGCACGACCTTGTTGTTGCTCTTTTTGTGTTTGTCTGATGGGGATTCGTCAGCCTTGTTCATAATGTGCATCAGCATCGTGTCGCTCCGGTTTTCAATACTGCTTCCCATTCGCATTGTCCGAAATGTTTCCCACGTGATTCCGTGCTCGTTTTGGGGCGTGTGGCGCAGGGCGCTCCTGCCGTTTTTGTTCGCATTTGTGGCTGGAACTGCGGTATGGGCAGGGGCGAACGCCCTTGCTTTTAGCGGATTTAGCCATTTTATGGAGCATTCGGAGTTTTCAAGAAGCCGCGGTCTTGGACTGACATTCATGGTAATGCTTGGGCACGGGCGACCTGTTCCAATCAGGAAACAAGGATGTCTGGCCTGTATGCTGGAAGTTAAGTCCATCCATGTGAAGGACAGTGTCGAAACCAATGTGAAGGGTCGTGTCAAAACGGACAAGCCCAGAGCGGGGAAACGCCAAATAGAATACGATGGCGCGGCATCCGGCTTCCGATATGTCGGCGCGGACCTCGACGATTCCGCGACGGTGCGGCGCACATTCGCCTGGTTCGCCGACGACGGGACGAAGGAGGCGTCCTTCTCCCTCACCTTGCCGCGAAATGTGGACCGGCTTGTGGAGACGGACGCCGGCGTGGATTATGTGTCGCCCGTGGAACTCCTCGTCGAGGAATATATGCGCACGCCGTTTCTGCATCTTTGGGCTTCCGGATACCCGGTGTCCGATTGGCCGTCGCCCGAAACGCTGCCGTATGCGCGGCGGGTCGGGACGTTCCGCGACGGAGAGGACGATTTACTTGTTTATTCGGTGGCACGGGAGGAGGTGGCCGGGAAGCCAATGTTGCATGGCTCCGATTTTGAATTTGACGGAGTCCTGCTTTATGCGCGGGAAGTGCCGGAGGCAATTGGTTCACGTATGCGCATCACGGACATGGTTGCGCGGAAGACGTTGCCAGACAAGGCGGAGCTGAATAGCGCTCTCGATGAACTGCGAAGACACTGGACGAGCGGGCCTGGCTCAAAAGTCATCGGCAACCTGTTCATGGAGCGTGTGACGCCGGAGATAAGGCGGCAGAGCCTATTGGTCTGGGAAGACAACAGGAAGGGCGTGTTTGCACACTGGGAGAATGCGGAGTCAGGCGGTTTCGTCCTGTACATGATTCTCACAGACAAATGGGGGTACAAAGGCGGTGTGAACAATCGTGTACATGGGCGAAGCCTTCGTTTTGGATACGTAGGCGTGGATCGTGACGATGCCGCCTTGTTACAGCGAACCTTTGTCTGGTTTTCAAAGGAGGGGGCAGTTCAGGATAAGTTCGCCCTATCCCTGCCGCGAAACGCGGACAGACTTGTCGAGACGGACGCCGGAGAGGACCATTTAATGCCAATTGAACGTCTTGTAGCCGATTATCCAGAACTTCGCTTCGATCCTCTGTTCGTCGATGATCTGCCACTTTCCGACTGGCCTTCGCCTGATGCCCTTCCGTATTTGCATAGAATTGAAAAATTTTACGACGGATATGACGAATTGGTGTCATACGGTGTGTCTCCCGATGAGCTGCCTTTAAAATTTGGCGAGGTCGTTTTTACGGATGTTCAACTTTATGTCCGCGAAATTCCAGATGAAAGTGGCACGAGAAAGCGTTTTACCGACTTAATCGCGCGGAAAAATGTCATGAACGAGATGGAATTGAAAAAGGAAATCGGTCAAATTGAGAGCCGTTTTCGCTGGCATTCCTGCAAAACCACAAGAGGTGCAATCGAAGGTCAAACCCAGAGAATGCTGATATTTGAAGATCGGCGGAACGCATTTTTCATTCATTGGAGAAAGCCAATGGACTCTTCCGTGGGCAATTCGCCAATTGCCCTGTATATGATTCGCACGGACAAATGGGGCTTCAAAGGCGGAGTTGACCACCGTGAACATAAAATGCAGCCTCGCCGTGCGGGGAGACACACAATTCCTGTTGGATATAGATGGAGTTCCGACGGAATGGTGACAAGACCTGAAAGGGAAATGTTAGCCGACACTCTCATTTTTGCTGTTAAAACAGATGACGCATCCAAAGTCGCAGCCGCCTTGGACAAAGGGGCCAATCCGAATGTGTCGGACATAGACGGCACGAGCCCGCTCGAAGCAGCCTTCGAGCAATTGCTGGTTCCGTCACCTGAAGTATTGAAACTGCTTCTTGACGCCGGAGCAGACCCCAACAAGGGCTGGGAGTACAACAAAACGAAGTCGTCTTCTTTCTTTGACCTTGTCCAATCGAGTTGCCGATCGGATATGTCTCCCAGACGCTTTGAAATGTGTCTGAAGGACATCAGGCTTATGCTTCAGCATGGCGCCGACCCGAATCTGGTAAAGGGTTTTTGGAAGTGTTCGCCGCTTGGCTTCGCCGCAACCTTCGGGCACAATCTCGCCATCGTCAAGATTCTTGTCGAGGAGGGAGGAGGTATCGTGACAGACGATCTGATCGAATCAGCCAAGGGGCATCCCGAAATACAAGCGTATCTAAAATCGAAGAAGGAACAAGGAAAATGACCACCACCGACCAAATCAAATCTCTCCTCAAGTCCGGCGACGTCGCCGGGGCGGAGGCCCTTTGCCGGAAGGCGCTGGAAGCTACGCCGGACGACGCGCAGTTGAAGATGCTCTTTGGAACTTGCCGCCAGCTCCAGGGTGACGAGGCGACCTTCCGCCGCATCCACGACGAACTCGCCCCGGAGATGGAAAAAACCTCTTCTGCTGAAACCCTTTCCCTTTGGCGCAAGTACCACAAGCTCTGGATGGCGCTCATTGTCGGCGCCCTCGTGATTGGTGGCGCGGCTGCGGGAGTTGTGGTGTTTAGAGAGCAGATAAATGTTATAATCGAGGCTCTTTCCTCGGTGCCAAACAAAGTGCTTTATGCCGGACCAGAGTACATCGGTCCCGAATATGAGGACCGGATACACAGATCCGAATATGAGGACCTCGCAATACATGGGGGCGAATAGGAGGCATCGCATGAAAACCCTAATCCGACGAGCCAGTAGGGACGTTTCCACGAAACGTCCGCGGAATAAACCTTTCAACCCTTTTTTTGCCATGACCACCCTCTCTCAAATCAAATCCCTCATGAAGTCCGGCGACGTCGCCGTGACTGACTTGACCGCCAAGTAAGGAGACAGTATGATGACCAAGTACGCGAACTCATTGAAAATCATGGTTGCCGCCACGGCGATTTGCTGCCTTGTGCCGCTGTGCCACGGGGCCCCGACCTCCTTCGACATAGCGAACGGGGTCTTGCGCGGCGCAAGGGGCGACGCGGAGGAAATCGTTGTGCCGGGCGGCGTCAAGACAGTCGGCACCAGAAATCTTCAGCGCCAGGCGAGGCGCATGCGGGTTCTAATTCTGTCAGAGGGCGTGGAATGCCTGGAGCGCGGAGGCGATTGGGGATACAACCCCGGCGATCCCCTGGAGAGGGTTTGCATACCCGCCTCGGTCCAAAAGATAGCCCCGGGCACTTTCTACGGATTCAAGAACCTGAAGACACTTGATGTTGCAAAAGGTTCCCCGTTCTCCGTCGAAAACGGATGCCTTATGGACAAGCGCGACGGAACAGTCCTTTATGCCTTGCCCTCAAGCGGGACGGTGGTTGTCCCTGCTGGTGCAAAACGAATCTGCAACTATGCGTTTGACGGCAACAACGCCGTTCGCGAAGTCGTTTTGCCAAATGGAGTCGAGACAATAGGCAAAGCCGCCTTTTCCTCCTGCTCGGCATTGGAAAGCATCAATATTCCGGTTGCCACGGCGACGATAGAAGAAGGGGCTTTTTCCAATTGCGGCAAACTGTCGCGAATTGAAGTTTCACCCGACAACCCGCGTTACTGCGTCAGGGACGGAATGCTGATTGACAAGAAGACCGCCACGGTTGTCCGCGCGTTTGGCCAGCTGACCCACGTGGAGATTCCGGCGGATGTGGAAAAGATAGGAGCAGGGGCGTTCTCGTCAATGCGGTCAATCACATCGGTGGTCGTTCCGGATTCCGTCAAACGAATAGAAGGCCGCGCGTTTGCCTTCTGCAGGCAACTCGAGAAACTGCGTCTGCCGAAGCGCGTCGATTTTTGCAGCGGCGGCATCGCCGAGGGGTGCTCCAGCTTGAAGTCGATTGAGTTCCCCGCTGGCATGGTGAGTTTTTCCGGACAGAACCTGAACAGTTGCGACTCGCTTGTCGAACTGGTGATTCCCGAAGGCGTCACATCTCTGGATGGATGGCGCCTTATCAGTTGCCGCAATTTAAGGCGGCTGTCCCTTCCGGCCAGTTTGAGAGTTACGAGCGGCTCCTCATTCGGCTCCATACCCAAATTGGAGGCGATAGACATACATCCCGACAATCCGTCGTTTCATGTGGTGGGCGGCGTCCTGTTCAGCAAGGACATGACGCGGCTTGTCCGCTGTCTCGAGACGAAAAAGGGCGTGTGCGAAATCCCGCAAACCGTGAAGCGGATAGACGGGAACGCCTTCGCCAACTGCCGCTTGTTGACCGAGATCCGCATCCCCGCAGGGGCGACGGAGATAGGGTACGGCGCGTTTGAAAACTGCACGGCCAAGACGAAACGCGTCAAATTCGCCACGTCCGCGAAGGTGGAAAAGCCGGTCTTTGAGATTCGCGACGGCGCCATTCGCCGCATGAGCCTTACGGAAGCCGAGGAGATTGAGATTCCGAAAGGCGTGAAGACGGTCGGTACCAGAAGCATCCAGCGCAAGGCCTGGTACATGCGGACCTTGGTTCTGCCGGAAGGTGTCGAATCCCTGGAACGGGGGGACGACTGGAGATACAACCCCGGCGACCCGCTGGAAAAGGTTGTCATACCCGCGTCAGTCCGGAGTATCGCCCCTGGCGCGTTCTACGGCTTCAAAAACCTTGCGACACTGGACATCGCGCCTGGATCGCCATTCCTCCTCGCGGGAGGAAACCTCGTCGACAAACGCGACGGGACCCTCCTTTACGTCCTGCCCGTGAACAGGACGGTGGTTGTCCAGGATGGCGTCAAACGAATCTGCGACCATGCGTTCGCCGGAAATGACTCCGTTCGCGAAGTCGTTCTGCCGGAGGGGGTCGTCGCAATCGGCAAGTACGCCTTTTCCGCCTGCTCCTCGTTGGAGACAATCAGGATACCGGCTTCCATTTCTGAAATCGGCGACGGCGCGTTCGCCAATTGCGGAAAGATTTCGCAAATCGAAGTTTCACCTGACAACCCCCGCTATTGCGTACGTGACGGAATGCTGATGGACAAAACGACCTCCACGGTTGTCCGCGCGTTTGGCCAGCCGATCCGCGTGGAGATTCCCGCAGACGTTGAAAACATCGGCGAAGGGGCTTTCTCCTCGATGAAGTCCATCACGTTCGCGGTTGTTCCGGATTCCGTCAGGCGAATCGAGAAGGGCGCGTTCTCATACTGCGTGCAGCTGGAGGAACTGCTTCTGCCGAAGCGCGTCGAGTTTTGCGACGGCGGCATCGTGCAGGGGTGCGCCAGCTTGAGGGCGATTGAGTTTCCCGTGGGGACGGCGCGTTTTTCCGGGCAGGATCTCAGTCACTGCGACTCGCTCGCCGAACTGGCGCCACCCGAGGGCGTGACGGCCCTCAGGGGATGGAAGACCATCGACTGCGGCAATCTCGCCCGACTGGTCCTTCCGGCCAGTCTGAAGGATACTGACGGCGCGGCGTATGGCTCCATCCCCAAGCTTGACGCCATTGAAGTCAATTCCGGCAACCAGTCGTTCCGATCAGAAGAAGGCGTCCTCTTCAACAAGGACATGACGCGTCTGATCCGCTGCCCGGAAACGAAAAAGGGCGTCTACATCGTCCCTGAAACCGTGAAGCGCATCGACGGGCACGCCTTCGCGAATTGCAGCTCCCTGACGGATGTCCTCATACCGCCCGACGCGACGAACATCGGCTTCGGCGCGTTCAGCGACGGTCCGGCGAAGACGAACGGCGTCGCCCTCGCGGGGCAATCGCCCGGTTCCGAGAGCAAGGCCGGAAACAACCCCCTTGACAAACTTCCAAAGGCCGGGCGCATCGCATGGTTTGACTTTTCCAAGGGGAACGAGGACATGGCCCGTCCAAACCGTTCTTTCGTCTGCCGGGACGTGACGTTCGAAGACGGCGCCATGCATTTCAACGGCATCTACCACCATCGTGACGGATGCAACGCGGAACTCCGCGTTCCGGAACTGGACCGCGCCGGGTTTACTGTCGGTCTCTGGTTCCGTCCCGACTTCAATAAGGGGAATTCCCTGCCGCTCCTCAATTTCGGCCATTCCTACCGGTGGTTCTACGCCCACGTAGGGACCGGCGGGCGCCTCTTCTTCGGACTCAACTGCCATGACATCAGACTTGAGACGAAAGGGGTCGTTGCCGACCAGGACTGGAACTGGTTCGTCTGCTCCCTGGATACGGCCGGAAAGGTTCTTCGGTGCGTTCTCAACGGCGTTCGGTTGGCAGACGTCCCCATTCCGGAGAATTTCGCATACAAGGACATGCCGGAACGTTACAAAGATCTCGTCGACACGACCTACTGGAACGGAGGCAGGGCTTTCAAGGGGTCCATAAGAAGTTTCGCGCTCTTCGGGCGTCCTTTGAGCGAGGGCGAGCTCATGCTCTTTTCCAACGCCGCCTCGCCGAAGCCCGCCCCTGCCCGCCCGGTGTCGCCGGCCGCCAAAACCGTGAATATGGTCCGCATAGATGGCGCGGAGCCTGGCGAATGGACGCATGACTGGGACGCCGCGACGGCGGCCGCGAAGGAACGCGGAATGCCGGTGTTCGTCAACTTCACCGGTAGCGACTGGTGCGGCTGGTGCATGCTCCTCAAGCGCCAGGTCTTCTCGCAGCCCGAATGGAGCGGATGGGCCAGCAACAATGTCTATCTTGTCCACATTGACTTCCCCAAAGACAAGGAACTCGTTCCGGAAAAGTACCGTGACCGCAACCGCGAACTCGCCCGCAAATACAAGGTCGGCGGCTATCCGACATGCTATCTGCTCGATTCCGCAACGCTTGAACCACTTGGACGCTTCGGTGCGGCGCGCGACGTTACGGCGTCGAAATTCATCGAGGAAGTCACCGCCGCGATGCGAGGCGCTGGGAAAACGGCCGGAGCGACGAACGATTCCGGAATCCGTGAAGCGGATTGACGGTCATGCCTTCGCGAATTGTCGATCTCTGACGGAAATCCGCATTCCCGAAGGCGCAACTGACATTGGCCGCAATGCGTTCGAGAACTGCCCCGCGAAGACGAAGAAGTGATTATTTGGCAACAAGTAAGGAGATGGTATGAAACACACGAACTCTTTGAAAATCATGGCTGCCGCAGTGGCGATATGCTGTCTTGCAGCGCTGAGCCACGGGGATCCGGCGACTTTCGTCCTGTTCGGAGGCGAGGACAGGGGTGAGTGTCTTAAGAGGACGCCGCTTTCAAAAGAGGCGTTTCGGTTGCTCGACCCGTTGTCAACGGACGAGATTGCCTATGCGGAAAAAGTCTGCACCGAAGAGGGTCTCGTGTACGCACATGCAACCCCGGAGACGCTTAAGGAAGGGGCGGCGTTTTCATGGCGTGGCGGTCGTTTTTTCTGCCTTTTCGCGGAAAACCCGGTTTCCGGTTTTGAGAAACAGGCGCTTTTGTCAGGACGTCTGTCAGAAGAGGACAAGGCAAAATTCCTCAAGATAGTTAAGCAGGCGGTGGAAATCAAGGGCGCCCTTTGGATTTATTCAGCAGACGCGGCGCTTGATTTGAAGGAGAAGCTGTCTACGCCTTTGGCCATTCTTGAAATTGTTTCCACTTCCGCCGCCGAAGGCCGTGTCGAACTTGCCGCTTCGGAAGCGGAGGCCGGATATTCGTTCGTCATTTACGTTGCGGCCGGACGACTCAATTTTGGAAATGCTTCAAACGTTTCCGACAAAATGGCCGCCATAAGGTTTTTCACGGATTTCCTGACGGACAATCCTGAAAAAGATTTTATTTGCCTTGGCTCTGCCGAAGAGGGCGTCGCATATTTCCGCGAGCGGCTTGCAGTTTGCGATGATGCTGAAGCATTGAAGGCATTAGACGAACGGATGCGGAAGGCTTCCGCTGCGCGACTGGCTTCGGTGGCCGCACCCAAACGGGACTTTGTCCTGGCCGTCGCCCCATTGTCAGCCGACAGGTTTATAAAACCGGAGGTGATAAAGCAGTTCGGACCATTTGACTGGACAAGCAATCCCGAAAAGGCGACTCATCCCTGTGAAAAGACCGAACTTGCAGACCGCGCCTCCTTCCGCGAGATGAATCCCGACGGGATGCCCTTGATCGGATATGCTGGCAGGATGTCTTCCTTCCCCTGGACGACAGATGGAAAGGAGTATGGGCTTCGTGAAGGTGTTTGGTATCTGTTGCGCAACGACAAGATGTTCGCGCGCTTTGTCTGGCGTCCGCAATCCAGGAGGGAGCTCCCCAGCCTTTCGTACGAGGCCGCGCTCTTCCTGTATCCCGCGAATCCAAATCTGACGCATATGTGGAGTCCATACGCCATTCTCGAAAAGCCTCTCGCGGTACTGACAATCGAGAACGACCCCGCTACCCCCGCGCCTTTTTTCTGCGCGTTCACACCCGAAAGCCATCTGAATTTCGGGCTGTGCGAACGGCCAAAAAGCAAGAAGGAGGCCGCAAGGTTCTTCTTCGAGTTCTTGTGCGAACAGCCTCAAAGGGAGGTGTATTGCCTCGGAAGCGACAGGTTTACGGACAATGTCGGCATCAGGAGCAGATTTGAAAGGGCGACATTCGAGTTGAAGGAAACAAACAAGGAAATATCGCCTGAACAAGTTCTGGAGAAATTGAAGCCGGAAATGGACAAGGCCAAGGCGGAATCCAAGGCGATGGCCGAAAAGTACGACATGGTACTGTGGCCTGACGAGGCGCGGGCATCTACGGCCACGAGGTCCGTCATTAATGGCGGTGAATTATGAATGGATTGTCACGGACAAGCGGAGAGATGCTGTTGTGGGGGCTGGCGCCATGTCCATGACCCTCTGCCTTACGCATGACTGCAATCTGCGCTGCGCCTACTGCTACGCGGGGCGCAAGCGCAAGGTGGCGATGTCGCGCGACACCATGCGCCGGGCGCTGGAGTGGGCCGTCGACTACCACCGCCGCAACTTGCCCGGCAAGACGTTCGTGCTGGGATTCTTCGGCGGGGAGCCGCTGCTGGAGTGGGACCTGCTCCAGGAGGCCGACAGTCTGGCGGAGAGGCTTTGCGACGAAATCGGCCTGGTGCTGAGACGGACCGTGACGACGAATTGCACGCTCCTCTCAAAGCCCCGCGCCGACTGGCTGATGGAGCGCCACTACACGCTGGGGCTCTCCGTCGACGGAACGCCCGAGCGGCACGACAGGTACCGGCGCTACGCGGACGGCGCCGGTTCCTACGGCGATGTCGAAAAGGCGGTAAGGCTTGTGGCCGCCTATCGCGAGCCGACGCCATCCTTTATCTGCGTGGTGCGGCCGGATACGCTGGCGTCGCTTCCCGAATCCGTCCGCCATCTGGCGGGCCTTGCGGATTTTCCAATCCATCTCAACCCGGACTTCACGACCCAATGGAGGCCGTCCGACCGCGAACCCTTCAGGCGCGCATACGCCGAAGTGGCCGACTATTGCCAGGGGGAATGGCTGCGCGGGCATGTCGTCCTGCCCTCCTGGCTTGACGCCAAGATAAAGACCCTGCTTCTGGGCGGATACCGCGCGTGCGACCGGTGCGCCCCCGTGAAGAGGGAGCTGGCGGTGGCGCCGTCAGGAAATCTCTACCCATGCCCCAATCTTGTCGGCGACGACGACAGGGCGGACATCCGGCTCGGGGATGTCTTCAATGGAATTGACGAGGCGGCCTACGGGCGCCTCAGGGCGCATTGCGGATGCGCCACGCCCGCGTGCCGCCAGTGCCCCGTCGCGGCGCGGTGCCAGAACTGGTGCGGCTGCGTAAACTATTTCTCCACCGGGCGGACCGACAATGTCGCCCCCTTCGTCTGCTTCTACGAGAAGACGACCATCGAACTGGCCGACCGGATGGCGGAGGCTCTTCTTGCGCGTAAGTGCGGGGCCTTTCTCGCGCACTACGGCGAATTCATCGGGCGGGCGGACCCCGCGCTTGCCCGGAGCTTTTCGAAAGGCCGACCCCGACAATGCCGAACTGAAGATGCACTACGGAGTACTCCGAACAATGAGGTATGAACCATGAAGCAACAGGCAGACAGTGAAATCCAGACTTTGGAACAACCGGCCGGCAGACCACGCGTTAACCCTCGCGTCGCTAGAGACCGAGTAATCAGCGCCAACAACGAACCCTGGGCGGTCGAGCCGCCGAAGACGGCCACCAGCAAAAAGCGGAAGGCCCTGCGCATCGCGCTGATCGTAGCCGCCGTTGGAGCGGTAGCCGCAGCGGCGGCCGCAGTAGGGGTGGCGGTTCTTTTTGGCGGGAGGAAGAACAAAGCGGATGTTTTACCAGTTTTTAAAACTGATTTTCCACCAGATAGAATCGGTGGTGATATGAGAGGACCTATAAAAACAGGTGGGGAAGAATAAAGATGGTGGTTCGTCGGTAGGGACGTTTCCACGAAACGTCCGTAGACGCGCCACTGGCGCGTACCCAAAAAGAGTAGCAGAAAATGTAATGGACGAAGAACCGAAAACCAATGACGAATCTTGGGCGGTCGAGCCGCCGAAGAAGGCCGCCAGCAAAAAGCGGAAGGCCCTGCGCATAGCGCTGATCGTCGTCGCGACATGTGGAGTTTTCGCTATATTGACTATAACTTACGATGCCTATTGCATGGTGAGATACAACTATGACGTTGTCCTTGCTAATGCCACTGTGTCAGGGCAGTTGCAATGTCCAATATGTGGCGAGAGAAGGGCAATAGGTTATGCTTATGTGGGTGTCCCCCCTCCTAAACCAAGACCTTTTGCCCCGAAGTACATAGTGGGGAGCTATAATCGGAAAATCGCGGAACTTAATTCGTGGCATGATTGCCAGGGAAGAGAGCAACAGAGAGCGGGCCAAGCGATAGACGATGCCACGAGAGGACGCGCCGCAAGAGATCTGGGCTGCCTTCAGGGAAGCGGAGCGGGTTGTGGTGGACATCGTCGCTATAGTCCTGACGAGTCTGGCGAAGATATAACAGGCGACAATATCGCTCGCGAAGATATCACCGGACAAGATATCGGCCAAGAGTTTAGAAGAGTCGAACAGGAAGTGTCGCATGAAAACCCTGACTGATCTCTCACAAATCAAATCCCTCCTCAAGTCCGGCGACGACGCCAATTGTCGGGCGGGAGGCGAAAGAGCATCATGCGAAGGAGGCGGCGTCCAACGAAGCGGCGGTCCCTCCCGCGCAAAAGTAGAGGTGACGAAGATGGACGAAGAACCGAAAATGAATCAAGAGGTTCTTGTAAAACCTCGGCCGCGACCAAGCGTGGCCCTCCCAAGTGCCATAAATGGGAGGGGCCGGCTTCGTCCTGTCCGCAATCACGGAGGTTTTGCAAAAACCTCTCAAGACACAGGGGCGACAAAAGTGTTAAAGAGATTTGCTCGCAGATTCACGAAGGCTGTGTTTGCGATGGCCATTTGGGCGGTTGTCTGTGTGATAGCCGATTTTTATGTGCCGGTGCGTCGGATTTCCATTTATTATGGAAGACCTATGGATACTGAACAACCAGTTAGTGTTGAAGTAATACCGAATCTCTATGTGTATTGGTTTTGCATTGGAGCCGTTTTTGTTGTATGCTCGCTTGGGGTCGGTTTTTGCCGAAGCGTTGGTGAATGGGTTAAGCGAAGAAGGGATGCCCGATACAAAAAAGTGGCGAATGGCGAGGTGGGAAATGTTAGACTATAGTGCAAGAATCGAAGTTGCGCGGATTCTTCTCAATGTAGGCATTGGGATGTTGGTTTTCATAGTGTATGGCCTCGTGACATGCACCATTATCGACATAGTTGTAGACAAAAAGGCCACCCAATTTGACATTTGCAGCCGAACAAGTAGCCGGATAGTTACATGCGCTCTTTTTTGGCCGTTTGCATGGGGCATGGCTTCGTTGCCATGGATTGTCGTTTTTAGTGTTTGCGATCGTTACAATTTGCTAGCTTTTTGGCCAAGGAGTTTTTATTCTAACCTTTTCCTTGAGCCATTCTTTTTGTTTTTGGGATTTTTGACTTTGGCGTGTTGGTATCCAAGGTTGCCATTTCCTCGACCTGTCGGAAACGGATGCTTGAAGTTTGCCCGTTTCTTGCAGTGGTTTTTGCCCGTATCCACATTGTTTTCCTTCTTCGCGACGCTGCTACTTGTTAATGTCGTTTTCGCAGGAGGGCATCTTAAGTATCATTATGACACCATTTCAGGAAAGGAGCGCGTCAATTCGCGATGCCTTATTTGCAAGTGGGAAAAACATTTGCGTTATCATTCTATGGAATATAGATTGAAAGATGACGCCGGACTTTGAAAGATGACGCCGGACTCATTGGGAACTGCATAGACGGTGATGAATAAACTCCACACGAGTAGGAGCGAACGCAATGGACCTTCTGCTCCGCAGCACATAGTTGAGAGTTATAATCGGAAAATGAAGCAGATTGAGGTACTTAAGTCGCGGAAATTTTCCCATGATTGTCCGAACTCTGGACTGTAACCGCCGAAGGGGACGATTTGTAGCCACAAAGAATGCAAGGGCCGCAAAGTGACTGGAGAATCAAATGACCACCCTTGACCAAATCAAATTTCTCCTCAAGTCCGGTGACGTCGCCGGAGCGGAGGCGTTGTGTCACAGTCACCGCGCCGATAGGGACGTTTCCACGAAACCTCCGCGGACGCGCCGTGGGCGCGTCCCTACCGGAGTGTCGAAAGTCGAAGGTCGAAAGTCGAAAGTCGCGAGTCTGTGGGCGCTGGTCTTCGTTGCGTTCCTCGTTCCCGTGGCGGCACTGGCGGATCTAATAGGCCCTTGGACCCCGCCGAATAACTACAAGGGCTTTTTGTACGAGCATGGATACTTCGTGGGCGGAGGATTGTCGCCAGTATGGAAGGGGATTGTTTATTACGGAATTCCAGTTTTCCTAGGCAGTTGTCTTTTATTGTGGGTGGTTTCTCGCATTCGCAAGCGTCCATTTCCAAAAAACATATGGGAGTATGTCGTTCTTTGGGCTATAATTGTTTTCACGGTGTCGGGGGGCGTTTCGTGGTTTTTGATCAAGGTTCGGCAAGGTATGGTTGTAACGAGTGCCGCTCCACCAGAATACTGTTTCGCCATTTTCCTCGATACTGAGGAACACCGGGCCGAGTATGACCGGCACTGTATTGACTATTTTGAACAATGGGAATTTCCAGAGAGTTTGGCGAGGGCCGCGCCGTACAGAGTTGGCCGATATGTTCCAGAAATTCGTCCAGGCGCTCCTATGTCCGTGACGAACGCATACCTGAAGTATCTCGACAAGCGAGACGAGGGATTCCGTCGCATCGAACGTGAGAAACGTGAATCGGAACGGACTTCACCGATGGAAGAGAAAACGCCATGAAACATGTCTACCAGCTTTTTCAGCTTTTCGCCGTTCTCGCCCCGCTGGCTGTGGGGGCGGACATAGCCGCGCCACCGAACGACTATACCAGATTCCTCTACCGAGGCGGGCATTATGTTGGGATGGGTGGGATTCAAGTGGGAAGCGACGTAGGTGTCTCAATTTTATGCGGTGCCTGTGTAGCGGTGGGAATTGTTTTGTTGGCATGGCTATGCACCCGAAGGAAGTCGAAGAAACTTCTCCCAATGGAGTATGTCGTGCTAGCAGTTCTCGTCGGATCCGCCGTTACTGGTGGGGTTCTGGTATGGCAAAATGTGTTGCACGGCCTTGATGACTTTGCCTATGGTAACGGAGATGGCCATTTGAGGCCCAAACTTCAATACAAGGACTCTCCGGAACTTCGCGCCGAGTATGACCGCAAGTGCATTGAATACTACAACTCCTACAAGGCGTCGACGAACTGGCCGAAGATCATCATGCATCAACTGGGCAAGGACGCCCCCATAATGCGCCCCGATGCTCCTGAAGCCGTAACGAATGCCTATCTACGCTATCGCAGGGAGTTGTCGAAAACAGTTTTCGTCCCGTAGTTCTCGCGATTTCCATTTAGGAGTGTTCTACGCAATGAACGATTTCGCCCAAATCAAATCCCTCCTCAAGTCCGGCGACATTACCGGGGCCGAGGCGCTGTGCCGGAGGGCGCTGGAGGATGACCCGGATGACATGCGGCTGGCGTTCTACCTCGCGACATGTCGCCGCCTTCAGGGCGATGAGGCGGAGTTCCGGCGCATCATGCTCGACATCGCCCCGAAAATGGAGGCGCTCCAGAAGTCCGATCCCGATTGCGAGGCCGCGAGGCTCTGGCGCAAGTCCGGCGCCGTTCTGATGGAGTATGTTGTGCTGGGGGTGCTGGTAGTTGCGGCGGTCGTAGGAGGAGTTCTGATCTTCGGGGAACGGATTCAAGACAGAAATCTCTATGGCCCTGCGATAGACCGAAAAGATATGGTTTGTACTCTTTACGGTCCGGCTATTGAAATTGATCGCGTGATTGAGTCGCCGCTGACAAACGGTGTGGTGTCCGCGACTGTTGAATCGACAGCGACCACGAATGCCGTTGAGACAGTCAGCGACTCGGCAAAGGAGGGAAATCCGTGAGCGAGTCCGCCCTCTATGCCGAACCGCTTGTCGCCGCCGTGGTGGAGGTGACGAACCGATGCAATTTGCGGTGCCCGCACTGCGCGTCGGACTCGGGCAAGGCGCGCGACGACGAGATGTCGCTTGAGGAGTTGCGCGCATTGTTTCTCGAGCTGCGCTCGCTCGGGTGCCGCGAGCTGTCGCTGCTTGGCGGCGAGTTCCTTCTCCGTCCCGACTGGTACGATGTCGCCCGTGCCGTGAAGGACGCGGGCATGGAGCTGCAGCTCATCACGAACGGCATTCTGGTTACGCCGGAGATTCGGCGGCAGTTCAAGACGCTCGACCCGCAGACGGTCTGCGTCTCTATTGACGGCGCGACGCCGGAGTCCTACCGCGCCGCCCGCGGCGTCGATGGCTTCGAGACGTGCCGGAAGCTGCTCTTTGATCTTCGCGACGACGGATTCCGCCAGGTGAACGCCATTACGACTTTCAACGCGAAGAACCTCGGCGACTTCGACCGCTTCGCGGAGATGTTCTTCGACACGGGCATCGTCTGGCAGGTTCAGATGGCGCACAAGGGAGGCGAGCGCTTTCCGGACGACCTCCTCATGTCGCGCGAACAGTTCGAGTGGCTCGCCGACCGCATCACGCACTGGGTGTACGAATACCACGGTCGCCTGAAGCTCATGACGATGGATGACTTTGGCTACTTTCCGATGACGCCGAAGCTGCGCTACCTCTGCCAGATATGGGGTGGATGCTCGGCGGGGCGGCGCATCGTCGGCGTTCGCGCCAACGGCGACGTGCTGCCGTGCCTCTCGCTTGGCTCGGCGTTCGTCGAGGACAACGTCCGGCGTCGTTCCCTGACGGAGATCTGGCGGGATCCGTTATCCTTCCCCCGCTTTCGCAACAAGTCGGCGGAGCTGACGGGCCGCTGCGCCAAGTGCCCGATGGCCGTCCGCTGCAAGGCCGGATGCAGCGCCATGGCCATGAGCCAGACAGGCACCCTCACGGAAACCACCTTCTGCGTCCGCCAGCTCGAAACGGAACGCATTCTCCGTTCGTTGACCGAGGAGTTTTAGCCGCAAAGAACGCAAAGGGCGCAAAGAAACGGAGATGCTCCATGAACGAGACACTTGCCCAGATCAAATCCCTCATGAAGTCCGGCGACTTCGCCGGGGCGGAGGCGCTGTGCAGAAAGGCGCTGGAGGAGAACCCTGAAGATGTCGCCCTACGGTTCTTGCTGGCGACGTGCCGACGGCTGCTCGGCGACGAGGAGACGTTCCGGGACATCATGCTCGAAATCGCCCCCAAGATGGAGGCCGTCGGCCGCGACGACCCCGACTCCGATGCAGCCAAACTCTGGCGCAAGTCCGGCGCCGTGCTGATGGAGTATGTGGTGCTGGGTGTGCTGGTGGTGGCGGCGGTGGTTGCGGGGGTTCTCTTGTTTGGAGGCGACATCAAACACCAGTTTTTGTATGCCGGTCCCCAGATGTACAGAACTTTGTATGGCCCAGCAATATCGACGAGATTTGAAATCAATCCAGCGGGAACGAACATCGTCGAATCGGCAACGACCAACAGCGTCGCGCCGGCAAACGGCCCTATTGAACAACCTTCGCAGACCGAAAGCGAGACTCCATGAAACACATAAACCGCATACTTCTCGTAGCTACAGCCGTCCTCGCACCGCTCGCGGCACGGGCGGATCTCGCCCCAATGCCACCTCCTGGCTACCAAAGCTTTCTTTTTGAGCAAGGTTATTTCCACACCCCGCTCAATTTGTCAGCACTTCCAAAGCCTCTTGTACTCATGGAGGTTGGTTGTCTGGTCTTGTTCGTGGTGTTCTGGCTTCTATCCTTGAAAAGAAAGCGAATTGTCAAGATTTCCTTCAGAACTGTTTCAGTTTTCCTGCTGATCGTCGTCGGCATTCTTGCGTACCATACTGTAAATTCATGCAATGTTTTATGGAAAGAGCAGAGAAAGCATATCGAGATTCTTGGGCATTCGGCTACGGACATAGAATACCGAGACTCTGCTGCGCATCGGAAGAAATATGATAAGTATTGCATGAAGCAATATGAAAAGTTGTCACGCGGGGATTTCGACGGGTACCATGTTCTTCAAAGCGCCCCTTTGCCGCGGAAGGATGCGCCGGATAAAGTGAAGGAAGCTTATAAGAAACTCAGGGACCGTGCATGGGCTGACTACACTGAGCAAAAGCGACGGCAAAGAATGGATCGGTTTGAACACGGTGGTCGTGAATGAAGAGGCGAGTAGTCGATGTCCGCGATTCTGCACATACTGGTCTGGGAGTGGATCAACATCGCGCTCGAATGCACGGCGACGATAGGGGTGCGGTTGCCGCGTTTCCCTCTTGCCGTCGCCGGCGTGAACCTCGTCACGCATCCAATGCTGATGCTGCTATTGTCGATATGGGGCCGTGAGCCACGCGTCGTCCTGCCGCTGGAGGCGGCCGTGGTCGTGGCGGAATGGGCCATGCTGTGCGCGTTGTATCGCGGCCGGGCGGAGGAAGTCCCACTGCCGCGGGCGAGCCGCCCGCGCCCCGACAATGCCCGCCCCACCGGCCGCTTCCTTTTCGCCGTTTCGCTCCTCATGAACGCCACCAGCTACGGAACCGGTCTTCTGCTCGATTTCACCAGCCACTAACCACTACCAACTTGCCACTGGCCACTGACAACTAACCACTAGCCACATGCTCCTCCTCTTCACCATCGCCCATCCGCTTATCGACGCCTGCTCGCTGTCTGTGCTGATCGCGGGCGGTATGTCGTGGCAGCGGGTAATCGCCTACAACGCGATGGCGTTCGCCCGAGTTCTAGGACTGGGGTGGCAGGAAAATGGAAAATGGGATTCGATGAAAGTTGCACTCTATTGCAATATTTGATATGATGATTGACTAGAAGTTCAACCCATCAACCCCCTTTAGCCTTTCAGCCCAGCAGGAGTGACCGCAATGTCCCGAATCAGATTGACTTTAGGCATGGCGCTGGTTCTCGCCATGTTCCTTGTCCCAGTGGCGGTGGCCGATGCCGCACACGCGTCTCCGCTTGCCGAATGGCGGAAAGCCTGCGCCACGGACGGCTTCACGCCGGTCGTTTCAAGGCGCAGGGTTCCCGACGATGTGAGACAGGCGCTTTGGAATGAGATGCGGCGTTCTCTCGGCCTCGAGGGCGTTCAAGTCTCCAGGCCGGATCTCATCGCCACCAACGAGTGGGGGGGCGTCTTTGACCTGCCATTTTCTTCCTCAAACGGGGCGAACCACCATTTCGGCGTGTTTCTTTCGTCCGTCGATGACGCGGCGAGACCGCTCTACTGGACGGCGGAGGAGTTGCCGGAGAACGCGGATTCCGCCAGGGATGTCGCCCGCGACGCATTGTCGCACGGCGGAAATGAAGACAGCCAGCTTGCGGAAATCCCGCAACTCTTGGATGCGAAAGCGCTTGAGGCGCATCTGACGTTTTCAGGGAAAGCCATACGCGCTCCGTTCGAGACGTTCAGTTTCTTCGCCTCCGATGACATGCCGGATGCCGACTGGCATCACCCAATCCGCTACGCTTTCGTCAACGCCCCGCAGTCCTCCTTCGCCATTCTCTTTTGCGATGAACCCATTGCGCTTACGGTTTCGGGGGAAGAACTTTCATTTGAGCATTTGGGAGAAGCCGTTGCCGCCGCCTCCGTCGCGCCAGGTAAAAAGCGGAAGTCTGCTGCCTTGCGGACGGGTGCCGCGTCATTCACGGGCGCCGCATTCCCGGCGGCTTCCGGCGGCGACTCGTCGCGCTGCCATGCGCTTCTCGTTTCCGGCGGCTACAACATTGCAAACAACCACTGCCGCTACTGGAACGAAGTCTGCTTCGTCTATAATGTGCTGCGACGCCGGTTCCAGCTTCCGAAGAACAACATAAAAGTCCTTTGGGCCGGCGGCAACCCCGCAAGGGACCTCTGCCGCAATGGGACTTGCACGAACACGGGACAGGGTGCACCATGCGGGATTTTTCCCTTTGAGACATCGAACCTTTCGGACTTCGACCTGGATGGCGAAAACGACATTGCCGGAGCGGCCACGCTTGCCAATGTCCGGGCCGCCGTCGCGGATTTCGCCGCCAGACTTGGCGAAAACGACCAGCTCCTGATTTTCTTCTCCGACCACGGCGGCACCTATGGGGGTGGAACCGGCGAACGCGCAACCGTTTGCCTTTGGGGCGAAGAGCTGAAGGACGGCGAACTCGACAGGATCACCCGCGACCTGCGCTGCTCCGTCATGTTTGCGCTCAAGACATGCTACAGCGGCGGCATGATTTCCGAAATCGTTGACAATTCCAAATACCGTGCCGTCGCGACTGCCGACCGTTACGACCCGTCAAGGGCCAGCTTGATGATGGGCGACTGGACATACTACTTTTTCAGCGCGCTTTGCGGATACTACCCGGAAGGGACGCCGACCTCCTACTATGAGGGCATTGATCCCCGCAGCCGAGGCGGCGCGTGCGACGCCGATGCCGATGGCGACGGGCGCGTGAGCTTCTACGAGGCGCACCAGTTCGCCTACAGGATGAACCGGTTTTCGGATGACGTTCCGCAATATGCCGAAAGCACGGCGAATCTCGGCAAGAAGCTCTTCATGACAAAATACGCTGATGTGCCGGTTGTCGCCGTCAGGGACAAGGTTCTGGCACCGGTGTTGAGTCCCTCGACGACAAGCCTGGGCTACGCCCCGCAGACGATCCGCGCCTCCTGCGCCACCCCCGGCGCCACGATCCGCTACACGGCGGACGGCTCCGCGCCAACTGCCACAAGCGCCGTCTATGGCGACGGCATTGTCATCAATGGCGACGCGACCGTCTCCGTCAGGGCCTTCAAGTCCGGCATGGACGCCAGCGACGTGGTCTCCGTGGCCTATACTGTCGCCAAGGTGGCGCCACAGAAAGCCACCATCGTCTCTGTGTCGCAGGGCGATTCCGTATGCGGCATTGCCGTCCGCTGGGTCAAGGGCGACGGCGCCGAAACCTATTCCGTCCTTAGAGGCGAATCCAGCGCCATGGCTTCGCAGACCACCGTTGTCCGCGACCTCCCGCGTTCCACCACGGAGTATTTCGACACGACGGCCATGCCCGGAAAGACCTACTACTACAAGGTCGTGGCCGCGAACAAATACGGCTCCACCGCGAGCGTCGTCTCGCAGGCCGCGCGCAGAAAGCTCTCGCCGCCTAAGGAAATATCCTGCGCTGTCACCGCCGGCGCCGTCACGTCAAAGGTCCGGCTTCAGTGGGCCGCCCCGCCCGGCGCTTCGTATTTCCGTGTCTACCGCGTGACGGAAGACGGCGCCCGCGTTGAGGTTTCGAATGGCTGGCAGAGTGGCGTCTCCATAGAGGACAGCGTCGCCATGAACGGCGCGTATTATAAAAAAGTCCGCTACTGTCTCCAGTCGGCCGTCTCCTCTGGCGGAACCTGGCCCAGCGACCTTGGCGAGCCGTTTGTAGCCGACATTGACGCCTCCGTCGCGGACAAGGCCATCTCGTTTTCACGGCCGTCGGGAAGACCAGGTTCCCTGTCGTATGAGATCCAGCGCACGATGAGCGCGATCTTTGAAGCCGTCAGCATCCAGAACGGGCTGTCCTCCTTCTACGACGCCGTCGCTGCGCCTCTTCAGATTCAGCTGGCTCCAGGCGAGAACAGGAAGATCCTGTGCGAGATCGTGGACGGCGTCTACAGCCATGCGGCATACGGAACGACAATCACGTATTCCACCAGCGATCCGTTTTCGTCCTCCATTGTCAGCGGTTCCGCAAACATATCGCTCTCCAAGGAAAACAGCGGCTATGACCTGACGATTACGGCCAAGACCTCGACTTCCACGGCTCCCGCAGTGGTCAGGACGGTGGTCAGTTCCTCGACTGCGAAGAAGTCGCGCGACATCCTTGTCTATGTATCCTCCGGCAAAATCGTGAAGAAGCTTGACTTGGCCGACCTTCCCCGAACCCTTGTGGCCGGAGAGAAGGTCGAACTCTCCTGCCTTTGCAACTACATGGATGGCTCGAGCGGGCAGTTGCCTGCCGGAACCGAGGTCGAATGGGCGATCGTCTCTGGAAAGGATGCCGAGATCGACGACGGCGAACTGGTGGTCCACCAGACGGACGCGGCCTCGACCATAACGCTGTCGGCGTCGGTCGAGACCGCATACGGCACGGTGGTGGCCACAAAAGGCATTACCATCGTTCCGGCATTGCCGAAAAAGGAAGTGGCCATCCCGGCACTCGGCGGGGCCTCTTCTCCGGAATTCGTCGTGCGCCTGCCGTCGGCCACGGAATTCCGCTTCCCGACGGATGGGTGGCTGAGCGGCATCTCCATCCTGTATTCGGATGTGAACGACGTCTCAACTGCCGTGACTTTCAATGTCGGGGCTAGCGGGCGAAAGACGCTCGCCCTGGCCAATCAATACATCTGGCTCTCCTTCTCGGCCGAGCGCAATTCCGGCAAAAACCGCGAGCAGGCCTTTTCCTTCCGCTGGGATGGCGGCGGTATGAATTTCGTTGTGCGTCAGGCCGCGGCACCGGTGGCCAATGCGCCAAGGGTCACCGTCGGCGCCTCAGGCAGCGTTTCGGCCTCCGCCCAGACCGATGGTTCCGTTCTTCGCTACGCCACCGATGGCGAGGAACCGTCGGGCACCAGCCCCGTGTTTACCGGGACGCTGGTGTTCGATGACGACACCGAATGCGCATTCAAGGCTTTCGGCGATTGGATGCAGTCCAGCGGTGCCGTCTACGCGGATGTTGTTGGAAGGAACGCGCGGAGGGATACGGTTTCCATCGGCTTTGCCCCCGCCATGGCCGGACTGGCGCCCCCAGCCTCCCGCACATACCGGATCGACGAAGTATTCGGGACGCTTCCCTCCTTCCCCAGGACGAACGGCCTCTTTTTCAAGGGATGGTCGCTTGTCGAAGGCTCCGAAACGCCTGTCGCCGAATCGGATGCCGTTCCAAGCGCGGACGCGACACTTTTCGCCATTTGGTCCGAGACGAGCGAACAGAAGTCCTCCTGGGTCGCCCTGCCCTGGAACTTCGAGCATTCGATTACCGTGACGGCAATGGTATTCGACGAGCAATCCGATCGCTTTCTTTCGACGGACGAATGCACGGTTGTCGTCGAAGATGACGCAGGTGTCTGTCGCGGCTCGACGGAGAACGGGTTCGGCGACACCCGGAGCGTGAACAACGGCGACAAAGATTTGCACGTCTTCGGCGTCTATGGCTCCGTCACACCAGAGAGGTACCTTAACATTCGGGTGTGGGTAAAGGGCAAGGGCTTCCAGCATGTCCAGAACCTTGACGCCAAGTTCCCCATTTGGAGCTGGGGAAGCGGGGTTCTTGGAAGCGCGGAGAATCCCTTCTTCATCACCCTTTGTCCGGCCCGCTACACGATCATCCTTCGGGCAAACGATGGTGGTGGCGGAATGGAATGCGCCTATGCGAACAGAGGCGAATCGATGGCTCTTCCTTCCTGTCCGTTTAAGCGGGACAACCATACTTTCGCCGGATGGGCCACAAGCCCTGATGGCGCCGTCGTCTATGCCGACGGGGCGAGCGTCAGGGATTTGGCGGAAGAAGGCGGTTATGCCGACCTTTACGCCAAGTGGATGGTCGATGGAGGCAAGAATGGCGATGACACGCCACCTCCTCCCTACACCATAGCCTTCAACGCCAACGGCGGGAAGCTGCCGAAGGGGAAGAAGATGGCGGCGCAGAAGATGACCTACGGGAAGGCCGCGAAGCTGCGCAAGAACCTCTTCACGAAGAAGGGCTACGTCTTCGCAGGCTGGGCGCTCTCCAAGGCGAAGGCCAAAAAGGGCGTCGTCGCCTACGGGAACGCGCAGAAGGTGTCGAACCTCCGCGCCGACGGCGGCAGGACGACACTCTATGCCGTCTGGGCGAAGCCGACATACAAGGTTGCTTTCTACGCCAATGGCGGCAAGGGCAGAATGTCCGTCCAGACATTCACCTACGGCAAGGCGAAGAAGCTTTTGTCCAACAAGTTCAAGGCGCCTAAGGGCAAGAAATTCGCCGGCTGGGCGAAGAGCAAGGCCGCCGCGAAGAAGGGCAAGGCCATTTACAGGAACAAACAGAAGGTCAAGAACCTTCTCATCACTGGCAAGACCGTGAAGCTCTACGCCGTGTGGAAGAAGAAATACCAGTATGATGAGAATTAAATAAAAATAATTACCAACATAAAGTGAATTTTGCTATAATTGTTGCCGAGGCTACTGGAAATGCGTGACTACAAAAAGATACTGACGGAGCAGAAACTCGAAATTGAGCGGATGATGGCCGAACCCGACATCATTGATCGAACGCCGGCCGCGCGAATTGATGTCGGAAGTCCCGTCGCCCAGATTATCACGGGCATACGGCGATGCGGGAAATCCGTCCTATGCCAACTTGCCCTAAAACGAAGCGGAAGGCACTTCGGCTACATTGATTTCGATGACGAGGCGCTGGAAGGCGTGGAAGCGGGCGACTTGAACGACATCCTTGAGGCGGCGCTCGTCGTTTACGGCCCCTTCGACGTCCTATACCTCGACGAGATCCAGGACGTTCCGGCGTGGGAGCTGTTCGTCAACCGGCTGTTGCGGCGCAGAATGCACCTTGTCGTGACCGGTTCCAACTCGAAGCTCTTGTTTTCCGATCTTGCAACTCACCTGACGGGACGCTTCATCCAAATCGAACTGACCCCCTTCACTTTTGCGGAATACAGACGCTATCTTGGCCGCGAAGGTTCCGGCGGCACGGAATGGCGCGCCGAGGCGCGGCGGGATTACGAGAACTACTTCAAGGATGGTGGTTTTCCTGAAACGTTCCGAATCACGGACAAGCGAGGCTATTTCAAGGCTTTATACGACTCCATTCTCGTCCGCGACATTCTCCGCCGCCACAAGGTTCGAAGTCAGAAGTTGCTGACAGATGTCGCATTTGTCGCCATGTCCAACCATGGCGCCGAGATATCCGCCCTGAATCTGTCCAACCAGTTGGCCGCGGCCTCGGCGACGACAGTTCAGAATTATCTTCATTTCATCGAGGAGAGCCGTCTTGTCGATTTAGTGCCCCGCTTCGGTCGGAAGGCTTGGGAAAAGACGCGGTTGGGGAAGGTGTATGGCGCAGATACCGGGTTGATCTCCTATTTCACGGGTTCCGCGTCATCCGAAGATGGCCTTGGCCGACGGTTGGAGAACTTGGTCTATCTACAGTTGCGGAGCATGCGCGACGCGCAGGACTTTACAGTTTCCTATCTGAGAGAGCCGGACTGTGAAGTTGACTTCGTCGTCGAGCGTCGTGGTCGGAATTATTCGCTCATCCAGGTCTCATACGACATCTCCTCGGCCAAGACGAGGTCCCGCGAGCTGGCGGCCCTTTTCGCGGCGGGGGAGAAGCTCGGCTGCGATGACCTCATTCTCGTTACGGACCATGAGGACGGAACGGAAACCGACGGCCGCCACACGGTGAAGATCGTAAATGTCGTCGATTGGCTCCTCACGGGAAAGGACTGGCAATAGATGACCACCCTCTCTCAAGTCAAATCCCTCATGAAGTCCGGCGACATCGTCGGGGCCGAGGCGCTGTGCCGTGGCCACCACGCTAATAGGGACGTTTCTACGAAACGTCCGCGGATGCGTGGCCAACAAGAATAGGAGCGAACGCAATGGACGAAGAAGCGAAAACCAATGAAATTGCGCAGTATGATGCGGGAAAACAGACGATTAGTTTTGCATCCTACTGCACTATTTAATATAATATTTGACGAGGAGATTGTTTCAAATGGCCGATTTCACCGACATTGTGGCGAATCAGAAAGAAGACTTGGAGGAACTGCTGTCGCAGCGGGTCGTCGAGAGGAGTCCAATGTCCCGCATGGAGCTTGACGCACCTTTCGCCCAAGTGGCCATCGGTGTCCGGCGCAGTGGCAAGTCCGTAGTGTGTCGGTCGGCTCTTGCACGCCGTGGCGAACCGTTTGGCTATGTCAATTTCGATGACGAGAAGCTCGACGGCGTTCAGGCGTCCGACTTGGATGATGTTTTGAAAGCGGTCCTTGTGGTCTATGGCCCTGTAAAGCGCCTGTTCCTCGATGAAATCCAGGATGTTCCGGCGTGGCCGCTTTTCGTGAACCGCCTACTCCGCAAGGGATTCCACGTTTTGATCAGCGGCTCGAACGCCAGGCTTCTGTCTTCGGACTTGGCAACGCACCTGACGGGACGCCATGTCGCCACGGAAATCTTCCCCTTCTCCTTCGCCGAGTACCGCAAGTTCCTCGGCAGGGCCGCGCCGCGCACGACAACCTCCCGTGCGGAGGCGCGGCGCGACTACGACCGCTACCTGCGCTTTGGAGGGCTTCCCGAAACGTTCGGACTTCAAGATCCGCGCGGCTACTTGCGCTCGCTTTTTGATTCCATTCTCTTTCGCGATATCTTCCGCCGCCACAACCTTCGCAACCCGAAAATGTTCTCCGATGTGGCAAAGCTTGTCATGGAAAGCTACGGACGCGAAATCTCGCCGTCGCGCATTGCGTCCCGCCTTGGAATCCGCAGTTCCCATACAGTGGACAACTACATTCGCTACATGGAGTCCGCCTATCTCATCCAATCCATTGGACGTTTCTCCCGGAAGACGGCCGAACGCCTCAGGATTGGCAAGGTTTATTCCATTGATCTTGGATTCGCGAGCTATTTCACAGGGGTGTCGGAGTGGGACGAGAGTCATGGAAGGCGGCTTGAAAATGCCGTGTTTCTTGCCCTTCGTGCCGCGCGCGAAGACGATGACCGCGAAATCACCTACTACCGCGACCAGTCGCATGAGGTCGATTTTGTTGTCGTTCGGCTCGGCAGGGCGGTTCGGCTTGTACAGGTCGCCTATTCCCTTGACAAGCCGGCAACGCGAAAGCGAGAACTGTCGGCACTCTTCGCGATTGGGGAGAAACTTGGCTGCGACGACCTCGTTCTCGTCACCGACCATGAGGACGGGACTGAAACCGACGGCCGCCGCACGGTGAAGATTGTCAACATCGTCGATTGGCTCCTCGCGGGAAAGGACTAGCAATAGATGACCACCACCGACCAAATCAAATCCCTCATGAAGTCCGGCGACGTCGCCGGGGCGGAGGCGCTGTGCCGTAGCCAGAGCACCGGTAGGGACGTTTCCACGAAACGTCCGCGGACGGACGCGCCGTGGGCGTGTCCCTACCGGAGTGTCGCAAGTCGCAGGGCGAAAATTGCGAGCCTGTGGGTGCTGGTCCTCGTCACCCTCCTCGTCCCGCTTGCAGTGCGGGCGGACATTGTGTGGGTTGGCAGACGACCGCCAACGCCGAGTGAAGCATGGACGGTCGGGCTACAACTATTTAAGTTTTTGGGCTTGCCACTTCTTTTTGGTGGTGGCTTGTTGACTTGGATTTATCGTCGGATAAGGCACTATGCTCATCTGCCGAAGGGTGTCGTCTTTAGACGTTGGCTTGTCTGGTGCCTTATGCTTTTTATTGCAAGCCTCGTGGCTTCTGCACTTATACCACGGGAAGAATTCAGAGGAGGCTGTGGTGGCCGGGGTCGACGCAGTCCTGACGAGCTTGGTGAAGAAACAAAATCGGATAGGGCTGGGAACGCCAAAGCAATTGGGAATCAAATAAACGGTGGAGAATAAATAATTGAGCCGGAGTAAGGCGTGTCTCTTCAACCCTTCAACTTTTCAACCCTTCAACTCTTCCCAATGCTCGCCCTCTTCACCATAGCCCATCCCCTTGTTGACGCCTGCTCGCTTTCCGTGCTGATCGCGGGCGGGATGTCGTGGCAGCGCGTGATTGCCTACAACGCGATGGCGTTCGCCTTGCAGCTGCCGATGGGGCTGGTGGCGGATGCCCGTCCCGGACTGGTTCGCGGCGGGTTTTGCCTGGGTGTCGCGCTGACGGCCGGAGCGGCGTTGGCCGCCGCGCTGGGCGCGGGCGGCCGGGGGCTTCTCGCGGCGGCGTGTGTCGGGAACGCCCTCTTCCACCTCATGGCCGGCAAGGACGTTCTGGACACGCACGACGGCCATGGCGGCCCCGTCGGCCTTTTCATTTCGACGGGCGCGCTGGGGTTGCTGGCGGGGCGGATTGGCATGGAGCATTGCGCGTCGGCGGCATTGCCGGCGTTCGCCTTTTCCCTCGCCATCGTCGGCGTGATGGCGGCGATGCGCTGGCGGAGACGGACGCGCGGGAGCGCGTCCCTCCCGGTGGGCGCGGATGCGACGGAGACGTCCCACCCAGCGGTTTTCGAACTCGCCGTGCTACTGGGGTTGTTCGTCCTGGTGGCGTGGCGAAGCTGGGCCGGACTGGCCGCCGGACGCATTTCGGCGGGGCAGGGGATGGCGCTGCTCCTCGTGGGCGCGGCGGTGACGTGGTGTGGCAAGGCGCTTGGCGGGTATCTTGCCGGATGGTTCGGCCGCTGGCGCGTGACGGCGGCAAGCGTCTGCGGAAGCGCGGCGCTGGCGTTCCTCTGCCCGCCGGAGAATGTCGTGGCGTGGATGGCGTTGCTTTTCGTGGCCCAGCTGGCGACGGGACCGGTGTTGTCATTGCTCTACGACCGGACTGGCCGATGCGGCGGGATGGCGTTCGGCCTCAACTGCCTTGGCCTTTTCGCGGGGAGCCTCTAGTTGATGGTGGTTCTGCACATCTTGGTTTGGGAGTGGATCAACATCGCGCTTGAATGCACGGCGACGGTGTGGGTGCGTCTGCCGCGCTTCCCACTTGCCGTGGCGGGCGTCAACCTCGTCACCCACCCGTTGCTTATGGCGGTGCTGGCGCATCTTGGGCGGTCGTCCGGCATCGTCCTGCCGTGCGAAGCTCTCGTCGTCCTCGCCGAATGGGCGATGCTTGGCGCTATTTACCATGGTCGCGCGGAAGCACGGCCATCCCTTCTGTTCCTTTTTGTCGTTTCGCTCCTCATGAACGCGGCCAGTTATGGAACGGGGCTTCTTCTCAGCCTATAGGAATCGTTCGCCGTCCTCTTACTTACGGCTTTTCCTTCTTCCTTCGTGCTTACCTTGGCATGGGATTTGCTTTAGGCTCCTTGTCCGCGCGCGGACAAGGAGCATACATTTATGAACGACAATGACGATTTAGCACAGATCCAGAACGTCCACAACGCCTACAAGCGCATGCAGGAGGAGTTGGCCAAGGTGGTCGTCGGCCAGACGCATGTAGTCGAGGAAGTCCTCATGGCCGTCTTCAGCCGCGGTCACGCCCTTCTCGTCGGTGTGCCGGGCCTCGCCAAGACGTTGCTCATCAGCACCATCAGCCGCGTCCTCGACCTCTCCTTCAAGCGCATCCAGTTCACGCCCGACC
>JAEEGL016054456.1_pt1 | contig 54524 bp, 41 predicted proteins | sample 9134231 | NCBI WGS metagenome assembly JAEEGL01 (sample SAMN16246548, study PRJNA631951) | gut metagenome | biome: gut microbiome; feature: rumen; material: fiber-attached | host: Bos | place: Iran: Karaj | collected 2018-10
GCACCGCTCGCAGTCGCCGTTCGCCTGACACTCAAGCAGTTCGTCGTCCGTTTTCTCGGCGACGTATCCCATCCAGTCCCCGTCGTCGTCATCCCAAAAGCCGTTGACGCGTATCCCGACGGTAGAGAACGCGTGGTGTCCCCTCAGAAGATCGAAAGACAGTATATCGTTTATCTTGACGTGGACGTATTCGGAAAAAATATATTCTTCAAGCCCGTGACTGACCTCAAAATGATCTGCAAGCTCCTTTTTTACCGTCTCGTATATCGGGTTCATATCAATATAATAAGGGTCTTTAGTCCACTCTCCGACGGGTTTAATAAGTTCAAACAAAAGCTCTTTCATAAACTCCTTCAGCGCAAATCTCACGTACTCTCCGTGAGGCAAAAGGAATTTTTTTGCGTCGTCGGCGCAGCCGTCCTCAAGACAAAGCGGTACGTAAAGGTCGAGCTTTTCCGTCGCCCTGTCGAATATTTCTTTTTCTTCGGTTTTTTCCATTTGATTTACCTCACTCTAAAGAAATCGGTATGTATCGTTCTTCCGCGTTCACGCGCGTATCCGACAGCCGCGGTCGCCGCGCAATTCTTCGGCGGCGTATCCGAGCGCGTTCCACGCCGAGCCGACGGCAGCCGTCACGACGTCCTTGTCCGCGCGGAGGCGTTCCGAAAAAGCATCGAGCAACCCCCCGCCCATGGGTAGTATTTTTATCGCAAAGTCCTTGTTGTCCCGCACTGTTTCCGGCGCGTTTTTCAGCTCGAACAGTTTTCCGCCGAGATATGCTTCCGCCACGTCAGCGTCGTCGTATCATCGGGCCCGTATAAGTAGGTGACTACTTCTTTTTCCTCTATGCCGCCCTCGAGCGCAGACGCGGAAAAAACGGCGGAAAGCGTCATCACGGCTATAATGATAACACAGATGACTTTGCTGAACTTCTTCATTTTTTTGTTTTCCTTTCGGTTATTTTTTCTCCGACTTCAAATTTATCGCGGTGCCGTAAGAAAACGTCCGCCAAAAGCGGGTCGAAGTGAGAACCGGATTCTCCGCTTATAACGACAAACGCTTCCTCAAATGACATTGCTTCTTTATAACAGCGCTCCGATACCAGAGCGTCAAAAACGTCGGCTATCGCCATTATCCTGGCGGATAACGGTATCTCCTCACCCTTCAATCCCTTGGGATAACCCGTGCCGTCCCACCGCTCGTGGTGGTAGGTCGCTATATCGGAGGCAAAGGAGAGGTATTCCTCGTCGGATATGCCGGACAGCACCTCGCGCACCACGCTTCCGCCGACGGCGGCGTGCTGCTTCATCTGCTCGTATTCCTCCTCGGTAAGCGGTCCCGGTTTTTTCAAGATACTGTCGGGGATTATTATTTTGCCTATATCGTGCATCGGCGCGAGGGTGTACATAAGAAGAATAAATCTGTCTGTCAGAATATCTTTATATATCCCGTCGGCTCTCGCACATTCGGCGAGCGTTTTTACGTACATGCTTGTCCGCGAGATATGCTCGCCCGTGTCCATATCGCGGTTTTCGATAACGCTGGCAAGACCGGAGATCATATGCTCCTGCATACCGGAAATGCGCTTCTGATTAGCGACGAGCTCCGCCTGTATATCCTGCTGAACGAGGTCGTTATAGTAAATGTAGCAAAGACTTGCGCCTATCGCTATCGCAATATACGTGACGTTCAGCTGAAACAGCGTCATCGGTATGATGCCGGCGACGAGAACGACGAGTATCATTATGATCGTTCTGAAATCCCTGTGATGAAATCTTTTGCCGACGATGATCATATTTATGACAAGGTATATGAGGCTTATTATGTAGAAAACGGAGTAAATGATGAAGTGATCGCCGCGGAAATACCCCTCTTCGTTAAAGTAGAATATCCAGCCGAACGGCGCGGATACCGTCTGCACGGTAAGGTTTATGCCGAAAAATATGAACGCGACCGTCCTCTGATGCGGCATACCGAGCGAGCCGGAGAATAAAACGGATAAGATCGGAGCGACGGAGAACTGAAGAACGGTGATGACAGTCAAGGGTATTTTTAACTCCGGCGAATACCAACCGCAGTGAACGGCAAATTCCGCCGCGGTGCAGAACATTATGGAAAGGAAGGTCATGATGTACCAGACCCTCTGACTTTTGACAAATCCGGAGTAATGAAAAACGTGCAGCGTCATCGCAAGCATGACAAGCTCCGCGAGAATGACAAGACACATGTAGAAATTCATTTTTTCCTCTCCTTTTACAAACGTTATTCCTATACTACCATAATATCTTGATTTTGTCAATAAAAAAAATCAAACATAAAAAATATAAGATGTCGGCGCGGTCGACACCTTCATCAGCGAAAGCGACTTCATTGAAAAAGCCTCGCCGTCGGGCGAGGTTTTTTACTGGAGTAGTTGGATTTGAACCAACGTAATGCAAGAGTCAAAGTCTTGTGCCTTAACCAGCTTGGCTATACCCCAATACGCGGGGTATATTTTAGCACAAAAAAGTCAAAAAGTCAAGGTGTTTGAAAAAGTTTACAGATATTGTTTCATGTCGTTTATCGCGTTCAGCTGAAACTGTATCATGTCCGCGGCAAGCGCCGCGGTATGCTCGTTTACGTCCGGCGTGTCGGCGAGCTGCTTCTTAAGCTCCGATACGCCCATTACGAAGCCGTTTATCATCATCTCCGCCGTCTTTGCGTCGGAGCTGTCCATCATCTGACTCACAGCCATTCCGACCTCCGCGGGGAGCTTTTCAAAAAATCCCGCGTCCTCCGGCGCCTTCCCCTGCTTTGCAAGCAGATCCGCGGCGCGCGCGGCAAAGCCCTGATACTGCTTCAGATGCTCTCCCATAACGCGCTTCATGTCGGCGTTCTGCACCTTCGGCATCAGCTTGGCCGTGGATTCCACTCCCATTTTGCAGTTCTTGTAAATATCCGTCAGCATCTCCGTATCGTCTGTTTTCTGCGTTTGCTTCATATGATCCTCCGTAAAAAAATAATACCTGTCTGCACAGGTATTATTGACGGATTTTCAGCCGTTATTCGCAAGATACTCCGTATATTCCTCAAGGCACATACCCATATCGTATATGCGCTTTGCGTGGTATCTGCCGACGTAGCGGAAATGCCACGGCTCGTAAACGTACGTCGTTATCTCTTCTTTATCCTTCGGATAGCGGAGTATGAAGCCGAATTTCCAGGCGTTTTCCGCAAGCCATTCCGCTTCATATGTGCCTTCGAATTCGTAAAGCGAAGAATCGTCGTCAAGCACGTCCACCGCAAGTCCCGACTGGTGCTCGCTTTCGCCCGGATACGCCGTGTCCTTTCGCTCTATCGCTGTCGCTTCTTCTCTTGAATAGCCCTGCTTCATCAGCTTTTCCACGTCAGTGTCGAATATATATTTCTGCGTGTTGTACGGACGGTACGCGCTGACGGACGTTATCCTTTTGCACCCGTTCGCCCGCGCTTCCTTTATAAACGCCTCAAGTGATTTTGCGGTGTACAGACGAAGCTGATCCTTTCTCCCCTCGCGTGAGTCGGCGATATATACGAGATCCGCGGGCTTATAAGTTTCACCGAGCGGATGATCGGGGTTTACGAGTATCAGATACGCGTCCTTATCCTCCGGGTCAAGATACTTTTCATAAGACGAAAGGTCTGCCTTGAAGCCGAGCGGATCATCCGGGACATCCGCGGTTTCCGCCGCGGTTTCTTTTTCCGTCTCCGTCTCCGTTTCGGTCGCCGGAGGCGCGGTCGTTTCCTCCGCCGTTATCTGTTCCGTCGTTTCCTCAGCCGTCGTTTCCTCAGCCGTCGTTTCCTCAGCCGTCGTTTCTTCCGCCGTCGTTATCTGTTCCGTCGTTTCCTCTTCGGTTTCGGTCGCGGGTTCAGTCACGATTTCCGGGATAGTCTGCAAAGCGTCCGTCTCATCCGTTTCCGCCTTTGTCACCGCAGCTTTTGTTTCAGTTCCCGCCGCGTCCGGCTCCCCGATTCCGCACGAAAGCAGTATGACGCATAACGCGGCGGAAAGCAAGGGCAGAACGGCGGCTTTTAAAATATCAACCGTTGTTTTCAAGATATTCCGTATATTCCTCAAGGCACATATGCATTTCATATATGCGCTGTGCGTGGTATCTGCCGACGTAGCGGAAATGCCACGGCTCGTAAACGTACGTCGTTATATCCTCTTTGTCCGGCATATAGCGGAGGATAAAGCCGAATTTCCAGCAGTTTTCGGCAAGCCACTGCGCCTCGAACGTCTTTGCAAACGCCTGCTGAGCGGAGCTCATATTGTGCATATCGACCGCCAGCCCCGTCTGATGCTCGCTTTCGCCCGGGTACGCCGTATCCTTGCGCTCTATCGCTATCGCCTCCTCCTCGGAGTAGCCCTTTTTCATAAGGTTTGCAACGTCGCCGTCGAAGATCTCCTTCTGCGACTCATAGCTTCTGTACGCGCTCGTCACCGTAACGTTCTTACAGCCGTTTTCGCGGGCTTCCTTCAAAAACGCCTCGAGCGATTTTGAGGCGTAGAGCCTCATATATCTTTTGCTTCTGTCGGGCCTTGTGTCGACCAGAGGATCGAGGTCGTCGGGCTTGTAATCCTTTCCCACCGGATGCGACGGGTTGACGAGGATCAGATAAGCGTCTCTGTCCTCGGGATCCATATATTTTTCATACGCGGACAGATCCGCCTTGAAGCCGAGCGGGTTTTCGGCCTTTTCCGTCTCGGTCTCGCGTGCGGTCGTTTCCGCCTCCGTCTCTTTTTCGGTCGTCACCGCGCCGGTTTCCTTTTCGGTGTCGGTCGCGGCGGAGGAGGTGACGTCCTCCGTGTCGGTTATCGGGGGTATCGTCTCCGCGGTCTCCTTCGGGGGCGAGGTTATTACGGGGGGGACGTACGTTTGCTCCGGCTCCCCGAGCCCGCACGACGTGAGCGCCGCGCATATAAACGTCAGCGCCGCAAGAGCCGCGGCGGCGTGTCTTATCAGCTTCATTTTACCGTTCCTTTCCTTGAATTACGCGTTATAAACGGTTACGGATACAATTTTACACGTATAACTTTGTAAATTCAAGGCAAATGGTGTGCATTTTTTTGAATAATGTATTTACAAAAGCGGGAAAATGGTGTATAATAATATCGGAGAAGTATGTAATTTCTTTTTTTCTGCCGCAATATTGTGAATTATGTCGGAGATTTGAGTAATGGATAAGAGAGTTTTGATACTGTCGTCGTTATATATACGGCTCGACGCTTCCGTTGACGCTCTGCCCGCGGGCAACGCCGAGAGAGAGGGGGACGGATATTCCTGCATGCCGGGCGGCAAGGGGATAACCGCGGCGCTCACGTTCCGCGCGCTCGGAACGGACGCCGTTCTGTGCGGAGCCGTGGGCGACGACGATTTCGGAAAAAGGACGCTCCGCTTTCTTGACGGCGCGGGTATAGACAGAAGATTCGTCAGCAAATACGCCAAAGCGGGCACCGGGCTTTATCTTTCGGTAAGCGAGAGCGGCAGAGGTCCGCGCCGCGTGAAGATACCCGCGGCGAACGCGCTTATAACAAAAGAAGATATCGAGGCGTCGTTTATGGTATATCCAGACGCTCTGTATATACAAAACGAGCTTCCTTATGAGCTTTTGTCATACGCGGTGAATACCGCGCGCTCGAAAGGCATTCCCGTGTTCTGGCACCCGTGCGCTCCCGCCGCGCGCGGAGCGGAGGTTATACCGTCAAGCTTTGAGGCGGTGATATTCGACCAGTCGGAGGTCGCATCGTACTGCGGCGTCGACCCCGACGAGTACGACAAGTTTCTGCCCGCCGCAATGGCGCTCGCGTCGCATATAAAAGCGAAATACTATATAATACGCCTGCCGGACAGAGGGACCTTCATATACGACGGGCTCCACCACGAAATGGCGGGGGATTATCCGTCCACGTATCTTGACGAGACCGGCTCCTCCGTCATTTACGGCGCGACGTTCGTCGCCGCGTATATGAAAACGGGCGGAAGCGTGAAAAAAGCGGTCAAATGCGCGGCGGCGGCTTACGCGTATTCGTCGTCGAACAAGGGCGACGTTACGTCCGTTCCGTCCGCGTCGGACCTCGTAAGATTTCTGAAAAGAGACAGATAAGATATGAAATCGTTCTTAAAAATAATATCGGTATTTCTCGCCTCGCTTTCGCTTTCCGCGATCGCCTTTTGTACGCCCGCCGCGGCGGAGGACGCGTACGTGACGGAGCTTGAGAAAAAAGGCTTTCCGTCGGATTACGCGGAAAAGCTGGCGAAGCTTCATAAAAAACACCCGGAATGGACTTTCGAGCCGCTTGACGTTACAAAGCTTTCCGGCGGCAAGTATACGTGGGATTATATTTTATATATGGAGACGGAGGACAATCCGAAGCGCAGCCTTGTCCCGAACGGAAACGACTACATAAAGCTGCGCGATCTCTCAAGCTACGAGCAGTACGATTCCGGCTGGTGGAAGGCGTCGCGCGCGACGGTCGGGTATTTCATGGACCCGCGCAACTTCATCGACGAACAGCAGATCTTCCAGTTCTACGATCTGAAATGGAGCGACAGCGTGACGCTCGAAGCCGTCGAGGCGGCGCTGAAGGGCACGTTCATGGAGAATAAAAAGCTTGACGGAGAGTATTCGGACACGACCTACGCCCGGTTTTTCTACGACACGGGCAAAGAGCTCGGCGCCTCGCCCGTTTATCTTGCCGCGAGAGTAAGAGCGGAGCAGGGAACGTCGGGCAGCAGCTCGCTTATCAACGGTCTTTGCGGCGATAAGCTCTGGTATTACTATTCAAACAGGATAACCGGCTCGGAGAACGGACATCTGATAAAAGCGCCGACGTCCGGTTATACGGAAGCGCAGCTTAAAGCGTATAACGGCTTATACAACTATTTCAACATCGGCGCGGCGGGCACCGGATATTTCGCCATTTACTTAGGCGGCATGAACGAGGCGAAAAAGGGCACGCCCGAAAAGTCGAAGGAATGGGGCGGCGCGTCGTGGAACACGCGCTGGAAGGCGATATACGGCGGCGCGTTCAAGGCGACGAACACGTATATAAACGACTATCAGAACACGCCGTATTTTCAGAAATTCAACGTAGATCCGCGTTCCTCGCGCAATTTCTGGGGACAGTATATGCAGAGCGTACACGGTTCGACGAACGTTGCGACGACGTTTTACAACTCGTTCAAAGAAAACAAAATGCTCGATCTGCCGTATTCCTTCCTCATACCGGTGTTTGACGGAATGCCGGACAGCTGTCCTTATCCCGACGGCTCGGAGCTTGCGGTCAGAAAATACGTTTACGACGAAAAAGTAAATACCGCCGACTTTGTCGATATTTCCGCGCTCAAAGGCATAAAAAAGAGATACAACAACGGCGTATCGTGGAGAGTTTTCGCGGGAGAAACGGGGAAATATCTGTCTCTCGGAAACGTTGACCTGTCTGAATACTCAAGCGTTTGCATAGAATACTCCGTATCGGCGGATTTTGACTGCGACGAATGCGGTATAACCTCGTATATAGGACTTGTCAGTGATCCCGGACATATTTACGGCGGCGAGGGCTCTGATGAGGATCTTTCTGCCGATATAGGGCATACGAAGATCAAAAACGGAAAAAACGGTTATCTTCACCGATCCGCGATAACCGTTGATCTGACGGATACGGCGTACTGCGGACCCGTTTACCTTACGGCATACACGCAGAAAAAACAGACGTATCTGATACACAACATAGTTTTTCTGACAAAAAAAGGCTATGACGCGCCGGAGCCGGAGTACGCGGAGACGGAGCCGGAAACAGAGACCGAAACCGAAACGGAGAAGGAAACGGAAACGGAGACCGAAATGGAGACGGAAACGGTGACGGAAACGGAAAATGCGGTCCCGGCAATACAGACTGAAACGGAAACCGGGGCGGTAAGCGGACAGACGGGCGCGGTGAGCGTTCCGCTCGTAATTCTTGTTTCGGCCTCTGCTGCCCTTATCGTCGGTTTCTGCGTTTTCATATCCGTAAAAAGCATATTGAACAGTAAAAAAAACAAGGAGAAAAAAGAGGATGAAAAGGACTGATTATATAAGCTGGGACGAATATTTCATGTCCGTGGCGGTGCTCGCTTCAATGCGGAGCAAGGACCCGAACACGCAGGTAGGCGCGTGTATAGTCGGCGACGACAAGCGCATTATATCGACGGGCTACAACGGCTTTCCGCGCGGCTGCTCGGACGATGAATTTCCGTGGAACAGAGAGGGCGGGGAAACGGAGACGAAATATCCGTACGTCGTCCACGCGGAGCTGAACGCCATCCTTAACGCCGGCGGCAGGAATCTGGCGGGCTCAAAGCTTTACGTCGCGCTTTTCCCGTGCAACGAATGCGCAAAAGCCATAATCCAGGCGGGTATTAAGGAAGTGATATATCTGTCGGACAAATACAACGGAACGCCGTCCTTCATCGCCTCGCGCCGTATGCTCGGCGCCGCGGGAATAAAGCTCACGAAATTCGAGCCGGAAAAAGACGGTATAGAAATCAAATTCAGATAATGGAAAAAGTGATAATAACAGACCGCACGGAATTTCCGCGCGGGGAAACGCTTTCCGTCGCGGTGAACGGCGACGGAGGAAACAGGCTTTCCGGCGGCTCGTTTACGTTTACGGAATGCGCTTTTGCCGGCGGGAGCATCAGCGTTATGCTCGCCTGCGGTATCGAGACGCCCGTTGAAAACAGACGCAGGGGCTGTGTCCGGCGTATGTTTGATCATATGCACAAATACGCGGCGGAAAAGGGTGCGGCTCTCGGAATGCTCCACCCGTTTCTGTTTTCGTATTACAGAAAATTCGGGTACGAGAGGGTCGCGGATCATCTTATTGTCAGCTTTCCTTTGCGTGAGCTGGATTTTGTGCCGCGCGGATGCGAGTTCGTACCGTATGACGAAACGAAGCTTTCCGATATGATAAGCGTCTACGAAGAATTCGGGAAGTCGAGAAACCTGCTTCTGCCGAGATACGACGGAAGTCACTATACGGGCGGCGGAAAACAGGCGTATATTTATTATGAAAACGGAAAGCCCGCCGCGTACGTCGTTTTATCCGGCAGCAAATCGCTTTATATAAACAATTACGTCAACACCGTGCTCAAGGTGAACGAGCTTGCGTATACGAGCCCCGGGGCGCTTAAAAAGGTCTTCTCGTTTCTGCGTATGTTTGAGGGAGAATACGAGCGCGCCGAGCTGTACGACTGCTCGCTCTGCTCCGAGGTCGATATGATGCTCCGCAATTACGTCCGTACGAGCTATAAAATACTTCCCGATATTTCGGCAAGGGCGCTCGATACGAAAAAACTGCTTGAAAAAAACGTCTATCCGGAAAAAGAAGGCGCATTTACGGTTGAGGTGACGGATGCTCTGCCGTCGGCGGGCGGCGTTTTCCGTGTGGAATACGGCGGCGGAAAATGCGAGGTAAGACGCACGGACGGCAAAGCGGATATAACGCTTACGGTCGCGCCGTTTACGCAGATAGTCTGCGGCTACGGCAATTATAACGAATATAACGCCGCCTACGCCGACGGCGTGACGGTAAACGGAGACTGCGCGGACTTTTTCCGCGCGTTCCCGCACAGATCCGCGGGAGTTTTTGAACATTTTTAAATGAAAATAATCAGTCTTATTATTTCCGCAGTTCTTCTCGCATTTTCTTTGTACGCCGTTATCGTGCGCACAAAGAAAAATAAGGACGGCAAAAATCACGTTTTACCGCCCGCGTATGCGTTTTGGATAATTCTTGTTTTATCGTTTTTATACGCACCCGCATCGTTTGCGCTTGTTATCGTAAATAAAACCGTACCGGTTGATATGTTTCTTATACACGTTTTCTTTTTTCTTGCTTTGGGGCTTTCGCTTTTCGCCCTGTCAAACTGCGACTGCGTTTTTGACGGCGGAGGATGTGTTTTTACAACCGTTATCGGAAGTAAAAGAGAATACGCGTATTCAGATTTCGTTGCCTTTACCGTCGGCATATCAAAAAGCAATTACACTATAAAGACGTCGGACGGTAAGACGATGCATTTTGACAATTCGTCTGACGGGTTTGATGAGTTTCTGCATACTGCGCTTAAGAAAAACAGGTCTTTCAAATTTGAAGATAAAAGGAATGAAAACAGCGACAGGCCCGACCCGTATAATCATAACGTAATTCACGGTTGGCTGTTTTTCATCCTTTACGCCGCGTTTGCTTTGGGCGGTATCGCGGGCACGGTTTACGGCGCGGACCGTATCAAAGACGCTTTCGCGGTAAAGGAATACACGCACGGCACCGGTGTTTTTGTTGAATGTAATCTTGTGGATTACTCGTTTTTTAACGCTGAAGTTGCGCTTACTATGAAAGACGGAACCGTTCTTAAATCGAGAAGAAGCCTCGGCAAATACTATAATCCGTATGAATTATGCGACGGCAAGACCGAATACGAGCTTACGCTGTACGGCGACTATATTATTTCCATATACAGGGGCGGCAGAGAATATCTGACCGCGGAGCAGTCGGAGGCGGCGTACAGAAACGGCGAAATACTTACGGGCGTCATAACGGCGGCGATAAGTCAGCTGTTCATATTGCTTTTCATACTGTCGCTTGCCGTAGGCAGAAATCCGAAAAAGCACCCGCTTTTGTATAACGTTATGTTTTATAAAGATTTCAGACAGGAAAAACCGTATTTGCGATAGAATTCTGACAAAAAACTTAAAGAAATTTTCGGTTTTATATTGACAATCCGTAACTTATATGGTACAATAAACGAAAACAGATTAGATGTCGGTCTGTTCATATTACCCGAACAAATACGGGTTCAAAATATAAGGAGGAAATATATGAAAAAATTCATCATTATGGTGATCGCGGTCGCAATGATAGCGGCTCTTGCCATGACGGGTGTCTCTGCGGAAGGCCGTTACGTTTGGAACCATTCGGGCGAATACGCAAACGATCCGTTCAACGACACCACCCGCGTCGGTCACGACTCTCCGCTTGAGGCTACAATCAGATTCAAAACAGACGTAAGCTTCAGCAAGATCTTATTCCCGATGGTCTGGTGTACGGCTCACGCAAACGTTACCGTTGAGGTTCTTAAAGGCGAAGAGGTCGTTGCGTCCGCTGAATTTGAGGCGTTCAACGAATCTGCCAACAGCGGCGACGTTGCCAACGTTGAGCTTGATTTCGGCAAGAAATTAGCCGCAGGCGAATACACGCTGAGATTAAGCGTTCCCGAAGGCTTCTATGCGTTCTTTGCATACGGCGAAGGTCAGCTTTCCGAGGATTATATCGAGTATGAGCGCGGACACGCTATGTTCGGTCTTTACACCGAAGACGCGGGCGAAGGCTTCGTCACGTTCGCTACAGAGGTTGGCGGCGGCGATCCGGATCCCTCGGGCGGCGATGATCAGCCCGGCGTAACCCCGCCTCCCACAGGCGACGCGGCGGTCATAGCCACGGCGGTTCTTGCGGTCGCGGCGGCGGGCGCGGCTGTAGTTCTTATCAGAAAGAAAGTAAGATAAGCGCAAACGGCAAACGGTAAAACGTTAAAACGAAAAGAGCGGAGAAAGATAACTCCGCTCTTTTTTGCACCGTATCGCGGGCGTAACCCGGTTTGCGGCGCAGGAAGGCAGGGAAATGACGCGTTTTGAGCCGATTTCGGTCAACATTACCACTTGTGACTATTGACAAAGGCGAATTTTTGTGATAAAATAATACAGAAAAAAATAAACATCAAAGAAAGGATATAAAATTATGGGACTTATCAAAGCAATTGCAGGCGCCTTAGGCGGAACCTTAGCCGATCAGTGGAAGGAATTCTTCTACTGCGAAGCTATCCCCGAAGATACCCTTGTGGTAAAAGGCGAAAAAAGAATAACGGGCCGTTCCTCCAATACGAAGGGAAATGACAACATCATTTCAAACGGCTCCGGTATAGCCGTAGCCGACGGTCAGTGCATGATCATAGTCGAGCAGGGCAAGATAGTTGAATTCTGCGCGGAACCCGGTCAGTTCACCTGGGACAACAGCACGGAGCCCAGCCTCTTTGCCGGAAAGCTCGGCACGTCCATCATCGAGACGTTCAAGACGATCGGACGCCGTTTTACATACGGCGGCGACACGGGCAAGGATCAGCGCGTGTACTACTTCAACACCAAAGAGATCACGGACAACAAATTCGGTACACAGAATCCCGTTCCGTTCAAGGTCGTCATCAACGAGCAGCTTGGCTTCAAGCTCTCGGTTGACCTCCGCATAAACGGTATATACTCCTACACGCTCGTCGACCCGCTTCTGTTCTACACGAACGTATCGGGCAACGTAGAGGAGGACTACAAGCGCGACCGTATAGACGCAATGCTCAAGGCTGAGCTTATCCAGGCTCTGCAGCCCGCTCTGGCGGTGCTTTCCGCAAGCGGCGTTTCGTACGACCAGATCCCCGCTCACACCGTTGAGGTGCGCGACGCTCTTAACGTAGAGCTCAAGGATACCTGGGGCAAACGCGGCATAGAGGTCTACTCTCTCAACATCGGCGTACCTTCGATACCCGAGGATCAGAGAAAGAAGATAACCGAGTGGGAGGAAACTTCCATGACGCTCAACCCGAACGTGGGCGCGGCGCGTTTCATAGGCGGTCAGATCTCCGCTATGAACAAAGCCGCCGAGAACGAGGGCGGAGCGATGAACGGTTTTATCGGCTACGGTATGGCTATGAACGCGGGCGGCCAGACGGCGTCGAACCTGTACGCCATGGGACAGGATCAGCCCGTACAGCAGCAGGCTCCCGCAGCCGGCGGCTGGGTATGCCCGAAGTGCGGCAAGCAGGCGACAGGCAATTTCTGCCCGGAATGCGGTGAAAAGAAGCCCGCTCCCGCCGGAACATGGATCTGCCCGAAGTGCGGCGCGTCCAACACCGGTAAGTTCTGCCCCGAGTGCGGCGAAAAGAAGCCCGCTCCCGCGGAGTGGACCTGCCCGAAGTGCGGCATGCTCAACACGGGTAAATTCTGCGCGGACTGCGGAGAAAAGAAGCCCGAGTGATCGGATAAATAACGTATAAGGCAGTAAAAACGGCTGCTCATCCGGGAAAGCCGGGTGAGCAGCCCGTACTATATGGATATGCAGAAAATAATTTCCTGGTTCAAGAATTATTTTTATTATTATAAGTGGTATTTCATAATCGGCGCGTTTCTTCTGACTCTGACGGTCGTTCTTGTCGTTCAGTGCAGTTCGCAGGAAAAATACGACGTGTATATAACGTACGCGGGACCTGACAATATTTCAAATCAGGTCGAGGATATACGTTCCTCCGTCCGCTCCGCGTATACCACAAAAGAAGAGAAGAGCGCGGGCGGGATCTCCGTGCGCGATATAATATGGGTAAACGACGGGCTTGCGGCGGAGTATATCAATAACGGGATCTACTACGACCCTAAGCAGAATACGGACAACGCAACGCTTCTCTTCAATGAAATAGCGTCGGGCAACTCTTTTATATACATCCTTGACAGACAGCAGTACGAAAAGCTGAAAAAGGACGGTGTTTTTGAGCCTTTGGCCGATATTTTCGGAACGAAGACGGCAGAGTGCGCGATCGATGAGTACGGCATAGATTTCAAGAGCACCGCGTTTGCAAAATATTTTGAATGCTATAAGGAATGGAAGGGCGATCTTGTTTTGTGTATGCGCTCCGATACGCTGTCCGAAAGCCTTATAAACAGACTTAAAGGGAGCAAACAGTACGAAAGATCATATAAGCTCCACAGGCAGATATTTATGGATTTAGTTGAATTTGAGGTAAAATGATATGAAAAAATACGATATTGCGGCGTTTATATGGCCGTCATACACGGGACGCGAGGACAGAAGTCTTATTTTCTGGCCGGACGGCGAGGGCGAATGGCAGAGCGTAAGAAAAGCCACGCCCAAATTTGAGGGTCACTTACTGCCGCGCGTGCCGCAGCTCGGCTACAAGGACGAGGCGCTGCCTGAGACGATGGAGGAGCAGATAGAGCTCGCCACATCTCACGGCGTGAACGTCTTTATTTACGACTGGTACTGGTACGACCGCCGTCCGTTCCTCGAGTGCTGTCTCAACGACGGATTTTTAGGCGCGAAAAACAATGAAAAAATGAAATTCTATCTTATGTGGGCAAACCACGACGCCGGTTATACGTGGGATAAACGTCTCGCCGGCGGCCGCGACGTTCCCGTATGGCTCGGAACGGTCGACCGTGCGCAGTTCGACGTGGTCTGCGACCGCGTAATAGAAAAATATTTCAGCCGTCCGAACTACTATACGATAGACGGCAAGCCCGTGTTCTCGATATACGAAGTCGACAATCTTATAAACGGTCTCGGCGGAGTCGAGCAGGCGAAGGCGGCGCTTGAGAGCTTCCGTGAAAAGACGGTCAAAGCCGGTCACCCGGGGCTTCATCTGCAGCTTATCCTTATGGGCGAGCGTATGCACAACGTCACCGGCGTTGACGGCAAGCATCTGTATTCCTCGGATATAGCGAGAATACTCGGCTTTGACAGTACGACAAACTATCAGTACGTCCATTTCGTAAACATCGACCGCGATTATAACGAGGTACAGAAAGACGTCCTCGGCTTCTGGGATCAATTCGCGTCTCTCGGCGTGACGTATTATCCGCACGTGACTATAGGCTGGGACAACAACCCCCGCTTCAATATGTTCCGCCAGGGCATATTAAGGAACAACACGCCGGAAAACTTTGAAAAAGCGCTTGTTCAGGCGAAGGATTTCGCCGACAGACACGGCGTAAACCTCATTACGATAAACAGCTGGAACGAGTGGACGGAGATGAGCTATCTGTTGCCCGACAACGTTTACGGCACGGGATATCTTGACGCGATAAAGAGAGTATTCGGATAAAAATTTCAGGGGCTGTCGCATTAAGCGACAGCCTTAATGAATTGCGCCTTTGGTGCAATTCAATTCATGACGGCTTTGCCGTCTATTCATGGCGAAGCCAATTCATGATGTGTAAACATCAATTCATGGCGAAGCCAATTCATTTTCACTTAAAAATCTGCTTCAGGCAGTGAATTGCGCCGCGAACGGCGCATGAATTGTGTCTGTTGACACATGAATTGTCCTGACGGACATGAATTGCCTGACGGCATGAATTGTCCCTTACGGGACGTTAAAGGGGCTGTATCTTAACGCGGCAGCCCCGATTTTTTATTTTTCTATACTGAAATGGAATACCGCGTTATATCCGCCCGATTTATGCGACGTGTTTATTATCACCGCTAAAGTTCCGCTTTCTTGATCTTCTATCGCTTTATTCAGTTCGTTTATAGAGTTATAGTGATATTCCTCAAATGTGTCGCCCGAAATCAAAATCAGATACGCAAAGTTGAATTCAAGCTCGTCGCTGTATGAATATTCGGGTGCGCCGTCATATTCTATGCTTATTTTCAGCGGGTCGGCAAGGCTTTCGCTGTACGGGTACGGCGGCGTCGCGCCCTGCACCTTTATTTCGTTTTCGCCCGATCTTACGGTGAGATATTCCTCGGGCGCCGGCGTTTCCGCCCTGTTTTCTTTTATTATTTTGAATTTATACGTAAGCGTCGCCGTTATGCCCTCAATTTTTGTTATTGCCGTGACGCTCATATAATACATGGACGGTGCCGAGCCCGAGATCGCGATTTTTGCCGCCTGAACGGACGTTACTTTGTAGTCCGGAATTATAGCGCTGTTTCCGAGCGATATTTCCGTTAAAGTATAACCGTCCGGCAGGATTATATTGAAATCGCTGTCGTACGTTATATACTTGTATTCAAACTCGTAATGATTGACGAGGGCTATCCACTCCGAAGACGACGCGGAAACGGTTATTTTCTCGCCGCCCGATGATACCGTAATTTCTTCGCCTGAAATATCCGTAATCACGTCCTCGCCCGGTTCGCTTTGCTTCAGTATTACCGGATAGTTTAATACCTGACCGTTTTTGAGCGTGAATCTGAGATTGAATTTATAGTCGCCTATGGGATATTTTTTTAACGTTTCTTTTATGATCACGGTCAGATCCTCGCAGCTTGTTTTGCCGTTTGTATCTATTTCCGTGCTGTCCGTAAAAGCTTTTCCCGTTTTTGCGGCGTATAGTGACAGAGTAAGCTCAGATACCTGACTGCAATCGTATAACAGTCTGAAATCACCGCCGTAATCATACCGCATATTCTTAAATCTATTAAAGTAATCTATACTTCTGAATCCGTCATAAAAACTGTGATAGCTTAAGTATGTCTTGCTTAAGTCATGCATTTCATTCGGATATACGATATTATACGTGCCGTTTATATCAAGCAGAAAGTAAAGCGGGCTCATAAGTCCGTGGCAGTTTATACGGCGCACGCCGTCCGCGTCGTCGTAATAGTTTATCATATAAAGCGTCTGCGGCTCGGGACCGTAATCATATGAGCGGTCTATCAAATCAAGATATAAAAGCCCGGTTTGCTCGTCAAGCCGCACCTGCGATCCGTCGGTCAATAATGCGTTATATAAGGGAATTTCATAATATATCGATTCGCCGTAATTATTGAAATCACGTCTGTATTGCCCGAGCGGTATTTCCGCAGCAAAAGTGCCGGTATCGGGATAATACGCGAAAAGAGTTGAACGGCACAGATATTCGGTCGTATGATCTGACGTTTCATCCTCCGCAATATCCCACGGCTCCGTGCAAACGTATAAAAGAGCGGGTGAGCCGAGCGGCGTTTTATCCGCCCATACAAAACATAACGGAGTGCCGTTCAAAAGCTCGGAATAACACCTCTCAGCTCTTTTTCCCTCCTGAACTATGATCGTCAGCGGGTTATCCGGGTTGTCGTAGCTGACGTACAGCTTGACGCCGTACTTTTCGTACAGCTCATCCGCCGCGCCCGCATACTCAGCCGATACGGTGTATTTGAGCCTGCTTACGGTCATTTCCCTTTCTTCGATTTTCCTCGTCTGTCTTCCGTCTATGAACTTTACGTCGCCGAAGCGGTCGGGCTCATCCGGCTGAACTTCCGTATCGGTCGCGTCCGCCGTATCGGTCTCCTCAGCCGTCGTATCCGCCGCGCTTTCCGTTCCCGCCTGCTCCGTATCCGTCACACCGGACGGGGTTGCCGCGTTTTGTCTGAACAACAGCGGCGCGCAGCAGGCTATTACCACGGCGGCGATCAGCGCGGCGATGAAAACGACGGATATGACGGTCGTATAGCGGCCGCCTCCGCCCTCCTTTTGCTTAACGCCGCAGGCGGAAAGCATTTTTTCTTTATTTTTGATAACTGCTTCGTCACATTCGGATAAAAGCAGTTTTCTTACCTTTGCGTCCGTCATTTCATTTACCTCCGTAGTATTTTTTAAGCGTTTGAAGCGCGCGAACGTATCTTTTCTGCACCGCGGCGTCGGTCATGTTGAGCTCAGCCGCAAGCTCCCTGAATTTTGTGCCCATAAAAACGTGCTCTTCCACTATATGCCTGTCCGTATCGGACAGCCTGTCAAGCGCGTCGAGCATAGTCAGACGCTCCGCGTTATCGTCCTTTGTCTGTGCGGTCGTTTCATCTATCGGTATATCGGGTCTTCTTTTTGACAGCAGCTTCAAGGCCTGGTTTTTGGCGATCCCCGTCACGTACGCGGCGGCGTTTTCGCCTCTGTACGTTTTTGCGGAGCTTATCAGCTCAAACAGCGTGTTCTGCATCGCGTCCTCGGCGTCCTCGCGGTTATGCAGTACGCTGTAGGCGGTATAATAGATCGTCCGCCCCGTTATATCATAAATATCGGACAGCGAGTTTTTATCGCCCTCCGCAAGTTTTAAAAGCGCTTTTTTAAGTTTTCTTTCGTTTTCCGCCAAGTTATCACCGCCTTTTTTGCCGCCTGTAATTATAGTACGATTTATATGTGCAAATCGGACAAACAAATTTTAAATTGCGCGTAAATTTCTTGTAATTATGAAAAAAATTCTTGACTTTGGCTTTTTATGATTATATAATAAAAGAAAAACGATAGGGAGAAAAGTATGGATTTCAAGAATATCGATAAAAAATACCGTCCCGTGCCGTTCTGGTCGTGGAACGAAAAGCTGAACACGGACGAAACGCGCCGTCAGATAGGTCTTATGGACGACGTCGGGATCGGAGGCTTTTTCATGCACGCGCGCGGAGGACTGCAGACCGAGTATATGGGCGACGAATGGTTTGACAACGTCGCCGCTTCCGTTGACGAGGCGGAGGCTCGCGGTATGCACGCCTGGGCGTACGACGAAAACGGCTGGCCCTCCGGATTCGGCGGCGGCGCGGTCAACGGTCTCGGTCTCAAATATCAGCAGAAATATCTGCGCATCGCAAAGCTTGAGGACAAACCGGAAGCCGAGCACGAGATTTACCGCGACGGCAGATTCATATACTATTTTGACGTAAACCCGTTCTACGTGGATACGCTTGACGGTGAGGTCATAGCCGAATTCATACGCGTTATATATCAGCCGTATTACGACAGGTATAAAGACAATTTTGACGGATTTTTCACGGACGAGCCGCAGATATCGAGAGACGGCATACCGTGGAGCCTCACGATGCCCGCCGAATACGAAAAGGAATACGGCGACAAGCTTCTGCCGCACCTTTACGAGCTGTTTTATGAGGAGGGCGACTACAAAACGACGAGAGTGCGTTTCTGGCGCCTTGTAACTATGCTTTTCTCAAAGAATTATATGAAGCAGATACACGACTGGTGCGTCGCTCATAACCTGAAATTCACGGGACATATGGTGCTTGAGGAGACGCTTGAGCATCAGCTCACGTCAAACGGCGCGTGTATGCCGCACTACGAGTATTTCGATATACCGGGTATGGACTGGCTCTGCCGACCGATATATCCGTGCCTGACGATACATCAGCTCGCCTCATCTGCGGCGCAGACCGGCAAAAAGCAGATACTGACGGAGAGCTTCGCGCTCTGCGGTCACAACGTATCGCATGAGGAGCTTAAGCGCAACTACGAGTGGATGATGGTGCGCGGCGTAAACCTGCTCTGCCAGCACCTTGAGGGATATTCCCTGCGCGGAATAAGAAAGCGCGACTATCCGCCGGCAATGCACTATCAGCAGCCGTGGTGGGAGTATTACAAGCAGTGGAACGACGCGGTATCGCGCACGGGTATGCTGCTTTCCGAGGGAAGACTTGACGTAGACACGCTCATACTCCATAACGAGACGTCCGCGTGGGTCCGCTTCAACTGCCGCGACAACAGGGGCATAAAAGAATATAACGACGCGATGCTGAGGACAATAGACAAGCTTGAGCGCAAGCATATCAACTTCCATCTGGGAGACGAGATAATGCTCGAACGCCACGGAAAGGTCGAGGGGAACGAGCTTGTTATCGGCGAGATGAGATATAAAAAGGTCATAATCCCGCCGCACGAGGCGCTGTTTGAGAATACGGAAAAACTGCTTGCGGAATTCAAGGCAAACGGCGGTCTGATACTTGCGCCCGAGGAGCTTGCGGCAAATGAGATAACCGATAACGGGAATATCACGTATACAAAGCGCATATTCGACGGCTTCGTAATGCATTATTTCGTAAACTCCACAATGACAAAACAGACGGCTAAGATAAACTGCGGCGGCAAAATGCTCGTTCAGGACACGGGCGATCTGTCCGACTTCTACGGCTGTTATGAGTTCGCCCCCATGGAAAGCCTGATAGTTATCGACGACAAAACGCCGCACGCCGCGCCTCCCGCGCCGAAAGATTATAAGGAGCTCGATCTGTCGGGCGACTGGGATATAACGGCAAAAACGCCGAACAGTCTGACGCTCGACAAATGCACGTACTTCTTTGACGGCGAGCTGCAGCAAGAGAACGGCTACGTGCTGAACGTCGCGCAGAGAGCCTACGAGCTCGGGCGCCCGGTGGACGTAGTATGCGAATTCCATGCGAGAGCGGATTACGTTCCGGAAAAACTTATGCTTGCGTGCGAGACTCCGGAGATATTCGATATAACCGTAAACGGCAAACCCGTCGACAAAACAGACCGCGGCTATTTCCGCGATTCCGCTTTCAGACTTCTCGATATTTCGGGGCTGTTCAGATGCGGAGACAACACAATAACGCTCTCGACACATTTCGTACAGTCGCCCGAGGTCTATGAGAATATGAAGAAGGCGAAGGTCTTCGAGTCGGAGAAAAACAAGCTCACGTACGATATGGAAATAGAATCATTGTATCTCGTCGGCGATTTCGGCGTGAGACTTGACGGCAGCTTTGAGAAGATACCGAACGACGCGTACTGGTTCGACGGCGAGCCCGTTATAGAGGCGCCCGCGGACAAGCTCCAGCTTCACAGAATGGATCTGCGCGGCTTTCCGTTCTTCTCCGGCAAGATGACGGTCAGAAAGACCGTTGTATCGGACGGCGGCAATACGAAAATACGCTTCGACAAGCGCGGCGTCAACGCGATACACGTTAAAATAAACGGAGCTGACGTAAAGACGCTTATATACACGCCGTTTGAGATCGACGTTACGGAATATCTTGTGAAGGGTGAAAACGAGGTGGAGCTTACGTTCGTAAACAACCTCCGCAACCTGCTCGGACCGCATCATCATCCCAACGGAGAATTATACGCCGTCGCTCCGTCAAGCTTCTTCTACGAGCCCTGCATCTGGACCGGCTACGGCGCGGTGCCGTACGTTGATAAATACTGTCTTGTGGAAACGTCGCTTATATGATCGGAATATGAAAATAAAAAACGCGGTAAGAGTTCAGGCTCTTACCGCGTTATTATTTATGATTTTTAAGCCTTTTGTCTTGCTTCTATTCTGTCGAACGACTCGGCGTTGGCTTTCGTTTTTACAAAGTTGATTATGAAGAATATCGCCGCTATGTTATTGAAGAGTATGCAGAATACCATCATTCCGACGGACGTGCAGCGTTTGCGCGCTATTGAAATATCCGTGTCTATCGTGCTCTGATAATATTCGACCTTTTTTATCATCTTAAAATTGATTATTACTATAGGCAGAAAAACGACAAAAGACAGAATAAAGTACACGATGCCCATAACGATTAAAGTGTATAACGGGGCGATACTGTCAGCCTGGTTATTTGAAGCTGCCGTTGCCGTAATACCGACTATAAGCATAATGACAGCCGAGATAATAAACACTATCATACCTATAAGAGACATAATGGCGCCGAATTTCCAGCCGAAATGCTCAAGTCCGAGAAGCTTTTTGAACGTACCGAGCGCTTGCCTGTCTTTTTCTTCCGTTTCCATATCAGTGTAATTCATATATTTCCTCCTTTTTGCGCCGCCTCTATCCTGTCAAACGCCGCGGCGTTCTTTCTTGTTTTTACGAAATTGATTATTATAAATATCAACGCTATCTTATTGAATATTGCGGCGAATACAATCATGCCGACGGACGTGCAGCGTTTGCGTGCTATGGATACGTCGGAGTAAAGCGTGTTTTCGTAATATTCGACTTTTTTCAGCAATTTAAGGTTTATTATCGCGAGCGGCAGATAAACGATAAGTCCCATTGTTATGAAATATATCGAATATATTATAAAGAGCACGCCGAATGCCAGAAATACGCTGTACGGATCCGCGTTTTGCGGCTCGCCTCTCTGTAACGGGGCGTTGTTTATGAGGATCTGTCCGTCCTTGTCTATCTCAAAGCTGAAGCCGGCGGACGGGTCGATCTCCATTCTGCCGCTCTGCTGCTGTTGCTGTTCAGGCGCCCCGGCAGCTCTTACCAGGCTCATCACGCCTATACCGGTCCCGCAGAGCATTATTATCAGGCCGCACGCGATCATGATTATCGTGCAGACAAGGCATAAAATGCCCTTCAGCTTCCACGCGAAATGCTCGAAGCGCAGGAATTTCATCATCCTGTCAAGGAGCGCTCTGTCGCCATCTGTGATCTCCGCTTTGTTTTTCTGCGCCTCGCCGCAGTTCGGGCATACGGTCGCGTTGTCGTCAAGCTCCGCGCCGCATTTGATGCATTTTTTCATATTCACACCCCGTCTTTAAGTATTTCTTTCGCCGATGCGGCGATGATATCAAGTCCGCGTTTGATCTCGTCTTTCGTTATTACGAGCGGCGGCAGGATTTTCAGCACCGTGTCGTTTCTGCCGGAGCGCTCTATTATAAGTCCTTTTTCAAAGCATTTTCTTGAGATTTTGCCCGCGAGCGCGCCCGACGGATCGAGAGCGGTGAAGTCTATGCCGTATATAAGTCCGCGCCCTCTGTATTCTATGCGGCTGTCTATCGGTAAAATGTTTTCTTCTATGTATCCGACAAGGAATTTTTCAACGTCCTTTACGTGACCCGGTATGTCTTCCTTTTCAAACACGTCTATCGCCGCCTCCGCCGCGACGAACGCGAGCTGATTGCCGCGGAACGTGCCGTTATGCTCCGCGGGACCCCATATATCGAGCTCCGGCTTCATAAGGAGCAGGGACATCGGCAGACCTACGCCGCCGATCGATTTGGAAAGCGTAACCATATCGGGAACTATGCCCGCCTTTTCAAACGAGAAGAATTCTCCCGTTCTGCCGCAGCCTATCTGTATATCGTCGACGATCAGAAGTATACCGTGCTTGTCGCAGAGTGCGCGCAGACGGCGGAGCCATTCGACCTCGACGGGGATTATGCCGCCCTCCGCCTGTACGGTCTCAACGACTATCGCCGCGGGGACCTCGGAGCCGCTGTGGTCGTCCTCTATGACGTTCTGTATATATCCTATGGTATCGAAGCTCTTGTTGAAGCCGTAGGGATACGGCATGAACGTGATGCCGAGAAGCGGCGTGCCGGAGGCGGCTCTCGGATACGCGTGGCTCGTGGCGGCAAGCGCGCCGAGCGACATACCGTGAAACGCGCCCTGGAACGCGAATATCGTCTGTCTGCCCTTGACCTTTCTCGCCAGCTTGAACGCGGATTCTATCGCGTTCGTACCGGTCGGCGCGGGGAACATGACTTTGTAGTCAAGTCCTCTCGGCTTGAGTATCTTTTCCTCGAATTTAGTGAGAAAATCGCGCTTTGCGACCGTGCTCATATCGAGCGCGTGGAGTATGCCGCCGCGTTCTATGTATTCTTTGACCTTTTCGATTATGTACGGGTTGTTGTGACCGTAGTTCAGAGCGCCCGCTCCCGCAAAGAAATCAAGATATTCATTACCGTTCTCGTCATACATAAAGCATCCGCTCGATCTGTCGAATACGACGGGGAACGCGCGGCAGTACGATCTTACTTCGGATTCTACCTGTTCAAAAATAGACATAATTCAAAACCATCCCATATTGTTTTATCCGATTTTCAATTATATCACAATGCTTTGCTTTTTTCAAGTCTTTTTGCAAAATATTGTGAAAGTAGAGGTATTTTTTACAATTTGTTGTTAATCGGCGCGATTTGTCCCGGCTTACGGGACGTTCAGATCATAACGTGATCAGCTCTCCGTCGTACGCGACGCGTATGTTATCCTTACCGCATATCTTTACGGTCTGTTCGTGCGGCTTATGAAGCGACGGCGCCAAATGCGATATGTAAACGAGCGAATGACCGTCGATTATGCCGACGGTGCGGAAGGACGCGAGCATCAGGCGTATCATCGGTATGCTGTTATGCTCGCCCATCCTGTAATCGCCCTCGTAGTCGCCGCACGTTCCGTCAAGCACGCACAGGTCGAGCGCCGTACGCCATAAATGCGCGTACGTTTTGTTGAGCAGCCAGCCGCCGTCCATACCGTAAAATATCTTTTTTCCCTCCGCTTCGATCAGAAGATGACGGGGAAATGCGTTTTCGTCATGGTTCGCGGGAAGGCCCGTGACGCAAAGATATCCGTCAACGTCGTATTTTTCGTAGTTTTTCATATAAACGACGGTAACGTTCTTCATCTCCGGGACCTTCGCGTCCTCGCGCACCCAAAGCCTTACCGCGTGGTCTTTTGAAACGTATTCGACGCTTTCCTTTACGAAATGGTCGGAATGCGTGTGAGTTATGAAAATATCGGTGATTTTTTCAGCGCCTGTCCCGGCTATACGCAGGGAATCCGGACAGTGCGGGCCGCAGTCGATCAGGTATCTGCCGTTTATCAGCGCGCACGAGGCGCGGCGCGCGTCAAGGTCGAATCTGTCCTTACAGTCGCCCGAAAGGCGCGGTGAGAAATCGGCGGCGCAGGTGCCTAAAAACATAAAATCAATTGCCACGGTAATACCTCCGTTTTTTATTTCATTATATCGCAAAAAGCCGTAAAGTCAAGGCAGATATCATAAAAATATATTTTTACAATAAGTTAAATAATTTTATGAAACTTAAAACGGTGCAAAAGCGTCTATATATATGGAGGCTCACTTGACAATCGCAGTATTCTATGATATAATTTTAACAACGAATAATATACCGGAGACTGATATGACAGAAATGTTTTTTAAAACGCTTGAAGCGAGCGCGGAGAAGACGGGGCTGTGGCAGATATTGACGGGGCACCGCGCCATATTCGCGTACGTCGTCATCCTGCTTGCGGCGCTCATACTCCTTATGCTTCTGTTCATCATAAGAAACGCAAAGGACACGGAGCTTAAGGAAAAGGAAAAGAAGCAAAGAGAGGAAAAACGCCGTTTCAGCCGTCTGTCGGCGCTTGACGACGAACAGAGACAGGAAAAGAAATACGACGACAAAGAAAGCCTTGCAGAGATCTGTGATAAATTCAGGGATTTCGCATCCTCACGCATGGGGCTTTATTATGATACTGCCGTGATACGCGCGTTCGTCGCGTCGCTTTCCGTCACAAAGCTGATCATAATGCAGGGCATATCCGGTACGGGAAAAACGTCCCTCGGTTACGCGTTCGGCAAATTCGTACAGCGCGAGGCGTCTATCGTTCCCGTTCAGCCGTCGTGGAAGGACAGGACGGATATGCTCGGATATTACAATGAATTTACGGGCAATTTTACGGAAACGGAGCTTTTGTATTCCTTATACGAGGCTAATCTCAACAACGACGTTTATATCACCGTGCTTGACGAGATGAACATAGCGCGCGTTGAATACTATTTTGCGGAGTTTCTGTCAGTGCTAGAGCTGCCGGAGCTCGCCTCGCGCAAAATAGAGGTCGTCTCGGACAAACGGCAGAGCGACCCGAAGCTTCTCGCGGACGGTAAACTGACGGTACCGGACAATATGTGGTTCATCGGCACGGCGAACAACGACGATTCGACTCTTTCCATATCCGACAAGGTCTATGACAGAGCCATGGTCATAGAGCTGCAGAGCAGAGCGCAGCCGTTCAACGCCCCTGACACGGAGCCGATCCCGATATCCGCGCCGTATCTGTATTCGCTTTTTGAACGCGCGTCGAAGGAGTTCGCTATGACCGAGGAGACGAGGCAGAGGATAGAGCAGCTTGACGCGTATATATCGGGTCATCTGCAGATAACGTTCGGCAACAGAATAATGAGACAGACGGAAAAATTCATACCCGTGTACCGCGCCTGCGGAGGCACGGAGGCGGAAGCCGTCGATCTGATAATGTCCCGAAAGGTGCTCCGTAAGCTTGAGGCGCAGAACCCCGTTTACGTAGCCGCGGAGGCTGAGGGGCTGATATCGGCGATAGAGCGTATATTCGGAGAGGGAGCGCTTCCGTCGTGCGTTTCGTACATGAAAAAATACGTTAAGATCTAAGGTGACGGGATGAACAGCGAGATCAAAAGGCGCGCGCGCCGGTACGGCGTGCTCAAGGAGATAAGCAAAATAACGGAGGACGACCCGACAAGGCCGTCGCTCTCATCCGCGTTTTCTTTTGACGGAGAGGACGAATACATTTCGGGCGCGCGTAAGACCGTTACGGTGGACCAAAGCTGGATTACGAAGTGCGAAGAGGCGCTTCCTCACATAAGGGAAGCGATAGAGCAGTGCAGGAGCCTTTTGAAAAAGGACGGCGAGGTTGTGAGGATAGACCGCGCAAAGCGTCCGTCAAAGGACTCCGTCACGCATCTTGCGCGTCACAGCAATCTGATAAAAAGCATAAAGGACGACGGGATGCCGGAGCCCGAGGAGATCTACATAACGGAAAACGACGAGGAATACGCCGTATATGAAAACAGATTTTTGTATATGGCCTTGTCGTATATGCATTCGTTCATCTCCGTAAGATACGAAAAAATGGCGCGTATCGCAAGCGAGGCGGGCGTTTCCCTGCGCATTAACAGAAACAGCAGAAAGGAAAACAGAAGCATATCGTATAAGCTTGAAATGTCCGAGACGTCAAACGACACGGACAGCGCGTCAGATCTGCTCCATCAGCAGACAATGGCGAAGATACGCGGGATAATGAACGCCGTATCCGGCTATCTGTCCTCGCCGCTTATGAAAAGCGTATCGTCCGCGCCGAAGCTGCATCCGCCGGTAGTCCGGACCAACATAATAAAAAACAACGTCCATTTTGCGGCGGTATACGAGCTTTACACGTTCTTATCTTCATATACGGGAGAAGGCTATACCGTAAAGAACGACGCGAAAAGCGAGAGAAAAATACCCGGGCGGCTGTCGGAGGCGCTCTGTGATATCGCCGCCTTACAGTATTTTCTGCTGTATCAGGGCGCGTTCGACGGCTGGGACGACAGCGAGAGCGCATACGACGAGGACGAGGCGGAAAAACGCAGCGAGGAACTGCGCAGACTGAAGCTTGACGTTGATGCGGCGCGCGAATCGTGTATGGCGGGCAAAAAGACGAAAGAGGAATACATAGAGCTGCTTGAAAAAAGCAACGCCGGACTGACCTCGGGTTACGAGGCTGCCGGCATCGAAGTGTCGGATCTCCGGAAAAAGAACAGGGAACAGAGAAGAGAGATAATCCGCTTATCCGCGGAATTCGATATGATATCGGATAAGATGAAAAAGGCGGCGGAGGAGTCCGATCAGAGGATAAGGGAAAACGCGTTAAAGACGGAAAAACTTTATCTTGAAAAGGCGAACAGCGCCGTTTTTGCGGCGAAAGCCGAATTTGAGGCGAAAAAAGCGGAATATGACCGTGAAAACGATCTGCTGCGCGCCAGACTCCGCTCCTACGCTCTGATGAACGGAGAGGGCGGCGAGATAGGCGACAGAGAGGAGTTCATACGACTTGAGCGCGAGCATAAGGCGCTTGACGATTATTATAAAGATCAGTGGGCAAAGGCGAAGAGACGCATAAGAAAAAGGGAATTCAGAAACAGAAAAAGCGGAGGCGAGGGGAAAGAATGAAAAAGACCGTGCTTTACACCGCCTTACTTTCGCTTGCCGCGTCGTTTGTTACGGCATCCGGCGTGCTTTTGTGCATAGCTTTGTCAAAAACCGCCGCGGCGCCCGATAAAGACGGCTGGGATATGCATCTGATGCTTCCGCAGTCAGCCTCGTCCGCAGTTGCGGTCATACTGCTCGTACTCGATATATTCTGCGTCTTTATGGCGATTATGCTCGCTTTATCTTATATAAAGAGCTGCAGAGCGGCGGCGGACGCGGACAAAAAAGCCGATAAGCCGCGTTTCAGCAGGCTGACGGCCATAGACCGCGGCGGTCTGTCGGAGAAAACGGGTCTTCCGAGGAACGAACGCGCGGACCTTCCCGAATTCTGCCGCGGCTTCCGCAGCTTTGCGGCGACGGATATGGGGCTTTATTACAGCGAGGAAGTGATAAGAACGTTTATTTCCGCTATGTCTTGCACGCATCTTATCATACTTCAGGGTATATCCGGCACGGGCAAAACGTCGCTTCCGTTCGCGTTCGGCAAATACGTGGGAAACGACGCGTCCATAACGCCCGTACAGCCGTCGTGGAAGGACCGCTCCGATCTGCTCGGCTATTACAACGAATTTACAGACAGCTATACGGAAACGGAGCTTTTATGCAGCTTATACAAAGCGTGTCTGTCGCAGGATATATACACGGTCGTGCTCGACGAGATGAATATAGCGCGTGTGGAATACTATTTTGCGGAGCTTCTGTCCCTGCTTGAACTGCCGGAAGGCTCATCAAGGCGCGTCCGCGTCACTCCGGACAGCAGAAAAAGCGATCCGCGTCTTTTTGAAAACGGCACGCTCAGGCTTCCGTCAAACGTATGGTTTGTCGGCACGGCAAACAACGACGATTCAACGCTCGCTGTATCGGATAAGGTATATGACCGCGCGTTTGTCATAGAGCTGAACAGCAGAAGCAAAAGCTTTGAATCGGATGAGGCGTCAAAGCTTCATATATCCGCTGACCGGCTTGAAGAACTGTTTGCCGACGCACGGATGGAGCATCCGTTATCCGAAAACGCAAGGCGCGGGCTGGAGAAGCTTGACGCTTATCTTACGGAGCACGTCGGGATCACGTTCGGGAACCGCGTTATGAGGCAGGCGGAGAGCTTCGTTCCCGTTTACGCCGCGTGCGGCGGCGGCGAGAGCGAGGCGGTCGACGTTCTTCTGCGCAACAAGATACTTTATAAGATGGACAGCCTCAACCCCGCGATATGCCGCGCGGAGGCGGATGGCATAAAGAGATGCGCGGAGAGCCTTTTCGGAGAGGGAGAGCTGCCGAAAAGCGTCTCTTATCTTAACAAATTCGGGACGGTGGGACAATGAAAACGGACGGGATATTTGAAAAAGCGCGCCTGAACAGCATACTCATCCCCGCCGCCGGCGCGATAATCGCTGCGGCGCTCGTGCTCCTTGCGGTGTTTTCAGCCGCTTACTGCGGCGCGTTCGCCGGTATGGAGGGGCAGGGAGAAACGCAGCCCGTCGGCTTTGACGAGCCTTCTTTACCTTCGTACGGTTACGGAATAAAAACGGTGGATGAACATCCGGATTCAGAAGTGATGATCTACGTCAATTCCTTAAAAAACAAAGACGGCGGTATCGAATACAGGATAACCGTTGAAAAAACCGGCGAAGGAGCCGCTTATATAAAGGATCTGCGCTGTATGCTTTATAATGGAGACGTTTGCATAAACAGCAGTACGATAGCGGATACGGTCGATTTTTCGGAATTCAATTCCGTTACCTTATCCGGCAGAGAGGAAGCAAAAGAAGCTGACGCCGTTGTCTTCTACGTGTTATGGGAGGATGAAAACGGCAGCAGGGGAAGCAGTTATATTATAAAAAAACCGGGCATCTGATATGACGTATGATGAATATACACTTAAGGTCAGGGCGAGGGTAAAGAAATTCCGCGCCTTTGAGCTGTGGCTGAAAAAACATAAGGCGGCCGTTATCGCGGTAACGGCGGTCATTTTTGCCGCAGTCTTATCGGTCGCGTTCTTTTCCGGAAGCTTTATAAAAGGGTTATCTGATACGAAATTCACGTACGGCGAGGACATGGGCGAAAAAGCCGCGTCGTTTTTGTCGGGAGTGTCCGTATCGTATACGGAAAACGGAGAGGAGAAGACCGGATATCCTACGCTTGCGGGGGAATACGACGTCACGGCGAGGACGGAGAATCTTTTCGGTGTAAAACGGCAAAGCACAGCGAAATACGTAATAGAAAAAAGACGCGCGACCGTCCGTCTGAATGATTTTTCGGTGGAATACGGAGAGGAGCCGGACGGCGCGTCGTTTGTCGCCGAAGGACTTGCGGACGGCGATACGGCGTATATAACGGGGATAAAATACGACAGGACAACACTTCATTCCGACGCGGAAATAACGGGCGTCGTGATAAAAAACGGCGCCGGCGACGACGTCACCCCGTCCTACGAGCTTACGTTCAAGGGCGCAGAGGCGACAGTGACGAAGCGTATGATAACGATAGTAACGGGCTCAGCCGAGAAGATATGGGACAAGGAGCCGATAACATGCAATGAATATGAATTTGAATACGGCTGCCTTGCTTATGACGACAGGCTCGATATACGTTTCTTTGAGCACGCGACGGAACCGAAGATCACCGCCAACCGTGCGGAGGTAAAGATATACGACGGGGATAACGACGTGACCGACAGGTACGCGGTGACGATAAAATTCGGGACACTGCGTATCATGCGCCGCAAAATAACGGTAAAGACGGGATCGGCGGAAAAGGAATATGACGGAGAGGAGCTTTACTGCCTTGACTATGAGGTGACTTACGACGAGCTTATGGACGGTCACACGCTCGTCTTATCCGACTGTCCGAAAATAAAGAACGTAGGAAAAATAAAAAACAATCTTAAATTCAAGGTATTTGAAGACGGGGAAAAAGACGTATCGTCGTATTACGATATAGCCGTTTCAGCCGGCACGCTTACGGTGTCGGCGCGTGAGATCACGGTAAAAACGCCGTCAATTGAATTTCAGTACGACGGAACGATACATTATCCCGTCGATAGAATAGAGATCACGTCGGGCGAGCTTTACGAGAACAGCACCATACAGCCGGACCGCTCGTCGGGCTATCTGTCCGCGGGAGAATACAAGAGCAAATGCTCTCTTATGTTCGGCGGCAGCGTTCCCGCGGACGCGTATTCCGTGACGTATGATTACGGAACGGTCACCGTAACAAAACTGCCGATAAGTATGCATTACCGCGTATACGGAGACGCGAAAATGTCGGATACTCACTTTGTCGCCGTATCGGACGGCGAGGGCGCGGTGCTCGGAGCTTACGATAATTTCACCTCCTCTTCTTTAAACGTTGAGATCCCCGTAAACACAGATTACGACGATTTTGAAGATTATATAAGAGACAGTATCAAAATAGTGAATAAGGCGACGGGCGCGGGTCAGACGAACGAAACAGGCAGCTACGATATAACGCTTACCGTGGAATACGATGAAGACGAGCTTGACGAGTTCAAGGCGAACGTTACCGAGATAATAACGGAGAACGTCACGGAAACTGGAGGCGAAACGGCGCCGGCGGAAACGAACGTGCCGGAGACGACGAAAGAAGCGGAAAAAACACCCGGGGAGATATACGGGGAGAACGGCATAGGCAGTTCCGGTATAAGCGGCGGCATAAGCAACAGCCCGAGCCCGTACAGCAACGTGCCTTCGGAAACGCCGGAGCTGAGCCCGGACCCGGTCGGCACCGTCACGAGCTTTATGAGCGGCTCCGTATATCTGCGTCTGCGCAGCTTCGGAAACTACACGGGGACCGGCTGGGCGGAGCCTGCGATATACACGGGAAAAACGGAAAACAGCCCGCTTGAATTTACCGTAAACGCGCTGATTGAAAACGGCTACGCGGAAATGAACGATATTACCGTCGGATATTTCGCAAACGACGCTCTGATCCCCGTTCCGTACTATGCGTCAAACTATTACGGAGACGGCTATGCGGTGACGGATATCGCCGCGGCGAGGAAGGCTGCGGACGGCGGCTCGTATTATTTCTTCCATCAGATCCCGCTCGTCAGCGTAAACGTGATAAAGAATCTGAAAGGCGAAGCAAGGTTCAATACGGGATACTGCGATTTCGTATATGAAAAATACCTTGAGCTTCCGGAAAGCACAAGGACGGAAATACTTGACATAATAAAAGAAGCGGGGCTTGATCCCTCGTCTCCCTCGATAATTACGGACGTAGCGGAATACGTAAGGAACGCCGCGCGGTATAACGGAAGCTTTGAGAAGATACCGGAGGGAGAAGACAGAGTCATATACTTTTTGAAAGAGAGCAAAGAGGGGATATGCGGTCATTTCGCATCCGCGGCGGTCGTCATATACAGAGCGCTCGGAATACCTGCGCGTTATACCGTGGGATATTACGTGGTCTGCGACGGCGGCTTCAGTACGACAGAGTTTTATACGAAGGATGCGCACGCGTGGGCGGAGATATATCTCGACTCTGTCGGCTGGGTACCCGTCGACGCGACGGGATCATCCGTATCCGAAGGCGGCGAGGGCTCCGGGCTTACGCCGCCCGAAAGAGAAAACGATATATTCTACAACAAGCTTTATTACCGTATGGAAGACGCCTCGAAGCAGTATGACGGAAAACCGCTCGTATCCACGGAGGCCGTCATAGTCAATGGCGGAAATCTGAAGGAAGGCCACAGGATAGAGGCTGTTACCGCGGGTATCACAAACTGCGGCACCGCCGAGGCCGTGACAGTTCAATTTCACGTTTATGACGAAAACGGAGACGACGTAACGGAACTGTATGAAATAACGGAATGCGGCCCCGCCAGGCTTACAGTCACACCGATCACCGTTTTTATGCCGGATATATCACTATACGTCGGACAGACGGTAAAGGCGCCGGAATACGCGCAGATAACCGAAAAAGATATAGCGGCGCTTATAGGCGATGACAGGATAAGCTTTGAATTCACGTCCGATCAGACGCTTTCCGTAAACGGCGACGAGCTTACGGGTATCGCCGCAAACAGAGAGAAAAAGTATTATGAATCGTTTGATTTCGGCACCGAGGAAACAGACGGCAAAACGGTCGGATTCACGGACGGAGGCGAAGAGCTGAAATTCGTACAGAGCGTGACGGTGCTTCCGTTTGAAAACGTGCGCGTGAAGGACGGGGCGGCTCCCGCGGAGCCGGCGGATACCTTAAGGATAACGGGGGAAAACGGAAAGATATACAATTATCTTTCTCTGCGTTCCTCCGACGCGTCAAAGGCGTTTGACGGCGAATATCTCACGTCAAACGGATATGAGATAATAAGCGGCGCGCTCACACCGGGACACAGGATCGAATACACGGGCAGCGCGGGCGTTCTGTATACGGGCGAGAAGAAAAACCTGTTTTCGTCGCTTTGCGTGCTTGACGAAAAAGACGCGGACGTCACGGGAGAATATATTATTGACTTTTACCCGGGCACGCTCACGGTATACCCGGGCGAATATAAAACGACCGATCCCGCGGTGACGGTAAGCGTTGACGGAGAATATGATCTGTCCCTTTTGGAATGGACGCGGAACGTGAAAAATCCGCCCGTAACGTATGAGAATACGGGAAAAGAAAAGATCGTCAGAGTTCAGGGCGGCACGGTAATAGGAATAGAACCCGGAAATACGTATATCGGCTCGTATCTGAACGGCGTGGACCTGAACGGCGACGGGGTTTACGAATATCTCCCCGTCAAAAAAATGCTGTCAGTCAGCGTCACGCCGAAGCAAAAGCCGGAGAACACTTATATTTATATTATTCTTATCTTCTTCGTGTCTCTTGCCGTGGGCTCCGTAACGTGGCTGATGCTTAACACTCTGATGAGGGAGAAAGAACAGAATAAAGACAAAAGAGGTTAAAGAATAAAGGGCTGTCGGTTTAGCCGACTGTCCCAAAGGACAGTCGGCAACGAAATCCACCCCTGCGGGGTGGGTGAAATCGCCTGCGGCGGTGAAATTGCCCTTCGGGCAGTGAAATCGCCTCGACGGCGGTGGGTGGATTTCATTTCACCGAACACGTCAGCGTTCGATTTCATCTGAGGGCAGCGCCCGAAGATTTCACCTTTTGCCGTCAGGCAAAAGATTTCACTCTTTTGACGTTTGGCACACAAACGTCCTGCTTGCAGAGGTATGCGACAAAAAAACCGGCTGGAATAAGGATCAACTATCCTTACCTCAGCCGGTTTTTATTTACTGTCCTTTAGAGCACCTTGCATTTGACAGCCCTTTTTGATCTATCCAAGTCTTTTCTCAAGCGCCTTTAGTTCTTCCTTCAGTTCCTCCGGCACTCTGTCGCCTACGAGTGAATAGAATTCTTTTATGTTTTCTATGTCTTCCTTCCACGACGCCGTGTCGATGGACAAAAGCTCCGTAAGAGTTTCATCCGATACGTCTATACCCTCAAGGTTTATATCCTTTTCATACGGAACGTAGCCTATCGGCGTCTTCTTCGCTTCCGCCTTGCCGTCGCAGCGGGCGAGTATCCACATCAGCACGCGCATATTCTCGCCGAAGCCGGGCCAGATGAAGTGACCCTCGTCGTCTGTCCTGAACCAGTTGACGTGGAATATCTTAGGCGGATCAGGTATCTTTTTGCCCATCTCAAGCCAGTGAGCCCAGTAGTCGCCCATATCGTAACCGACGAACGGACGCATCGCCATCGGGTCGCGGCGCACCACGCCGATCGCGCCCGCCGCCGCGGCCGTCGTTTCCGACGCCATTATGGAGCCGACGAACGTGCCGTGCTGCCAGTCAAACGACTGATATACAAGCGGAGCCGTTTTTGCGCGTCTGCCGCCGAAGACTATCGCGGAGATCGGCACGCCGTCCGGGTTGTCAAACTCGGGCGATACGCACGGGCAGTTCTTTGCGACCGCGGTAAAACGGGAATTCGGATGAGCGCCGGACGTGTTTATCTTATCCGCTTTGTCATAGGTTCTGTAATCCCACTTCTCGCCCTTCCAGTTAAGCGCGTTCTTCGGCGGGTTGTCGTTCAGACCTTCCCACCATACCGTGTTGTTGTCGAGATCGTGGCAGACGTTTGTGAATATTGCGTCGCGCTTCGTCGCCGCAAGCGCGTTCGGGTTGGAGTGCTCGTTCGTTCCGGGTGCCACGCCGAAGAAGCCGTTTTCCGGGTTGATCGCCCAGAGACGTCCGTCGTGACCGACGCGGAGCCAGGCGATATCGTCGCCCACGCACCATATCTTATATCCTTTTTTGCTGTAATACTCCGGCGGTATAAGCATTGCAAGATTGGTCTTGCCGCAAGCCGACGGGAACGCCGCCGCAACGTACTTTATAACGCCGTCGGGCGACTGCAGACCGAGTATCAGCATATGCTCCGCCATCCAGCCCTCGTTTTTGCCGAGGTAGGAGGCGATACGCAGAGCGAAGCACTTTTTGCCGAGCAGTACGTTTCCGCCGTAGCCGGAGTTTACGCTCCATATCGTGTTATCCTCGGGGAAGTGGCATATATAGCGGTTGTCGGGGTCGAGCGTGGCTTTGCTGTGAAGACCTTTTATAAAGTTCTCGTCAAGATATTTGCCGACCGCCTCGCCCGCGCGAGTCATAATGACCATGTTGAGCACCACGTAAATGGAATCCGTCAGCTCAACGCCGTATTTGGCGAACTGAGAGCCGAGCTGACCCATTGCGTACGGGATGACGTACATGGTCCTTCCGACCATGGAATTTTTAAACAATTTCGTAAGTCTCGCATAGCATTCGACCGGGTCTATCCAGTTGTTTATGTTTCCCGCGTCTTCCTTTTTTCTCGTGCAGATGAATGTGCGCGCCTCAACTCTTGCAACGTCGTTCACGGCGGTGCGGTGCAGATAGCAGTTGGGCAAAAGCTCTTCATTCAGCTTTGTAAGCTCGCCCGTGGAGCACGCCTCTTTGCGCAGCGCCTCGAGCTGATCCTCCCGGGCGGTTATCCATACGATCCTGTCGGGATTTGTGAGAGAAGCCATTTCCTCTATCCAGTCAAGCACGTACTTGTTTTCCGTCAGGGCTTTGTTTTCAAATTTCATCACGTCATACCTCGCTTTGAATCATTATATGTAAAATTGATGTACAATGTACTCCGATTATGAATTATATCACCGGCGCACGGTCAAATCAATACATAATATGGTATCAAATCGTGAATTTTTTATACGTGCCGTCCTGCAAAATGATTATTTTGATAAATACGGTTGAAAAAGTCATAAAAAGCGATTATAATGTAATAAGCAGAATATAAACAAAGTAAAGACAAACTCCCGTAACAGTCCTGCGGACAGAGCGGATGAAAGCCCGTTTGAATAAGGAGCATCGGTCTGTCTCCCTCTATGAGGGAGGCGTCAGCGTGAGGAGTTTTTCAAAAATATATCGTCTGCTGATCGGTCATAAAATATATTTTTCGGTATTTGATACGGGTCATAGGAACGGCAAAAGCTCCGCGGATATAGCAACAGACGGCGATAAAAGACGGAGCGGATGCGTGTTTTGCAGGATTTGAAATATAAAATTTCATTTTGTGAGGAAATATGACGTCTTTTGCTTTTTACCTCCTTTCATTTACGTGGGGGCTTCCGGTGACGCTTGCGGGCTGTATTGCGGCGCTTTTCGTGCGTCTGACGGGTCGGCGCGCGGAGCGCGTCGGGCATTGCTTCTGCTATCGCATCGGGCGCGGATGGGGAGGCTTTTCTCTCGGAATATTCATCTTTGCGGCGGAAGATCTTGATAAAAGAACTCTCTGGCACGAGCACGGTCACGGATTGCAGAACTGCGTGTTCGGTCCTTTCATGGCGTTTCTCGTCAGCGTCCCGTCAGTCGTCCGCTACTGGTACAGACGCTTGAAAAAAAACAAAAGCGGGCTCAAGCCGTACGATGAAATATGGTTTGAACGTCAGGCTACGCGCACGGGGCAAAGGCAGCGTATTTTGCTCGGTTTGAAGAAAAAAAGTTGAATTATTCATATATTAAGGCTACAATTTATCAAAAAGACCAAAAGGAATATCTGTCTTGAAGGATTTTAACATAAATATGACGGAGGGAGCGCTGTTTCCCAAGATCGTCAAATTCACGGTTCCCGTCGTGCTCGCGGGCGTGCTCCAGCTTTTGTATAACGCCTCCGATATGATAATCGTCGGCAAGTTTGCGGAGCCGGGATCGCTCGGCGCGGTCGGCGCAACGAGCGCGCTTATAAACCTGATAATAAACGTTTTTATAGGATTATCCGTCGGCGGCTGCGTCGTTGCGGCGAGATATTACGGACAGGGCGACTCGGAGGGCGTCGGCAGAACGTCGAATACGGCGTTTCTCGTTTCCCTCATAAGCGGCGTCATACTCGCCGCCGTCGGCTTTTTCCTCGCGCGTCCGCTCCTTTCGCTTATGGGAACGCCGGACGACGTTATAGACCGTTCCGTAATCTATATGAAGATATATTTCATCGGCATTCCCGGAAGTATGGTATATAACTTCGGCTCCGCCATAATGCGCGGCTGCGGAGATACGAGAAGACCGCTCATATATCTTGCGGCCTCGGGACTTGTTAACGTGGGTCTGAACCTTGTTCTCGTCATCTTTTTCAACCTCGGCGTTGCGGGCGTCGCGATAGCCACGATAGTGTCGCAGGCGCTCTCCGCCGTTATGGTGCTGATTCATCTGATAAGAACGGACACGTCCTGCAAAATATCGAAAAAGACGCTTAAGATAAGCAAAAAAGAACTGATTATGATATTGAAGATCGGTCTTCCGTCCGGCATACAGGGCTCCGTTTTCTCGATATCCAACGTGCTTATACAGTCTTCCGTCAACTCGTTCGGCTCAATGGTAATGGACGGAAACACCGCCGCCGGAAACGTGGAGGGCTTTATATACACGGCTATGAACTCCGTCGCGCAGGCGGCTATGTCGTTCGTTTCACAGAACTACGGCGCGGCGAAATTCGACAGGATAAGAAAAACGGTCATACAGTGTTCGGCTCTCGCCGCGGGCGTGGGTGCGACGCTCGGCACGCTCGCCGTCATATTCTCGGAGCCGATACTTTTGCTTTACATAAACGAGGAGGTCCCGGATCCAGTAGTGCTGTCTACCGGACAGCTGAGACTTTCCATAATCGCGGCGACGTATCTTATATGCGGCATCATGGATACGCTCTCCTGTTCCGTGCGCGGTATAGGTCATTCCACCGTGTCGATGATAGTCGCGCTTATAGGAGCGTGCGCTTTCCGTGTGTTCTGGATATTCACGTTCTTCGCCGCGGACAGGTCGCTTTATACGCTTTATCTGTCGTATCCCATTTCGTGGGTGCTCACGAGTATGGCGCATCTCGTCTGCTTCATACTGTTTTTCAGACATGAAAAAAAGAAAACGGAACAGTACGGAAAAGCGCTTGAACAGAACGTCAAAGGTTAAACCGCCGCGCGGCAGGGCGGCGCGCTCTTAAATTAACAGAAAAAAGGGAAAATATGAAAAAAACGTTAGGTACCGCACTCGCTGCGATTACCGCCCTGTCTGCTCTTTTGTTATCAGCCTGTACGGAGGAGCCGGGGACGGCAATTATGACCGCGGAACATACGGAAACGCCGGAGCTTACGGAAACGCCGGAGCTTACGGACGTGGTGTCGGCTTTGCAGGAGTTGACTGCGGAGGAGACGACGGACGCCGCTTCCGAAACGGAGGAAAAAAAGAGTCCTCTGCCGGATCTTTCAAAGCCGTATACCGCGGAGGGCGTGAAGATACTCTCCTTAAAATGTCCCGACAAGAATTACGTGACGGCGCAGGGCTGCTGTTTTGACGGGGAATGCTGGGTTGTCGCCTTCAACAGATTTGACAAAAACGGCGAGGAGTGCACGCTTTTATGCAAATTCGATAAAAACGGCAATCTGATCAAAACGAGCGACGGACCGCTTTATCTCGAACACGCGAACAATATCACGTATCTGCCTGACAAAAACGCGTACTACGTGACATCCTGCCAGGGGACAGTTTCCGAATGCTGGAACGGTTATTCGACAGTCGACAAAGACAGCCTGCAGATAACGGAGAAGGGAAGACTTGAGCAGCCGTTTTTCGCAATGGGTTACTGTCCGCAGCGCAATGCGTACGCGTCGGGACGCTGGGCGGGCGAAACGCTCGATTTCTGGGACGGCGAGCGCAATCACGTATCAAGCAAAAACGTAACGCCGCCGGGGACGCTTTCACAGGGGGTGTTTGCGGCGGAGGACGCCGTATGGTTCGTAAGATCGTCAAGAAACGGGCATCAGCAGGAATTCAGGATATACGACTGGGACGGAGAGCTTTTATCGTCCATACCTCTGCACCTTAAAAACGACGCCGAATCAGAGTCCGTGAACATTATAGACGGCGTGGTTTACGTCACGTCAAACGAAGGACGCCGCGCGTATCTTTACCGCGTGGATTTTAAAACGGAAGAATAAAAATTTTAAATATCCGGAGATATGATCATGATCGATTTTGCAAAATACGAGGAATATTTCAAAAACACGCTTTACACGCTTATGAAGACGCCCTCTCCTTCCGGCTATTACCACGAGGTGATGCCGGTCGTAAAACAGATATGCGAGGCGGACGGCTGCGGGTTTGAGATGACGCGCAAGGGCTGCGGAATAATCACGATTGAGGGTGAGGACGACACGGTCATAGGATGCGCCGCACACTGCGACACGCTCGGAGCGATGGTGCGCTCGATCTCGGAAAACGGCGATATCACCTTCACCCGCGTAGGCGGTCCCATGCTCAACACGCTTGACGGAGAATACTGTACGGTACTGACGCGCGACGGAAGAAAATACACCGGCACGTTTTTGTCGCGTTCGCCCGCGGCGCACGTTTACAACGACGCCGATTCAAGAAAACGTGACGAGGAGAATATGTACGTCCGTCTTGACGAGGTGGTGAACGGCGCGGAGGATACGGAAAAACTCGGCATAGAAAACGGAAACTATATTTTCATAGATCCGAAAACGGAGTTTACGCCGTCCGGCTTCATAAAATCGCGCTTTATAGACGATAAGGCGTCGGTCGCGTGCCTGCTTACCGCCGCGCATATAATAAACGAAGAGAAAATAAAACTGCCCCACAAGGTAAAGATGCTTATCACGATATACGAGGAGGTCGGTCACGGCGCGTCGTGGGTCCCGTCCGATATAACGGAGATGCTCGGCGTCGATATGGGGTGTATAGGAAAAGACCTGTCCTGCGACGAATACAAGGTATCCATATGCGCAAAGGACAGCAGCGGTCCGTATGATTATACCATGACTAACAGGCTCGTATCTCTGGCAAAGGAAAACGGGCTTGACTTTGCCGTTGATATATATCCGTACTACGGCTCAGACGTCGGCGCCATGTACAGAAGCGGCCACGATATCCCCGGGGCTCTGATAGGAACGGGAGTACACGCGTCGCACGGAATGGAGCGCACACATATGAACGGCATCAGAAACACCGTTCTGCTTGTGCTTTCGTATCTTTTGTCAGAGTGACAGCCGGGATAAGACCGACGGATCCGAAGAAAAATAATATATAAATATAAAGAGGGAAGAATATGAAAAAAGCATTGTGTACCGTTTTTGCGCTCTTGCTCGTATTATCGTCCGTACTCGTCTCGGGCTGCGCGGCAAAGCCCGCCGAAACCGAAGAAGCGGAGACGACGGCCGCCGCCGATACCGTAACTGAGGAAGCCGTGACTACGGAGCCGGAGGAAACCAAGGCGGACGACGGTCTGCCGAATATGGACTGCGGCGGACGCGTTTTCAGGATCATCACGACGGAGGTGTCCGATAAAGACGTTTTCACGGAGGATCATATGACCGCTGACCCGCTTCACGACGCGGTGTATACAAGAAACCTGAACGTTGAGGAGCGCTTCAAGATCAAGCTCGACGTCACCGTTGATACTTACCAGACCGTTACAAACAGAGTGAGCAGAGCGGTGAAATCCGGCTCGGACGAATACGATCTTGTCTTTGCTCATATGGTAAACGGCGCGTCGCTCGCACAGAACAACTACGTTCTGCCGTTTGAAAAGCTGCCGTACGTCGACGTTTCAAAGCCGTGGTGGGACAAGGACATCGGAAACGGATTTTCCATCCGCAACAATCTGATGATGCTGAACGGCGATATAAGCCCAACAAGCTTCAGCATGACGTCGTGTCTGTATTTCAACAAAAATATGTTTGATAAAAACGACCTTGAATATCCGTATCAGCTCGTGCGCGACGGAAAATGGACGTTTGACAAGCTGATAGAATACACAAGGGACATATCGCAGGATATGGACGGAGACGGCAAGATAACGCGCGACAGCGACGCCGACATATTCGGCCTTACGGCGTATTTTCTCAACGTCCCTTACTCGTTCTATTACGCCGCGGGCGGTATGCTCGTGACGAAGGACGATGACGACGTTCCGTTCTTTGAGCCGCAGGTCGAGCGCGACACGGCGATATACGCCAAGATTTACGAGGCGATAATAACGAACAAATCGAATTTTGAGACCGATGCGGCTTTTGAGCTGAACACCATAAAGATATTCGTCGACGGACGCGCGATGTTCTACGACGCAAACCTCGGTCACTCTGAGCAGTTCATGCGTGAGATGGATAACGATTACGGAATACTTCCCGAGCCGAAATTCGACGAAGCGCAGAAGGATTATCAGTCGTTTGTCAACGGCGCGATCAGCATGATCTGCGTGCCGACTACGGTGAGAGCGGAAAACCGCGAATACGTTTCCGTTATAATCGAGGCGCTTGCAAGCGAGGCTTACAACATAGTGACTCCGGCTCTGAAGGAAAATATACTGAAACGCAAAATGACGCGCGACGCGGAATCCGCAGATATGATTGATATAATAGTAAGACACCGCGTGTTCGATATGGCTTACGCCAATATGTTCGACGGCTTGGGCTCCTACGTACGCGATCTGCTGAGACAGAAGTCCGAAACGGGCGTGTCGTCAAAGCTGAAGGGCTACACAAAGCAGGCGCAAAAAAAGATAAGCAATATCGTTAAAGCGTTTGACGAGAGCTTGAAGAAATAAGGTGTCGCTACGGGAACCCCCAACGCTCTCAAGTTCGCGTCGGGGAACCCCTATTCGCGACAAAATTTGGGGGTTCCCACCCCTCAAGACCCCGCAGTTCACAAATAGAGGTACTACACAACATTTTGCTTACTACGTTGGGATTTTATAAAAAGTTTAATTCAAAACGGTTACACTTCATTAGAACAAGATAATATCGGGTTAAGAATTAAATACTCCGGGTGAAAAGATGATTTTAAAAAGGTCACGATTTGACAAGATATCGTGACCTTTTTTACCATCAAAATTCAAGAGCCGAATATATATGCTTAAAGTCCTAACGTGTCGAAAATAATATAAATATTCGACATATGTTTTAGTTGACAAATCTAAGATGATATGGTATAATACAATTACAAAGACAAAAGCGTTCGGTAGCTGGCACCGCCGAACGCTACGGCAAAGCCAACGGTTTGCCGCTGCTCCTAAAAGCGCTTTTATAATACCATATTTGTAGCGATTTGTCAATACCCGTTGGAGAAAGGAAGTTGAAAATGGCTTTTCCTGATTCAGTAGTTCAAGCGGCATGGCGTCGAGCAGGCGGCAGATGTGAATGTGAAAGAGTTTCGCATAAACATCCATACGGCGACAGATGCCCGAGAAGACTTACTTGGTCCGAGCGTGGCAATGACAATTCCCCGTTTGGATGGGAAGCGCATCACAAGACCGCAGTCGAGTACGGCGGTAGTGATACTCTTTCAAATTGTGAAATCCTCTGTATTGAATGCCACAAAAAAACGCGGTCATACGGCAGAAGTTGACGAACACGGGCAGGCGTCCGCGCCTGCCCAACCACTATTCATTTAAAGGAGCTAATATGTTTGATCCTAAAATTCCGTTTAATGATTTACCTCCGATCACGTCGTTGAATTTCGGCGTTTCACTCGATATTCTAAAACTTGCAGAGGACACTCGGGTTGCTATTGAAGTTTTAAACTATGCTGTTAAAACCTTGCCTTCTCCCAATATTCTTCTTGACACCCTTGCTTTTCAGGAAGCAAAAGCAAGCAGTGACATCGAAAACATATTTACAACGAACGACGAACTATACCACGGCGTTTTGTTTAACGAATATACCGCCGGAGCTAAGGAAGTAGCAAACTATAAAGAAGCTCTTTTCATAGGTTTTAACAGCCTGCGGGAAAAAGGGTTGATATCTCTCGGCGACATTGAGAGAATAAACGAACCGGTGAATTTCAAAATTGACGGTATTCGCACCAATCTTCCTAATTTTGACGATCTTACGAGAATTGCAAATGTAAAAACAAGCGGCGACGTCGAGATTATATACACTCCTCCGCACGGTAAAGAACTCATTCAGAGCCTATTGATAGATATGCTCGATTATTTGTATGATGATGACACGTACGCCGTCCATCCTTTGATAAAAATCGCGCTTGCACACTATCAATTTGAAAGTATTCATCCTTTCCGCGACGGAAACGGAAGAACCGGAAGAATACTCAATATTCTATTTCTGTGTCAAAAAGGATATCTTTCATATCCGATCCTGTATGCAAGTTCGTACATCATCAAAAACAAGGCGGAATATTACGATATTCTCAAAAGAGTACGCGCCGAAGGCGACTATAGCGACATGATACGTTATATGCTTACGTCGTTTAAATCAACTGCCGAAAAAACATTGAGAATTGTTGAAGAAATCAAAAAGCTTGTCGCAGACTACACTTCCGATGATTTTATATCAAAAATTAAAGGTCAAAAAGAGCCTTTGCTTGATACCATTGAAATGGTTTTCCAAAAGGTGTATATCCGCATACGCGATCTTGTAGATAAAGGCATTCACCGCCAAACCGCGGCGGTGTATCTTGATCAGTTTGTCGAAGAGGGTTTGCTGTCAAAAGAAAAAGTAGGAAAAGACAACATATACAAAAACGTAAAACTGCTTGCATTATTTGAAAATAAAGATGAGGAACAAAAATGAACAACGCTGCATTGACCGCCGACGTTTCAGCAAAAGTGAATCTTGTAAAAAGCATAGCTAATAAAACGAGGGGACCCTATACACCCGAAAAATACGGAAACGTTATTATCCCGATGGCAATAATTCGCCGGTTTGACTGCATTCTTGCCGAAAAAAACAAAGAAATCGAGCAGCTTATAACAGCCGCAAAAAAAATAAACGGTCAGACACCCGAAAAAATCGAAGAGCTTGTTAAGCTTAAAGTCGGTATCCCGTTTTACAACGAAAAATGTATCAATTTGGAGCGTCTTGTAGGCGACAGCGATAATATCGACAGAAACTTTATGGAGTTTATTACCGCTTATTCTCCGAGCGTTCAAAAGATACTGAAAGATCTGAAATTCCGCGAAGAAGTTGAATTCATGACTAAAAAAGGAATTCTTTTTGAGGTCGTTAAAGCGTTCTCGGAAGTTGATTTTCATCCGAACACCACAAGCCCGATGGCGATGGGTTACATTTTTGAAGAGATTATTCGCACATACAAGGCAAACGCCGAAGCCGGTGATCACTATACTCCCAGAGAAGTAATTCGTCTTTGCGTTGAGCTTATGATGAGCGAAAATACGGAAAATCTCTGCAAAGAAGGTAAAGTGATTCGCGTTTATGACGGCTGCTGCGGTACCGGCGGTATGCTGACTACGCTGAAAAGCGTTTTGACCGATCCTTCCGACGGAATGGGCATCAAACCTAACAACGTAAAGCTTTACGGTCAGGAAATAAACCCCGAGGCTTACGCAGTTTGCTGCGCGGAAATGCTGATGCTCGGCGAAAATCCCTCAAATATCCGCGAAGGCAACACGCTTACGGAAGATATGTTCCAGGGTGAGAAATTCGACCTTCTTATTACAAATCCTCCTTTCGGCGTTGAATGGAAAACGGAAAAATCAAAAGTTGAAAAAGAACTGACGCAAACGAACAACAGATTTGTCGCCGGAACGCCCCGCGTGAGCGACGGTCAGCTATTGTTTTTACAAAATCTTATTTCAAAGGCGGAAGCCGACGCGCGTATAGCAATCATACTGAACGGATCGCCGCTGTTTTCCGGCGACGCGGGAAGCGGAGAAAGCGAGATTCGCCGTTACGTTTTGGAAAATCATCTGCTTGAAGCGATAATCGCTTTACCGGATCAGATGTTTTACAACACCGGTATCAATACCTATATCTGGATCCTCTCCAAAAAGCCGAGCGAGCGCCGCAGTAGCAAAATTCAGCTAATAGACGCAACCTCGTTCTACACCCCGCAGCTTCCCAAATCGCTCGGTAACAAACGCAAGTTTATCGACGAAGAAAACCGCAGAAAGATCGTCGCAGTTTATAAAGCTTTTGAAGAAACGGATATCAGTAAGCTTTTTGACCCCGATGACTTCGGTTATACCAAAGTGACGGTAGAGTGCCCGATGTATGATGATAAAGGCAATAAAGTAATCAAAAAGGGCGTTATACAACCTGATACAGCAAAACGTGATTCCGAGAACGTGCCTTTAAAGCAGGATATAGAAGAGTATTTCAAAAACGAGGTTCTTCCTTACGTTCCGGACGCTTATATGGACAGAAGCAAAGATAAAATAGGATACGAAATACCGTTTACGCGTTATTTCTATAAATACACTCCGCCGAGAAAGAGCGCGGATATCCTGAATGAAATCATCGAAAATGAAAAAATAGTTCAGGAAGGATTAAAAGCGGTGTTGAATGCTTAAGATTATCTTTGAAATTTTGACAGAACCGTTAGGGCTGCCTATTGACGCCGTTTGGGAATACTTAATTCTTTTGGTTATAGAATCAATAGCGTTTTATATAGCGTGGGACGCCTCACCCGGCGGCAAGTGGGGTTCTGAGATTCATTGGGGCGTAAAACTTATTGCATTTGTTATGATTTGGGCTGTAACATACGCAATAATTGCGGCAGTAAAATGGATTTTCTCTAACTGGGTGTTGGTTTTGTGTATAATCGGGGGCGCAGCGTTATTGTCTGCCGCGGCATATTTTATAATTCGTTTTTTTAAGAAGAAAAGAGTAAAACAGCAGGTGAAAACAAATGAGAATAATGAAAGATAGTGAAGTTGAGTGGATAGGGAAGATTCCGGAAGATTGGATGCTTCATAGAATGAAATATGCTTATTATTGTTTAGATGGAAAACGCATTCCGCTTGATGCTTCACAACGCACCCGCGGACCATATCCATACTGGGGGGCAGGTGACGTTATGGACTATATAGACAAATATATTTTTGATGAAGAGATAGTATTGCTTGGTGAAGATGGTGCTCCGTTTTTTGACAAAAGCAGACCAGTTTCATTTCTAATCAATGAAAAAGTTTGGGTAAATAATCATATTCATGTGTTAAAAGCAAGGAAAGAAATTTGCTATCCTAAGTATTTGACGTACTATTTGAATGCTGTTGACTATGGCTCATATATAAATGGAAGTATTCTCAATAAACTAACTCAATCAAATATGGACAGTATTGTTTTTGTTCATCCTCGAATTGATGAGCAAATACGCATCTCAAATTACATAGAGTCAAAATGTGCTAATATTGATGCGCTGATTGCGGCGAAAGAAAAAAGCAACGCTCTGCTTAAAGAACAGCGTCAAAGTATAATTTATGAAGCAGTAACAAAGGGGCTCGACCCGAGCGCTCCTATGAAAGACAGCGGTGTTGAGTGGATAGGAGATATACCTGAAAAATGGACTCTTAAAAAAATAAAGTTTTGCTTTGATTTGATTGCAGGCGCTACCCCTAAAAGTTCGGAAGGAGAATACTGGGATGGGGAAATTGTTTGGATTACTCCGGCAGATTTTAAAACAGAGGATGTATATGTATCATCTGGACATAAAAACATCACCGAAGACGGATTAAATTCATGTGCCACAACAATTATTCCAGGTAACAGTTTGATTTTCTCAAAGCGTGCACCGGTTGGACTCATAGCAATAAATACGGTTCCTTTATGCACTAATCAAGGATGTATCGGATGTATTCCACATAAAAGTATTGACAGCAAATTTTATTACTATGTTTTAAGTGTGTTCTCGGAACAATTTGATTTGTTAGCATCTGGAACAACATTTAAAGAAATCTCAGCTGAGGTTTTTGCCAATTTCGAGATACCTTATATAAGTTTTGAAACCCAAAATCAGATTTCAGATTATCTTGATAAAAAATGTGCCGAAATTGACTCTTTGATTTCAGCAAACAATTCAACAATCAGCAAATTAAAAGAATACCGTCAAAGTATGATATACGAAGCGGTGACAGGAAAGGTAGAGATATAAATATGGATGATTTTTTCAGTGGTTTTACTTTTGATACATTGATTTCAATAATAAGTTGCGTAATTGGAGCTATTGCTTTAATCATAGGTAGTGTTGCATATAATAATTGCAAAATCAATAAACCTATTATAAAGCAGAAAAAGAAATTTAAAGATAACGGAACAGATAACTCTCAAAATGCAGGCGGGAATATTATCAACAACGGTTTAAATGGAACTGAATTAGAGTCAATAACAGAAACATTTGTATCTATAACAAACAGTAATTTTTCACAAGCTATGGATTCGGCGTATAAAATGTTTCAACAACAATGTGATAATAATCTTGAAAAGATTATGAGAAAGACAGACGAAATTATACGAGATAATAAATATCAAATAGCCGGATATTCAAAAATAGACTGGATTCATATATATTTTGAAAGTGCGAAAAATACGTCGGACGAGTATATGCAAAATATATGGGCTAAGCTGTTGGCAAAAGAACTTGAAACCCCGGATAGCTTTAGTTATAAGACGCTCAATGTTCTGAAAAATATGACATCAGAAGATTTTCGGCGATTTGAAAGAATGTGCTCTTTAATAACCGACCAATTTGTATTTAGCGAAAAAGAATATGATGAATTTGGAATTAGTTATTATGACCTAATTAAATTAAGTGAGCACGGATTATTAAATATGGAGCTCTCCCAGAAAACAGTTGATTTAAATACAAATGAAATACATGCTGTTTTGTGCAACGAATATGTAATTATTATTCAAAATCTAACAGCCACGCCAATAAATATTCACTATTCAGGATATATAGTAACAACAGCAGCTATAGAATTAAACCAACTTGTTGATAAAACTGTCGAATTAAACTACGCACGAAAAATTGTAAGTGAACTCTTTAAGAAAAACAGCAAAGCAACCGTATCACTTTACAGAATTAAAAGCATTGTCAACGGAAGAGTTGATTACGAAAAAGAGAATTTGGCATAAAACTCCAAAAAATAAAGGTGCCAGATTTGAATCAAAGGAGAAAAGAAAATGTCAGAACGAGATTTAAGAGAAAACCCGTTTCGTGACGAGATATTTGATTATTTTGTTAATCACGGATACCAGATAAGCAAGCGTGGTGACTATGATTACGAACACGCGCTTGATACGGTAAAACTGTTTGACTTTTTGGAAAGCAGTCAACCGAATGAGCTTGCAAAACTGAAAAACGCCTACGGAGAGGGATATAAAGCCCGATTTATAGATCTTTTATGCAAAAAGATCAATGATCGGGGGCTTTTGAACGCGCTTAACGAAAAAGTAGAGGATTATGCCAGTAACGCTAAAATCGCTCTCGCCTTTTATAAGTCATCTCTTGAAGAAATGACGGATAACAACGATTTATACTATAAAAATGTTTTATCTGTCAGAAAAGAATTTTCTTATGAAGATAAGCCCGATTCATTCCGGGTTGATCTTGCGCTGTTTTTGAACGGAATCCCCGTTGTAATGATCGAGTTGAAAAAGCAGACTGCGGGACAAAAGGCGGGATTTGAAGGAACAAGACAGTTCAAAGAGACGCGTGATCCTTCACAGCTCGTTTTCTCATTCAACAAGCGCACGCTTGTTTATTTTGCCATGGATGAAATGGTGGCTTTTGTCACGACCCGTCTTGACAAGAGCGATACGAAGTTTTTGCCATTTAATAGGGGCTCCGAAGACGAAGGAGCCGGTAACCCTGTCACGCCCGGCAAGCACAGCACCTATTACGTTTGGGAAAACACCTTACAGAAGGATATGCTTATCCGCATTATCCGTGAATTTATGTTTATCGATGACGAAGGAAATATGATATTCCCGCGTTATCATCAACTTCGCGCGGTTCTTCGCTGCGAAAAAGATGTACTTACCAAAGGTATCGGCGGAAGGTATCTGATATGGCATAGCGCAGGAAGCGGAAAAACGAAAACTATCGCGTGGCTTTCCAAACGGCTTATCAACTTTCCCAATATTAACACAGTTATCATTATCAGCGACCGCAACGTTATTGACAATCAGCTTGGCAAAGAGCTGATGAACGTGGACGGCAAAAAAGGTGTTGCACAGCACATTGAAGACGGATCTGAAGGTCTTGCAAACCGAATCAAAGACGGAGGTTACATTATTGTAACCACTCTTCAGAAGTTCCGTCCTGTTTTGAACAAGATCAAGCAGTATCCCGACAGAAACTACGCCATAATCATCGATGAAGCACATTCTTCAACAGCCGGAAAATCCATGTCAAAAGCATCGGAAACGCTTACAGGCAAATCGTTAAGAGATTCAGTTGAACTTGACGACGTTTACGAAGAAATGGAAGATGGGCAAAATCAGATTATAAGAGACGCGGCGGTTATACGCTCCACAAGAAACGTCAGTTACTTTGCTTTTACCGCAACGCCGAAAGATGAGACGACGGAGCTTTTCGGCACGCGTACCGAAAGAGGCAAAACGTATTTCGACAAGTATTCAATGCGTCAGGCAATAGAAGAAAGATTTATTCTCAATCCGCTGCTTTGCTATACCACGTACAGCGAGAAATATCGCATCGAGAAAAAACGGGATGACGATGCCGAGTACGATTCGGCAAGAGCTCAGGCGGCGATACTGAATTATGTATCCACGACTGACGAAGTGATTGATACCAAAACACAGATCATGCTTGATGATTTTATTGAAAATCGTCAGAACTGGCTTGAAGGAAAAGCTAAGGCGATCATCATCACTCCCTCGAGAAAGCATGCCGTTTGCTATAAAATTGCCGTTGATAAATATCTGCAAAGACGCGGATGCCCATACGGCGCATGCGTAGCTTTTACCGGAACCATTGTATACAAAGATTTCAAATACAAAGAAGAAGAAATGAATGCAAGATGGAGAACGTCCGGCCAAAAGTATGATATTAAATCAATCATTCACAATAACGACGATCTGAGGATCATCATTGTCGCCGATAAACTGCAGACGGGATTTGATGAAAGCAAACTGTGCGTAATGTATATTGACAAGAGCCTTAACAGTCCGATCAAAGCAGTCCAAACCATTTCAAGACTTAACCGACCGGATAAAAACAAGCGCACTTATGTTTTGGATTTCATCAACAATACTGAAACGATTAAAGACTTTTTCAATAAGTACTACGGCGGCGATTTGTTCTTGCCGTCAGAAAACGAAACTGATCCTAACATTCTGTTTTCCAAACGCGATCACATAATTGATTATTGCGTTATTACATTGTTAGACGCGAATAAGCTCTATGATTTGATATCCGATGAAGATAATAACAGCGGCGAAATAACGTCGTTAATGACAGGCATTTCACGAAGTTTCAAGGCTTTGGATGACGACAAAAAAAAGATGTTTCTCGCAGAGTTGAAGAAATTTTCAAAACTCTTCTATTATATATCGGCGGTTTACAACAACTGGAATGAAGAAATGGAAAAACTCGCCGTTGTCTTTTCAGTAGTTTATAACGTTTTATTCGAACGGGAAGAAACGGAGAGAATCGATCCCGCTGAACTTATTGATCTCGTTGAATTTTCAACAAGGCTCGCAGAAAAAGATTTAACCATTGAACTGACAAAAGAAGATCATGAGTTAGACGGGATATCAACTGATGCAAGCGTTCCAGAACGGTCGTTCTCAATGATCGATGAAATTATAGAGAGGTTCAATTCGCATTATGCCGATGCAAGTGCAGAGATCGGCCAGATCGTTGAGAGCTTAAGTGAAGATGAAGACTTGAGGATGAACGTTAGAAACAGCACTCCGAGCGCGTATGAGTCTGCCGTAGACGAACGGTTCTCGGCGAGAATAAACGATAGTATTCTTGACGGTATTTTGAACGGAAACAGTGAGAAAGCGGAATTCTATACCGCACTCAGCAAAGACAAATCGGTCAGACGTCAATTTTGTAATGTTATCATTCGTAAAATTAAAGACTGGCTGGGATTAGCAAGTTAATATTCTAACCGAAGAATTAACCGATTAAGACGATATATCGGGTTTTCAAATAAACTTTGAGAATTCGGAATTATCGTCTTTTTCATTTACAACATAAATATTCAACTAAACGAATAACCGACCGAAACGATGGAAAGCGCCCTCGTTTCGGTCAATTTTTGTTTCTTATTTTTGTTTTACAGTGTTTTCTGTCATATATATAACAGCAAAAAACGTTGTCACAAAAAATGCTTAAAGAGTCCGTTTTTGAGCTATACGATCAAAAATGCACGCTGATTTTTTGTTTTTCAACATTTTCTGTCATTTATAATATAGCGAAATTCGTTGTCATGAAAAAAACGTGCGAACGGTGAGACCGATTTCGCTTATACAGAGCTTTTTGAGAGGGTTCTGTATCCGCTGAAACCGGCTCAAACAAGCCATGTCAGTACGGAGCGGTAGCTCCGGACTGACGGCCGTCGAATGAAACGGCGGTCATCGGATGGGGTTCGAAGGGGTTTACCCCTCGCCCCGAGGCTTGTCGTGCGCGATAAGCTGTACGGGGTACTCCTTTGGCGCAGGGAACGCAAAGGGTGACTCGCAGCGCAGGAAACATATCAAGGAGGTAAAAAAACAATGCCGAGAGCAACAGAACACAACGCAAGAACAAGAAGCAACGGAGAAGTATTCTCCACAAAACACAACGACAGAAAATTCAATACCGATAATTCTCCCCACATCGACGGAAGCCTGTCTGTATACAACGAGTATTTTTTCCGCGAAGCAGACGCGGAGACTCAAGACGAAAATGAAAGCCGCTTTTACACAAAGCATTTCACCCCGCATCTTGAAGCGACGAACGAACGTTATCTGAGTCAGAGGCATCCGGACAAGGTCAAAACAATGGATCAATACCGCGGCTCAAAACAGACCTGCCCTGAAGAAACGCTGTATCAGTTAGGCACTGCAGAAGAAAAAGACGTAACGGCAAAAGAATTGCTCGAAATAGTAAAAGAACATCTTGCCTGGATCGAAAAAACGTATCCGCAGGTAAGGATACTCGGATACACCATGCACCTCGACGAACCAGACGCGGCTCCCCACGTCCACGTTCGCCGCGTCTGGATCGCACACGATAAAGATGGCAACGAAATCGTCAGCCAGACAAAAGCTTTTGAAGAAATGGGAGTAAAGGCGCCGAAAGAGGATAAGGAGATCGACAGATACAACAATCCGAAAGTAACTTTCACGTTAGCGTGCAGAGATCATTACGAAGCATTGTGCCGCGGGAGAGGGATCGTTCTTCCCGAGGAGAGAAAAGAGGCGTCGGAGGTCGGGCTTGAATTCAAAGACCACAAACGCAAGGTAATCGAGAAAAAGATCAAAGACCTTACCGAACAAAACGAAAAACTCACGGTGCAAAACGATAAACTCGCTGCCCACATCACCGAGCTTGCCGAAGATAAAAAGAAGCTGAGTGAGGAAAACAAAACTCTGAGGTCGGAAAAAGAGAAAACGGAAGCGGAGCTTCAGCACGCACTCGATATAATCAATAAAGGCAAACTCGCCGTTCTTCCGAATACGAAAAAGAACGTCCGCGGCGTTGTCAGTTCTATCGACGATCTAAACAAACGTGAAACCGAAATTGCAGTAAAAGAAAAAGAGCTTGAAAAAATAGAGAAAAACATAAAGAATACCGAAAGCAAATTAAGATCGCTTGCCGATAAGCTTGATATTGAAAAAATAGTACAGGGCGTAAAAGATGCGTTTTCGCAGTTAATATATATGTTTGCCGATGAAATGTATAAGAAGCTGAGACAGTTTTTGAAAATCAAACGTAAAGACAGTTTGCTCGAAGAATTCGATAGAAATTACGTCAATGAGAAGATGGGACAATTGGGGTTTGATATGCCGAAGCAAATCAAGGAAGCTCGGGAAGAGCTCGATACAACGATGAAGGAATACAGAGAAAACACGCTTGATCTTGATGAAAGGTAAAAGGAGGAATACTACCATGAGAAAGATAGCAGATACGATGAGATTACTCATCAGCGACAACACAAGCGTATACGATTATGTGACGGAAGCGATATTCATAATGATCGTATTGCTGAGAGAACAGAGACAGGCGGCGGCAATGTATCTTCTCAGAGATAACACCGGCGAGATAACGATGAAAATCGGCAATACGACGTATATCATAAACGAGATATTCGCCGAAAACGGAAGAACGGTGTCGGACGCTTTAAAACATCTGATCGTTTACACGATAGAAAAAGAAGAAAATGAGGCAAAACGGAAAAGATTGTCGCAGGACGAGAAAAAAGAATAAAAGCGATATTTTTCGATAGGAATTAACAAAACGATACTTGAAAAACACAACGTATTATGCTATGCTTTAAACCGTAAGCAAAATATGTTGTGCAGGTCGTTTCATTACAGAGGAGGTAAAAAAGAAATGATAACGGCAACAGGCACAATAGCGGCGCTGTATTTACGTCTCAGCTCCGAGGATGATAAACGCTCGGAAAGTATGAGCATAACAATGCAGCGCAAAATACTGCGTGAATACTGCGATAAACAAGGCATAACCGTATATGACGAATACGTTGACGACGGATATTCCGGCGGCAACTTCGACAGACCCGGATTCAAAAGAATGTGTGATGATATCGAAGCGGGAAAAGTCAACTGTGTGATAACAAAGGACTTGTCCCGTCTCGGAAGAAATCACTATATGAACGGGTACTATATATACGAGTATTTTCCGGAAAGAAACGTAAGATATATCTCCGTATCGGAAAACATTGATACAGACAGCGGTGAAAGCGATATAATGCCGTATCTGAACATCAATAACGAATTTCTTTTAAAAGAGACGTCAAGAAAAGTGAAGGCGACTTTCAAAAAGAAATATGAAGACGGAGAATGCATAACTCCGACCGCGCCGATAGGGTATATCAAAGATCCCGAAAAAAAGAACCATCTGATACCCGATCCGGAAACCGGGGGTATCGTCAAAAGGATATTTGAACTTACCGCACAGGGCGTCGGAAAACAGAAGATATGCAGGATATTCGAAGCTGATAAAGTAGCGACGCCGGCGTGGATACAGTATCAAAGGACAGGCGCTTTTGCAAATGTATTCGCAAACGCCCCGGAAGAGAAAAAATATCAATGGTGTGTCCATGCGATAGACGGCATACTTAACAACGAAGTATATATCGGAAACAGCGTTCACTACAAACAGGTGAAAATATCTTACAGGACGAAAGCGGTAAGAAGGAATCCCGAGGACAAATGGCTCATAGTTGAAAATACGCACGAACCGATAATATCAAAAGAGTTATGGGACGCCGTCCACGCGAACAGAAATACGAAGCATAGACCTTCAAAGGACGGAACAACGCATATATTCTCGGGACTTGTCAAATGCGCGGACTGCGGGAAGACGATGAGCCTTAAAACGACCGTTAAGGACGGCAGAGAGAGGAAAACTTTTAACTGCTCGACTTACAAAAAATACGGTCCGTCAAGATGTTCAGGCCATCACATATCGTACAATAACCTGTACGCGTTTGTTTTGAGCAGACTGCAGTTCTGGATAACGGCGGTAAAAGAAGATAAAGACGCTTTGTACGCTTATCTATCCGAAACGATGGCAGATAAGGACGTGACAGCGATAAAGCAGACGGAAAACAGACTCAAAGCCGCAAAGAAGAAACTTGAAGATATCGACAGAAAACTCATAAAGCTGTTTGAAGATAGGGATAAAGGTGTAATATCGGAAAAGAACTATCTGATGATGGTAA
>JAEEGL016687216.1_pt1 | contig 54518 bp, 60 predicted proteins | sample 9134231 | NCBI WGS metagenome assembly JAEEGL01 (sample SAMN16246548, study PRJNA631951) | gut metagenome | biome: gut microbiome; feature: rumen; material: fiber-attached | host: Bos | place: Iran: Karaj | collected 2018-10
GCATTTGACAGTCTAACTAATAGGGAAGCAAGAACTAAACTCAAAAACTTAATTGAAGGAATGGAACTAGTCTATTAAATTATTAAGGAAACAAATTAAAAACGCTTTATCATTGTTCATTAAAATGCAATATGATATAATTATTGTACGAACAGTGAAAATAAAGTTTTGGGGACAATCCTATCTTTTCTTTAAAACAATCAGCACAACAAAATACTTTAATGGCTGATAGTTTAAAAAGAAAGGAGGATAATTATGGACAACTTTAATTTAACACTTGTGTTAATTTTATTAATTTTATTCATAATAAAAAGTAACACCCATTATAAGAAACGAGTGCCACTTTAGCCTTTTTAGATAGGATATGATAGCCGGAACTATCAAGTTCCTTATATACTTATATTGTATCAAATTTTTTAGTGGAAATTTATCGTGTCTAAAAATTTTTATGTTTATATTCTTTTAACTGAAAAAAATACATATTATTGCGGATACACAGATGATGTGGAAAAACGTTTTGAAAAACATCAAGCCGGTAAAGCTGCAAAGTATACAAGAGCTTTTAAACCAATAAAAATTGTTTATCAAAAAGAATTTTCTACAAAAGAAGAAGCACAAAAAGAAGAATATCGCATAAAATCTTTATCAAGAAAAGAAAAAGAAAAATTGATAGCAGAAAATCAATAAATTATATATTATTGTCTAATTAAAATTATATTCCCAGCAGTTTATTTCCCCGCAATAGGAACAAACTGCATGAGCATTCATAAATTGTATATCAGGTATAAAGGTATAACCGTCAACAGTTATAACAATTTGCCCTTGTTCGTTAATTTTTTTTGAAATAATCCCTTTACCTTTATAATCAGGATTAAACATTAATTCAAAATTATCTTTACTTTTACATTTTCTGCAAGCAAACATTTTATTTTTTCTTTCCTGATGATTTTTTAGTGGGCTTTTCTTCTGTATTTTCTGTTTCTTGTTTAATAAGTGAAGCGTCATTTTTGTGTTTTACATCTTTATAAAACAGAACATAATAACAAGTACCTAATGGCATCATAAACAAACTTATTACCGTAGAAATCAAGAAGAAAGCCATTTCTTTTGGTGCTTCCAGCATAAATTGAGCAATATCGGTATTCATAGTTTGTAAAATGCCCTCTGTAATAGTTTGGGCATTAGGGAAAGTTGCAAAGAAGTTATTTAAGAAATTTGCAAAAGGCTCTGCAATTACATTTTTCAACATCAATGCATCTAAAACAAAAACTATTATTTGAGGAATAATCCCGCTGACTATTATTGACAAAAAAGCAAGCAGTATAACTAAACGCCAAAAATTATTTGCAACCAGTTTAAAGCTTTTTTCCAGAGTTTCCATTGGAGAAAGAGCAGGCTCAAAAGCAAAAACCTGAAAACTTAAACTCAAATATACAGATAGAATTGTTAATAATAATACTGCCAAAACCATAAGAACTATAAACAATATCATACTGAACCATACATCAGAATTTGTTTGTTTAACAATGATTGGTATAGCGAGTCCCATAATTATAATCAAACACCAAATAAACAGCATAGCAAGATAATCTTTTGTTCTTAAAGAAATTATCTTTGTATATTGTGAGTGATGTTTAAGTAATTTTTGTTTAATGATATCGTCTACAAAAAGATTTAAAGATACCAATTTAAGCATATAATTCCAAAATCCCAGTTTAAAAATAACGAGTCCTGGTAAGCAGGTAATTACAACAGCAGTTATATAAACCCATAATTCTTTAAAGAAGCTGTATTTTTCGCAAATGAGTTCATAATTTGAAACAAAATGCAGAGGAAGAAATATTGCTAAGAACATTCCTAATAAAATTCCTACAACAGGAGCAACTACCGGCGCACTTAAAAGAAAAATATTTTGACAATATAGTTTTGTTCCTATGCCAATAATGCTAAATATACTCATTGATTTTTTTGTGGTCATCAAATTCTCTCATTTACAATAAACCTATTCTATAATAATATATATTCTGAAAAAAGTTAAGCAAATTTACAAATAATTGGTTAAATAAGTTTTATGGATAATTTGAAAATTTTAATAATAGGAATGCCGGATTTAGTTATTTATTGCATTCAAGAACTTATACAAAAAGGTAAAAATATTATCGGAGTAATTACTTCACCAAAAGAACATGTTACTTACAGTATGATGGAAAAATTTTTGAAAACTAATAAAATTAACCATATACATCATAATTGTAATTTTAAAGATGAAAAACTTTTAAAAGAAATCAAAAATTTAAATCCGGATGTTGCAATAGTATGTTCGTTTAATTATCTTTTGCCGGAAGAACTTTATTCTATTCCGAAATTCGGAACGTTTAATATTCATCCGTCACTTTTGCCTAATTACAGAGGTGCAAATCCTTATTCTCATGTAATATTAAATAAAGAAACCAAAACCGGAGTTACTTTTCATTATATGGATAAAACTTTTGATACCGGTGATATTGTTTTACAAAGAACAATACCTGTTCTTTCTTCCGATACAATGGGTACTCTGTTTAAAAGAATGAATGATTTATCCAAAGAAATGTGTATTGAACTTTTAAGTATGATAGAAAAAGGACAGGAATTGCCAAGAATAAAGCAAGACAATTCAAAAGATTATATTAAAGCTCCTAAAATAAAAGAATTATCTGAAGAAACTTTTATAAACTGGAAGGATACAGCGGATAATATTGAAAGACAGACAAGAGCATTAGCGCCGTTTATACTAACAAATTGTAAATTTAGAGATGATATTTTTACAATTCAATATTCAATTAGTTACCCTACATACGATACTTCCGGGTTTGAAGCAGGTCAGATATGTGGTATTGAGGGGAATTATATATACATTGCAACAGGATTGGGCGCAATTTGTCCTGTTTTGTTCAGATATAAAAATCAAAATTATTTTGCTATGGATGGAAGTATATCTTTTGATTGTAAAGTCGGAGAAAAGTTCAATTAATGCGGTATAAAAATATTGCGAAAGAATTTACTACTTCTGTAACAATAAATTTACAAAGAAATTTTTATTGTCAAAAAATTTTATTAAAGTTTTTATAATGATTGAATATTTTATTTAGAAAGATATGAAAATTATGTATATTACCCCTATTTCATTTAATTCTTATAATATAAAAAGAAACAACTTTTCAAATACAGCATTTCGGGCTGCAATTGATAAAAATAATCCTACCTATAAAGAATTGATGAATACAAGATTTAAGCTTCAGAATGATAGTGTAAATCTTATTAATAACGGTGAGAATATTTTAGGAAAAGCTTTTATCAAAGAATCAAAATATCGTATAGAATCTGTAATTACCGATGAAGAATGCAAAAATATTTTAGGGAGGGCAGATGCATCATTGAAGGGTGATTCAGTTGAAACATGTATTTATAATTATTATAAAGGTCAGATAAAACATGTCGGAACAGAAGCATACAACAATTTGTTTAATTACATAAGAAAAAATCATCCTGAAATAAAAAAAGTAAAAGCAAATGTTATAACTGAAGAATCTTTCAAATTTCATACTGCTTACGGTTTTAAAATCGGAAATGAAAATCTCGAATTTAATAATATTAAGAGCTTTATGTCAAAGTATATGGAATATCCTTTAAGATAATATGAAAAATTAATTAAACTATCCAAAATTCAAAATTATGACAATCAACATTTTAATATTTTATAGATACAAGAAAGAAAAGTAAGGAATTATGAGAATAACCCCGGTTTTATTTAAAACTTTTTCAACACAAAATTTAAAAAATCAACAAAGAAATCAATTTTCAAATATATCTTTTCAGGCAAAAATTGATAAAACTAATCTTGACTACCAAAAATTAATGAATTCTGGTTATAAACTTTATAACAATGATGTTGAGATTATTACCACAAATGGTAAAATTTCTGGTGCTGCTTTTGTTCAGGAAGGAGAATATGATATAGAAGTTGTGATTACTGATGATAAATTCAAAAAAATAGGAACCGCGGAAGCAGTTCTTTATGATGATTTTGCTGAAGTATATATTAATAATTCTTATAGAACATCAATGAAACATGTAGGTACAGCAGGTTATGATAATTTGTTTGATTATATAAGAAAAAATCATCCTGAAATAAAGAAAGTAAAAGCAAATACTATAACTGAAACATCTTTCAAATTTCATATTGCTTATGGGTTTAAAATAGGGGATGAAAAAATTTTAAGAGTTGTAAATAAACATAAATATCCTATAAATAAATATCTTGAATATCCATTGAGATAATGTATTTTGTAAAATTATTTTTACAAAAAATTTTTAATTAATTAAAAATTTTTGTTTTCATGTTTTCATGTAGACATATTCTATTAATGTTTTATGGATATTAAGAAAGGTAAACAAAGGAATTATGGAAATAACTCCGGTTTCATTCAGAAGTTTTTTTGTTCAACAAAATATAAATGTTTCTGATTTATCATTTAAAAGAAAAAAAGAAGATAATAGTACAAAAAGGAGTATTGGAAAAAGAATTGCCAATGCTTTTAAACCATTACCGCATAGTAATGCATCATTAAATTCTTCTGTTATAGGCGATAATAATAAAAGAAGAAATATTGCAGAAAGATTTGCCAATGCTTTAAAACCATTATCGCATAGTGATGCAAAATTTTCTGTTATACGAGATAGTAATGCTGAAAGATTAAAAAAAGAAGGATTTATGCAATTCGGAGAATGTTCTCTTAATATACTTGGCAGAGAAGTAAAAGGAGCAACTTTTGTTAAAGAGTCAAAAGATGCATTAGGTTCTATGATAAATGTGCGAGTAACCGATGATATGTTTAATTCTAAGGCGGAAGCTTATGCAATTATAATAAAACCCGATGTTGCAACGGTAGGTTTTCATAATGTTAATATTTTAATGCCTAAAATTGGGGAAGATGCTTATGATGCTTTATTTAAATATATAAAAGATAAACATCCTAATGTAAAAACAGCAGAAACCTCTTTAAATAAAAATCATGATAGGAATTTATATAATTTCCATACTCGTTATGGATTTGAAGCGTATCAGGCTACATCAGGTCTTAAAAGAAAGCTGGTGTATACTATAAGATAACATAAGACCAGTGGAGTTTGAAATCAATTTGATTTTAAAATGTTGTTATAGGTGGGCATAATTCATGTTTTGCCAGCCTGCTTTTTATTTAATAATCATTATGATATTTTAACGTTTTGTTACAAAGTTTAAAAAAAACAACAGTTTTGTTAAAATACAATGTGTAATTTTATATAGAGTTAAAGTAATGGAATTTGAGACACAGTTAGAGAGTATAGATAAAAAAATCAGTGATTACAGCAAGAAGGTTGATGATTTGTCGAGTGTAATAGCTGCTCTTACTCATTCTTTAGGGCAAGAAAATTCTTCACTTGATAAACAGGATATTATAAATAAGATAGAAAAAAAGGTAAAAGATTTAGAAGTATTCCCCAATGCAAAAGAAGCGAAAGCGGCTTTCCAAAAAGTAAGTCATGAAATAAAAACAAAACAAGGAACTCTTAATACGAAAATTAATGAGCTTCAAGCTTCACTTACAAAACTTGATAAAACCTTAGAAGGCACTAAAACCAATGCCGAAGGAAAAAAAGAATATTCTGAGCTTGAAAAAAATATTTTGAATTTAAAAAAAGTTATCAGAAACTATAGATTAGCAACAAATAAGATAGAGGCTGATGATAAAGAAGGAAAATTTGAAAAAACAGAAGATTTAATATCTGCTCAAATTAATACAAATAAAATGTTTTCTGCAAAAATGAGTAAATATATTTCCTCTTTGCAAGAAGAAATTAATAAAATTACACCAATTGAAAAAGAAAATGAAGAAGAACTCTCTGACAATCTTTCTTCTGATATAGGATTAGCTTTACTGAGAAGAGATTTTGGCGAGTTTAATTTAACCATTAATGCTGTTTTGACGGCAATAAAAATGGTTGATGTAAAATATCAAAATCTTCAAGAAATTGGTAATACTTTATTAAATGCGGATATAAAAGCGGATTTAAAATCAAATTTTGATAATTTACAATCTTCAATTAATGAAATGGCAAATAAACTCTCTGAACCTAATCCTAATTTAAGTGAAGAGATAAAAGGAGAGCTCATTGCTTTAACAAATCTTACTAATGAAAAAATTGATAATCTAATTGAAAAAATTGAATTGCAGCCGGATTTTTCCGATTTGTATTCAGAAGTATTCAAGGGTATAAAAACAGAAATTAGTAATATTAATGTTGATGTATCAAAAATATTTGATTTGGTCAAAGATTTTAAAACAACAGTTGATTTGAATGATGATAATCTGAACTCAAGTATGGAAAAAATTGAAAATATGCTTGAGGATTATCAGAGAGATTTCAATAAACTTGTTGAAGAAAATCCTTCAAGTGATGAAATCAGCGATAAAGTCAAAGCCCAAATAAAAGAGTTAAATAGCGAATTTTATCTTGATTTTGTTGAATTGTTTAATAATCTTTCTTTTGAAGATGAGTCAGAAGATTTAAAAGATTTTATAGAGAACGTAAAGAATACCATTACTCTGAAAACTGATGAAAATACCGAAAAACTCAATGAAATTATGTATCAATTTAAAGGTTTGGCTAAAAAAATTGAAAAAATAGAAAAAAGTCAGTCTAATATTTCAGAGTTTTTAAATCCTGATGATGAAGATAACATAGTTTATTCTTTTGATGATATCCAAACAGATTTAGCAAAAATGAGATTAACATTGAGTAATATTTCAGAAACGGTTTCTGATGATAATGATTTAGTTTCATTTATGGATAAAAATCACGATGTTAATGAAAATGCTATTGCAATTAAAGAAAAAGTTCTTTCTTTGCAAGAAAATTTTGAAAAACTGAATTCTGATGTTTATGATATAAGTTTACGCACAAATAAATTAATACTTTCTTCAGAAGATAGTGTTAATGAATTGAAGAACAATCTTCTTATGTTTAGAGATTTGTGTGAAAAAGTTGATCCTCAAAAAGTTTATGAATTATTTTATGAACTTACTCAATATTTTAATGATACAAACGAAAGATTATCTGTTTTAAACAGAAATTTAACCATGTCAGATGGTGAGGTTAAAGCAATAAAAACGGCACTTATTTATGTTGGAGAATGGCTTGATAATGCTACAAATGTTTTGGGTAGTATTGAGAATAATGTTTCCGGATTAGTTCAAGAAAAAAATGAACAATTTGCAAATCTTGTTGGCAGATTAAAATTCTTAGAAGATAATACAAATAAGCAATTTGAAAAAATAGATAAAAAAGTTTCTTCAATAGAAAAAACGTTAAAGACTTTAGTTAGTTTAGTCGAAAAAAATGAAAAAGAATAATGATATTGATAATTTATCAAAAAAAGTTCAGATAAAAGATATTTTTACTCTGACTTTAATTGTAATAATAATTGTTTTGGTCTATTTTTCAATAAATAACAGACATAACGAAAATTTAGATTTAATTGCAAAGAGTAATGAAGCATGCAGAGAATTATCTCTTGTTTCAAAAGGAATTGCAAAAGCAAATAAAACAGGATTTGAAAATATATTACCAGAAAATATATCAGAGGAATCTTTTTTAGCGGATAAATATATTCGTGATTTGTTTTCTAAAAAAATAGCTTATCAAAAACTTCTTGATGATTTTGAATTTCCGTATTTTCAAAATAAAAAAGGATATGGAATACTTCTCCCTAATAAAACAGTTATTTGGTTTAAACATTTATCTAATGAATGTAATGATGAGAAACCATGTGCTATTTTATTTATTGATGTAAATAGTAAAGAAAAACCTAATAAAGAAGATTTTGACAGAACAGTTCAAAAAATTTATAAAGACGGAATAACGTGTGAAATAAAATTTGTAGAAATATAGTTGTTAAAATGCTTTATTTTTTCCCACCGCCATGTGATAGTTTTTCATAACTTTTAAAAGCTCTTTGGACTCTTCTTCTGGCAATTTGATTTGAATCTAATTCACAATTTTCAATCAAATTTCTGTCCCATCCAAATTTTGGTTTATCTGAAGATTTTAATAAATCTTTTGTTGAGCTTTTCCATTGTGCGGTTCCTAAAATATATCTTTTAAAGAAAGCATATTTATCTTCAATATTTCTAATGAGTTGTGCGTATGCATCTTTTGAGCGAACTGCTATCGGCTGAGAAACAAATTCCGTTATTAACGAATTTTTCTCAAGTTCTTCTTTTGCTTTTTTATCAGAAGTGTTGTTTTTTATTCTTTCTATTCCGGCAGGAGTCGGTTTTATTCTTAATTTAAGGAAAACTTCATTCTTATAATTTTTATCTCTATATACATCTCCGTAAATATCTATTAAATCATAATCATCTATTTCTTCCAGAGGAATATATTTATCTGTGGTATCAAGCGATTTTTCTCCGTTTTTAACTTTTAATATCTCTACGACATCATCTTGTAGGCATCCGATAAAATTGCTTTCGTTATAATCATAATCCGTATCATAAACAAATCCTTTGAAACCGTTAAAAGAAAAAGAAATTCTATTATTTATATCCATGCTTATTGCCTCATTTTATAACTATACTATGAGTTTAAAAAAGCGTAAAAAAATTTTTTGTTATTTCTTGAGAAATTTTTGCATATTTAATAAAGCGGTATATGTAGGAAGAATATATAATTTTTCATTCTCTTTGGTTTCTTTTATTGAATATTGGATACTTTTCTTTAAATCATCAATTATAAAAATATTATCTTTATTTATACCGGCATATTTTAATCTGACCGCCATATCAGCAGCTCTTGTTCCGGATACAACAATTTGTTTATTATAATTTTTTAATATTTCAAAATTTGCATCCCAAAGCCATGAAACATCTCTGCCATCAGCATAATCATCGTTTATTGCAATTAAAATTTTTGCATTTTTATCTGCATTTACGGTTTCTAAAACTTCTCCCGCACCAATGGGATTTTTTATAAGCTGAATAAGAATATCTTTTCCCTTTATCTTTAATTTTTCCGCTCTGCCAAAAACAGTTTCATAATTATTAAAAGCTTCTTGTATTATATTAGGATTTATTCCCATTTTTAATGTTGTAACAATTGCACATAAGGCATTATAGGCGTTATAAATTCCGGGCATGCTTACTGTTACATCGAAATTATATTTTTCATCATTAATATGAATAATACTCTTATCAACAAAAATTTCTGCTGTTGCATTAACAAAAGGGGTTTGCCTTTTTACACCGCAATCACAGTAATAATGTCCGATGTGACCATAAAACAACTCATGGTATTTGAAATCTTTTCCGCATTTGCAAGTTGCAACTTCTGCTCTTGATGAATGTTTTTCTGAAATTTCATCAGAAAATGTAATTTTATCAAATCCAAAGAATATTGTATTATCACTGACTAAACTCAATATAGTGGGGTCATCAGCATTAAGAATAACAGTAAAATTTTTTTTGTTTTTAAATTTATCTATTGCATTTTTTATAAGTTGAGCTGTTTTATCAAGTTCGCCGTATCTGTCTAACTGGTCACGAAAAAGATTTGTAACAATTAAATAATCCGCAGAAAAGTAATCGGCAAATTTTTGTAAATAAGCTTCATCTGATTCAAATACGCAGTTATCAATATCAAATTTTCCAAAGCAATTTGCACTTTCTATACCAGCCGTAATGACTCCGGTGAGCATATTTGCGCCTTTTGAATTATGGCAGACTTTTCTTTTAGCTTTATTTAAAATGGAATAAATAAAGTTTGCACTGGTTGTTTTCCCGTTTGTGCCGGTTATTGTTATGACTTCTTGTTTTGTTTGTTTAACTAAATCCGATAAAATATTGGGTGAAATCTTTTTTGCAAAAATTCCGGGCATGCTTGTACCCGAACCCAGATGAAAAACTTTTAATCCTAAAGCAACCGCTTTCCCAATATTTACAGCTATTATATTCTTATCCATTGTTTTATCTTAAAATATATCTTATAATAAACATTATAAAATAAATAAAAAGGATAGTTATGTTATTATTTTTTACAATTTTAGGTACTTGTTTAATTGCGGTATTAGGGATATTTGCTTTTTTAGGATTGCAAAAACTGGATAAAGATATAAAACAAAAAAACGAAGAAATAAAAAAAATACGCTTTGAACTTCTTAAAAAAGCAAAAGAACTTTCAAAACAAATAGAAGATTTTGAAAAAATGGCTAATAAACTTAAATCAAACAGTGATTTTATTAACAATTTTGTTTATATTTCATTAGTAAATATGTTACCGTTTAAAAAGCTCAAAGCTTTATTATTACTTAATGAACTAATTAAAAAAATAATTTAGAAAAGGAAAAACTTATGAAAATTTTTAACTCATATTCACAAACTTTAGAAGAACTGATACCATTACAGGAAAATAAAATAACGATGTATGTTTGCGGCCCTACTGTATATGATTTGCCGCATCTTGGTCATGCACGTTGTTATATTACTTGGGATGTGGTTTACAGATATTTGAAATTTAAGGGATATGATGTTACTTATGCAAGAAATATAACTGATGTTGATGACAAAATTATTAATAAAGCTAAAGCACAAAATGTTTCTACACATGATATAGCAACAAAATATGCTGCCGAATTTCATAAAGCGTTAGATGCATTAAATATTTTACATCCTACAATTGAACCGAAAGCTACTGAAAATATTGATGAAATGCTTGATATAATAAATATTTTGGTAGAGAAGGGTTTTGCTTATGAAAAAGAAGGGGATGTTTATTTTAAAGTAGACAAATTTCCTAAATACGGATATTTATCAAAACAAAGTATCAAAGATTTAGAAGCAGGTGCAAGGGTACAAGCTTCTGAAATTAAAGAAAATGTACTTGATTTTGCACTTTGGAAAAAAGCAAAAAGCGAAGATGAAATTTCTTGGGATAGTCCTTATGGCAAAGGTCGTCCAGGATGGCATATAGAATGTTCTGCCATGGCAAGAAGATTTTTAGGAAAAACTATTGATATTCATGCCGGCGGTGCAGATTTGCAGTTTCCTCACCATGAAAACGAAATAGCTCAATCTGAATGTGCAAATGGTGTTCAATTTGCGAAATATTGGCTTCATAACGGTTTTGTTACGATAAATAATGAAAAAATGTCAAAATCTTTGAATAACTTTACTTCTATTGACAAGTTGTTGGAAAATTATGATGCCAATACGATAAGATTTTTTATTTTAACTAATCATTACAGACAGCCGGTTGAATTTTGTGATAATGCTTTGCTTTCTGCAAAAGCCGGTGCAGCAAGATTAAAAAATGCAGTTAATGATGTAAAAACAGTTAATAATATAGAAAAAATTAATTTTAATAACGAAAAAAATGAATGTGTTTCTCAATTTGAAGAAGCAATGGATAATGATTTCAATACATCAAAAGCTCTTTCAATTCTTTTTGATATAGCAAACCAAGCTCAAAAATTGAAAGACGAAAATCCTGCCGAAAGTTTAAAACTAATCGGGACGCTTTGTTATTTAGGAGATATTTTAGGATTTAATTTTGATGAGAAAAAAGCAATAGATAATGATTTGACTCAAAAGTTAATGGATTTAATCATTGATATAAGAAAAATAGCAAGAGAAGAAAAAAACTGGACTCTGTCTGATAAAATCAGAGATGATTTAAAAGCTATGGGAATTACCTTAAAAGATACAAAAGACGGTAAAACGGTTTTTGAGATTGAATAAAATAGAAAGTTTTATTTTATTACATTTCTTATAGCATTTATAATATTTCCGCTGACCAGATTACTGCCGGCATGATAATTAACATTAGAAGAAAATGATTTTGTTTGTCCGTTTTTGCAAACATCTCCTTCAATATTATAAATTGGTCCTTCTTTGCGGATACAATTTTTAAAAGTAACTGTATCTTCATCGTTCGGCAAAAATTTGTTAATGTATTTGCATAAATCCAAGTAATCAGTATGCATTGCTCCATAATCATAATCTTTAGCTAAAATTAATACATAATTTAATTTTTCACTTGCTTTCGTAGCAGGAATAGTTGCGCAGAAATTAACAGAATTCACATACATATTATTTTCCCTTTCCATTAGAACAAGCCTAAACACTAAAATAAATATAGTATTACTAATTATCAAATTAAAACTAAATTTTTACAAGTAAAAAATAATAAATATTAATTTTTATAAATAACAAATTTTTTCCTTTATCAATTTTTTAATCAAAAATAATGGTTATGATTGGCAGGTAAACATGAATATATGCAGAATAAATTACAATTTATCAATTCCTAAATATAATACTAAAATAGTATCTCCAAAAACTTCATCTTTAAATTTTTCTTCGCAAAAGAAATTTCTTACCAATATAATTGATGAATGGAAAAAAGAAGACAAAGAATATGCTTGGCGACTTGATAAAGCATTGTTTTACAAATATACATACGGCGAGCGTTTTGGTGAGTTTTCTAACGAACCGGATTTATCAAGAGTTAAAGAAATTTTAAATTTATATAAAAATGACCCCAATAAATTAAAAAAGCTGCTTTTAATAAGAGGAGATATAGGGAATCTTTGGTCAGGGGCAAGAGATATATTTTATAACGGTGATTTTTTGATATAAAGAAGGTTTTGTTTGATAATGCGGCAAATCTTCCGGATAAATCGGCATTAAGGACTGCTATAATGAAACCTAACAAAAAACTTTATGAAACAATTTTTGCTTATGATTATGATTCTTGTAAATATACAATTCCTTTTGCACTAAAACTTGTAATACAAAATAAAAATGCATTTTCTAAAAAAGATATTGAAAATATCTTGAATGATATAAATAATAATAAAACGCTTTCACAAGAATTTAAAAATAAAGCAAAAAGAGAGTTGCTTTAAAATTTATTTGTCTGTTAATTTTATATAAAACTTTGTAAATATTCTTTTTGGTATGTTTGAATTTTTTGTATGTTTCAATTTTAATACAAGTATAAGCATATTTTGGGAGTAAATATGATTAATTCTGTCAACTTTTATGCAATTCAATTGCAAAGTCGTATGATGTTGGATTTTGAAGGCAGACGCAGTCACCATGTCAAAAAAAATTATATGACTATTGGCAGTATAAGAAAAAGAATGTGTATGCATAATTTTGCTAATCGATTAAGGCAACCAGCTTTGGTAAATGTTAATGTTGATAAATTTGATGATATTTATAGTGGGGATATTTTTTATTTGCCGGAAGGGTATCACGATGAATTGTGTGATAATGTTGTTGCATTTATAAGCTCAGGGAAAAGTATAGAATCTCCATATATGGAATTGAGTGAAGAAAACGGAGAACTAAAAATTAATTGCATAGATGGCAGGCATAGATACAGAGTTTTGAAAAATATGGGAATGAAAATAATGCCTATGACTATGAGCCAAGATTCTGTGCGATTGGCAAAAAAACATGGATTGATTGCAATTGATTTTCAGGCTTAATAAATAATTACATTGATTTTGGTGCACTTACTCCTAATAATTGAAGAGAAGTATTAAGAATGGTTTTTGTAGCAATTACCAAACATACCCTTGCTCGGCTTAGTTCTTTATCATCGGTTATTACTCTTGCTGCCGCATAGAATTTATGGAAATCATTTGCAAGTTCTTGAGCGTATTTTGCAATCATATATGGTGTTCTCTGTTTTGTTGCGGAAAGAATAATATCTTCAAATGCATCAAGCTTGATTAAAAGAGTTTTTGTTTGTTGATAAGCATCATCATTTTTAAATAAAATATCAAAATGTTTTATTTCTTCCGTAATGTTATTCGCTTCATTTTCAGTAAAAATAGGCGGTAATTCTGTTTTATTAATTGTATCTAATCTGGGTTTTGTTAAATTTCTAATAATACTGCAAGCTCTGGCATGAGCATACTGAACATAAAAAACAGGATTGTCATCAGCTTTTGACTTTGCTAAATCAACATCAAAATCAAGAGCAGTGTCGATACTTCTCATAATCATCCAGTATCTGGTTGCATCAGCACCAACTTCATCAACAAGTTCTTCCAATGTAACCATCTTTTTACGTTTACCCATTCTTACTTGTTCGTTATTAATTATTAGATTAACAAGCTGTCCTAAAAGAATTTCCAATTTTGAGCTGTCATAAGAAAAAGCTTCAAGAGCAGCTTTCATTCTGGGGATATAGCCATGATGATCAGCGCCCCATATATTAATTAATCTTGAAAAACCTCTTTCTAATTTGTCTATATGATAGGCTATGTCTGCACTCAAATAAGTATAAGCTCCATCATTTTTAATTAGTACTCTGTCTTGACTGTCTCCAAATTGCGAACTTTTAAACCATAGAGCTCCGTCTTGTTCATAAGTAAAACCGTTTTCTTTTAATTTTTCAAGGCAGTTTTTAACTTTACCTGCTTTATGTAATGTTAGTTCGCTGTAAAACTTATCGAAATGGACATCTAATCTGTTTAATAGTTCTTTTTGTTTGTTTTCCATTGTTTTTTTTGCAAAATCTGCAAGGAGTTTTAATGCTTCTTCTTTTTCTGTTTTATTGTCTGCAATATCTTTAGCTTCTTGTTTAAATTTTGCTATATATTCTTTTGCTGTTTCGATTAAATAATCTCCGGTATAATAATTTTTGACTTCATTTTCATCTTTAGGAAAATCAATATCTTTTCCCATTTCTTGACAAACTCTTATATATAACGAATTAGCTAAATTATTTATTTGATTTCCTGCATCGTTTATATAAAACTCTTGAAATACATTAAATCCGGAAAATTTCATTAAATTGGAAAGAGAACTGCCGACTGCTGCCCATCTTCCATGCCCGATATGTAAAGGCCCTGTCGGGTTTGCACTTACATACTCAATCATTACCTTTTCATTGTTACCGGAATTGTTTGAACCGAATTTTTCCTTTAAATCCAATATATTTTTAAGTGCTTTTGATAAAAATTCAGGTTTTAATTTAAAATTTATAAATCCGCCGGTAACAGATACTTCATACTCATCAGAAATGAGTTTTTCTGTAATATTCTGTGCAATAAGTGGGGGAGCTATTTTTGCAAATCTTGCAAAAGGAGAAACATTAATCGAAAAATCTCCGAATTCCGGATTTTTAGGTTTTTCGACTATTATTGCTAAATCTTTACTATCAGTTATTTCTCCCAATTTTTTTTCTTCAATACATTTTTTAATTCCGCCTAATATAATCTCAACTATTTTTTGTTTTAACATTTTACACCTTTTTATACCATTTCAGCCTTTTCTATAATCTTGAGTAATAAATCAGCTTTTTCTAATATTTCTTCTCTTAATTCTTCGGGATTTTGTAAAGTCATATGTAGTTTGGATGTAACATCAATATCAAAATAAGGTTTTTTAAAAGGCTCTTTAACAAGCTGATTTGCAAAATATACAATACCGATATTTTCCGGTTGTTCGCTCATGTGCGGTCTGTGATGAAATTTCATTGCTTGTAAAATTAATTTAGGCAATCTCCAATGAGCACCTAATTCATATCCTGCAATAGTATGGTCAAATCCGAATGCCATTCTTTCTGCTAAAAGAATATCAACACCTTTAGCAACCATTTTCATTACTTCGTTTGCTGCTTGCGGATTATACAACATAAAAACTAATTTGCCCATATCATGTAATAAACCCAGAGCAAAACATTCATCTGAATTATCTCGTCCTAATTTTTTGGCAAGTATTTCAGATGCAATAGCAGTTTTTAAAGAGTGCTCCCAAATATTTTTTCCGCCTTGAGTTGAAATCATTGGTTTCATTGCAAAACTCAAAATGATATTTTTTATTTCTCCAAAACCAAGCAGAGTAATTGCTTTATCTATAGAGGTCACTCGATTTGATAATCCAAAATAAGATGAATTAACGATTTTTAAAATTGAAGCCGTAATGGCATGGTCATTTTCAATAGTATTAGCAAGTTGTTTTGAACTGGAATTAGGATTTTTAATAACTTCCAACGCAATAACAACAACGTTTGGCATTGCCGGTAAATCTTTTAAATTTTGAATTATTTCTCTTACATCTTTAATTGTCATACTTATTACCTAAAATGTTTCTTATAATGATAGCACATAAATTTAACATCTACAAACTAAAATTTTAAACAAATCTCAATTCTTCTGTTATTATCAATATTTTGCGGATATAATTGTTTCAATTTTTTGTATTCTTCTAAATTAAACCACTCTAAATTATATAACAATTTTCCTGCAAGAACAGCTCTTGCATACATGTCATCAGCAAATATTTTTAAAACTAGGGCTTCTTCTTTTTTTGTATTTAATAAAATACACAATCCTTCCGCCCCTACTTTAGCAAAAATTTTACCTTTTGAAATTTTTATAATTTCGCTGTCTAATCTGTTTTTTCCTCCAAAAATATCCGGATTTTTTAAAACGGAATTTATGAGTTTCTTTCCTAATGTATCTTCATTTAAATTAAGAAGTCCTTTTGCCATATTTATGACGGGTATAGCTAAAACAGGAACTCCGCAACCGTCAAACGCAACATTTTCTTTTTTATATTCACAAAAAGCTAATGTATTTTTTATTATATCTTTTTGTAGCGGATGAGAAAGCATATTATAATTTTCTAAAGAAAAGTTTTTAGCCTGACAAACAGTGAGCATTCCTGCATGTTTGCCGCTGCAATTGTTATATATTTTCTTTTTTTTATTCGTTTTTTTGCATAAGGGGATTGCTTTAGGACAAAGTAATTCTTTTTCTGACAAATTTATTGATTTTAATATTTTTTTTACTTGTTCAATATTTTTTTCATCTCCGACATGTGAACCGCAACATACAGCAAGCATTTTGTCATCAAATCCAAACATTTTATATGCATTTGTTTGTAAAACAGAAAATGCTTGAAACGGTTTTTGTGCAGAGCGAAAAATAATAGGTTCATTGTCATTGTTAAATTCAAAAATCTTGTTTTTATTTTTATCTATTGCAATAACTTGACCTAAATACATCTTTTCAGTAAAGGAATTTCTTGTATATTTTAAAATTATATTATCCATTTGTTATTTAACTTGTTGGTGCAAGATTTAATATTTTTCTTAACTGTTCTTTCATTATTGTATTATCTTTTAATAATTTTTCGTTTGTACTTTTTAGAGTTTCTATGTCGAGTTCTGAATTACAAGCAATAACTTCTGCATTCATATCTTTTAATTTTCTTTTACTATCTATAAAATATTTAAGAACAGATTTTACATATTCTTTTGAAACATATTTTTTTGCAACAAGAATATTTATTGTATCTACTTTTTGTCCTCTTCTTTTTTGGATTAAAGTTTGATAATTAAGAGCTTCATCCATATCCATTCTTGAAATTTTACCTATTCTGCAAAGAAATTCACCTGTAATAATTTTTCCTGCCAAATAATTTGCAAGATGTAAAATCTTTTCATGTCGAACAATAGCTATTAATTCTCTTTCTAAACAGTTTATAAAAGTACTTGCCAAAACATTGATAGGCAAATTGTTTTTTATGGCCATTTCCGTAATATTCAAACCCTTTGATACATCTTCTAAGAAGTTATATACCGATTGGGGAAGTTTATTTGCTTTTGATTCCAATTCATGTTCTCCGGAGTGAGTTAAATTCGGAACATATAAAGTAAATAATTCTTTTTTTTCAAAGTCTTTCAGCATACTATCCGGAGAAATTAAGTTGAGTTGTTCTTTAAAATCAACAAACAATGACTGTTGCAGCCACATCGGGAAACTACTGAATACAGTAACAATATCTTTATATTGACTTTTTTGGGATTGTTCGTTTAAATTCAAATTAACCTCTCTTATGTACAATATTTAGATAGTTCATTCTGCCAACCTTGTGTTTTTTCCAAAAAGAAATCGGCACCTTTATTTTTGCATGTAGCTTTATGTTCAGGTTTGTTTGAAGCTGTCATAACAATAATTTTTGTATCCAATTTACAAAGTAAAACCAATTTCTTTAATGCATCAAGAAGCATAAATCCTTCTCTTTCCGTCGGTAAAAATAAATCCATAATTACATAACCGTAATCTTTTTTCTTAAATAATGCAATACAGTCATTAATATTGTTTGCAGTAGCGACCTCAAATCCTTTTTTCTTAAACTGTAGTTGTAATTGATAAACAACTACACCTAAGTCATCAACAATAAGAATTGTTCTTGGTCTTGAGGATTCAATTCCTCCTTCCAAAAATACATTTCCTCCGCCTTCTGGAGCGGGAGCAGATGAAGAAGCGTCTGCTTGAGCAGAAGGAGCTGTTTGAATTTTTCCGATTGCTTCATCTACTGTTTTATCGTCAATGGCTGCCGGAACATCCATTTTTGCCAACTTAAATAATTTTTCTAATGTAGTTTTACTTATTTGTATTTTTTCTTCAGACTCACTCATTATATTAACCTTAACACTAAAATATTACTTAAATAAACATTTCAACATATCTGTAAAAGATTGAATTTTATATTTTGACTTTATGCTTTTTATTATATCAGATAATTCTCGATTTGATAAGTCATAATGTTGTTGAAGTTGTGATAAGTAATTATTTATTGAATTTATAGCCATATTCCGTTTTTCTGAATTGTATATTTTTGTAGCTTTTTCCTTCATAATAAATTTATTATAAATTTGTTTACAACTTTTTCAATAATACAATATATGATTAGAATGTATAATTTTATTTATTAAAATTTTATCATTCAAATAAATGATGGTATTTTTTAAAAAAAAATAGTAAAATGTCTTTAAAAGGAGAACTGTATGTTTAAGGTTTTAAATTCAATTTTATTAGCAATCGTATTTATGGTACTTGTTATACCAAAAGCAAGTGCTGTTATAGAAGTTGAAGAATATATGGGTGACAATTTTCTTCCATATCAAGGATATAGTACTGAGATGATTAGATTGGTAAAAATTAACAGAGCAAAAACCTTTGCGCAACCCCAGCCTAATCACTGGCCAAAAACTCCTCTAAAGAGAGCTGTAAAGAAATTTTATGCTTATTTAGATCCGGCTGAGGATGTTGGTGATTTTGGAAATCATGATACTATTATGCAGACTACTCCTTGGGATTATTAGAAATGAATATTGCGGCAGATTTAACTGAATTAATAGGAAATACTCCTCTTGTTGAAATTAACAATTTAAATGAAAAAGGACAAGCAAAGATATTTGCAAAACTTGAAAGTTTTAATCCTTTACATTCAGCTAAAGACAGAATTGCGCTAAATATGATAGAAGAAGCAGAAAAAGAGGGCAGACTTATTCCTCATGTTTCTACAATAATAGAACCGACCAGTGGTAATACAGGTGTGGGATTGGCTTATATCGGTGCAATAAAAGGTTATAAAGTTATATTGACCATGCCCGAAAATATGAGTATTGAAAGAAGAAAACTATTAAAAGCTCTTGGTGCAGAGATAGTTTTAACAAATACTCTTTTAGGAATGAATGAAGCTATCAGTAAAGCTCAGGAGCTGGCAAATAAAATTGATAATGCGGTTATTCTTGACCAATTTAACAATATGGCTAATCCGGAGGCTCATTGTAAAACAACCGGCAGAGAGATATGGCGGGATACGGACGGAAGAATAGATGTTTTAATTGCAACAGTCGGTACCGGCGGTACGCTTTGCGGAAGTGCGAAGTTTTTGAAAGAAAAAAATCCAAGAATACAAGTTATTGCGGTTGAACCTTCGGAAAGTCCTGTTTTAGCCGGAGGTGAACCATCTGCTCATGGCATACAAGGTATTGGTGCTGGTTTTGTGCCTAATACTTATAACTCTGATTTAGTTGATGAAATTTTTCATGTAAAAACAGAAATAGCAATTAAAACTGCAAAAGAATTGGCTTGTAAGGAAGGTATTTTAGCCGGTATATCCAGCGGGGCGGCAATGTATGCCGCAAGTCGTGTCGCTCAAAGAGAAGCTAATATAGGTAAAATTATAGTTACCGTTTTTCCTGATACCGGAGAAAGATATATTAGTACTGAGTTGTTTGAATAAATAGAAAATGTGTTTTACTATTGTATTATTCGCATGTTTATTATATACTCGCTCTGTTGAGTATTTTACTCAAAGTAGTGTAATAATTCTGAAAAAAGGAGTAGGATATTATGAATTTATTAGTTACGGGTGGTGCAGGCTTTATAGGCAGTTGTTTTGTCAGACATGTATTAAAAAAACATCCTAATTATAAAATTATAAATATCGACGCTCTTACTTATTGCGGAAATATAGAAAATTTAAAAGATATAGAAAATAATCCTAATTATACTTTCGTTCATGGAAATATTTGTGATAAAAGTTTAGTCAGAGAATTAGTTGAACAAGTAGATTGTGTTGTTAATTTTGCGGCAGAATCTCATGTTGATAATTCAATTAAAAATCCTGAAATCTTTGTTGAAACAAATGTTAAAGGTACATTAAATCTTTTACAAGCTTGTAAAGAATTGGGTATTGAAAAATATTTACAGGTTTCTACTGATGAAGTATATGGTACATTAGGGAAAACGGGTTATTTTTACGAAACAACCCCGCTTGCACCAAATAGTCCTTACTCAGCCAGTAAAGCAAGTGCTGATATGTTAGTTCGTGCATATCATGAAACATTTGGTTTGCCTACCTTGAATACAAGATGTTCTAACAATTACGGTCCTTATCAATATCCGGAAAAACTTATTCCGTTCTTTATTTCACAACTTCTTAAGGGTGAAAAAGTTCCTGTATATGGTGACGGATTGAATGTAAGAGACTGGTTATATGTTTATGACCATTGCGAAGCTATTGATGTTGTTTTACATAAAGGTAAAATCGGTGAAGTATATAATATTGGCGGTCATAACGAAAAAACTAATATGGAAATAACAAAATTAATTTTATCCGCTATGGGAAAAGATGAAACTTCTATTAAATATGTTGAAGACAGATTGGGTCATGACAGAAGATATGCGATATCTAATGATAAAATAACCGCAGAACTCGGTTGGAAACCGTCTTTAACTTTTGAAGAAGGTATTAAAATTACTATTGATTGGTACTTAAATAATCAAGACTGGATGAAATCCATAGAAAATAAGAAAAAAGTTTTATTATAAAAAGTTTTTAATAATATGTTTAAGTATCTAGTTATTAGGGGTAATTTATGGATTATAAACTAATAGAATTGAAAGTTTTAGGAGATGAGAGAGGAAAACTGATTTCTGTTGAAAATAACAAGAATATTCCGTTTGCAATAAAAAGAGTTTATTGGATTTTTGATACTCTTCCTGATCAAGACAGAGGAATACATGCACATAGAAATATGGAGCAGATTGTTGTTGCAATGGATGGAGCTTGCGAATTTATTCTTGATGACGGAAAAACCAGAGAAACAATATTACTTAATCGTCCTGATATAGGTCTTTACATAGGGAAAAATATGTGGAGAGAAATGAAACATTTTTCCTATGGCTGTAAGCTGATGGTTTTGGCTTCAGATTATTATGACGAAAAAGAATATATAAGAGATTATAACGAATTTTTAAAAGAGGTAAATAAATGATACACGCTTTGTCAGATGTTCAAACGAAAAATATTGGAGAGGATACGAATATTTGGCAATATTGTGTTATTTTGCCAGGTGCAAAAATAGGTAAGAACTGTAATATATCGTCTCATTGCTTTATTGAAAATAATGTTGTTATCGGAGATAATGTTACTGTTAAAAACGGAGTATCATTGTATGACGGTTTAATTGTTGAGGATAATTGTTTTATTGGAGCAAATGCTGTTTTTTGTAATGATAAATATCCAAAATCTAAAAATAAAAATTTTAAACTTGAACCGGTAATCATCAGAAAAGGTGCAAGTATAGGTGCTAATTCTACTATATTACCCGGAATTGAAATTGGAGAAAACGCTTTAATTGGTGCAGGAAGTGTCGTAACTAAAAATGTGCCGAAGGGATGTGTAGTTAAAGGAATTTATTAATGCCAAAAGTTTTGATTTCCTTTTATCAATCAATTATCGATATAAAAAATCCTAATGGAATTATTTGCTTTTATGAATCTTTTGCAAAAGAACTAAGTAATTTTGGAAATGAAGTTTTATGTGTTAATTTAATGCCTTTTAAAAATTATAACGATTCTGTATTAACAAAGTTGTTAAATTCTCAAAAAGAAAAACTTGTTTCAAGAATAAAAAAATTCAAGCCTGATATAATTTTTACATTTAACAATCAAATTTGTAAAGAAATCATCGACAATACATCTTGTCCTATATGTTTAACTGATGCTGACGGAATAAATTTGTTTGCGAATAAAGATTTCATCAAAACTTATAATGACAGATATTATCTTTGTTCTTTTTATGAAGGATGGGAAGATAATCAATATTCTTCTTTGGGTTTTGAAAATGATAAAATTATGTTTTTGCATATGGCAACTTCCGTAAAAAATGAAAAAATTGAAAAAACATGTAACATATCTTTTATTGGAACAAAATTTGGTGAATTGCCAAATGAAGTATTATCAAAGGCTAAATCTGATAAAGAAATTTTAAACGATTTAATTTCGTATTATAACAATCAATACAAAAAAGCTAATAATTTTATTGAAAAATATACTGAAAAGTTTGATTGTAAAGTTGTTGATTTATATCCTCTGATGGATAGCAGATTATATGTATTACAATCAATATTGGATTTGGGATTGAAAATATATGGTGTAAGATGGAATTGTTTACCAAAAGAACTTATTAGTTTAAGATTAGCCTATGATAAAACAGCAAAATACACATTAAAAGATAATCAAGATGTTTATAATTCATCAAAAGTAAATATATCTGTTTCACATCCCCAATGCAAAGGGTATGCTTTTCCTTGGCGCATTTATGACATTATGGCTTCTAACGGTTTATTAATTTGTTCTTATAGCAAACTTTTAGAAGATAAAACTAAAGAAATCGTTGATATTCCGATGTTTAAATCTCCTTATGATGCCAGAGAATTATGTAAATATGCTTTAAATAATCCTTCTTATTGTGAAGATATTATTGCTTTATCAAATAAATATATAGAAAAGTACGGCAGATGGAAAGAGAATTTTGATATTTTAAGTGAAAACTTAGATATTAATTTAATTGCGGATTTTAATTTAAATAAAGATTTTGAAGTTTTCGATGAAATAACAGTTACTCCGAAAAAAGAAAAAAAGACTTTTATTCGCAGATTAAAAACCATAATATATTCTTTAGTTATTGCAATTATGCAAATTCCTGTTTTTGATAAGTTTCATAATAAAGAGAAATTGGCAAAAAAATTAAATAAATATTGGAGATAAATAAAAAAATTTTAAATTAATTGTATAAGAACAATTAATTAATATTTTTTACATAAAAAGTTTTATTAAAAATTCTTTTTACTTTTACTCTTTTGTTATTTCTAATAAAATATATGGTTTTTAAAAATTTAAATTTAGTTTTTATAAAATCTAATTCACCGTATGCGAGGAAATCTAATACATCCGGTAAGACTTTATTTTTTTTCAAATCTTTTTGTATATTCGATAAAATTTCTTCTTCATATTCTCTGGTCTTTGTTTCATTTTTTATTGCTTTTTCAGTATTTTTAATAGTATTTGTATCATGCCATCTGTAAGAAAATAATATTTCATCAAGGTATTTTATTTTTGCATATTTAGCAATTTGCATCATCATATAATAATCTTCTAATGGTGCTTTTGTTGTAAAAGGCATAAATTTGTCTGTTATGGATTTTCTCATTAAATAACCGTTTGGAATATAATTGCCTTTTCGTAATGTTAGGTAAGTACCGAATTGTTTTTCTGTAAAATTAAAACCAATAGCTTCTTGCAATTTATCAACAAATGTTTTATAGCGGGCTTCTTTTTCATCATAAACATTATTTTGTTCTTTATCCCAATAACATTTTTTCCCTTCCGAATCTATAAGTTCATTATTGCCGACAACAAGCGCATATTTTTTATTCTTTTTCAAGAAGGCGACTTCTTTTTCTATGGCTTTAGGTTTTGCTCTATCATCAGAAGCAATAAGATAAACAAATTCGCCCTGTGTTAAAGAAATCAATTTAGTTAAAGTTTTGCAGGTTCCTTCATTTTCTTTTGTTTCAAAAAATACTCTTTTAAATCTTTTTTCACATTCTTCTTTAATTTCTTGTATTTTGTGCCAAGTATTATCAGTAGAGCCATCATCAATAATTATCAATTCAATGTTTTTATAAGTTTGATTAATAATTGATTTAACAGTTTCTTGAACATATTTTTCGTGATTATATGCCGGTATAATTACTGAAACTAAAGGAGAATTATTAAACATTTATAACCTCAAATTTTTATTTTTCTCTCATTTTTAAATATTGATACAATATGATTATATCAAAAATATTATCTTAAGTTTAATTTTCTTTTGTCAAAGCAACGGAAAAAATCAATCCAAATAGCATTAATACAGGATAAAACATACCTTTTAAAATAGCAAAAGAACTCACGCCGATTGAAGCGGCTAAGCCTGTTGCGATTAGTATTTGTGCTCCGTAAGGTATCATTCCTTGAACAATGCAGGAAGTTGTATCGAGTAGACTTGCTGTTCTAACGGGAGAAATATCAAATTTTGCAGCTAATTCTTTAGCAATAGAACCTGATGTTATTATGGCAACAGTATTATTTGCAGTAAACAAATCAATTATTCCCACTAAAAAACAGAGCCCTATTTCGCAAGTCTTTTTTCCTTTAATTAATCCGCCTGTCTTTTTTATAATATAGGTAATTCCTCCGTTATATCTGACCAGCAAAAGTAATCCGCCTGCGAGCATTGCAACAATTAATGTTGTTGCCATACTTGTTGTTCCGTCACCGATATAACCGAATGCATCAAAAATATTGAACATTTTATAAGATATTCCGATAATAATATTTAAAACTGTTCCGAAAAATAAAAGAAACATAACATTAACTCCTGAAATTCCAAGTATTAAAAGAAGTATATATGGAGCTATTTTTATGTAATTATCAAAAGTTAAAGCAGTTTGTATAACTTCATGATTTGAACTTGCAAAAATAGGCAAAGCATAGAGAATTATACATAATATAGCCGGAATAGTGATAATGCGAAGATTTGCAAACATTTCATCTCTTATTTCAACATTTTGAGTTCTGCTGGCTGCAATTTTTGTGTCGGAAATCAGTGACATATTATCACCAAACATTGCTCCGCCAACAGTTGCACCCAGAACAAAAGACGGGTTTATACCAAAAGTTTGAGAAATGGAAACAGCAATAGGAACAATTGCAGCAATTGTTCCGCAAGAAGTACCTATTGATAATGAAATCAACGCGGAAATAACAAATAATCCAAGTACCATAAATTGTGCAGGAATAAAATGTTGAGCTATTGCAACTGCCGCTTGAACGCCTCCTACTGCTTGAGCACTTGCAGTGAATGCTCCTGCCAGTATAAATATAAGGCACATAATCATAATGTCTTTATTGCCCATTCCCAGAGCAAAAAGTTCAATTTTTTTATTTAATTTCTCTTTGTGATTTAAAGTAAGTGCGGCAACAGAAGAGATTAAAAAAGCCACAGTCATTGGGACTCTTGAAAAATCTCTTGTCCATATAGAAAAACCGAAATAAAATAATATAAATACAATAAAAGGTATTATTGCCTTAGGGCTGGATTCTCTCCATTGAACATGTTCTTCGCTTCTCAAAATTTTTCCTTTCAAAAACAACAGGTATATTTATTTAGTTTATGAAAGACTTTATAAAAAAGCAAAAAATTGTTAAATTTTATTACAATTTATCTGCATTATAATAAATTTAATACTGTTTCGATTTATTATAATCAGAAAAGGGATATGGATGAAAATTTGTTATGAATGTAAGTAATGTATCATCATATAATATTAACAGTTATTCTCGCCTCTCCATGGAGGATATTATCCGTTTACCCCTATCAGCAGTTTCTGAAAAAAAGAGTTCTTCAATAAATAATAATAATAATAACAATAATATTAATACAGCAAAATTTGCCAAAATATTTACGGTAACTATTTCTGCGTTATTGGGGTTATATATTGCTCATAGGAATAATTTATTTAGTCCTATTATGAAAGAATCGAAAAAAATTCTGAAAACTCCAGATACTTTTGAAAAAATAAATAAGTATGTTACTGATAATTTTAATTTTGATGCATGCGCTAAAGTTGCAAAAACCTTCTTAAATAATTTTGACCCATCGCAACCTGCTGCTCTCTCAGAACAGGCAAAATTATTGGCAGCTGATAATACAAAATTTAATACATTGGCAAAAAAAGTTTTTTCTGAATTAACAGATGATAAAAATGCGGAAAGATTTAAACGTGGTATTTGTGTAGATATGATGGATTTATATTTGCCAAAAATCATGAAAAAACTACAAAATTTAAAGAACAATAAAAAACCATACAAGAACTTACAACCGGAAATTGTATCAGATTTATTCAAAAAGAATGAAAAAGGTGTAATGCCGATAGAAGATTTGTTTTATAATGCAATAAAAAACAGAATTAAGAATTCTATTATTGATTCTGTACAAAAAGAAAGAACTTTGGCTCTTATATAAATAAAGTTTTTATTTAAATTGAAAGATTTAAATATTATCTATTTTATCTATTTGTCGATATAATATCCAATTTGTAGAATTTGTTGAAAAATATAAATTTATCATATAATTTTTAATTCTTTCTTTGTTTCTAAACCCGTTATTGAAAACCAATTCAATTACTTGACTTTTTTCGGAAGGTTTTAATTCCTTTTGGAATTTCGGAAATATTTGTTCTTGTAATTCTTCAACGGTATGTTCTTTTTTAGAAATTATAACTGCTTTTACATATAAACGATTAAGTGCATTTTTAGAATTATTGGTTATTTGGAAACTTATTACAGGAAAATCTTTTGTATCTTTATGTTTAACAGAAACATTTAAATCAGAAATGTTAATAACTGCTTCTCTTTCATCAATAAGTATGGAATCTTCGCCAAGTTGTGCTAAATAAGTTTTACATAATTTTTGATTAAAAGTATCACCTTCTTTTTCAAAGAAATAGAACATATTAATTAATTGCTCTTTTACAATTCTTTTTTCTTCCTGAGTTTTTGCTAAATAAAATGCATTTTTTATACTTTGCATAGATTTATTAACATCTCTGGTTAAATATAGTTTTGCAAACTTTGTTTGAAGGTAAGAAGTATTTTTATAATTCAATATTGAATTATAAGCGGACAAAGCCAAGTCAAAATCATTATTTTCTATTGCACTGTTTGCTATATTATAATAAGTTTTTGCGATATCATCTACAGTTTGATTATATAAAGCGATATCATTCGGTTTTTTTGAATTTTTTAAATAATCAAGAACCATATTATAATAAAGTATTTTTTCCTCCGGATTTTCTATTTTTTCAGATAGTTTTTTATAAGCATAAGCTTTTTTAGGAGCATCATTTTCTTTTTTTATAGGCATTAATCTTATAATATTTTCGGCAGAAACTAAATCATTTGTATCTACATATAATTCCGCCAAATCAGAATAATTTTCAACATAATATGGTGCAATTTCTTTTGATAAAAAGAAATAAAACTTTGCTTTTTCAAAATCTTTAAGTTTAAGATAAACTTTGCCTATTCTGTTTGCTGCATAGTAATCATTTTCGTCTTGTGAAAATAAATTTGAAAAATATTCAAGTGATTGAGGGAATTCTCCATTTGCCAAAAATTCTTCACCTTTATTTGCAAATTTTATTTCACCTTGGCTATTTTGACCCAAATCAGGTTTTTCTCCAAAAATCGCATATAAAGTAAAAAAGGAAATAAAATATATTAAAGCTAAAATACCGGCTCTTCTAATAAGCCTTTTTTTTAATTGATTTCTTTTCTTTTTTACTATTATATTTGTCATCTTTCAAAATTCACACTTGATACATAAACATCTTCAATATTTTCTATTTCATTGATTTTTTTATACATATCTAAAACCGGAGCTGTTGATATTTCTTTTATGGTAAAACTGATTTTATCTTTGCACTCATGTTTATCACTTTTTGCATGATTTAATTCTGATATTCTTTGGAATTTTTCTGAAATATCTTGAATGACTTTTCCTGCATTTTCCGGTGAAACAGTCAATGTTGCATGAATATTAACAGTTTTTTGACTGATATTTTTTACAAAAACAATTTCAATTTTCCTGACCAAAATCAAAACAACCAAAGTAAGAATTGTAGCAATTATTCCTAAAATAATTGAACCTGTACCTACTGCCATACCTATACTTGCAGTTGTCCATAAAGTGGCAGCCGTAGTTAAACCAAATACTGTAGGCCCTTGTCTTAAAACAGTACCGCCGCCAATAAAACCGATACCTGTAAGGATTTGCGCAGCTATACGGGCAGGATCTCCATAGGCTTGCGGGTCACCATCTGCTGCAAAAGTAGGAAATACAAATATTGATAAAATAGTAAATACACAAGAACCTAAACATACAAGTATATGTGTTCTTAAACCGGCAAATTTGCTTGTCAGTTCTCTTTCCAGTCCTATTGCAAAACCTAATATAAGCGAAAGAGTTACTCTTATTATTATGTCTGTATAGTATGATAATTCGTGAAGCGGATATTCCATTTTTATCTCCTCTGACTTTTTGGGTCAAGTATATCTCGAATTGTATCACCTATTACGTTAAATGCCAAAATAGTTACAAAAATCAAAAATCCGGGAGTAAGCAGCCAAGGTCTGTATATTATATTTGTGTACTCCTGTGCTTCTTTGAGCATATTGCCCCAGCTAGCATCAGGCTGTTGAATACCCAGTCCTAAAAAACTTAATCCTGATTCACCCAAAATATATCCTGGTACGCTTAATGTTATTGCTACAATAACATAACTTGCTGTTTGGGGAAGAATATGTTTTGTTATTATTCTAAATGTACTTGCACCGATTGTTTTGGCAGAATCAATAAACTCTTGATTTTTTATTGATAAAACCATACCTCTTACTACTCTTGCAAATCCGGCCCATCCAATGCAGGCAAGAATTACAATAATGAGTGTAAATCTCTGCGAGCTTGTCATATTAGCAGGTAGTATTGCCGCTAATATTATTAACAGATAAAAACTTGGTATAGACATTATGGCTTCGGCAAATCTCATCATAATATTATCTAAAAGTCCGCCCTTATAACCTGCTATCCCGCCATAAATAAGTCCTAATGGAAAAGAAATAAACAGAGCTAAAAATCCTATAGTTAAAGATATTTGTCCTCCGTATAATAATCTTGAATAATTATCTCTGCCGTTTATATCGGCACCCAGAAGATATAATCTGCCGTTTGGATTATCCAAACCAATTAAATGCCTGTCTGTTTTTATTAATCCTAAAAATTTATATTCAAATCCTTTTGCAAAAAGCTTTAAATAATATTTTTGACTTCTATCCGGTTTATAATCTACAGAAAAAGTTTCAGGATTAAAGCTCCTTTTATAATTATAAATATATGGTCGTGATAGTTTATTATCAGTTGTTATTACAAAAATTTTTGACGGAGGAGCATAAGATATTGTTCTGTCAGAAAAATTTTCAGGATAAACTGCAAAAAAATCAGCAAATAGTATCAAGAAATACATTAATGATAGTATTATTAAAGCAGTAAGAGCAAACTTATCTTTTATAAGTTGTTTAAATAAATTTCTTTCAATTTTTATCTGTTTAATTTCTTTCATTCTATCTTTACTCTCGGATCAACTATTTTTAATAGAATATCACCTATTAAATTACCTATAATAAGCATAATTGCACCAATCATAAGTGATGCCATAACTAAATTTATATCTGATTTTAATACAGCTTCTAATATTAATCTTCCTAATCCCGGATATTGAAAAACATATTCGGTTAAGGCGGCACCGCTTAAAAGGGAAGCGAATTCAAATCCTATTAATGTAACCATAGGATTTATTGCATTTCTAAGTGCGTGTTTATATATTACTTTATTTTCAGGTAGTCCTTTTGCTCTTGCGAGTTTTATATAATCTGCCTCCAATACATCTAAAAGATTTCCTCTCATTTGTCTTTGTAAACCTGCTAAGCTTAGAGTAAATAAAACTAAAACAGGCAAGAATAAATGATGCGCTATATCTAAAACTTTATAAAACGGATTTAGCGATGAAAAATTATAACTTGTTAAACCACCAACAGGAAACAAGCCCGTTTTTACCGCAAAAACAAGCAATAATAACGCAAAGAAGAATGAAGGTATAGCCATTCCTATGGAAGTAAAAACAGTGATAATTCTGTCTATAGGTTTTCTCCAATTTAGTGCAGCATAAATACCTAAAGGAATACCAAAAAACCAAGTAAAAAACATTGTTACAAAAGCTAAAAGAAGAGTATTCGGTATTCTTTCTTTTAATTTGTCTGATACAAGTTCACCGGAAGTAGATACGCCTAAATCTCCTTTAACAAAATTTCCTGCCCATTTTATATATTGTCGGTACAAGGGCAAATTTAACCCCAGTCTTTCTTCTTCTGCTTTTAGCGTTTGAGGAGAAATAGCAGGATTTAATTTTAATTCACTCAAAGGGTCAATAGGACTAAGTCTTATTATGAAAAAACTTATTAGCGAAACTATAATAAGGAGAGGTATTGCATTTAATATTCTTTTAAAAATATAAGTTAATAATTTCATTTTAAATAAATTTCCTCTAAATTATAACTAACTCCTCCGATAGGTGTTGGATTTATATTACCAAATTTATTTCTTACCGCATAAATATTAAGTGGTGAATAAAGATAGATAAAAGGATTTTCATCATAGACTATTTGTTGATATTCATCATAATATTTTTTCCTTGTTTCAAAGTCAATAATGGTTGCAGCTTTAGCAAAAATTTCATCAATTCTTTTTTCCCATGGAGTAATATCATTAACATTTTTATATTCATAAGTTTTTCTGATATTAAATAAATGCAAAGTTCCGTAAGAATACCAAACATTTGCTCCGTTATTTGGTTCTAATCCGGAACCGGTTAGTCCCATTATTGCAGCTTCATAATCCAAGCTGTCTCCTAATTTTCCAACAAGAACATTAAATTCTATTGGTTTAAAATTAACTTTCATTCCGAGTTCTTGCAAATCCTCTTTAATCATAACTCCGACGGATTCTCTTTCAATATTTCCGGCATTTGTTAAAAGATTAAACTCAACAATATTTCCGTTTTTATCATGTAAAATACCTTTATCGTCTTTATAAAACCCTGATTTCTTTAATAATTCTTCCGCATATTTTATGTCTTTTTTATGTCCTTTAGCTAATTTTTCATTAAGAAATATAGAAGTTAAACTCTCTGCCGTAAATAAAGGAGAACCAACAGAGCTCAATATATTTGCAACAATAGAATCTCTGTCTATTGCATAATCTACAGCTTTTCTGAAATTTGTATCATTAAACCAAACTTGCTTTATTGGATTAACATAATATTTACCGTTTTTATCTTTTCTTGTGTTCAAATTGAAAAACAAAAAATTTGAGGAAGTAGTAGGTCCAAGATTATACATTTTGTAATCTGAATTTTTTTCAAGAGTTTTAAATCTTGCAACTTGATTACCTTTAACCGGTAGAATATCAAGTTCTTTTGCTTCAAATTTCAATACTTGGTTATTCAAATCTCCTACAATATAAACAACATAATTATCTAAGTAGGGTAATCTGTTTTTATTTTTATCAACTGTCATATAATTTGGATTTCTTTCAAATACCACTCTTTGAGCAGGAATATATTCTTTTAATTTAAAAGCGCCTGATACAACAAAATCTTTAGGGTCTGTTGTTGTTCCCCAATATCGATTAAATTCTTCAATTCCTTTATCAGTAATAGGTTTAAGAATATGCTTCGGTGCTATAGCAAAAGATAACATTCTTAAAAAAGGTGCAAAAGGTTCAGGAGTAGTAAAAACTATTGTATAATCATCAATAATTTTACATTCGGGCAATACTCCGTTAATATTCATAACATCTTTAATACTTGTATCGCCGTATCCTTTTTTGATAATTGTATTATATGTAAAATCAACATCTTGAGCTGTTAAAGGTTTTCCATCCGACCATTTTAAACCTTTTCTTAATTTTATCGTATAAATTTTTTCTGTTTCATCGACGTTAACAGATTTTGCGAGACGAGGAATAACTTCACCTGTAAAAGGGTCTGTAGCAACTAATCCTTCAAACATTAATCCTCCTAAAGATGAGGAAGTTGCGTCTTTTGCATTCCAGCAATTAAATGTTTTAGGCCCTTCACCTATTGTTGAGTCCGTTAATGTACCGCCAAATTTTCCGATATCACCTCTACTTTGCAAAAATTCAATTCCATCAATTTCTACTATTTGAGGAGGCGTTGTTTTTTGATGTTCTGTTTCTTCTTGAGAAATCTGTTGTATTATATTTTCTTCTTCAATACTGTCTTTATGAAAAACAGTAATGCAGAAAAGAAATAATAAAAAAACTATTGAAAAAATCAGCAGTATTGTTTTTTTCATTAATATACTCCCTCTTTGATATTATTTTACAGTAAACAAGCAAAAGTTAAATAGTAAGTAGTTTATCAAAAAGCCTAAATTATATAAATTTAATCACTTAAAAGTCTTATTACATTACTTTTAATAAATTCATGTATGGTATTAATATTATCCTGCCCGTTTACCTTGATAAAATTATATTCTTCTATCATTTTATTATATTCATCAATAATTTTGTTTTGATAAAGTTTAAAAGATTCATAAAAATCGGTACTCAAACCGATATCTCTTCCGGATTCATAATAATCGAAACCGGTATTTGCAATAATTCTTTTAAGTAAAATTTTTACTGGAATATCAATATAAAAAGTCATATCAGGAGTCGGAGCATAATCATATAATTTTCTTACCCAATTAGGTTTTACTCCGCGCACAACATCCCTTGCATAAGCTGTATAAGTATATCTGTCCATAAGTACAATAAAGCCTGCATCAAGAGCAGGAATAACTTGATTTTCTAATCTGAAAGCAAAATCAGCTGCATACATAAGACTAAATGTGTTCGCATTAAAGAGGTTTCTTTCTTTGGCATCATCTATGACACCGGCAATAAGTTCAGATGATTTCCATTCACTGACTTGAACACCATAAGCCATGTACTCAAGATATTTTTTGAGCAACCCGATTTGTGTCGATTTCCCTGCCGCATCAGTTCCCTCGATTACTATTAATCTCCCTTTATATCCATGCTTTGTTTTGTATTTATCACTCAATTTTTATATCCTTTTCCTGTAAAACTTTTTTTACGCATTCACGAAATTTCGTTTGTTGTTCATGAATACCTGCGGTTGCATCCATTTTATAAAATCCGTATTCATCAACCATTCTGTCATATTCATAAATAACCCGACCTTGAAAAATTCTGTAACTTTCATAAGGGTCAACACTCAATTGTAAATCCATACCTGCTTCATAAAATTTTGGTTGTCTGTTAGAACAGATACGTTTCAATGAAACATCGACAGGAACTTTGAAATAAACAGTTAAATCCGGTTGAATAGCAAAACCATACATATTTCTGACCCAATCCGCATCAACTCCGCGAGCAACATCTCTGGCAAATGCAGTATAAGCATATCTGTCGGCGAGAACGATAAATCCTGCCTTGAGCGCCGGAATAATAGTTTGTTCTAATCTGTCTGCAAAATCAACAGCATGTAAAATGCTAAAGGTTCTGGGACTGAGCATAAATTTCTTTTTAGCAAGTTTTGTGGTTTGAGAAATAAGTCTTGATGAATTCCATTCCGTAAAAATTACATCTTTGGTAGTTTGCAGTAACCAGTCATGTAAAATTTTTAATTGTGTAGATTTTCCTGAACCATCTATACCTTCAACACAAATAAGCGTACCTTTTAATTTATGTGATTTATTTAATCTCATTTACAAAACCTCAAACTTCATTGAAGTATAGCATAAGTCTAAGGTTTTTAAAAGATTATTAACAGAATTTTATAAAGAAAAATCAATGTATCAGTACTTTTATTCCCAATCCTATTAATATAAGTCCTCCAGTTATTTCAAGAAATTTTGAGGGTAATTTTTTGAATAATTGACCGCAATAAAATCCGATTAAAGAATTTATAAAAGTTATTATTCCGATTAAAATTGAAGAAAATATTATTGATATTTGATAAAATCTCAAAGAAAATCCTGCGCTTAAGGCATCAATACTTGTTGCAATACCAACAGTTAAAAAATAAAGCCAATTTGTATAGTTACTTACAGAATTTTCATCTTTATCTTTTTTAAAAGCATCCCAAATAAACTTTATACCTAAACAAGTAAATATGATAAATATTATTACATGGGAAAAAACTTTAAAATAATTATAAAGAGAATTTGCAAAAAGCCATCCTATTATTGGCATTAAAAATTGAAAGAAACCGACAACAAATGCCAAAAGAACGGAAAATTTAATTTTATTGTTTTTAAAAATTAATCCTTGAGTAAAACTCACAATAGTAGCATCTATTGATAAAGCTATTGCAAGAAAAAATACGTCAAAATAGGTCATCTACATAAATTCCTTTAACATTTTATTTAATGTAAATGTTGAGATACCTACAACATTATTAAAGCAGCCGTCTATTTTTTCTATAAATATACTTGCATAACCTTGTGCAGCATAGGCTCCTGCTTTGTCATAAGGTTCTTCTGTATTTACATACTTTTGGATTTCAAAATCATCCAGCTTGGCAAACGTAACAAAAGTTTTTGTATTAGAAACTCTTGTTTTTTTTGTTTCACTATCTATTATTGCTATGGCGGTAACAACAAAATGAGTTTTACCGGAGAGGCTTTTTATCATATTAAAAGCATCTTGTTTATCCTTTGGTTTACCTAAAATTAAATTATCAAGAACAACAACAGTATCAGCTGCAATAACAATTGATGGTTCCTGAACTCTTTTAACCACATCTTTTGCCTTATTTAATGCCAGGTTTTCAATTTTTTCATCAGAATAAATATTATCAGAGAGTTTTTCTTCATAATTTGACGGAATAATTGTGAATTTGAGCCCAATTTTTTCTAACAATTCTTTTCTTCTTGGAGAAGCAGATGCTAAAACTATATTTTCCATATTTAAACCATACTTTCTATTGTTTCAATTATTTTTTCTTCATCTATTTCAAGACAAGTTTTCTTTTTGCAGGAAGTTTGTCTTTTATGCCATAAACAAGGTCTGCATTCTAATTCATCTCTTTTTATAACTTTAATATTTTCTGATTGAGGAACAAGAAGGGTTTCGTTTGTAGGGCCGAAAACAGTTACTAATTTAATTCCAAGAGCTACTCCTATATGTAACGGAGCACTATCTGTACAAACCATAATATCAGATGTTTTTATTAATTTTATAAAATCATCTAAATTTTTTGTTTTACCAAAATAATTTATAAAATTTTCATCAGAAAAAATTGCGGAGGAAATTTCACTAATAATTTTTTCATCATCTTTTCCACCGCATAAAACCACAGTGTATTTTTTTGTATCAAGTAATTTATTAATAATATTTATCCATTTTGTTTTATCTAATGATTTAAAAATATTCTTTTTTATACTCATTAAACTAACTCCGGGATGAATTAATATTATTGGTTTTTCTGTTTTTATTAAAGGTTTTTCAATAGAAAAATTTTTTAATTGAGGAAGCGAAAATTCTGCTTTTTCATTTATTCCTCTTATCAAATCGTGATACATTCTTCCTGCATATTGGTTTTTATTTAGAGGAATTGCCTTTGTTAAGAATTTATCGGTAAATTTTCCTGTTTTAAAACCAAATCTTTTTTTTATTCCGGTTAAAAATAATAAAATTGAAACTAATGGAGAAGCACCTGAGGAAAAAACCATATCATAATGCTTAAACCATGTTTTTAATAAAAATTTAAATATATTTATATATTTATTTTTAGATTTAATATCAACACAAATTATATTATCTATATCATCTGATATTTGAAAAATAGATTTACTTCTCGGTTCTAATACAAGAGTTGTTGAGCAATTTTCAACTGTTTTTTTTAAAGAATTTAAAAAAGGTAAGAATAATATTTCATCGCCCAGTCCACCAAAATTTATAGCTAAAATTTTCTTATTTTTATTCATTACTTTTTTCCTTTTTTGTAATTAAAACGGTTAAAATTGCTAAAAATAACCAAAATAGTATTTGAATTTGAGGTCTGTACCATATTGTATCAAAAAATCCTTGAATTAAAATTGCAAATATTCCCATTAGACAAGAAAGAATTGCAATTTTATTTTCTAAAAATTTTGTAACCAAAAATGTTTTAACAGATTTTATAAAAGTATAAATTACCATCAATAAAAATAATATTGGGGCAAAAAATCCACTCTCTATGGCCATTTCAAGATAAATATTGTATGCTCCAAGTGCATCAAATCCTGTTACCATATACAAACCGTACACAAGCCTAAAGGTCGTATTTCCGGTTCCTATACCAATCAGAAAATTATCTTTTAACATTTTAAAACCGGCAATATAAACATTCATTCTGTAAGAATTACTGCTGTCTCCTCTTAACGTAAAAATAGATGAAATTCTATGCTGCAAAGCAGGAGATAATAGAATTAAAATACATCCGATAGCAATAATAGTTAAAATTCCAATTAAAAAAAATTTTTTAATTTTTTTGTTATCAATTTTTATCGATTGTTTAAAAAGTTGATATACCAACAGTGACCCCATTAGGAAGCTGCAAAATAAACTTATATAAGAAGCTCTGCAACCTGTTAAGAAAAGCATAAATAAACTCACTATTAAACATCCCGTTAGAATAAAAGCCGGTTTAAATTGCTTTTTCAATGCCAAATAAATACTGCTTCCTAAAATGCAAGAAATGCCCATTAATAAAAAGCCTGCAAGTAAATTGGGATTATATGGCTTGAGCGTTCCATATACTCTTGTTAAAAGTTGTTCAGGATTAACATTGTTTGTATCTTGCCATGAAGCGAGTGAATTTACACCAAAAATATACTGTTTCAATATAGGAAGAAGTTCTAATATCGTACAGCTTGCTATAAAAAATATTGTCCATAAAATTTTCTTAGGATTACGCTTAAAAAAATCAGTAAACGAATAAAAACAACCTATATATATAAGAACTTTGGTTAAACCTTTCAAACTTGAAAGTAACAGAGAAGAAAAACAACAACTTATAATCGATAATATTAAAAATCCCAAAACAAAAAGTTCTGTATAAGATAAATTAATCTTTTTATAATAAAAAATACCTCTGATTAAGGTTAAACAAATCAAAATCAAACCCAAAATTCCTATAAAAGAAGAATTTACAAATAATAGCGAGAATATCAAAAATAAAAATATACCAAAATAAATTGTGTCTATATTTTGCATAAATATAGATTTTTCAGTATATTTTTTCAATTTTTTTGATAAAAAAGAAAAAAAAGTGTCGAAAAAGTCTAAAATTACTCCGTTGTTATAATCACGACTAAATTGTAATTTCATATTTATTTTTCCAAATCTTCTTGAGTTATAACATCAGAAACAGTTCCTGATATCCTGTATTTAAAACCCTCTAAATCAATAGGGAGTCCTATCTTTATTTTATTTCCGCCGATTACAGCGCCATCTTTTGTTATTTGAGCTTTATCCTTTAATGTTATTATATATTGTTTTTTGTAAGGATAAGCAAGATTTTCATACAGATAAGGCATTTCAGGTCTGTCATAATTGAAAAACATTTCCTTTAATTTTTCTGTTCTTACATCGACTACTTCAAGTTTTGTATATGGTACATTTCTTATAGTAATAAATGTTTTATCACCGGGTTTGATTATTTCTTCATCTCCTAATACATCATAAGCTCTTGTTATAACGACAAATTGAATTTCTTGTTCTTTTTTAATCATATTTCCGGATGTTTTTATTATACCTAATTTTGTAAGCAATAAACCGATTAAACAGATACCGACTATTGTAACAATAACTATATCAATAATATTAAATTTGATAGAACCGTCTTCTCTCTTAAACATATTCATACTCCCAAACTAAACATAACATGGATTTTATCACCAAAAAATCTCAAAAACAAATAATATATTTAAGATTTAATCAGAAACTTTCAAAATTATTACAGATAATTGAGGATAAATAAAAAAAGAGAATGAATTTTTAATCATTCTCTTTTTCTTCTTTGTTCAAACTTTTTATTATTTTAAAAAGCTTGGAATATCAGTAACTGTAACATCCGGTTTTTTCATTACATTTGTATCAAAAATAGACATCGGAGTTACTTTTTCTTTTTCTTTATCGTCTAATTCAAAACCAGTTGCAATAACAGTAATTTGGAGTCCGTCTTGAATTTTTTCATCAATAACTGCACCGAAGATTACATTTGCATCATCTTTAACGGCATCTTCAATCATATTAGCAGCTTCTTGAACCTCAAATAAAGTCATGTTAGCTCCACCTGTAATATTAATGATTACACCTGATGCGCCATTTATAGAAGTTTCTAATATAGGAGAATTTACGGCAGCTTTAGCTGCATCTAATGCTCTTCCTTCACCGGTACCTTCACCCATGCCCATTATTGCTGAACCTGATGAAGACATAATGGATTTTACATCAGCAAAATCAATATTAATAAGTCCGGGGACAGTAATTATTTCAGATATACCTTGGACACCACGAGCAAGAACTTCATCAACAACATAGAAAGCATCTTTGAATGAAACTTTTTTTTCTATGATAGAAATTAATTTATTGTTAGGAACTGTAATTAAAGAATCAACATGTTCTTGTAATTTTTCTAAACCTTCCATAGCTTGTTTCATTTTTCTTTTACCTTCAAAGCCAAAAGGTTTTGTAACAACACCGATAGTTAAAGCTCCTACTTCTTTAGCGACTTGTGCAATAATAGGTGCAGCACCTGTACCTGTTCCACCACCCATGCCTGCGGTAACAAAAACCATGTCAGCTCCGTCAATCGCAGCCATAATAGCATCTCTGCTTTCATCAGCAGCTTTTTCTCCAACTTGAGGATTTCCGCCGGCACCAAGTCCGTTAGTAAGTCTTTCACCCAACTGAACAGTCTTTGTTGCTTGTGATGTAGCCAAAACTTGAGCATCTGTATTCATTGCCCAAAACTCAACTCCGCTTATTCCTTGTGCGACCATTCGATTAACAGCGTTACCGCCGCCACCGCCAACACCTATAACTTTAATTTTTGCCTGATTACTTGGTTTAATTTCATTCATCTCACCAAAATTTGATGGTCCAAAGTTATTACTCACTTGTATAACTCCTTTTTATTCTGTACTACACTTTTTTATTATCAATGTTTTTACTAACTTGCTCAAAGCTGAAAATGTTCTGTATATAAGGATTAAGGCTACCGGTACAAACAGGTCAATACCCATGACATTACCCAAATATATTAATCCTAATGATAATATCGTATTCAAAATAAATTCATTAGTAAAGAGAAGATAATTAAATTGTTGCAATAATTTTGCATTTCCGGCTTCAAAAATTACATCAAGACTGACCAAGATAATTACCAATAAAGGTTTTGCGTCTAATAAAGAAATGTTTACAGGACTTAAAAAACCAATTAACATTCCTATTAAAATTCCTGCCAAAATATACTTAAACAACTTAATTTTCTCCTATTTTTTGGGAAGAGTAATTTCTTTTTCTTCTATCGATACTTCCATCCCTCTTAATTCTAATGATACCACACTCGGAGATTTTTTTACTAATTCTTTGTTGATATTTTTTCCGATGGCTTTTATTGTAAAAGGCGGTGTAATGATATTTTCGTTTATTCTAATAACCGGTCCGTTGCAAATAATATTGCTATTCATATATAGTCTTATGTCGTTTATTGAAATTCCTAGGGCTTCCAAAGACCACAAAAAATTTACAAATCTTAACAAATCTTCATTATGAATAATTTGCATTTCATTTGACATTTGTTCATCAAATTCTTCATCGGTATTGTTTTCTTCAATTTCTTTTGGTTTTTCTTTAATAATAATTTCAACACCGTGACCTTTCATATCTTCACTTGCCAGATATTTTGAAATTTGTTTTAGTTTATGGTTATTTATTTTTTCCTTTTCTGTTTTTAAATCTTTTTTTAATATAAAAATTTCCGCTTTTTTCATATCGGTAATATTTTCAGATTTAACAAGTTCACTTTCCAGCGCAGCTAATCTGTTAATTAATATTTTATTTGTACCGGAAATTTCTGAATTTATTGATTTATAAAAAAAACAGCCAAAGGCAAATAAAAAAATTATTAATAATACTAAAGTAAATTTATAATTTTCTTTATATTTTTTTATTATAGGAATTTTTTCAATAACTAAATTTTTATCATTATTATCCATTAGAATATTTTTCAACCAAATTTTTTGTATAAATTCTTACCTGTTTATCGATTTCAAATAAAGTATCCAAATCAGGATTTGAGATATTTTCAAAATTATTCAGTGCCATTTCTGTTATTTCAACTATTTTTCCAAGTTTAAATTTATCTTCTAAGAAGGCATATACAGCAATTTCATTAGCTGCATTAAGAACAGCAGGATAAACTCCGCCTGATTGTCCTGCTTCTATTGCCAGTTTTAATGCTTTAAATTTATCCAAATCAGGTTCATAAAAACTAAGATTTTTAACTTCAAATAGATTTAATGAATTTGATTTTATACCTTTAATCCGCTCAGGAAAAGTAAGTGCATATTGTATAGGAATATGCATACTTGGAACGCCCATTTGAGCAAGTACACTGCCGTCTACAAATTCTATTGCACTATGAATAATGCTTTCCGGATGAATAACTACTTTTATATTTGAATAATTTTGATTAAAAAGATGATGTGCTTCAATAACTTCCAATCCTTTATTCATCAGAGTAGCGGAATCAACCGTAATTTTATTACCCATATTCCAATTAGGATGTTTTAAAGTCTTTGTTTTATCTGCGTTCTGCATTTGTTCAATCGGAGAATTAAGGAATGGACCGCCGGATGCAGTAATAATTAAATTATCTATTTGTCTGCCTGCCTGCAAACATTGGAATATTGCACTATGTTCGCTATCTACAGGAATAATTTTTCCGGATGAAGTTTTTAATTGATTTGTAACAATATCGCCTGCCATAACAAGAGTTTCTTTATTAGCAAGAGCAACAGTTTTCCCTCTTTTTAGTGCTTCCAATGTCGGAATAACTCCGAAAATACCCGTAACTGATACAAGCAGAATATCATAATCCGCATTTTTGGCTATTTCAATAAGTCCATCTTCAAAAATAGTCTTGCTTTTAAAATTTTCTTTTAGTTGTTTTGCTTTTTCTTTTGATTTTATGCTTAATATTTCTGGATTAAACTTTTTAGTTTGATTAATTAATAAATCAACATTAGAATTTGTCGCAAGCGCTGTTACAACAAACATATCGTGTAATTTTTCTATAACTTCAAGTGCTTGTCTTCCTATTGAACCTGTTGAACCTAATATTGCTATTTTTTTCATAATTTTTACTTTAAATTTTTCTACTATATAATATTAGAATAAAAGCAATATAAACAAAAGGATTTTTTATGATAACAGAAATTTTAACGATGGGAGAATTAGAAGTTAATAACTATCTGATTATTGATGAAGAAACAAAAGAAGCTGTTTTAATAGATGCAGGCGGAGATTTTGACTTAACAGAGAACAAACTAAAAGAACATAATGCAACTTTAAAATATATATTAAATACACATGGACACATGGATCATATTGCAGGAAATTTTGATATAGAAACAAAACTTGGAGTAAAAAGTTATTTGCACAAGGATGATGAAATACTTTTAAAATATTTTAAACAATCTCTTGCGGTAATGGGAATGGCAGATTATAATCCTCCCTCTGATATAGAACTTTTTGAAGGAGAGCCTACATTTCATTTGAATAATATAGAAATAAAAACTATTCATATTCCGGGGCACACAAAGGGTTCTGTTGGGTATCTGATTGATGATAAACTTTTTGTCGGAGATACATTATTTAAAGAATGTATTGGTAGAACAGATATGATAGGCGGAGATTTTTCAGAAATACAATTTTCTATAAAAGAAAAATTATATAAACTCCCTGATGAAACAATTGTTTATACAGGACACGGAGAACCAACCTCTATAGGATATGAAAAGAAATATAATTATTATGTAAAAGCATAATTAATTGAAAGGAAAATATATGTATTTGTGCGAATTTTTAATTCTGTTTGTATTACTAAAAAGCTCTGCAAGTATTTATGATATAAGAAAATTTATCAATGTTGATTTAGCTTTCTTTTTATTTATCAGTGCAGGTACAATAGTTCCTAATTTAAAAAAACTTGAAAAAGCAGGTTTTATAACTACACAAAAGAGTTTAACCGAGGGAGGATTTAGAAAAAATTCTTATCAAATCACTCAAAAAGGAATGGAGTATTTTGATAATCTTATAAAAATTCCCATATCAAACAGTCCTCAAACAGCATCAAAAGAAATAGCTGTTTTCTGTTCTTTGATTAAATCCGATAGCTTTACACCAGAACAAAGAGAAATTATTATAAAAAAATGTCTGGTATATTTGGAAAAAGAAGTATATAAAATTCATAATGCAATAAAAGATAATTCCAAAACAATTTTTTGTGATTATATGAAATTGAAATCCGATTATTTGGAAAATACTATAAACTATTTAAAATTAGCGGAACAATCTTGAAAATAAATATCTCTGTTAAATTTTTTGTTTTTATATTTATAAAACAGAAGCATTGATAAAATCTGTATTAATTTATATTCGGATACCGATAATTATAAATAGTTTCTATTGTTACATACTTGTCAAAAATATAAATTTGTTGATATACTATTATTAAAAGCTTAGCTTGGGAGATTGTGTTGCTAATTACTAAAGATTATAAACCGTTTATAGAAAAACTTATCCGTTCAAACAAGAGATTTAGCGGTAATGAGGATCTCTTTGATGATTTTTGTTCGGAAGTTTTAGAGCGTTCATATTCTTTAATTAAAAATATTGATGATTTTGAAAAAATAACACCATATTTAAATAAAGTTGTTTCTACTTCTATTATCAAAGTTTTAAAAAATTCAGGCAGAATAATAAGAAGTTCAGCAGGTTATGAAAAACCTAATATAGTTTCAACAAGTGGAGAAAATCCTTTTGATGACGGAATTTTGGATATAGATGATCCAACAATACGATTTACTCAAGAAGTTGATGATAAAGAAACCTTGCAAGAAATATATAATTTTGTAATAGCTTTAAATGAAAGATTTCCAAGTGAAAATTTCTTAAAAATATTTGAATTAAAATATATTTTTAATAAAAAACAAAGAGAGATTTCAAAGACATTAGGCATTAGTCAAGGCGAAGTTAGCAAACGTCTTTTTAATCTAATGGAGAAAATTAATAGTAATATACAAGGAGTATAATATGACGCTGGAATTAACATATTTAAGTCACAGTGCATTTCAATTCGTTGTGCAAGAAAGTCAAATATTAGTTGATCCGTTTTTTTCAGGAAATCCCAGATTTAACGGAAATATAAGTGAGTTTAAACCTACGGAAATTTTTGTTACTCATGGACACGCAGACCATTTGGGGGATGCTATTAATCTCTCAAAAAGAACAGGTGCACCGATAATAGCTATTTTTGAACTTGCAAATTATTGTGCATCAAAAGGTGCAAATGTTAATCCTGTGGGTATCGGAGCAAAACTTTCATTTGATTGGGGTTATGCAACATTTTTACCTGCGGCTCATTCAAGCAGTACTCCTGATGGAAATTATGCCGGCTGTGCTGCTTCAATTATGTTTAGATTTAAAGATACTAAAGTTTATCATGCGGGGGATACGGGTTTAAGTGCTGATTTAAAGATGATAGGTGAATATTATAAACCGGAAGTTTCACTTCTCCCCATAGGAGGACAGTATACTCTTGATAGTCAAGAAGCTATTATTGCAGCAAAAATGCTTTCAACAAAACAGGTAATTCCTATGCATTATAATACATTCCCTCAAATTAATGTTGATATAGAGTCTTTTAAGCTTCATATGCAAAGTGAAACCATGATAAAACCGGTTATTTTAAAACCCGGAGAAAAGGTTACTTATAAGTTATGATTGAGAAAGATGGGAACATCTCCGGTTGTGCCTGTTTAGTTCATGATATTTTAAAAAGACTTTTAAAAACTCCTATAGATAAGGAAAAATTTAAGCTTGATATTTCTAATGATGATTTTACTTTATATATTAATGCTCTCAGAAACCATGGTTGTATAATAAAAAAGCCAAATCAGCATTTTAGAAAATACCGATTAACTGAAGGTATTCCGTTAATAGAATTTTCTGAAGAAGATTTGTCTTTTTTGGAAAATATAAAGGAAACACTTTCAGATAAAGGTAATTATACTGATGTTTATAATTTTAACAGAGTTTTATTATCTTTAAAACCGTTTGTATCAAAAGAAACATTTAAAGATTTAACAAAAATAATTAATTCAATTCCTTTTGGGCTTAAAGAATATACTTTTATTGAAGAAATAGAGTATTGTATAAAAAATAAACTGTCATTGAAAATTTCTTATTTTTCGCCGAATTCCGGTAAAAATACTTATGTTATTAATCCGATAGTTCTTGTTATTGAGAACAGAAAACTTTATTTATGGTGTGTTTCTACAACCAATGAAAGTATTAAAGTCAGATATTTGAGAGTAGACAGAATTCTTAGTTTACAAAGATTGAAAAATAGAAAAAAATCTTCATTAAAGTTTAAAAAAGTTCTTTGTGAAGTTAAAACAGGAAATTTGGATTTTGATGACTCTTTTAAAATTATAGCTAACAATGAAAAGTATTGTTTTGTAGAATTTGATTTTGTAAGTGAATTTCATCTTTTGCAAAAAATAAGCAGTTTCAATGCCAACTGTAGAATTATTCGTCCAAAAGACATGGCAGAAAAGCATGAGCATTTACTTAAGGATATTATTCATGAGTATGAAAAAGAATTTTAATAAAACAGCAAATAACTTTTTAACTGTATTGTTTTATATTATAAAAAACAAAAAATTTACTGTTGATGAGCTTGTTGAATATTTAAATCAACAATGTGATATATCAATAAAAAATCTTACTGTTTTAAAATATTTAAGAACAATGAAAAAATTAAATTATAAATTTACGAAAGAAAAAAAAGTATACTATTTAATTTCTACTCCGTTTGACCTTGATATTGACAGCTCTTTAATAAACAAATTTTTTGGAAATTATCTCAGAATTATGGATAAATACGATAATTATTCGCAAGAAAGAGCAAAGATGATTTATTCAAAAATATCACCTTTTTTAAAAATTCAAAATATTAATTCATTAAACAAAAAATATTATTCTGCTGAAAAGAAAAAATACGCAATTCCTGAAATTTTTATAAGTATTTGTAAAGATAAAACAAGAATAAAAATTGAATATAATGTAGATAATCAAATTTCAATTTTTGTTATTGAACCAAACGAAATTGTTTCAAATAACGGGGAATATTTTATTTATGCTTTAAACTTAAAAAAAAGAATATATGAACTGTTTAATATTAAAAATATAATTTCTGTTGAGAGATTAAATGAAAAAAATAAATTCCAATATAAAAAAGAAAAGGTGCTTTTGCAATTAACAGGTACTCTTGCAAAATCTTATACGAGAAAAAAAGATGAGAAGTTAATTCAAAAAAATAAAAACGGAACAATTATTATGATGTATTTTTATGACAGAGAAATGTTTTTTAGAAGAATCTTAAGATATCAAACGAGTTGTAAAATTATTGCACCAAAATTTTTAAAAAAAGAATATCTTGAATTTATAAAAAATCTGTATAATATGTATGTCACTCCGCATATTTAGATTTATAAAAGTAGCAAATTTATTTATTTTTATATTTAATATATATGTAGTAAAAATAAATATTTAATTTTAGGCATCTAAAATGGTAAGGAGTATATAGTGAATGTAGCAGGTATTTCAAATTATCCGACAAATACAATAAAAAAAGATAACCCCGGTATTATAAAAAAGTTTTTTGCAGGTGTAGCAGGAGGAATAGCCGCAAATACAATTACAGGTGTTGTAGCTGCACCGGTTTTTCTTCTTTTAAGTAAAGGTATAACTAAAATAAATCGCTCGGTATCAAAAGACAGTATTCAAATATTAAACAAAGCAGGTGATAAAATTTTACAAGATAGCGGCTTAGTAAAAAAAGGTGTTCAAATCTTAAGAGAATTGCCCGAAGACATGAAATTTCAAATGGATATGTTGAATAATATATTATCAAGTGTGAAATTACCAAAAAATATCAAAAAAGCTATTAAAATATCTTCTCTTCCTTATAGGTTAAAACTTGGGAAAACGTCGGCTTTTTTGTCTATTCCTAATAAAATTGTCGCTACTAACAAAATTCCTCTGGCTCAATTCCATGAATTAGGACATGCAATGAATTATAATTTGGGAAAGGTAGGAAATTTTATACAAAGTTGTAGACCTAATATGATACCTGCCAGATTTTTAAAAGGACAAAAAATTCCGCTTATAACAAAATTATTAGTAGCGGCTACTCCTATAATTGGATTGGTTAGTATATTTAAAAATAAAAAAGCAAAGGGTGAAAAGCCCCAAGGAATTTTTGATAAAACAACAACATTTATTAAGAATAATGTTGGGAAACTTTCGGCTCTTACATTTGCACCTATTATATTAGAAGAAGGGTTAGCATCTTTTAAAGGAGAAAAAGCTGTTAAAAATCTAATAAATCCGGAATTATTTAAAAAAGTTAAATTTACAAACAGATTAGGATTAGCAACTTATATTTTAGCAGCAACAGCTACTGGAATGACAACAATCATGGCTTCTAAAATAAGAGATAGAATTGCACAACCGAATTTGAATAAGAATAGCTAATTAATTTCCTTCTTTCAAGTTCATTTTTGCTAGTTTCCAAAGCTTGTCATATTCTTCAAAAGAATATTCTGTCAAATCTTTTTGGGCAAGTTCTTCCATTTTCCTAAATCTTTTCATAAATTTTTTATTGGCTAAATTTAGGGCAAGCTCAGGGTTAATTTTATACCATCTGGAAAGATTTACTATGGCAAAAAGCAAATCTCCCATTTCTTCTTCCATATTTTTAGTATCATTATTTTGAACAGCTTGTTCAAATTCTTTCATTTCGCTATTTATGCATTCTTTAAGACTTTCAACACAATCCCATTCAAATCCGACTTTTACTGCTTTTTTGCTGATTTTATAAGCTTGCATAAGTGCCGGTAAATAAATAGGAATACCATCCATAACGGATTTTCTGTCTTGCTTTTCTTTTTTCTTTATTTCTTCCCAATTTGCAAGAATTTCATCTGTGTTTTTTACTTTTGTATTTCCAAAAACATGAGGATGTCTGCGAATAAGTTTTTCATTGAGTTCTTTTGCAACATCATCAATACAAAATGCTTTTTCATCATCAGCTATTTGAGCATGCAAAAGAACTTGCAACAAAACATCACCGAGTTCTTCTCTCAAATGAGCCATATTGTTTTCATCAATAGCTTCTAAAGCTTCATAGGTTTCTTCAATAAAATTTTGTTTAAGACTTTTGTGTGTTTGTGCTTTATCCCATTCACATCCATTTGGAGAACGTAGAGTTTTTACTGTTTCGATTAATTTTAACAAATTTTCATACATTAGCAATTTTTTCCTTTTAGTTTCATTATAAAATGTAGCGCAAAATTAAATTTAATGAAATAGGAAAATATGGACTTTAGTGTTAGAATAAAAATACCAAAATATAATTTTCAGTCAAAAATCAATAAAAAAGTCAGCAGTTTACCGAATGATAATTATAAGAAGAGTAATATTCTTAATATAAATGTATGGAGTGATTTTATGAAATATAAAATAGAAAATGCTTTCCAAAATGGGGTTTCTTTAGAAAAAATTGATGAAATTTTAAATGAACAAACACAAAAGATTAACCTTAATCCGGTTGAGCAGTATAACAAATTGCAGGATGGAGATAAAATTGCGTTGAAACATCTTGTTAATGCTTCAAAAATTATGAATACTGTTTTTATGAAGCAAGAACATAAAAAAGGTACTTGGTTTTTGGAAGAATTAACTAAGAAAGCAAATACCGGTGACTTTGCAGCTAAAAAAATGCTGGAATTATACAATATTTTTAACGGTATTCAAGATGAAAGAAAAGAAACAACCTATATTTTTAAAGATGAAAAACTCTCTGACGGAAAGAATTTTTATCCTGATGATTTAAAACCCGAAGAATTAATAAATTATTTAAAAAATAATATTAATGAAACGCCAAAACTGCTTGCAAATAATACTGTAGTAAGACGTGACGGTGATAAATTTGTTGGTATACCGTATACAATAGAATATAAAGAAGAATTTGAAAAAATTGCAAATGAAATATTAGAAGCAGCAAAATATTCTACAAATGAACAATTTAATAATTACCTAAGATTACAAGCCAAAGCTCTTACGTCAACTAATCCTGAAGATGATTATAATGCGGATGCTGCTTGGGTTAATCTTTGTGATACTCCTTTGGAATTTACTATTTCAAGAGAATGTTATGATGATAAATTTACCGGTAAAATTCTTGAAGATAAAGAGCTTAAAGCTATGTTAGAAAAAAATAATATAGAAGCTTGTTCTAAAGATATGTTAGGTATAAGAGTAGGGATTGTTGAAAGAGAAGAAACAAGAAAACTTCAAGATTATAAAAATTATTTAAAACCTTTTTCAAAAACTTTGCCTTTTGCCGATACATATGTTCAATCCGTTGATGTCGGCGAATTGCCCAAGCAAACTCTTGTTGATGTAGATTTAGTAAATTTAAGTGGAGATTGTAGAGCTTCTCGTCCCGGAATTACTCTTGCACAAAATTTACCGAATAGTGATAAACTTGCTTCAAAAAGACACGCAGGCAACAGAAATGTTTTCCATAGAGATATCAGAAAAACATTTGACCCTGTTTTGAGAAAGAAATTTTTAGACAGCCTTGTAGAACCTGAATTTCGTGAATTGTATTCAAATGATGCTGACCATTTGTTTACTATTTCGCATGAGCTTATGCACTCATTAGGACCAACTAAAACAAGTAAAGGCTTGGATAAAAAAACTACTCTTGGTGATTACGGTGATGCTATAGAAGAAGCCAAAGCCGATTTGGGTGGACTTTTGATGTGTGATTATTTTACAAAAATCGGTAAACATACTCAAAAACAATTTGATGAAATTGCTTTGACTTGGGCGGCCGGATTGTTACCACAAGAAATGCCATCTAAAAATCAAGCTCACGCAATAAGAAAAGTTGCAATGTTTAATTATATGAAAGGTTGTGGAGCAATAAAATTTGCTGTTAACGGTAAAATATCAATAGATAAAAATTTATTCGTTCCTTCTGTTCGTTCAATGCTTGAACATATTATTAGATTGCAATTAGACGGTGATTCGCAAAAAGCAACTGAATTTATCGATACTTGGTGTGTTTGGACGGCTGAACTTGAATATGCTTCAAAAATACTTAAGTCTTTGAAACCTAAAATTTATAAACAAGTAATTCCGACTTTAGCTGATAAGATAACAGAATAATAAAAACAAATTTTTATAACAAAGAATGAATGACAAAATATTAGTCATTCATTCTTCCTTTTTAGCAACACGTACAATGTATAAATTTATTAAAATTAAATAATTCTAAATTATATTCAAAAATTACTTACTTGAATGGAAAAGTTTGGAAAACTTACAATTATTGCCCTTATATATATTCATACACGTGGTTTATAGATTTTATATAAACCTTACTTATACATAAAAACATTTCATTTTTAAAGATTTCAATTTTTAAAAAAACATTTACAAAACTTTACAAGTGTTGGTAAAGCAGGTATAGAACAAGAAATTTCCTCTTCTATTATATCTTATGAGGGGGTAAAATGGTAATTTTGTTGTATATAAATGCACCCTCTCCTGCGGTGTAGGAGAGGGGAGGGGTGAGGTTACAAATTCTTTAATTATATAATCATACCTCACCGATGTTTCTAATATGTAAACATATTGAAACATCTGCCTCTCCTAATCTTTAGGAGATGGTAAAAATGTTGATTTTGTTAAATGGTGAGCACACGATATATAATTATTTGTTTAAATGCCATATTTCATGCTGGTTTTGCCCATACTACCTAATGAAAGCCGAAGTAACGAAAACCGAAATAAATAAAATACCTTCTACCGACGGGAGAAGGTAGAATTGCATGACGAAACGCAGTTGAGTCCGGCAATTCGGATGAGGGGTTGATGAATTTGTCAAGTATAATGTAAAAATTTGTCCCCTCACCCATTTTCAAATTTTAGAGAAATAAATTTCTCTCAAATTGAAAAAATGCCCTCTCCCGCAGGATAGAGGGCAAAATTGTTGATTTTGTTGGGTTGTCGGGTTGAAACCCGACCTATGAACTTTAGGAGAGGCAAAACGGTTGATTTTTCATTAATTTCTAGGAATGTAGTTTCAAAATTTCAAAAAATAATACGATTTATTCTTCTGTAATTAAATCTAAAACTTTTTGACAAAAATCATCCATTGAAAAATTTTTGCTCAATATTTTTGCATTTTCGGAGATTTCTTTATATTTATTTTCAGATATATTCAAAATATAATTCATTTTCTTTACAAGATTAAATATTGCAAAAAATGACTTTCTGTTAAAAATAAAACCATTTTGGTTATCTGTTAAAATTTCGGCAGAACCTGCGGTATTACTAACAAGACAAGGGGTTCCAACAGAAGATGCTTCCAGAGTAACGAGTCCAAAAGCTTCATTTATCGAAGGAACAACAAGACAATCAACCTCTGAATAAAATTTAAATATTTCGTTTTGATATGCAAAGACCTCTGTTTTTTTATTAAGATTAAATAAAAAGAGCATAATTTTCATCAGAAAATCTTTTTCTATTGCAGAATTAATAATTTTAGCTTTAAAATTTTTATTAAACAAATTCAAAATTCCAAGAGCAAGAATAAAAAAATGCCCTCCTTTATTGAAAGCACTACCTGCACAAATACCAAAAGTAAAAATATCATTCTCTTTTTTATCATAAATCTTATCTGTTTTTTCACAAGCGGGATACACATAAAATACTTTATCTTTATCAATTTTTCCGTTTTTTATGTAATCTTCCTTTACTATTTTTGACACAGTAATGAGTTTTTTTATATTTTTAGAAAATTGTTTTCTAAATAATCTAACTTTTTTAAATCGCAGAATATTCATAAAAAAACTCATTAAAAAAGATTTGCAATTTTTATTTTTATAAATAATAGAATGGGAATGTACCATTACATTTCCAAATGGTGCAAGCAAATCATTTGTAAAAACATAATCAAAATCTTTTGTTTTTTCCTTCATAATTTGGAAAAACTTTTCATGATTTTGAAAAGAAGAAAACCCCAGAATATGTATTTTTTCTATTCCTTCCATTTCCTGAATAGAAGATAATCCGCAAAAAATATGAATTTCTAAAGATTTTTTTCTTTTTAAAAAATCAATAAAACATCTTGCAAGTTTGTTAGCACCACCAAAGATATCACCATTTTTGTTATAAACTTTGTCTAAACAATCAATTATTATCGCTAATTTCTTCATTCTCTTGTTTTAAAACTTTAACCTCTTTTTTCTTAGGATTAATACGCTCTTTGATTATTCTTTCAAGTTCATTTGTAAAATCTTCCATACTATCTATTTTTTTAAGTTGTCCTGCTTCAGCAATAGATATATTACCAGTTTCTTCAGAAACAACAATACAAGTAGCATCGGTTACTTCGGTAATACCGATAGCAGCTCTGTGTCTTGTTCCGTATTGCCAACTCAGTTCAACATTATCTGTAAGCGGTAATAACACACCGGCCGAAAGTATTTTATCCTGTTGAATAACTACTGCACCATCATGTAATGCTGTATTTGGATGGAAAATAGTTAAAAGAAGTTCGCTGGATAAAATTGAATTGAGTTTTGTTCCTACTTCACTATAGTCGGTTATTCCATCCATATTTTGAACAACTATTAATGCTCCGATTTTAGATTTGCTTAAAAATTTTACTGCATCAGTAAGTTCTTTAATAAAATCAACTTCATGAGAAGTTTCTTCTTGAGAAAAAAATGTTTTTCTAATAAATTCCGGTTGTCCCAAATAGCCTAAAAATCTTCTTAATTCGGGTTGGAAAATAACAACCAAAGAGAAAAGTAATATTGTACTTATACCTTCCAAAAACCTGCCTAAAATAAAGAGTTTAAGTGCAATTAATATTTTTGAGAAAACATAAAATATAATTATACTTAAAATACCGTTAAAAAGTTTTCTTGAAGGAGAATTTTTAATAAATTTTTTATATACAACAAAAACAAATCCTGCAACTAATAAAAGCTCTACTATGCTCAACCAATTAAAGTTTGAGGTAACTTCTGTTATAAATCTTGAAAAAAATATATTGTGAATAGTTTTAAACATATTACTCTCTTATTAATCTGTTAGGAATTATATCATTTCTTATTAAATCATCATAAGTTTCTCTCTTTATTATAATATCAGATTGTCCTTTATTTACCAATACCATAGCAGGTTTTGTTCTTCTGTTATAATTTGATGACATTGAATATCCATATGCACCGGTATTGAAAACACATAAAATATCACCTTCTTCAAGTTTTGGTAAATTAATGTCTTTTATTAAAATGTCTCCGGATTCGCAAAAACAACCTGCAATTGTAACAATTTCTTCACATTTATCATTTGCTTTGTTTGCGACAAGTGCGGTATATTCTGCTTGATACATGCTTGGTCTGGGATTATCAGCCATACCGCCGTCAACTGCAACATATTTTTTCCCTTTAGGAACTTGTTTTGATGACCCAATAGTGTATAAAGTTGTTCCTGAGGTAGCAATAATACTTCTTCCGGGTTCAATATAAATTTTGGGAAGAGCAAAATCATATTTTTTTGCTGCATCATTTATTGAAGAAATAATTGTTTGTGCGAGTTCTTCTATACAAGGAGGTTCATCTGTTTCAATATAAGTAACCCCCAGTCCTCCTCCAAGATTTATTTCAGATAAATTTATACCGAATTTTTTTCTAATTCTTGCAAATTCTTTAAAAATAACTTGTACTTCATCATAATAAACTTTGAGTTCAAAAATTTGAGAACCTATGTGACAATGTAAACCTTTCAAATTTAAATTTGTATATTCATCTTTGATAAGCTCTATTGCTTCATCAAGTTGTGTTTTATCAAATCCGAATTTTGAATCAAGATGTCCTGTTTGAATATATTCATGTGTATGACATTCTATTCCCGGTGAAAAACGTAACAGTATATCTTGAGTTTTGTTTTTTGATTTTAAAACAGTATCTAATAGTGCAAGTTCAAAAAAATTATCAACGGAAATTCTGCCTATATTATTATCAACAGCTAATACTAATTCATCAAAAGTTTTGTTGTTTCCGTTGAACAAGGATTTTTTTAAATCAATACCTGATTTTATTGCGGTATAGATTTCTCCGCCGGAAACTAAATCAAATCCAAATCCTTCACTATTCATAATATTAAACATAGCCTTTGAACAAAAGGCTTTGCTTGCATAAAGCATATTTATATCGGAATAATTTTTAAATGCTGATTTATATTCATTAGCAATAGTCCTTATTCCTTCTTCATCAATAACATAAAGCGGAGTAGAATACTTTTCCGCAAGTTCCACACAATCACATCCGCCTATTTCAAGATTATTTTTTTCATTAATTCTTGCTGTTTTAGGCATTATATATTGATTTACTGTTTTTTTCATACTATTAAATTATCCTCTTTTAGAATAATTCTAGCATAAAATATTTTGTGAAAAAATAAATTGCTTGAAAGTGTTATTTTAATTTTTAATATCTAGAATAGAATGTTTATTATTCTTCTATTATTCCCCAGTCAACAAGGATTTTATGATATGTTTCACCTATTGTTTTTTTATATCCAGGCATTGTATCTGCACATTCTTTAAAATAACTTTTTAAAAGCAGTTGTTCTTGTTCGGTTAACAAAATACCGCGTTTAGATTTTTTAATAATTTCTGAAAAATTCGGATACTTTTTTGCTATCTCTTTCATAGTGTCTGTA
>JAEEGL017268857.1_pt1 | contig 54518 bp, 40 predicted proteins | sample 9134231 | NCBI WGS metagenome assembly JAEEGL01 (sample SAMN16246548, study PRJNA631951) | gut metagenome | biome: gut microbiome; feature: rumen; material: fiber-attached | host: Bos | place: Iran: Karaj | collected 2018-10
AGCCCGCGGCCCAGGCCGCGGGGCAAGCCGACGGGATAGACGTGCGACAGGCAGGTCTGTCCCGCCTCTCTTTTTCCTTCGCTTCCTGCGTTGCTTTCAGCCCTTTCCTCAACCGGTATTCAATAATTTTTTATAAAGGAGATTGAAACATGAAAAAGTTTCTTTCCGCCGCTCTCGCGCTTGTGATCGTTATTTCGACGGTCTTCGCTCTCGCTTCCTGCGGAGACAAGGCCGACGGCTTCAAGCCGGTCGCCAAAGAAGACCTCAAGATCGGTATGATCACCCTTCACGACGACAGTTCCACCTACGACAAGAACTTCATCGAGTCGATGTACAGAGCCCTTGAGAACAAGGGACTGAACAGGGACCAGCTCGTCCTCTACACCGGCATCGACGAGACAGAGGCCTGCTACAACACCGCCAAGGCCTGCGCCAATGACGGCTGCCAGGTGGTATTTGCAGATTCCTTCGGCCACGAGGACTTTATGATCCAGGCCGCCCAGGAATTCAAATCGGTCAGATTCTGCCACGCCACCGGAACCAAGGCCCACACCGTCAAGCTCGCCAACTTCTCGAACGCCTTCGCCTCCATCTATGAAGGCAGATACCTCGCCGGCATCGCCGCCGGACTCAAGCTCAACGAGATGATCGAATCCGGAAAGATCACCGCCGATCAGGCCGTCATGGGCTACGTCGGAGCTTATACCTACGCGGAAGTCATGTCTGGATACACCTCCTTCTATCTCGGCGCGAAATCCGTCTGCCCGTCGGTCACCATGAAGGTCAGATTCACCGGCTCATGGTATGACACCGACAAGGAAGCCGCCGCCGCCAAGGCTCTCATCGAGACCGACAAGTGCGTTCTCATTTCTCAGCACGCCGATTCCTACGGAGCTCCCAATACCTGTGAGGCCGCCGGTGTTCCGAACATCTCCTACAACGGCAGCACCGAGGCTCAGGGCCCCAACACCTATATCGTCTCCTCCAAGATCGACTGGACTCCCTACTTCGAGTACATGATCGACTGCGTCGTCAAGGGCGAAGCCATCGCCACCGACTGGACCGGAACCATCCAGACCGGATCGGTCAAGCTTGAGGCCGTCAATACGAAGGTCGCCGCCGCCGGAACCCAGGACGCGATCAACGCCGCGAAGGCCCAGTTCGAGGCCGGCACCCTCAAGGTGTTCGACACCGCCAAGGACAACTTCATCACGGTAGACGGCAAGAAGCTTGAATCCTATCTCGCCGACGTCGACACCGACGCCAACTTCGAAAAGGATACCGAGGTCGTCAAGGACGGATACTTCCACGAATCGGAATACAGATCCGCTCCTTACTTCGATGTAACTATCGACGGCATCACTCTTATCAACACCGCGTTCTGATCCCCGGGATCATTGACGCGCCAATGGCAAGGCAAAGCGGAGCCTTCCGGCTCCGCTTTGCCCGAATTTTGTTTTTATTAACCGCTTCAACAGGAGCCGCAGGTGGAAAACATCAGTGTAAAAGAGAAGAAAGTCGCTCTTGAGATGCGCGGCATCACAAAGAGCTTCGGAAGTGTCAGGGCAAACAGCAAGGTTTCTCTTGCCGTATACGAGGGCGAGATCCTGTCGCTGCTGGGCGAGAACGGATCGGGCAAGACCACCCTGATGAACATGATCTCCGGGATATACTACCCCGACGAGGGCGAGATCTACATCCGCGGAGAAAAAGCTAATATTTCCTCTCCTAAAGAGGCCTTTTCCTACGGTATCGGCATGATCCACCAGCATTTCAAACTGGTCGATACCTTTACGGCAGCCGAGAACATAATTCTCGGCACCGGGGAGAAATACAATCTCGGACAGGTAAACTCACGCGTTTCGGAGATAGCTTCGAAATACGGTTTCAATATAGACCCGAAAAAAAAGGTCCACGAGATGTCGGTGTCCGAAAAGCAGACGGTGGAGATCATCAAGGTCATCTACCGCGGCGCTGACATACTCATACTCGACGAGCCGACCGCCGTCCTCACGCCCCAGGAGATCGAGAAGCTCTTCTCGATACTGCGCAGGATGAGGGACGACGGCAAGTCGATCATCATAATCACTCACAAGCTCAACGAGGTACTGTCGATCTCAGACCGCGTCTCGATCCTCAGAAAGGGCGAGTATATCGGCACCGTCGAGACTGCTGAGACCGACGAAAAGCAGCTCACAGAGATGATGGTCGGGAAAAAGATCGATCTTCAGATCACCCGCACCGAGCCCCGCCGCACTGCGCCTCTGCTCGAGATCCGCGGCCTGACGATAAAGGCGGACGACGGCAGTGAGGCGATAAAGGACGTAAGCTTCTATATCCGGGGCGGCGAGATCCTCGGCGTCGCGGGTATAACCGGGTGCGGCCAGAAGGAGCTCTGCGAGGCGATCGCCGGCCTGCGGCGGCCCGAAAAGGGAGCGATCATACACAAGGGAGAATCGATAGTCGGACTTCCGCCCGCCGAGATCATCCGCAAGGGCGTTTCGATGTCCTACATTCCCGAGGACAGGCTGGGCATGGGACTCGCGCCCTCCTTCTCGATAACCGACAACATGATGCTCAAGACCTACGGCGACGGACGCACCCCCTTCGTCGACAGAAAGTCGGCGAGGACAAGAGCCGCCGATCTTATAAAGAAGCTCGACATCGTGACTCCGTCGACCGAGACTCCGGTCAGGAGGCTCTCGGGAGGAAACGTCCAGAAGGTCCTCGTCGGCCGGGAGATCGAATCGGGTCCGAACGTCATCGTTACCGCCTATCCGGTGAGAGGCCTTGACATCGGGTCGTCATATCTGATCTACGATATACTCAACGAGCAGAAGGCGAAGGGCGTCGGGATACTCTTCGTCGGAGAAGACCTCGACGTCATGCTCGCCCTCTGCGACAAGATAATGGTCCTCTGCCACGGGCGGGTCATGGGCGTTGTCCATGCCGCCAAGACGAACAAGGAGGAGCTCGGCCTGATGATGACGGGCGCCGTCGATCTGACCGGCGAGGAAGGCGGAAAGAAATACGGCATCGCCAAAGACTCGAATCTCACGAATGAAGAGTGGGAGAACATCGGCGAAAGTCAGGAAGGGAAAGGAGAACCGCGGTGACCGTCAGAAGAGAAGCCCCGGCTGCCTGGAAAGGGCAGAAGCGGGAACCGATATTCCATCTTTCAAAGAACAACTCGATATCTCCGGTGAAGGCCTGGGGCATCCGCGGGATCGCGGTCCTCTGCGCCGTCCTGCTTACCGGGATACTCGGAATGCTCCTCGTCAGGGTGAATCCCGTAAAGATCTACGCCGAGATGATCAAAGGCCCCTTCATCGACATCTGGACGCTGCTCCAGGACACCGCGCTCATGCTCTGCTTCGCGGTGGCGATAGTTCCCGCCTTCAAGATGCGATTCTTCAACATGGGCGCAAACGGACAGGTGCTGATCAGCTGCCTTGCCGGGATCGGAGTTATGAGATTTTTGACGCCGGCACTTCCGAACTGGCTTGTCATTCTGATCATGTTCGCCGCCTGCTGCGCCGCGGGCGTGATATTCGCCGTCATCCCTGCGGTGTTCAAGGCCTTCTTCGATACGAACGAGACTCTCTTCACACTTATGATGAATTATATCGCGATAGAGCTCGTCAACTATCTGGTCATTGTCTGGGACAAGAGCGGTTCGGGGACGCTCGGCATCGTTAACCTGATAACGCATGACGGCTGGATCCCCGAACTCGGCAACAAATACGTTTTCCCGATCGTCGTCGCGGTCCTGATGACGGTCTTCATCACGGTCTATATGAAGTATTCCAAGCACGGTTTCGAGTCAGCGATAGTGGGAGAGAGCGTCAATACCGCGAAATACTGCGGCATCAATGTAAAGAAGGTTATCATCCGGACTCTCGCGCTCTCCGGGCTGCTCTGCGGGATACTCGGATTCGTATATGCCGGCGCCGTCAGCCATACCGTGAACGCCTCGGTCGGAGGCAAGGGATTCACCGCGGTGCTGATCGCCTGGCTCGCGAATTTCAATCCGCCCGTCATGGCCGGAGTCTCACTATTCGTGACCTTTCTTACTTCAGGCACACAGTACGCCTCGTCCTCGCTCCATCTGGGGAGCACCGACTTCGCATCCATCACGGTCGGCCTCTTCTTCTTCTTCGTCATCGGTTCGGAATTCTTCATCAGATACCGTATCGGTCTTACCGGCAGAGGAAAAAGACTGCTTTCCCGCTTCGGAAAGGCAGGGGCAGATCAGGGGAAAGGAGAGAGTGTGAAATGATCAATATAGTATCTATACTGACCGACGCGATCAGCATGGGGACGGTCTACCTCTTCGGATCGGTCGGGGAAACACTGACCGAAAAGGCCGGAAACCTCAATCTCGGCACGCCGGGTATCATGTGCTGCGGAGCTCTCGGCGGAGGCTTCGGGATATGGCTCTGCAGCTCCCGCGCCACCGACGCCGCGGCATCGCCGGGATGGCTGACCGTTCTCGTCTCGATTATCTTTTCTATGATCTTCGCGGCCGCCGCCGGTCTGATCTACGCCTTTCTGACCGTAACTCTCAAGTCGAACCAGAACGTCGTCGGTCTTGCTCTCACCACATTCGGCGTCGGAACTATGAAGTTCTTCTCAAAGAAGATCTACAGCGACACCGTCTTCCACGGCTGCAGCTACTATTTCAAGAATCTGTTCGGCGACGTCGGAGACAGCTGGTTCTCAAGGATTTTCCTCTCTCACGGAGTCCTGGTCTATATCGCTATAATAGTGGCGGTCATATCTGCCCTCTTCATCAGGAAGACGAGGCTCGGCCTCAATCTACGCGCGGTGGGGGAGAATCCCGGGACCGCCGACGCCGTCGGACTCAACATCGACGCCTATAAATACGTCTTCATCCTGATCGGTTCGGCGATATCAGGACTCGGAGGCCTGTATTACGTCATGGACAAGACCAGCGGCACCACCTTTACCGAGGCCCCGGTCGACGCCTTTGGCTGGATGGCGGTGGCTCTCGTCATCGCGACCATGTGGAGACCGGTGCTGGCGATATTCGGATCGATCCTCTTCGGCGGCCTTTACGTCCTGGCAGCATATCTCCCTTTGACTTTCAATCAGATTAAGCTTTTCGGGATGGTCCCCTACATCATCACCGTCGTCGTTCTGATAGTCATCAGGCTCCTCAACAGGAAGGACAACCAGCCTCCCGCCTCTCTCGGACTGTCCTATTTCAGAGAGGAAAGATAGCGGGCACCGAAAAAACACCGTGGAGTTTCAAAGTGAAGATCATAAGGTTTGATTCTATCGACTCAACATTTGCCGAGGCCGGGCGCGCTGCGCCCGGCCTCGGCGGCGGAGAATATCTGTTCCTGGCGGACGGGCAGACTGCCGGGAGGGGAAGAGGCGGAAACAGCTTCGCGTCTCCCCGCGGGAACGGGATATACGCCACTCTGCTCATCATACGCGATTTCGGGAGATCCGACACCGCTTATTCATTCTATCTGACGTCTCTCGCCGCAGTCTGCGTGACGCGAGCTGTCGCCGCCGTCACCGGTTTTGACAGAGAACTGTCGGTAAAGCCGGTGAACGACCTCTATTTCAGGGGAAAAAAATACGGCGGGATACTCTGCGCGTCAGACGTTACCGAAGGATCGACCGAGAGTGTGAGGATCGGCTTCGGTGTGAATCTCGGGGACGCGCCGCTTCCAGACGTAGCGACTTCGCTCTGTCTCGGCAGAGCCGGCGGCCGGGAGGTCGAAGATGCCTCCGAGAGGATCGCGGTCCTGTCCGCAGAGACGATGATTGCGTCGGTGACCGGCAAAGAACCTGACGCGGAGGTCGCGGGCTGCCGGGTTCCTGTCCTTGACAGAGCCTGCGTCGCCTCAGAATACGACCGGCTCTGCCGGAGGTATACGGCGGAGCTCATGTCGCATGCCTCCCGGGAGACGTCTTCCTTCGGGGCGACGAAGTAACGGCGGCAGGCATCAGGCTTTTTCCGCCCTCCGGGATTTTCTCAGGGGCCTATTGCAATTGCCGGCGCTTTCTGCTATAATAGACCTGCCGCCGGGCGATCGAAGCGGGCGGTATGATCATCTTACTGGAGCATTTGATGAGTACTGAGCTTCCGGTCAGCGTTACTCTGCTGGCCAACGCGAAAATCAACCTCTTTCTCGACATCACCGGCAGACTGTCCGACGGATATCATTCGGTGTCTACCGTTATGCAGTCGGTCACCCTCGCCGACCGGGTGTCGGTCTCGAGGTCTTCCTCTCATTCCGGGATCCGGATCTCATTTACGCCCGAAACCGCCTGTCTTCCGACCGACCGCTCAAATACCGCGTACAGGGCCGCCGAGGCTTTCTTTGATGCCTCGGGAGAGTCCTTCGGGATCGATGTCAGAATAGATAAACAGATCCCTCAGAAGGCGGGGATGGGCGGCGGAAGCGCCGATGCCGCTGCGGTGCTCACCGCCTTGAACATGCTCTCGGGAGGTCCTCTCGATGCCTCGGCGCTCCTCGCCTGCGGGGCGAAGGTCGGAGCCGACGTTCCCTTCTGCGTCGCCGGCGGTTGCCGGCTCTGCGGGGGAAAGGGTGAGACCGTCGGCGGCAGGCTCAGGCCGGCATCCCTCTTTTTCCTTATTTTGAAACCCGAGGCCGGCATATCGACGCCGGCGGCCTACGCGGCACTCGACGCGAAATACCCCTCCTTCGGCGGGCGCGGCGCCGATCCGTCAGGACTTATCGAAGCGCTCGGTGCCGGCGACAGGCCGGGGACCGCATCGAGACTCTACAACATCTTTGAAGAGGTTCTCGAGGAGGGCTGCCCCGAGGCCTTCGGTATGCTTTCTTTCCTGAAGAGCTTTTCGATGGGCTCGGGCCTTTGCGGCAGCGGATCGGCGGTATACGCCGCCTTTCTGACGAAAGAGTCGGCGGAAAGGGCGGAGAGGCTTGCCGCGAAGAGATTCCCCGGCGCTTTCACATCCGTCTGCCGGGGCACCGGACACGGCGTCGAGTTCCCGACTGCCGGCAGGGCGTTATAAACCGGCTTACAAAATAAATCAAAAATACAAAAATCATAAAAAGAGGCTGAAAAATGATCGAAAACGGTGTCTGTTACGGGCGCGGAACGCCTGAGATGTTCGACGAATACGTCGACTTCATCAACTACGTGTTCGGCTTCAACGGCAACTCGAGCGACTTCAAAAAGCTGCTGCCGAAGCTTTACCAGTACGACTACAATCCGGCCGGGAACTCATACGTCGCCGTCGAGGAGGGAAAGATCAAAGCGGCGATAGGCGCCTTCGACCACGATCTGTCGGTCTGCGGTGAATATCTGAAGACCCGCGGCATCGGAAACGTCGCGGTACATCCCTACGAGCGCTCGAGGGGCTTTATGAAGAAGCTCATGAACATGGCGATCGACGACATGGTCGCCGACGGAGTCGTGCTCTCGGTGCTCGGAGGACGGAGGCAGAGGTACAACTACTTTTCCTACGACAAGCTCGGACCGGTCTTTGCGATGAGCTTCAATTCAGACAACATAAGGCACACCTTCGGAGCTGACCGGAAGCCCTTCTTCAGCTTCGTGAAGGTCGACGGAAAGGATCAGTCTGTCCTTGACAGCATAAAGGCGCTGTCCGAATCGAAACCGCTCTACGCGATCAGAGACCGGGAAAAATACTATGAGATACTCGTGAGCTGGAGAATGGCGGTATACGAGATCCTGCGAGAGGAAAAATTCGCCGGATACTGCATAGTCGACGATACCTCTGTCTACGAGATATTGCTCCTGCCTGAATTCGAGGACAAATTCGCCTTCTGCGTCCGCGATCTCTTCGATCACCTCGGACGCGGATCGCTGAGGGTAAAGCTGCCGCTCTACCTCGACGGATACATCTCTCAGATCGCCGCGATAGGCGAGTCATATTCGGTCGACACGGCAAAATCCTTCTCGGTGCTGAACTTCAGAAAGGTCTGCTCGGCCTTCATGAAGCTCAAGGCGACCTATTCGAAGCTGCCCGACGGCGAGCTCTGTCTCTCGATCGACGGCAGAGGCGGGAAGGAGAAGATCCTGCTCTCGGTGAAGGAGGGAGTGCCTTCGGTCACCGACACCGACAGAGATCCCGATCTTGAGCTCGGGCATCTAGAGGCGATGAACCTCCTATTCGCGATCTACTCGGTGCCCCGCGAGAAGCTGCCCGATCACGCCAGACTCTGGCTGCCGCTGCCCCTGAGCATCTATCCGGCGGACACCGTCTGACATGCCTCGCCCCGGCCTTTCCCCTTATCCCGGCTGGTATTCGGGCGACAACGCAAGGCTTTTCCGGCTGATGTCGGTCTTTCTCAACCTCGCCGCCGATTACATTGAGCCCGACATGATCGATGGAATAACCGGCGGGGACGGATCGATGACCGAGTTCGCCTACGCTCAGATCGCCGCCGCTGCCTGCGGTCTTGACGTCGCGGGGGACAGCGGCGACCGAAGATTCTTCCGGGAGAGATTCGCGGGGATGTTCAAGCGTCTCGATACCTCCGCGTTCACATCAGATCCATACTACCGGAACATCCGCCTGCCCGAAGGGACTCTTTCGGGAGGAAGGTTCTCCTTCGGCATGAAGACCTGCCGGGCATACGAGGCCTTCGTGAGAGACGATCCCGAGATAGTCCGCGGCCGGGGGGGAGAGCTGCTCGTTACCCCCAGGATCGGATTCTTCACCGAGGACTATCCCTATCCCGCCGTCTTTGAGAATGGCAGGGAGTGGATGACGCTTATGCCGAACGAGACTGTCACTTCAGCCTTTGCCCTGAAGCGAGCTCACGGGCGCGTGCTGACCTACGGGCTGGGCCTCGGGTACTTTGCCTATATGGCGTCGGAAAAGCCCTCCGTGGCCTCTGTGACCGTCGTGGAGCGTTCTCCCGAGGTGATCGCCCTATTCAGGGAGCATATCCTCCCGCAGTTCGGAAACAGGGATAAGATCGAATTGATCGAGTCAGACGCCTTTGACTACGCAGAGCACAGGGCTCCCGGGGAGAGATTCGACACCGTCTTCTGCGACATCTGGCACGATCCTTCCGACGGTGTGGAGCTCTATCTCAGGTTTAAAGAGCTGGAGACGCGGGGCCCCGAGTATATCTACTGGCTTGAAGACACACTTAAGCTGTATTTGTGATAAGGTGTTATTTAAATGACAGGGAAACAACCGAAACGCCATGCTGAATCCCGCGATGTTCTCCGGAGCGCATCGCATGCGGTTACCCTATTTATCGCTTCAATCCTCATTTTTGCCGTTCTGGCGTCATGCGGCGGAGAAGGCGATACCGGGACAGCTGCGGGATCGTCAGGTCCTGCAGCGGAACCCGAGACCTCTGCGACGGCGGATGAAGGTGCGCTCATTCTCGGAGGCGGGATTCCTTTTACCGTGATCAGGGGCGATAAGGCTCCGCAGGCGGTCGTCAAGGCCGCATCCGCGATCTATACCGAGCTTAGCACATCTCTGAATACCGGAGACGTCAGTATAAAAGAGGATTTCGTTCTCGACCAACGGGGCTCGGACAGCGTCGTGACAGGCGGATACGAGATCGTGATCGGAGATACGAACAGAGCCGGGACGAAAGAGACCATCGGAATGATCGAGGGTCAGGGATGCGCTATGCGGATAGTCGGCAAGACTCTGGTCATTACCGGTACCGACGTCAGGACAACGATCGCGGCTCTGAACAGATTTAAAAAGGAGATACTGGAAAACCCGGATAGGACTTCGGACGGGATACTCAGGATACTTCCTTCAGACTGTTTCATCGTGAACAACATGATGCCTCTTCAGTATTCCGAGATCCTTTCAGGAGATCTGAAATACACAGTGGATCTGACGGAGGTAATACACTGTGCTCCGGTCGGCGATTTCAAGGTGGCCCAGGGAGCGGCGACAGACGGAAAATTCGCATATTTCGCTCTCAGGCAGTCGGGCGACGGAAACGCGGTCATATGCAAATACGATCTTGCCACCGGGGAGCGGGTCGCCGTTAGCGATCCGATCTACTGCGGCCACGCCAACGATCTCACATACGACTCCGCGAAGGGACTTCTGTATATTGCCCACGGCCAGTCGGAAGGAACGATACTGACGCTCGTCGACTCCGGCACGCTTCAGGTGACGAAGCAGACTCAGGGGATACCGAAGGGGTCTGGCGCGATCACCTACAGCTCGTCCCACGACATCATCGCGATCAGCCAGGGCGGAACGACGCTGCACTTTCTCAGACCCGATTTTACTCTGATAAGATCTTTTTCCAGGACCAAACCCGATTATACCGCACAGGGGATGGGATCTGACGAGGACTTCATCTACTTTCCCATGAGCGGATCGGCCGACAACATCCTCGACGTATACGACTGGGACGGCAATCCGGTCGGAATTATCACGATCCCGCTGAAGCTTGAGTCGGAGAGCATGTTCTGGTTCGGCGGCAACTATTATGTGAATTTCTACGAATCCGGGAACGGGGCAAAGCTCTACAGGCTTGAGTTCATCGAGGTCTATGAGTGAGCCGAAAAAAACAGGATAAAAAAGATACCGCGGCGCCATCCGGACAGACCGGACAGAAGGCTGGTTCTCATAAGGATAATGAGAACAGGATTTCGTAAGCAAATTGGTTCCGCTCTTCTCCGGGCGGGGCGCCTGGAAAGTCAGGCCGTTCGTCTGATAAGGACTTGCAGTCTTCTGTGCCATCACTTTCTCCTTTCCCCGCGCTTCGGGCGCTGCTTTTTTCGGTCCTACTATAATTATACTCATTTGCTACTTTAAAAAGATATCATCTTTTTGTTTTTCGATGCTTTTTTGCGGCAAAATGTATTTTTTTTCAATTCTTCTTGACATTGTTAAAGAAACATCTTATAATGAGCACAATCCCAAATGTTTTTTAGGAGATATTGCGGACATCTGCAATACATCAGGTCCGCCAATTCAATAATAAAGGAGGAACAATAAAATGAGAAAAATACATTTACCTTTTCTGTGCCTGGTTCTTGTTCTGGCTTGCGCGATCCTCTTTTCATCGTGCACAACAGTCAGAGCACAAGGCTCAAATGCGATTGAAACGAGCAACAACTTCGATTTGAAAAACGTTAATGGGATGTCAGATGATACTTCTGTCCTTGACTCCAGTTCAAAGCGCGGAACCTGCTATATAGGAGCGGACAATAACGTCTTTACCATACTAAATCTCTATGATGATTCAACATTCAGGTTGAATCCAAATTTGGCATCAAACCGCATTCCAAACGCTCTTTACGGAACTTATTCGGTTGATGGAGATAAACTGACGTTTGTATTTGAGAAAACTAATTTTATCGGAGACACGAGCACTGACTTATCCGCTTTGAAAATCTCCATTGTGATCAACGATGATGATTCTCTGACCATCATCAAAAACGAAACCAGCCTTCCGCACTTCACATTCTATCCCGAAGGCGACATCATTCTAACTAAAGCAGGAAAAAAAGCCGACTGATTTTCAGTTTTCCCCGGGCTGTTTAATCGTTTCAGATTAAATAGCCCGGTTTTATATCTCATGCCGCCTGCCCCAGAGCGCCGCACCGCAATGCGGAAGCGGGCAAAGCCCGTACACATATCATAATCATTTCGAAAAACGCGGAGAGGACGAACGTATGACTGTCCGTCCTCTCCGAGGGCACTGTTAAACTAAAACATCCTTATGAGAACCGCGCTGAGCTGCGGTATTTTTTTTGATGTGACCGCGACGGATTATGAATCGCGGATCCCGTCAGATCTTCGGCAAGTCTATCTCCACCGCCTCGCCGTAGCAGAGTGGGAACACCCTGACAGCGTCGGGGGCCTTTCCGCATATCCTCTCGAGGGCGGCGGCATAGTAGCTGAGCTGTCTTCCGTGGCGTTCGCTCATGATCGCCGCGACATCGGCCGGATCGGCCATCTCGCCGCGTGTCAGCCTGTCGGTCTTGTAATCGCAGAGCACGAGCCTACCCGAGCTGTCGGTGAAGAAGAGGTCGATGACGCCCTGAACGGCGATCTCCTCGCCGGCGAGAGCCTTCTTAAGCTCTGCGTCGGTCGTGAATCTGTCGGCGGGAAGAGAAATGTTGAACCTGAACTCCCGGCGGATCTCCCTGGCCTCTTTAAGCTCTTCAAAGAATCCCGAGTTCGCGAATGCGACGATCTCCGGGATCCTCAGAGCTTCTGCCGCTTCCGCCGGAATAAAGCCCTCTCTCACAAGTCTTTCGGCTTCCGCCCTCACCGATTCTTCGCCTCCGGATATCGATCCGAAGTCGCAGAACTGAAGGAAGAGATGCGTGGCGGTGCCGCGTCCGGCGGCGCCCGAGAAGCCTGAACTGCCGGAAAAATCGACCGTCTTCGACTCAAGCTTCTCCGCCTGGATCAGCGAGAGTATCGGATCGCCCTCGCGCCCGGCCTCCTCATCCTGTCCGGCGTCTGCCGCGGATGGATCGGTCAGGGCGTCGGGGAAGAGCTTTGACACCGACAGCTTTGCCGGCATTGCCGACACAGCGGCGTAGGGGTATCTGTAAGCGAATCTCTTTCTGAATATCTCCTTCAGTCTTTCGACTGCTTCGGCGTCTTCTGCAGGTCCGGCGTCGCGCACAGTGGCCTCTTCTTCTCTGAGTGAGGCGGACGGATTCTGATCCCCGCCGGCGGCTTCCGCGGGCTCTGCGTCCGAAGCCTCATCCCGCCTGATCTCAACGGTGTACCCGTCTCCCGTTTCAAATCCGCATGTTGCCAGCGAAATAAGGGAGGCCCAGCTGTCGGCCGAGAGGACGGTACGGCGACAGCCGGCGAAGGATGCGAGCTTGCCTTCTCCGATCAGCTTGTCGACGCCCGAATAGCGTCCGATCGGGGAATAAACGATATAGAGCAGATCGCGTGCCCTGGTCAGCGCGACGTAGAGGATCCGGAGTTCCTCCTCTCTGATGCGGTCGGCGGCCGACATGACAGCTATCTTTTTCTGAATTCCTTCGATGCTTCCGATCCCGAATCTGTCGGGGATGTTCGTCGAGAGGACGAAACGGTCGGAGGCCGAAGTGATAACGCCGGTCCCCGAAAGTTCCCTGAAATTGTACTTCCTGTCAACGCCGAGGATAAAGACCACCGGGAATTCCAGGCCCTTGGATTTGTGTACGGTCAGGAGATTCACCGCGTCTTTTCCCGGCATTTTTTCATTTTTGATCTTGGCACCGTTCTCGATCAGCCCGTTGACATACCCGACGAAATCATGGAGAGTCCGGTATTCGCTGCTCTCGTAGCCCAGCGCCAGGGAATAGAGCATCTGAAGGTTCTCCCTGCGCTCGGCGGGGGATTTTCCTCCGCCTTCGGAGCCGCCCCCCGCGTAAACGATGGCGTCGGTCTCCCTCCAGAGCGATCTGATGAACCGGGTGAGCGGAAGCTGCTCGGCTCTCTGCCTGAGTGAGGCAAGGCTCTTTTGCGCCGCGGCGCATTTCTCCCTGAGCTCCGGCAGTGCTTCAGGGTCTTCCGTATACTCCTTCAGCGCATCGCGGAGAGAAGAGGTCCTGCCATGTCTCCTTACCGTTACCAGCTCGTCGAGAGTCATTCCGAATACCGGCGAGCAGAGGACACCCGCGAGATGGATGTCCCTGTCCGGATTGTCGATCGCTGCCAGAAGAGAGAAAAGAAGACTGACCTCTGCGTTCTCAAAGAGGCTCTCGCCGGTGCAGTTCGCGACCGGGATCCCCATTTCGGAGAGGACCGACGCGGCAACGTCGAGTTCATCGCCTCTCCTCGCGAGCAGTGCGAAATCTCCGTATGAATAACCGCCTCCGCCCGGCTTTCTGCCGTGCGCGACGAGATCCTTTATTTTTTCTCCGATAAAGCGGCTGTCTCTCAGCGACCCTTCCTTCCTGTCCGCGTATTCCGAAAGAATGATCTTTACCCGCCGGTCGCCGTCGGAGTCGGCGCCTTCATCTTCCGCGAGAGGGGGATCGTACTTCCTGGAAAAGACAAGGTCGTCCTCGGGGCGGTATTCAAGATCGGCGTCAGATCCTCCGGCGAGGGCGAAAAGCCTTCCGCAGACGGCATTGGTAAATGATACTATGTTCTCGGCGCACCTGAAGTTTTCCGACATATATACCGAGCATGGGCTTCCTTCGGGCAGCGAAGGATCGAAGAGAGGGAAGATGTTCCGGTAGGACGAGAAGACCGAAGGCTCGGCGTTTCTGAATGAATATATGCTCTGCTTGATGTCGCCGACGATGAAGAGGTTCCTTCCGTCCGAGATCGTCCTGAAGATCATGTCCTGAACGGCGTCGGTATCCTGATACTCGTCGACGAAGATATGCGAGTATCTCCGCCTCTCGGCAAGGGCTACGGTGGTGGGCTTCCCGTCGGGGGAGATGAGCAGCCTTGCCGCGGCTCTTTTCAGATCAGAGAAAGCGACGACCGATCTTGAACGCTTGAGCTCTGCGAGAGCCTTCGAATAGTGACGGAGCGCGGTGAGAGTGTCAAGACAGACCGATGCTTCTGCCTTCATCTGTTCCGAGATCTCCTCCCGGGAAAGGGAAACCAGAGATTTAAGTGTCTTGAGTTCTTTCTTGACTGTATCCCTGAGGTCGCAGACGAGATCCTTCTTTTCCAGAGCCTCGCCTTTCGCGTTTCTGACCGTTTTAAGCTTCTCCGGTACCTTCGAAGCGACCGCCTTCCTGAATGTCTCGTATGAGTTCCCTGAGAGTGCAGAAACAAGCTCTGATACGAGGGACATGTCGGAAGAGACTGCCTCAAGGTATGGCGCGATCTGCGGCTCTGTGTCGATGATGCTTTTCTCCTTCTCGCAAAGCAGCGAGATGCGTTTAAGTATCATTTCGGCGAAAGAGGCAAGGGCTTTTCCATGCCTCGAACCGAAAAAATCGCCATCCGCCTCAGACAGAAGCAGTCCGGCGTGCGTCTCCAGCTCGTCGATCCCGCCGGGGCGTGAAGAGAGAGCCGATTCCAGCTTTTCAAGCTGCTCGGCGATCATGATCTCTCCCTTTGCCATTCCGAAGGTCTCACAGAGGGATCTGAAGGAGGGCTCGTTCGAGAGCAGATACTCGACAGATTCCCGGGCGGTCTCAAGCCGCATGAGCCTGTCCTCGTCACCGTCTGCGATCCTGAATGAGGAGGGAAGTCCCGACGCCTGGAAATTGTCTCTTACAAGTCTTGAATAGTATGAATCGATGGTACAGATATCCGCCGAAGCGACCGCAGTGAGCTGATCCGCCAGTCTTGAATTTCCGGGATCCGCCTCAAGCGCCGCCGATACAGCGTCGGTTATCCGGCTGCGGAGCTCAGCTGCAGCCGCGCGGGTGAATGTGACGATCAGCATCGTCGAGATATCCTCCGGAGCCGCCGGATCGGTGATCATCGAAATGATCCTCGAGGTGAGGGTCGCGGTCTTTCCGGATCCCGCGGCGGCTGAGACCATCACGCTGCGTCCGCGGATGTCTATCGCCGTCTTCTGTGACTTTGTCGGATTCATTCCTCCTTGCCCTCCTCACCGATAACGCTGTTATCAACCGCCGCCCCGCGTACGACCGCTGAAGAACGGCATACGGCTTTATAAGGGCATTTTTTGCAGGTGTCCTTTCCGCCCGCCGGCCTTGCAGCCGCGGTTCCGGTCTTTATCGCCTCGGCTGCCCCGCAAAGAAGAGCTTCGGCCTCGCGTTCGATATCCCCGAGCGTAGCTCTGGCCGCCGGAGTTTTTTTGCCGCTTTTCTCAAATGTGTATTTCGGATCATTCGATCTTGACACGACGCTCTCGGCGCCTTCCGCGACGAATCCGCTGCGACTTATCGTCAGAGACGCGGCTTCGATCGCGGCATCCTTCCCGTCGAAGTTTCCGACGGGAGCATCGTAGACGCAGCCTATGTACTCAAATCCCGCAGCCTCGGGGACATTTGAGAATCTGTCTCCCTTTCCCTCCTCAATCAGTGAGAGAAGATATAGCGGGAGCTGACAGTATTCGGCTGAAGACCGGCCGGGAAGAGCGTAAGAGGTCTTGTAATCGACAGCTCTGACATATGTCCTTCCGTCCTTCTCTCCGGTGTCCACCCGGTCGATCCTCCCGGTGAGCGAGACTCTGCTTCCGTCGGAAAGCGGGAAGGAGACGGGCTTTATTCCTCCTCTGCCTATATTCAGTTCGAAATAGGCTGGCTTGAGATCCGAATCCTCGATCTCACGGCGCAGGTCGCGGATTATTATTTCGGCGGTCGTCTCGCTCCGTTCCGAGATGTGAGAGAGAAGCGCGGTGCGTTCGGCGGAGCCTTCCGGAGCGATCTCTGCCGCGGCTGCGGCAACCGAATCTCTGATCAGCTTTTTATTATCCGCAGGATCCTCAGGAAATATGCCTCCGCGCCTTGTGAACACATCAGCGAGATATTTTTCAAGAGCGGAGTGGATAAAGCTCCCGTATGAGTCGTAGGAGAAGACCGCGGGACTCTGGTCGTTCAGCCTCAGCATCCTGGAGCAGAGGTATTTAAAGGGACAGTCGGAGAAGGTCTTGATCTGGGAAGCGCTCAGCATGAGATCTCTTCCGAGAGCGAATTCCACAGTTACAGGGGAGACCGAAGCCTCTTCCGACGTGAGTTTTGCGGGCGATGTCCTCGCGTCAGGAAGAAGCTGCGCTACCGCCTTTCCTGCCGGAGTCTTTCCGATGAGCGGAAGCCAGTCCGCGGCGGTGACCTCTGACGCAAGCCTGATGTCGGTGCGGTCTGACGAGAGTATGGTTTCAATGCCGGGATATATCTTTTTTATCCTGTTTATTATTACTGAATCGGCATGTCTTCTGAAAATAAAGAGCTTCTCCGACGCGGAGGCGCAGGCTCTTCTGAAGAAATACTGCTCGTCGGTCGCCCTTGAGGCCCTGTCGGATATGACCGCGCCTTTCTCCGATGAAAGAGCGAGACGGTCGGCGTCGGTAAGCAGCCCTCCCGACGGTGGATTGGCGGGGAAGGATCCGTCGCCTACGCCGAGAAGCAGGACGCATCTCGGCGAATCGGCTCTCAGCATATCGGCAGGAGCGATGCGTACGGCGTCGGAGGAGGATGGTATCGCGCCTATCCTGTTTGTGTCAAAGACAGCCTCGGCGGCGTTTATCAGCTCGGGCAGTTCAGGCTTTTCGCCGGCGTATCCCGCCGCCAGCTCACGCAGGGCCTCCCTGAAGGAGGAAAGCGCAGATGCGAGAAGCGAGGCCTCCTGCCTCCGGCCGGCTTCGAGCGCGGCTGAGGCGTCGGCGAGGAGACGGTCCCTGATCCCGAGTCTTTCGGTGTATTCATATATTGCCCGGCAGATCCCGGTGCAGTCTCCGGCGATAGATATCTCCTCGGAGAGTCTGCCGATAGTGTCAGAGAGCTGTTTTCTTACCTTGTTGGCGGTCTCTATCCTCCTCCTGCCGTCGTCTGTCAGTTCGGAGTTGTAGCCCGCAGGATTCATCGTCCAGTCGCCCGACATAAAGCCTTTTCCGCTTATCTTCCATTTTTCAACATAGGACACGAAGACGTCGGCGTCTTCGGGATCGACTCCGCAGAGGCCGGTCCTCAGATGCGATGTGACGTCATCCCGCCTCCATCCATAGCGGATGATCCTCAGCGCAGAAAGGACGAGCCTTGCGGGCGAGGTATGGAGCAGGCTCTGCTTGTCGTCGATCCAGAAGGGTACGCCGGCGTCCTCGAGCGAGAGATCGATGATCCCCCGGTATGCCGACGGGTCTCTGGCGGCGATCAGTATATCCCCGGCTCTCACGCCTTCCTCCATGAGCTTTTTCACGAGGCCGGCCGCGAATTCAGATTCGTCAAAGATGTTTTCGGTCTCGACGAGGACGACCGATCCGTCGCGCTCTCCGCCGACCGGGCAGAAGCTCCGGAGGGCTCCGGATATCCGCTCAAGATCTGTCCGCTGCCCGGGGGCTGTGTCGAGGACGACGGTGCGGTTGGGTCTTCCGCTCGCCGCTGCGTCGGCTCGCAGCCGGTCGGACATACGCTTTATCGAGAGTGTGTCTGTTCCGTTGAAGCCGGGGCCGGGAAGCGGGACAGAAACGGTGCAGTTTTCCGCCTGGGCAAACAGCAGCTTTACTATCCCGTGCTGCTGGCCTGTAAGACTTGAGAAGGAGTCGATGTATAGGTTCGAGCCCTCAAAGAAGGGATGTTTCTCAAGGCAGGCGGCAAGTCTGTCGAATTCGCTCTCGGTATCCGACGCTCCGGCGGCCAGGCTCTCGTACACCGCGGCGCATGACGCGATATCTCTCAGCTTCGACGCGAGCCGCGGGTCGGCGGTCTTTATGAACTCTTCGATCTTTTCAGGACCCATGCCTGCCGCTCTCAGTTCCCTTACCGCTGCAAGCATCATACCCGGGAAGGTCGGGTCGTTCATCGCCGCTTCGCGGTATTCCTCCATCAGCGGGCCGGTCTGCTTCAGCGCCCTCATCATCAGGACAAGCCTCATTCCGGGAGTGAGGGAGGTGTATGTCAGCCCGCCGTATTCCCTGAACACCCGGTTGCACATCCGGCTGAAGTTCAGGACCTCAAATGTCAGCTGGGCGGATTCGGGAAGATATCTGAGAGCCTTTTTTTCTGTCGCGACCGCGGCCTGCTCGGGGACGATAAGAAATGATCTTCTGCCCGCCTTCGCGTCTTCGAGAAGGCGGGAGAATATCATTTCGGTCTTTCCCGTACGGTGGTCGCCGTATATGAATTCGATCATTTTTATCTCCGGATGGGGTTGTTCTCGGCACGAGACCCTGCCGTTTTTGTCTTAAAATGCTCTATAATTTGGTGTTTTTTCTGGCAAAAAACGAAAAAGATCAGGGGCTGTCATTCCTCACACTTTTCGGTGTCGGGCGCAGAGATCCCGAGGATCTTCATGTTTCTTTGGATCACCGACTTAGGCCTCCAGGAATATGCCCTTGTCCCGAAGTCGGCGTCGTCGGCGAGAGTTCCCGGGTCGGGGCGGGGAAGAGGTCTTTCATAAAAGAAATCTATCGGCGAATAAAGCGTGCCTGCGGCTCTCGCCGCTTCGGTATAAGGGCAGACCTCCTGGCAGATGTCGCACCCCCAGACCGTCCGGTGCTTGCGGATGAGGGCCTCCTCGCCATCGGTAAGATCGCCTTTCTTCTGGGTGACCGCCGAGAGGCATTCCCCCGAGAAGGAATAAGGGCATGCCTCCCTGCATCTTCCGCAGCCGGGGCATCTTTCGGGCTCTCGCGGGATCGTGTCGGGGGGGAGCGTGGTCAGTATCTCGAAGAGAAAAACAAAAGACGAGTATTCCCTCGTGATCAGCATACCGTTTTCTCCGATTACCCCGAGACCGGCGCGGGCAGCGGCGTCGCGTTCGTCGATCGGGGATGAGTCCCCGAAGACGGCAAAGCTTTCACCCGGAAAGATACTCTCCGCTTTCTCCAGGATCTTTCTGCCGGTCTCTTCGATGAAGAGATGGTAGTCTCTTCCAACCGCGTAGGCAGAGACAGTCCTTTCTTCATCGCAGAACCGGGTATAATAGGGGATCGTTCCCATATATACCGAAACCGGCTCGAAAGGCAGCCGCCGCAGCTTGTATTCTTTTATGACCCGGCAGCTGCTCAGGGGGATTCCTGCGGCTCTGATCCCGTATTCTGCCATCAAACCGGAAAGTCCTTGCCGTATTCCGGATTTATCATTTTCTGTTTTATCGGTGTTCATTTCAGTTCACTTCCTTTGCGGGCCCGGGAGATCTGCCTCAGCGTTGCTTGTTCATGTCCTCATTTCGCTTCCGCGGCGAATCGGTAGATCGGTTCCGGGAGGCTTCGGCGATTATACTTTAATATATTATATCATTTTTTTGAATTATTGTCTATGCTCATGCTCAAATATCGGCGGTCAGGACGAAAAAGGGCCGGCTGCTCGGAAGAAGTGAAAAAGCAGGGGGGGGCGACGCTGCCTGAAGGGTATCGGAAAAAAGTGTGCGAACATCCGGCGGATCCGGAATTTTTATCCGCCTTTCAAGGAGTTTTTCACTCGCTATCATTTATTGTTCACAAATGAGATGTATAATAATGGAGCATCAGGTAAAGGAGATGTTTGTTATGGAAGATAATTTCAATTCAAAAAATGATGCCCGGATGGCAGAGTCAAACCAAAACGGTGCCGACGTCAACGGACAGAGCCAGATCTACGGCGCGGTATACAGGCCTGATTCGATGTCTGGCGAATACAGATTTACCTCTTACAGTTCGAATCCCGGCACCGTCAGCCGCCCGGCGCCCGCAGAGGCGCAGAAGCCCGCAAAGACCCAGGGCCGCAGAGGCGGCGTCGCGCTGGTGGTAGCTATCACAGCCGCGGTACTGGCTGTCATCACAATGCTCTTTCTCAGCTGCGCCGGACTGATGATCCTCTCGAAGCGGTTCGTCTTCCGCACAGACGGAGTCGAAACTCAGCCGCAGTCGCAATCCGCCGACCCGGAAGAGACCAAAGAGGCGAATTTCCAGGTGTCCGACAGGACGTCGTCACCGGTATCGACGACGGCTGTTAGCATCGGCGAGCAGATGTCCATCGCAGGCGTCGTGGCGGCTGTCAAGGATTCTGTGGTCGAGATCACGACCGAAACGGTAACCGGCGGAAGCGGAATATACTCCCAGTATGTTCTGAGCGGAGCCGGCAGCGGAGTCATCATCTCGGATACCGGCATGGTCATAACGAACCATCACGTCATCGACGGCGCTACCAAGATCACCGTAAGACTGACCGACGGTACCGAGTTCGACGCGAAGGTCATCGGCAGCGATCTCGACGCCGACATCGCGGTCGTCAGCATCAAGCCGGGCGACAAAAAGCTGACCTCCGCCGTCATAGGGAACAGCGACACGCTGGTAGTCGGCGAGGAGATCGTCGTCATAGGCAATCCTCTCGGAGAACTCGGCGGGACGGTGACGAACGGCATCATTTCGGCAACCGAACGCGAGATCATGATCGAAGAGAGCGGATCGATGACGCTTCTGCAGACCAACGCCGCGGTAAACCCGGGCAACTCGGGAGGCGGTATGTTCAATCTGTACGGAGAGCTCGTAGGCATAGTCAACGCGAAATCGTCGGGCGACAACATCGAGGGCATCGGCTTTGCAATCCCGTCGAATACCGCCAAGGACGTGGCGGGCCAGCTGATCGAATACGGATACGTCAAGGGCAGGCCCACGATCGGTATCAGCTATGTCGACGTCAACAACTCCCTCTACGCCAGATACTATTTCAACTCCTCCTCGGTCGGGGTTTATATCGTTGACGATACCGGCAAGCACGGCTTCAAGTACGGCGACAGAATAATCTCCTTCAACGGGGAAGAGGTATCCTCCTCATCCGATTTGGCCAGCATGCTCAAAAAGTGCTCGGTCGGGGATACCGTAGAGATCGTCGTCATGAGAAGCGGAAGTTCGGTCACCGTTTCGGTGACGCTGACCGAAAAGGTCCCGGAATAAGAGCCCTGCCGCAAGGCCGGGGATACGCGCTGCCCCAAGATTATCTACAGAACTGGAGAAAAGACAATGTATAGTTTGCTGATTGCCGACGACGAGCCCGGGATCAGGGCGATCGTCAGAAAATACGCCGAATTCGAGGGAAACCGTGTCATTGAGGCGGCCGACGGAATGCAGGCGGTCAATCTCTGCCGCTCTGAGAATCCCGACATCGTCGTCATGGACATCATGATGCCCGAGCTCGACGGTTTTTCCGCGGTCAGGGAGATAAGGAAGTTCTCCCAGGTGCCGATAATAATGCTTTCCGCCAGGGGAGAGGAGTACGACAAGATCAACGGCTTCTGCCTCGGCGCAGACGACTATGTCGTAAAGCCCTTCTCACCCAAAGAACTGCTGCTCAGAGTCGAGGTCATACTCAAGCGCGGCTCGCAGAGGCAGCCGGTCAAGGGCGAGATCGAGCACGATATCGTCGAGATGGACGGCGGCAGGCTGAAGGTCGACCTGACGGCAAGGATCGTATATATCGACGGAGAGCAGATCGAGATGTCTCCGAAGGAATACGAACTCTTCTTCTATATGCTTGACAACCGCAATATCGCGCTCTCGCGTGAAAAGCTGATCAGCGACGTCTGGGGATACGATTTCTACGGCGACGCCAGGACGCTTGACACCCATATCAAGCTCCTGCGGAAGTCTCTGGGCAGGTATGCCTCGTATATAGTCACGCTCAGAGGGATCGGATACAGGTTTGAGGGCAAGCCGTGAAATGGTCATGCCGTGATAAGAAAAAAAACGGGAACGGAAAAAAGAGAATAGTGTTCGGAATAAAAGGCAGGATAGTAATCTACTTCACTGCCTTTGTTTTGATGATGCTCACTCTTATCTGGTTCCTTCAGATCGCGCTGCTGGACAGCTTCTACCGCAACGCGAAGACCCGCGAGCTAAGGACGGTGGCGGAAGTTCTTAGCGAATATGCCGGGACTCCGGATCTCCGTGAAAAAGCCTTTGAGATCGCGGGCAACTACAAGATTTGCGTGCTTGTCTATGAGGCCGGCAACATTTCCGCCGGGAGCGAGACCGTCTCGGTCGAGTGCTCTCCCCTCTGTCTCATACATCATCTTCCCGAGGATGCGCTGAAGGATTACGCACAGCGCGCCGCCGAAAACGGAGGCAGCCTGCTTGAGACCTTCGGCATGGATTCGTCAGGGATCAGAGGCAACAGGCCGGAAAAGCCGGTAAACCACAAGAAAGTTATATCTGTGACAGTGACAAGAGGAAAAGACGGAGTCGACTACGTGATCTTCTCGGATTCCGAATTCACTCCGTTGCATTCTGTCGAGACGCTGCTCTCGATGCAGTTTTCCTGGCTTGCCGCAGGCGTGATCCTTCTTGCCGTAATTTCTGCCGTCCTCTTCGCCGTCAACATTTCAAAACCGCTGATTTCGATGAACGAGTCGGCGAAAAAGCTTGCCAAGGGGGACTACAGGCCAAACTTCAGGGTCGAGGGATACAGGGAAACCAGGGAACTGGCGGAGACGCTCAACTACGCGGCGGCAGAGATATCCCGCGCGGATACTCTCAGGAGCGAACTGGTGGCCAACGTCTCTCACGATCTCAGGACGCCGCTTACGATGATCTCGGGATATGCCGAAGTGATGAGAGACATCCCCGGAGAGAACACTCCCGAGAATATCCAGACCATCATCGACGAGACGGCTCACCTGACCGCCCTCGTCAACGATATGCTCGATCTGTCAAAGATCGAATCGGGCAGCCGCAAGCCGGTCATGACCGAATTCGATCTGACCGAGGCCGCATCTGAGGTCATGGCAAGATACGCTCATCTGAGAGAGCACGACGGTTACAGGATGACATTTTCCGCCGACGCGGACGTCAGGATCCTTGCCGACCGCATGATGATAACCCAGGTGCTCTGCAACCTTGTCAACAACGCGGTCAATTACGGCGGAGAAGCCAGGTCGGTCGACGTCACCCTGAGACTGTTTGACAATGACGGCAGGCCGGTATCGCATCTCCCGGGAACTCCTTTTCCGGATAAGCTCAAGGCGAGGATAACGGTATCCGACAAGGGAGACGGGATCGCTCCCGAAAATATCTCAAAGATCTGGGACCGCTACTACAAGGTCGACATTCAGCACAGACGCGCCGCGGTCGGGACCGGTCTGGGGCTTTCGATAGTCAGGGAGATCCTTCAGCTCCACGGCGCGGAATTCGGCGTGGAGAGCACGCTCGGACGCGGTTCCGACTTCTGGTTTGAGCTCGGAGTTCTCTCGGTGTCAGAAAAAACTTGATTTTCATTTAGTTTTGTTATATAATAATAAAACACGGTTTTTGAAAAACCTGTCCGGAGAGGCTTCCGGACAGGGAAAAACGATGTCATTTATCCTTAAGGAGGTGCCGGAAGGATGAGAAAAAGCAGATACCGTAATTCCGGCATCGACGGTTATTACGACAGCATCGGCGAGGATGTCGGCGCCGGCAGGGAAGGCGGGAGCGTTTTTATCGATTCTCTTGACGGCATGAACCCGGAGGAGTTCGTATCCGGAAAAGAAGAGGCCGAGAACGTCAGAAAGGCCGTCAGGAAGAGATCGATAGGCAACGCGGTGAGCACCGTCTTCACGGTGATCTTCGGACTTATTTTCCTCGGCAGCCTGATCAAGATAATCACGATCGTCTCGGATTACAAAATCGGCGACGATCTTTACGAAGTGATCGCCGAGGACTTCGCAGGTGCGCTCGCCGAGATGGATGAAAAGCGCGCCTCTGTGCTGCCGTCTGACGATACCGCTCCCGCGATGCAGTCCTTCGAGGAGATCAGGTCGAACGGTGCGGTAATTTATACCCCTACCGCAAAGATAAAGCCTATGACGAGCACAAGGTTCACACAGATGCTGGTAAAGCTTCGCGAACTGAAGGATGACAATCCCGACACTGTCGGCTATATCAGCATCCCCGGGACTAAAGTGAGCTACCCGATGGTTAAGGGGAGCGACAACGAATACTACCTTCACCGCAGTTTCACCGGCCTCCGTCTGAATGCCGGTTCGATATTCATAGACTACAGGAACTCCGCCGATCTGCTTGAGAACCGGAACACCGTTATCTACGGTCACAATATGTCGAACGGCTCGATGTTCCACTCGACGCTCAAGTTTCTTGAAGAAGATTTCTTCATGAACAACGATATCATCATCTATACCTTTGACGGGATCTACACATACGAGGTGTTCTCGATCTTCGAGACGGTTTCAAGCGACAACTACTTCAGGATCTGGTTTTCGGGCTCGCAGGACTTCGTGGATTTCTGCAAAGAGGAGGAAGCCCGGTCGATCTACCACAAGGAAGGGATCTCCTTCGGATACGATTCGCATATCATCACCCTCTCCACCTGCGTCAACGGCACGAACGACGGAAGATACGCGATCCACGCTGTCCTGAAAAAGATAGAGAACTGAACCGGGGGAAGGCTTTATGAAGATATCTGTATGCATCCCCATGTACAACGAATCCGCCGTGATCGAAGAGACCGCCCGCCGGCTGAGTCAGGCACTTGAGGCCGATTTCGGCCGCAGGGATGACGGCGAGCCTGATTTTGAGATCATCTTCGCGGATGACGGAAGCTCCGACGGCTGCGCCGATCTGGTGCGCTGCCTCGGACTCCCGGGTGTCAGGGTCATTTCTTATACTCCCAACAGGGGGAAGGGATACGCCGTAAGGACCGCGATGCTGGCGTCACGCGGAGAGGTGTCGCTCTTCACCGACGCCGACCTTGCCTACGGGACCGATGTTATAAAAAAATTTTATGATGCATTTTCAGATAAGCCGGGGACGGGTGTATGCATCGGCTCCAGGAATCTCTCGGAAGACGGGTATGAAGGTTACACTTTTATCCGCAGGATCGCATCAAAGATATATCTCAGGCTCCTGTCCGCCGTCGGCGGACTGAAAGTCTCGGATTCCCAGTGCGGATGCAAGGCCTATTCAAGAGAGGCCGCCGACCGGATCTTCTCAAGATGCGAAGTCGATCGCTTTGCCTTTGACTATGAAACGCTCCTCTGGGCAAAAAAAGCCGGTATCAGGATTGAAGAGATCCCGGTAAAGGTGCTTGTGCACGGAGATTCGAAGGTCAGGCTGTTAAGAGACACCTTCAGGATGCTCCGCGATCTGTCAAAAATGAAAAAGAGGATCAGAAACAGTGAAATCTGACGGTTCAAAACTGAATAGGCTGTTGGCGCTGCTTCTTTCGGTCCTTCTGCTTCTGGCAGTCATAACTCCGGCTTCCGGAGCGGCTTCTCAGTCCGCCGATGAAGGATCAGGCAGCGGAGCTTCGGCAACGTCGGTTCCGGCAGGTGCGGGGGCTCGGGTGAGCACGCGCAGTCCGGATCCCGGAGTATACAGGATAAAATCCGCAACAGACGGGCTTTATCTCGACGCCGGGACGGGAAACACAAAGCTTTCTCTCTCGGGCCTGAAATCATCATCCGACTCCCAGATCTTCATTCTCGAAAGAGTTGAAGGATCTTCATGCGGCTATTATATCACGCCCTGCTCGATCTGTGAGAACGCCGACTATACTCACAGGCTGTCTGCATCCGGATCGGTATCGGGTGAGGCGGTCTATCCCGTTCCGAAGAGCCGCTCCTCCGCTCAGGCCTCCTTCGACATAATCATGCTGAAGGACGGGACATATACTATAGCGCCTTCGGACGGCGACAATCTGCTTGCCGTCCTTGCCGCACCCGATTCGGGCAGCTCTGCCATGGTCGCGGACTATATCCACGGCGACTCGGATTCCTCCTGGATACTCGAGCCTGTCCCCTCCGAGCGGGTCACCTTCTCCTTCAGCTTTACACGGCTGAAGACCGGGTCTACCGGCAGGTTCTTCGCGAGATTCTATCCCTACGGCTTTGACAGCCGGATAGCCGACTGGTCTTCATCCGACGACGGAATACTCAGAGTGGACGGAGACGGAAACTATAGGGCGGTAAGTCCCGGGACGGTCGTGGTCACCGCCTCCTGTCCGGGCACGTCCGGGTCGTTCACTGTCGAGGTCACCGACAGATCCGCCTTTACCTTTTACAGCCAGAACAGCATGTTCGGCAGCGACTGGGACGCCTCGATGCTCGACAGACTTTATTTCTGGGGCAGCGGATACCGGAGGATCTTCGCCATCGACGACAAAATCCCCGGAGGCGAGAGCGCGTGGATCAACACAGGCTGTTCGATATGCTCCTTCGCCATGGTGCTCCACAATATGGACGCCAGACTGAGCACCGGATATGACTTCAGATCGGGGCAGAGGGACATGCTCCCCGCCGATCCCTACACCGTCGCGCTTGCCAACACCGGCAATTACGGCGCGCTTGAGGCGACCGACGTGCTCTACGGCAATCCGGTATACGCCTCATGGACGACGATCGCCGGAGCCTTCGAGGTCGACGGCCAGGCGCTTACGATCAGAAGAGTATACAGCGGGAGCCGTCAGGTGATCAAGGACCTTCTCGACGCGCATCCTCAGGGGATCGTCGCGCTGCTGAGCCGGGGCAACAGATCGCATTATGTCGTCCTGTCCCGCTGTCTGAATCCCGACGCGGAGTCGGCCTATCAGTATGATTTTGAATTTTACGATCCGGCGGGCTACTACCGTGAGAACGGGGACGGCGTCGTGCTGAACAGCACCACCTCGGCGCTCTACCTGCACTATTCATACGCTTCGATCGCCCAGCTTATCGTTATCGACACACCGCAGAACATCAACAAGTGATTTTCGTCCGAAAAGCCGGATGATCCGTGTTCGGGGAGTACTTGCAGGAATTATAACACCGTTTCAGTGAGAAGGGATCGCTATGAGAAAGATCAGGACTCCTTATTTTGAGATCGGCACCAAGAATTACGTCTGGGGCGACAGGCTGCTCGAGTACGCTCTTGCCGCCGACGCCGCCGCCTCGAAATATGATATCGACATACTCTTCATCTGTCCCGCGCTGGAGGTCAGAAGAGTCGCCGAGAACACGAAGAACCTCTTCGTCTTCGCGACGTATATGGACACCCTCCGCCCGGGAAGAGGCTGCGCGGATATCCTACCTGAGGGACTTAAGGCCGCGGGATGCGAGGGCGTGATGATAAACCACTGCGAAAAGCCGATGTCTCTTCCTCAGATGAAGAAGACGATCGAGCGCGCGAGAGAGCTCGATATGTATATATTCGCCTGCGCGGATAGCGTCGAGGAGGCCCGGGCCATTGCCGAGCTTCATCCCGACATCATCAATCCCGAGCCCTCGGGAATCATCGGAGGCGGCAAGGGAGCCAGCCCGATGGACTACGTGGCCGACACTCTCAGGGCGATCAAGGAGATCGATCCCGCGATCATGGTCGAGCAGGCCGCCGGCATCACCTGCGGACAGGAGGTCTACGACTTCATCATGGCAGGCTCCGAGGCAGCTGGAGCGGCCTCGGGGATCATGAACGCGGAGGATCCCGTCGCAAAGATCGACGAGATGGTAGCGGCGGTCAGGCGGGCTGCCGACGACATAAGTGCTGCCCGGACTTCCGGGAAAAAGTGAGCGGCGGGAGGAAAGCAATATGACTTTCGGAAAGAACTTCAAACTTCAGTCGGACGACAGAAAGGTCACCTTTCACAACGTTACCGGCCTCGTTAAGGATACTATCGCAGAATCGGGCATAAAGGAAGGCATCGTCACCGTCTATTCCCACCACACGACCTGTTCGGTCATCACTCAGGAGGCGGCCTTCGACATGTCGATGACCGGACTCGAGACGCTGCAGCAGGATCTTGTCGACGTCATGTACAGGATCGCGCCCCTTTGCACGAGGGAGGGTATATACCTTCATCCCGGCCCCAAGGCCCTGAAATTCGCCGAAGAGCACGGAGAGGACGCCAGGGGCTGCCACAACACCGACGCACATCTCATCTCCTCGATCATCGGCCGCAGCGTGACAGTCGTAATAAGGGACGGCGTTCCCGATCTCGGCGACTTCGGATTCATATATTTCATTGATTTCGATACGACGCGGGCGAGGTCCAGGACGGTCGACGTCATGGTCATCGGCGACTGAGCGGGGGCATGACATGGACCGGAACAAAGACATGAAGGACATCCTTCGCACGGCTTACGCCGCCTTCGACATCGAGGCGGGGTCGCTCGCGGCAACCGCCGCGGCGCTTGACGCCGCAGAATTCGAAAAAGCCGTCATCGCGCTGGCGTCGGCCGAGAGGATCGGAGCCTCGGGCTGCGGACACTCGGGGATCGCCTGCCGGCATTTCGCCCATCTGATGTGCTGCATCGACCGCCCGGCGAGATTCATCTCACCCTCCGAGGCACTGCACGGGGCCATGGGCTTTGTCAAGCAGGGCGACGTGATGCTGCTCGTCTCGCGCGGCGGAAAGACCGACGAGCTTCTGAAGATCCTTGAGGTCAGCAAGAAGAACGGCGCGACGGTGATCACTCTGACCGAGAATCCCTCGTCTCCGCTCGCGGAGGGAGCCGACATTGTCCTGAGGATCGCCGTTACCCGCGAATGCGACCGATTCAATTGCCAGGGGACCACGAGCTTCGCGGTCACGTCTGCCGTCTTCGACGCCCTCCAGACTGCTCTTATCGAGTATACCGGATACACCGACGAGAGATTTGCCGTGATCCATCCGAACGGGGCGGTCGGAAAGAGACTGAACGCGAAGACCGAAGAAAAATGATCGGATATCTATATTAAATAATCATAAAGCACAGAAAGGGAAATCCAAATGGAATTCACCGTATTTCAGAAGGAGATCGAAGTTCAGTCGAGAGGCTGGATCCCCACCTTCCATGACGTATCGAGAGAGATCAGGGAGATCGTCGCCGCTTCAGGCGTGAAGAACGGGACGGTCTGCATCGCGTCGCATCACACGACATGCTCGGTAATGGTCCAGGAGTGCTCGCACGACGTCGACTCATTCGACCTTGAGTACCTTCAGCACGATCTTCTCGACATCATGAGAAAGCTCGTCCCCGATTTCAGGGAGGAGCATCAGTACCGTCATCCCGGTCCGATCCACGCTCAGTTCGGCAGATACGTCGACGAGCCGGGCGACTTCACCTCGATGAACACCGACGGACATCTGCGCAGCGTCTTCTTCGGACGCAGCGAGACGATGACGATCAAGGACGGCATCCTCGACGGAGGCGAATTCGCCCACGTCTACTTCATCGACTGGGATCAGGTCAGAGCCCGCCGCCGCCAGATCAACGTAACGGTCATGGGGACGAAGGAGGACGTCGGAGACAGAAAGTGGAAGGGCGGAGAAGTCATCAACACCCTCCACAAGTTCGCCGGCAGCGAAAAGGAATACGATTTCCACTATGATATGTATCTGGCGAGAAATGCCGAAGAGGTAAAAGAACTCGCGGAGAACGGAAAGAAACCCGAATGATCGGTTGATCTTATAACAGAAAATACCCGTCCCCCGACCTTGCAAGGCAACGGGGAACGGGTATTTTCTTCAGACGGGAACCGGGATACCGGCTCCGTCACCGGTTATTTTCTGAGAGAATCGCGGATGTCGAAGATCGCCTGGCGGAGAGCCTTGTTCTCGGCTTCCTTCTCGGCGGCTGCGGCATCGGCCGCTGCCTTCTCCTCGGCTGCCTTTTCGGCCGCCGCGGCGTCGGCCGCTGCCTTTTCGGCGGTTTCCTTCGCGGTCGCTTTAGCCTTGGCCTTGGCGATGAGTCTGATCACGAGGAAGATGCAGAAGGCGACGATGATGAAGTCGAGGATCGTCTGGATCCACATGCCCCAGAGGATCGCAACTTCGGGAGAGCCCGCGGTGCCGGCAGCCTCGTCGGCAAGGACTTCGGGTTTGAGGACGGTCTTGACCGAATCAAGATCGACGCCTCCGGTGAGCAGGGATACCACAGGATTGATGATGTAGTTGACGAGACCGGTAACGATCTTGCCGAACGCGCCGCCGATAACGACGCCGACGGCCATGTCGAGGACGTTGCCCTTGGAAATGAATGCCTTGAAGTCGGCCCAGAAGCCGCCCTTCTTCTTTTCTTTCTTAGCCATGGAAAAACCTCCGGAAGTTTTTAGGTTAATATAATTGTATAATCAAACAAGTGATTTGTCAAGTTTTTTTTGCAGGGAATCGAAAAGGCTTTTTTGAGACAGTTCCTTCACCGACTGAAAAACCGGACATCGCTCCCGCCCGTGCGGCTCTTACAGTGTCGGTTTCGGTTGCGGTGCAGCCTTGATCCTGTCGGGCAGAACAGGATATGTTTGCATGAGAAACTGCGTTTTTGCTCCGCTTGATGTGATTTCATCCTGCTCTCCGATAAAACTTGACTTTTTCTAAGTTAGGTAATATAATAATAATCAAATAAAATAACAAGGCGGTGGAATGATGCTTAACCGTAACAGAGAAGAAAATTATGAATTTATTGTGGTCGGAGGCGGAATGGCCGGACTCTGCGCCGCGATCGCGGCAGCGAGGCAGGGAACAAGGACCGCGCTTATACACGCACGCCCGGTGCTGGGCGGAAACGCGTCCTCAGAGATACGCATCCATATATCGGGAGCCGACCAGAGCCTGAAGCAGACCGATTATGCCGAGGGCGGCCTCGTTTACGAGATGATGCTTGACAACAAGGCCTGCAACGACGATTTCTGCTATTCGATCTGGGACAGCGTCCTCTTCGAAAAGGCGAAGGCGGAGAAGAATCTCACCGTCTTCTTCAACACCGTCATGTACGACGTCGAGACCGACGGGGATCGGATCAGCGCTATTTACTGCTTCCAGGAAACGACCGAGATGCGCTACAGATTCACGGCGCCCCTCTTTGCAGACTGCACCGGGAACGGGACTCTCGGCTACTTTGCCGGGGCTGAATACCGCCAGGGCAGCGAGGCGAAGTCGGAATTCGGAGAGCCCACGGCTCCCGAAGAGGCCAACAACGACAGAATGGGCAACACCATCCTGCTCAAGGCCTACGACACCGGACACCCGGTGAAGTTCACGCCGCCCTCCTACGCGAAGAAGCTGACAGAGCATCAGTTGAGATACCGCGTCCACTCGAAGACGATGAAGGTCGACGCCAGCATGGCCCCCGATCCCGAGGAATGGCTGAGGCTCTCGGCCTGCAGCTGCAAGGCGGTCGATTACGGCTACTGGTGGCTCGAGCTGATGGGAGACGGCGACGACATCATACCCGATTACGAGAAGATCAGGGACGATCTCTACGCCTATGCCTACGGCATCTGGGATCACATAAAGAACGGCGGCGATCACGGGGCCGAGAACTACGCGCTCAGCTGGGTTGGCGCTCTGCCCGGCATGCGGGAATCCCGCCGTCTCATGGGAGACTATATCCTTACCGAGAATGATATCCTCGAGCACAGGATATTTGATGACGCGGTCGTATACGGCGGATGGTGCGTCGATCTTCACGCGGCCCACGGCCTGCTTGATTTCGACCTCCTCCCCTCCGACTGCCACCACTTCCTGGGCGTTTACACCATCCCCTACCGCTCATATTACTCGAAGAACATAAAGAACCTGTTTATGGCCGGACGCGACATCTCTACGACGAAGCTCGGGCTCGCCTCGACGAGGATACTCGGCTGCTGCGCGATAGGCGGACAGGCTGTCGGTACCGCCGCCGCTCTCTGCGGGAAATACGGCATCGACACTCCGAGAGAGCTTGCTCCTCATGTCGGCGAGCTTCAGCAGCAGCTTCTGAAGGACGATCTCTGGCTGCCGCTGCCATTTAAGAACACCGACAGCGACGACCTCGCGCAAGGTGCCTCATTCAGCGCTTCATCGACGTCAAAGGGAGCCGCAGGGCTCGTCGCCAACGGAGTCTCGAGAAAGATCGGCGACGATTACAACGGCTGGACATCCGACGGGATCGCAGCCGGCGGAGAGAGGCTCAGGATGTCATTTGGTGAGGAGAAGAAGGTCTCGGAGCTTCGTGTCACCTTTGATTCGAACTTTGCCTATCCGATAAGGATCACGATGTCGCAGAATCGCCAGGATCAGCAGCGCATCGGCATCCCGCCCGAGCTCGTCAAGGACTACGACATAGTCCTGAAGAGAGGCGGAGAGTGCGTGGGCAGGTATGAGATCCGCGGCAACCATCAGCGGCTGTCGGTCACAGCAATAGAACCCACCGCCGCCGACGAGGTCGAATTCATCTTCCTCGCGACAAACGGAGCGAAGGACGTCACCGTGTTCGAGGTCAGGGCATACTGAAACATAACACTAAAAATAGGGGGGTGTTAAAAAAGTCCGACTTTTTTAACACCCCCGCAGAATCTGCGGACAGGATACCGCAGATTCTGCTCGAGAACCCGCGGTTTTTGGCCACTCCAAAGCTTGATTATTGCTGTCAAACGGGCAAAAACGCCGCGGTCTCGCGGCGAGCAATTGCTCGTCGGCTAGTTAAAAAATCGCGAAGCGAGTTTTATAACAGCCTCGCACCTGTCACGGCCGGGAACCCGTGACAGGTGCCGATCTTTTTCGTTTTTTGCCTGAAAAAACCAACCTGCCGTCTGCCGGAAAGATTATTGCGCGGGTCTGCCGGAGACTGTCCGAGCGTAGAAGTTACACTGTTATCCGTCACCCGTCTCCGGAATGAATGACTTTCCGTCGCAGAAGAAATAAATGTCTCCCGTCAGGTCTGTCCTGCATATCTCCGCGCCCGCGGCCTTCAGCCTGACCATCACCTCGGCGTGCGGATGACCGAAGCTGTTTCCCCTGCCGCAGGATATCACGGCATAATCCGGGCGGAAGGTTTCGATCCATTCGGCGCAGGTTGAAGTGGAGGATCCGTGATGCCCTGCCTTGAGGAGGCCGCAGCGCGGAAGAAGCGAGTATCCTCCGTCGGCCGCGCCGTCACCGTCGACCCTGAAGACCGACAGTATCTCTTTTTCAACTGCCGACCCGGCGTCTCCGGAAAAGATCGCGTTCGTCTCACCGACTGAAATGATCATTATCAGCGAGGCGTCGTTTACGTCGTCGGGGAAGGGATATTTCGGCGCGAGAACCCTGACCGAAACCGATCCGAGCATGAATCTGTCTCCCGCGGAGCAGGGAAGGACCGGGACGCCGGCCTCCGCGGCAGCCGACTCCATATCTAGGAAGGAGCGGCTGTCGCGTCCGGTGTCGGGAAGATATACAGATCCTACATCGAAATTCCGCAGCAGCATGTCGCCTCCGCCGATGTGGTCCTCATCGGTGTGTGTAAAGAAGCAGAGATCGATCCTTCCGATACCCAGCATATCGAGCTTTGTCCGCAGACGCTCTTCCGACGAGTCGGGGCCGGCGTCGATGAGCATGTAGCCCGAATCAGACATGATGAGGGTCGAGTCGCCCTGGCCGACGTCGAGGAAGGCGAAGAGAGCGCAGCCCTCGGATATCTTTCTCCCTTCGGGTGCGGAGCGTGACGGAATATAAACAAAGAATGTATAGTGGATCAGCGCGGCGGCGAAGAAGACAGCCGCGAGCAACATCGCGGCGAGCTTCCGCCGCTTTTTTTTGTTCTTTTGTGCTGTGTTCAAATCAGGAGAGATGAGTTGCTGTGCGCCGGACCGCAAAGAAAGCCGGTGACAGGATTCGCGTTTTGACTGTGCGGGAAATGTGAGAACTCAGAACAGCTCACGGGTTGTTTTTGTACGCGGAATGTCTCACGTTACGGAACAGGTAGAAGAAAGTACAGAAAAAGAAAGAAAACAGAAAGAAGAATGAGCCACACGTCTCCGGCCGGCTCTGATGAAAAATATGGGGACAAGGCCAAGGATCTATCCCATATGGGATTCGAACAAATAAATTTTAACATAAAATGAACCAAAAGTCAATAAAATATTGCAAATTCCCTCGGTTTGTGATATAATCATGCTGCTGCAAGAGCAAAATTCATAAAACATTAACTTTTCAGAAACAAATCGGGGAGGAAACCGCTTGGGAATTATCAGAGGGAGACCGCTTTTCTTTACCGCGCTCTGCGTCACGGCGCTGGCGGTGCTCTATCTCTATCTGAGGTCGCCCGTTGTCTTTATCCTGACCGGCATTCTCGCAGCTGCCCTTCCTCTGCCGGTGATCGCGCTCAGGGCAGGGCGCAGAATCGGTTCATACCGTATGTTTTCCTCGATCCTTTCCTCTCTCATCATCGCGGCATTCTGCGCGAGGTGCGGTATTTACTATCTTTCCGCGGCCGAAGCTGTAAAAAAGGCGTCGGAGCCGGGGACCGTCCTGTCCGGAAAGGTCGTCGGGATAAGGTACAGCACGTCATATTCCTTCGGATGCTATGCCGATCTTTCCGCTTCTTCATCAGGAGATGATGTGGTCAGGGCTCTCGTCGAGTTCCAGTTTCCGGCAGGCCTCAGGGCAGGAGACAGATTTTTCATATCGGATTTCGAGATCGCCGACAGCGGATTCGATCCCGACCTGACGGCTGACGGCGTCTTTATGACCGTTACCGTCCCAGACAGCTTTTCTCTCTCGGTCCCGGAGAGCGCCGGCTCCCGCTCACTTTCGTTCGATAGATTGAATAACAGGCTTTCAGTCATGCTCCGGGAACGGGTGGGGGGAGACGAAGGAGCGCTTTGCTCCGCGATGCTGCTCGGGGACAGATCGGGTCTCGAAGACATGCTGAAGCGGGATTTCAGAAGATCGGGCGTGTCTCACATACTTGCGGTCAGCGGCATGCACGTTTCGGCTCTCACCGCCGCAGCCGGTGCGGCTCTCACGGCAGCCGGAGTCAGAAAAAGGCTGAGACTTGTTTTGTTGTCGGCGGTCGCCGTCGCCTATCTCGCGCTGCTCGGCTTCCCTTTGAGCGCGGCAAGGTCGGTGATCATGGTGCTGTCTGTTTATGCGGGAAGCTTTATCGGGTCGGGAAGCGACGGCATCAATTCGCTGGGGCTTGCCGCGCTGATAATACTGATGTCCGACCCCGGGTCGGTATGCGACGTCTCATTTGTCTTAACGATGCTGTCCACCCTGGGGATACTCTCACTCGGGAATTTTCGGACCGGCTCTTCGACGGGAAACGAAAAGAAAGCCGGGACACTTTTCCGGGCATGCAGCATCCGGAAACTGTCCGTCAGGGGCGTGCGTGGCGCAAAAAAAAGCCCCGTCCGAGCCGCCCTGACAAAGGTAATCAAAGCGGTATCGTCGGCGCTGGCGGTATGGACGGCGGCAAATATGCTTACCGTACTGCCTCTTTCGGTATGGTTCGGAGAGTTCTCGCTGATGTCTCCGGTGTCGTCGGTGATCTTCGGTCCTCCCGCGGTCTTTCTGCTGATCGCGTCGACACTGACGCTGATCTGTTTTCCGTCGGGATATTTGTCGGGCTTTTTTGCGTATTACGGAAAGCTTGCCGCGGGATTTTTGATCAAAACAGCGGCGGGGATCTCGTCGGTCAGTGGCGTGGCAGTCTCTCTCGGATTCGGATGGGTCCCCTGGATCCTTGTCCCAATGACGGCAGCTACCGCCATATTGCTCTGCGTAAAGCTCAAAAGGAAGTTCAGATTCGTCTGTTTTATCCCCTTCGTTCTCTCTGTCGCGCTGTTCGGGATCTGTTACTCCTTTGAAATGAAGAGCAGTGAAACTCCTTCCGCCTCATTTCTTACCCAGAACGGAAACGACGCCTTCGTGATCTCGGGATCGGGGACGGCAGTGGTCGGGGATATTTCCTCGGGAAGCTATTCAGTCCTTTATGAGGCGGAAAAGACGGCAAGGGGATCGGGAGCCGCCGAGACCGAGGTCCTTATTCTCACGCACTGCCACTCGCGCCATCTCTCTTCGGTAAGAAAATATCTGTCAAGAAACATGGTAAGGCAGGTATGGCTTCCCGATCCGTCGGGCAGCGCCGACGCGTCGGTCGTTCTCGGACTTGTCGATATCTGCGATTCCTTCGGCTGCAGCTGCGTGATATACCGTCCCGGAGAGGAAGTGAAGATCTTTTCTGAATGGAGGGCGGTCTTTTCCGGCCCGTCGGGTATTTCCAGATCGACTCACCCGACTCTCTGGTTCAGCATATCTCACGAAGAAGGGACCGGACGGATCCTCTATCTCGGGAGTTCGGTGTGGGAGGCGGATTTCTTCAAGGTTGCCGGGCAGGCGCCGGGGAGCTATATCGTCGCCGGCAGCCACGGTCCGGTCGCAAAGCCCTTCTTAGGCCGTTTCCCCGACGGAAAAAGGTACAGCTATTATCCCGCATACGCCGGAAGAGGACTGGCCCTGGCGGATCCCGGGCTTCTTCGGTATTTCGTCCCTCCGGGAGGGCACGCGCTTGAGCTTATGCTTGAGCTGCCGGTGGTCAGCTTCAAAGACAGGCTTGACCTGACGCTTCCGAGGGATTAACCGGTATGGCTACTTTTTGAGGATCTCTCCGCTGCTGTCGGGACATTCCGCTGTCAGACTGAATTGCCTATGCGGCAGGATACCGTGCCGTATTTGCCCCCAAAAAACTCTGTAATCTTCAGTGATTTTGGCAAAAACCGAAAAAACAGGGGCTGTCACAGTTCTAGTGTCGTGACAGCCCCACAGAATCTTCGTAACGGATACTGCAAATTCTGATCGAGGGTCTTCTGTTTGGGCCTCTCTGCAGGTCGGTTTTTGATTAAAAACCGGCAAACGCAACGCGCTCTCGCGGAGAGCAATTACACCTCGGCTTGTTTATTCTTTTTTCTGTTTTCCCTTGATCATATACTCTTCGATCACCGGATAGGCGGAATAGACCTTGAAAAGCGTTATCGTGGGAAGCAGGTATATCATCGGAAGGATGAGCGGAACGACCACCTGAATGTTCCAGAAGAGGAGAACGAGCAGGGCGTTGAGCAGAATGATCACCACTATCCAGAAAGCGCCGATAAGATTTCTTTTGATGCCGAGGATCGAGAATATGAGGGAATTCTTTATCAGCTTGCCCGTTTTGATGTCGAAGGTCACTAGCATGAGGTAGATGTAGAATCTCATAAAGAGATAGATCGCAAGCGCTCCGCAGATCCCGAAGAAAAAGAAGTCGAGCCAGAAGGTGCCTCCTCTCTGGGAGAAGTAGAAGAGGTCGTATCCCAGGATACCGAGTACGGCAAAATCGATGATCCCGACGAAAAGTCCCTGCCAGAGATTCCTTGAGATCGCGTATTTGAAATCGCTCCATATAAAGACCGGATCGCCTCTGAACATGCCTCTCGCGCAGTATGTGGCGCCGAGGTTTATCCAGCCCCAGACGGCGGCGAGCAGAACGACAAGACCGATGCTGACCCAGATCCTTCCGGGACCGTATGTCTGGAGCGGGAGCTGAGTCCCGAAAACTCCGACCAGCGATGCCGTCCCCGGCGAGGGGTTTATCAGATGGATGCCGTAAAGAGTGCTGTATACGACGTCGGTCTGGGTCGCCATTGAGTCGGCGACGGTATAGAGGTAGGCGAGGACCAGAGGGATGATCCAGATTGGGAGCATGACGAAATTCAGATTCAGGACCTTGGTAAAGCGTCTGAAATAGAATTTCGGGAGATTGAAGAAGGTGGGCTTCAGCGGCTTCTCGTCCTTCGAAACGCCCTTGCCCTCTCTGTTCATATCAAAAAGCTTGAATTTTCCCATTGCAATATCATAGGCTGCCGGAGCTGCCGATGTTCGGATCGGCCGGCCGGTTGCGGTTCATTATTTCATAGGCAAAGACCGAAACGGCGGTCTCCGCCGGCAGGGAGCCCCTGAAGGGTCTGGCGTAGGGGATCCTGACTGTGATATCCGAGAGAGCGGAAAGGGCGGATGATATACCGCGTTTCTCGCCTCCGCAGATCAGCAGAAGAGGCAGCGAGAGGTCGGCGTCATGTATATCGACCGAATCTCTTATGCCCGCCGATACCGTCTTTACTCCCGCCGAGCGGTATCTTCCGGCCGCTTCCTCAGGCTTGCAGACGAATACCGGGATCAGCTCGAAGGCACCGGCGGATGCCCGGCAGACGACGGGATCCGACATATAGGGGATCCTCGGGATGATGATCGCGTCGGCGCCGCAGCACCAGAGAGAACGCGCGGCGTGCCCAAGGGAATAGGGATCCTCGATCCCGTCAAGCAGGACTGAAAAAGGATATTTTGCGGGATCGAGAAGACCGGCACCGGGGTAGATCGCCTCGGACGCCTCGGCGACTATCCCTCCGTGGGTCCTGCCGCCGGTCATGGCGTCGATGTCAGACTCGTCGGCGAACTCGAGCGGGAATCCGAGTTTTGCCGAAGCCGATCTGATATAATCGATCCTGCGTCTTTCGGTCACCGCTCTTTTCCTGCCGGCGATAACTCTTTTTATACTTCTGCGGCAGGTCCCGCCGAGCGAGGCGTTGATCAGGGCGGAGACCGATACTATGCCTTCAAACAGAAGCAGCTTCCCGGAATTGTTTTCCATCTCTTTGGTAAAGAAAAACACGGCCGTCGCATAAATGTGGCAGCCGCGTTACCTGTCTTTTGCGGACTCCCCGCGGGGCGGGGATGAAAAGACAAGGGGAATCCTTATTTGGATTTGCCCTCCAGGTAGTTGACGATATCGCCCACTGTCACAAAATTGTGTATATCGTCGTCCTGAATGCTGATTTCGAAATCCTCTTCGCAGTGCATGACGAGTTCCGCCAGCTCGATCGAATTGATCCCGAGATCGTTTGCCAGTTCGGCTTCCATCGTCACCTTTTCCGGATCGACCTGAAGCTCGTCGACGAGCAACTTCTTGAATTTCTCAAACATGTTTTATATTCCTTTCAGGTAATAAATTCAAATGAATAATTAAAACAAACACACTTTATTATACAATAAAAGTTGCCAAAAGTCAATAAATGACATAAAAAAACGAAAAAAACCTAAATTATTCGGCCGTCAGATCAGGTCGTGTTACCGGTTACAGAATAATACAATGAATGAATGCACTTCGGGCAAAGAGATTAATGTCGAAGCGCAATCATGAATTATGAGGACAGAAATGTTACTGTCAGAAACAGATTGATATCCTGCTGACGGCAGGATCTGCCGGCTATCTTCTGGTCCTTTTTCTTCCGGTCTTTTTCGAACCGCGGACAAAAGCCGATACCGTTATATAGATCAGGCTCAGTATGCCGGCGGTGATGAGCGCTCCGATAAAGAAATCGCTGGTTGAAAATGCCTTTATCCTTTCGAAGATATAGAGCAGCCTGCTCTGATCGACCGATTTCCCCGCAACAAGCACCACGCTGTCTATGAGCTCGCCCTTATAGAAGACCGAAAGGAATCCAACGGCCTTTCCGCTCTCGACCGGCGCGTCAAGCGATGCCTCGGTAAGCCGGTAGGTATAGGTTATGTCAGCGTCGGGATTCTCCCCCGGGGCCGGGGATACCTTCACCGATACCGGCAGGTAGTAGGATACCTTTCTCGACGGAACGGCGACTACCGAATCGGTGTCCATCGCGAGTGCGACGGGAATGTTGCATATTGCGTCGGAGGTCGAAAAAACGTCGATATAACCGTAGTTCTCAAAGGCCCAGTCTATCAGTCTTGACGCCAGGATATAGGTATAATTGTTGTTGTATCCGTCGGTCTCGCCTCCCATTATCACGCAGAGTATCGAGGCGCCGTCCTTTTCCGCGATCGTCACCGCGGTCCCTCCCGCGGCCGGAGTGCTTCCCGCGTTCAGCCCGCGGCAGAGCGTGTTGCGGTACCTTCCCGCCGAGATGAGCTGGTTGTAGTTGTCAAAGCTGAATACCGGGGTAAAACCCTCGGTGGAATATGATACCGCCGAGGTAACCGTCATATACAGTCCGTTCTCCGAGGCGGCGAGCGCCATTTTCGCGACGTCTTCGGCGGTAGTGACCATTCCGTCGCTGTGCACGCCGGTGGCGTTCGTAAAGACGGTCGAATGCATTCCCAGGACTGCCGCCCGGTTGTTCATTTCAGCGACGAATGCAGTTTCGCTCCCCGAGATCAGATATTCCATTATCGCGACCGCGTCGTTGAAGCCTCCGCAGAAGGCGAGATAGAGAAGATCTCTGACCGTCGGCTTGTTTCCGGCCTTGATGCCCATGTAGCGGCCTTCGATGTGTGCCACCATCTGTTCGGTGACGGTGACCCTTTCGTCCAGCCGTCCCGAGAAGTGTTCGCAGCAGATCAGCCCGGTCATAATTTTGGCGGCAGAAGCAGGATAGAGCTGTTTTTCCGCGTTTTTTGACGCGAGCAGCACGCTGTTTTCGATATTGTATACGTATACGGCGTTCGCCCGTTCAAGCGGGATCTCGTCGAGCTTTTCGGCGCGGGATGCCAGCGGAGCGGAGCATAATAATATAAACGCGGCGAATATAATGCAAAGCGCCTGCCTCAGGCATCGGCGCGAAATATTGTTGTCAGTTTTCATCTGAGGGGGTTCTCGTTAAAGTATTTTTCCGCCTCTGCCACGTCTGCCGCGATCGCCGCGGCAAGCTCAGGGGCAGAGGAGAAATGCTTTTCGTCGCGAAGTCTTCTGATGAAACGCAGAGTCATCGGCGACCCGGGAACACCGGCGGCAAGCGTGCCCAGGATATGCGTCTCGGTGCGGATCCTTCCGGTTGCGTCAAGCGTCGGTGCGGTCCCGACATCGGTCACCGATCCGAACCGCTCGCCGCCGGAAAACACCGCTTCGGTTATGTATACTCCTTCACGCGGCAGGACGAACTCGGGGTCGGGATAGATGTTCACAGTGGGAAAACCGAGTTTTCTCCCGTCGTGTCTGCCTTCGAATTTGGTCCCGCAGAGCGAATATGGACGTCCCAGCAGACGCGCGGCTTCCCCGACTTTTCCCTCGGAGATCAGAGTCCGGATGACGCGTGAGGAGATCTTGACTCCGCCTTCCTCGGTAAAAGGTACGACGATCGCCCGCCTTCCGAAGACTTGGCGGAGGGTCGACGCGTTTCCCTCGGCACCGCGGCCGAAGGTGAAATCCTCCCCGAAAACGACCGCTCCGGCATCCAGTTCGGATATCAGCAGTCTTTCGATGAAATCTGCTGCCGACATGTCGCGCACCGACTCAAAGTCGGCTGCGAGTATGACCTGGATGCCGGCTTCCCGCAAAAGCTCAGCCTTTTCTTCGCTTCCGGTCAGTATCCCCGAAAAGGAAGGGTATAGAGAGCTCGCTGGAGGTCTGTTGAAAGTGAAGGCGGCGGGCTCCATACAGAGCCGCGCTGCGGTCTTAACCGTCTTTTCGACGATCGATCGGTGTCCTCTGTGAAATCCGTCAAAGCAGCCCAGGGCTACCGCCCGGCTGCCCCGAACAGTCGGGATCATCTCTTGGTCTTTTCTCCGAAATAGAATTTCGCGATGGCGTCAAGCAGCTCGTCTCTGTCATATTTGACGATGAGCTGTCTCGCGTTCTGATAGCTGGTGATATAGGTTGGGTCTTCCGAGAGGATATATCCGACTATCTGATTGATAGGATCGTATCCTTTGGCGACGAGGGCCGCGTATACCGTCTGAAGCGTCTGTCTGATCGCCGCGTCTCTGTCGGTCGTGGAGGAGAACTGTCTTGTTCCTCCCTCTGTTCTCGCCGATGGTCTGTTCATATCGCTGACTCCTTTCAAAAACGGACTGTTATGTCTTAAAACATTTACTTATTCTATATTATACCAACAAGCCGTTTTTTTTTCAAGATAAAAATCACCATTTTATTAAAACTATTGACTAATTAAAAAAAAGATCATATAATAATATATTACCCGGGACAGCTTTTGCTGTCGGTTTCACGCAGTTTCAGTCGTCGGGACCCGCCTCCGGGGAGGAAAAGTCCGGAAACAGGAGCCGTTAAAAGATGAAGGATAATAAAAGCAGCGGCTTCCCCGGACATGCCCCGGGGAATGAGACCGGGCTTCCCGGGATCGAGATAGAGATCCCGGAGATCGGGACGGCGTCGGCAAATTCCACCCGAGAGGGGGTCCCGAAGGGGACCCCGAAAGCCCTCTCTCATATCAGGACTCAGCCCTCCGCGGCTCCCCTTTATGAATACGAGCCCCGGCTTCCGCTTATTGAAAAGGTATCGGTCTTCCGATGGGGCACCGAATACAGGTATTACGACAGTTTCCTGGAAGCCGCCGAGAGACTGAAATCCCTTGTCTCGGACAGATCAGAGTATACCCCTTTCTTTTCATATATGCCTCAGTACTCCCAGCTGAACGCCGAACAGCTCGGCTATTATCTCTGTCTGAGATCCGAAATTACCGAAGGCAGATTCCCCGAGGCCGACTACGGTTACCTGCTTCTTCTGATATACGAATCGATAAACCTTGCCGGAGTATACGACGACCATGACAGGGGGATCCCTCCCGAGACCGCTCTGGATATGCTTATTAATATCTGGAGAGGATACAGAAATATCCACCCGAGGCTTGACGGTCAGCTTTCGGAGTGGGTCTGCGATTTCTGCCTGATCCACCGGATGCGTCCTCCGCTCGACGCGATCCGGCCTTTCGTCCGGGATGCCGTGAAGAGCGCCTCTCTGAAGGAATTCTATGCCGAACCCGAGGGCGACGGCTTCATACCGTTTCTCACCGACCATGTTTCGGGATACGACTACAGGAAAAGCAGATTCGCCTCCGACGCCGGTGCGGGAGCCCTGTTCGACAGGCATATTCCCGCCATGCTCGACTATGTCTCCGCGTCGGGGGAGGGACAGGGCAGCCTGCTGGGCAGACTCGATCCCCGCACCGTTTCGAGAGACGCCTTTGTCGGAGCCCTATCGGTACCTGCGGTAAAAAAGAAGATAACAGTCATATACAAGTCGTTCACAGCCTCTTTCGAGACGAAAATGGCGGTCACGGCACTTATCAAATACGGTGAAAACAGGCTGAGAAGCGCTCTTGGGATCAAGTCGAGGATGTCGGTGACCGGACTCCCCGACCGGCTGAAGAGACTGGCGGACAGCTATTTCAAAGAAGTAAATCTGATCTCGGAACAGCACCGGACTGCCGCCGCATCCGGTCCCGCCGTCCCGGAATGGGAGAAGTATTACGAGCCCGAGAAGACCGAGATGTCCTTTGAGAGAGCCCGTGAGATCGAACAGAGCTCCTGGGAGACGACAGAAAAGCTCATCTCGGCCTTCGGTGACGGTCTGCAGGAAGGCGGTGCCTCTCCTGAAGCCGCGGAGCTTCCCGCCGAAGCCGAAGGGGGATCGGCGCCGGCTCCCGTCCCCGGACGGATGCCGTACGATGATGCCCCGAAGGAAGATCCATCAGCGGGGACAGCGGCGACAGAGCTGTCCGGCGATCAGGCCGGATCAGAAGAAACCGGGAGCGCCGGTGTTCCGTCTGCGCCCTGGCCTGAAGCTTATGCCGGTTTTGTCTCGGCGCTCCTGAAAAATGACTGGAAGGCCGCGGCGGCCGAGGCAAAAAGGCTCGGGCGACCCGCGGCGATCATCGCCGAAGAGATCAATTCTGCGGCATATGAGCTTTTCGGCGACATACTGATCGAGGAGACCGACGGCGGATTCGCGATAATACCCGACTATGCCGAAGAAGCTGCGAGGCTGGCCCGAGAAGCGTAAGAGCAGTCTCCGCCAACCCGGATCCCTCAGCCGGGACAGGCTTTTGCCAACCGGTGACGATGAGCGTCATCAACGGAGTTGAAAATGGATAATGATCTGAAAAACGCATCCGGCGCGTACTCTGCCGCCGGAAAACAGAATATAAGCACGCCTCCCGCAGTGCCTAAGAGGATACTCGCCTCGCTTATCGCGTCGGTCTCGGCCGGCGTCGTGCCGAGATCGGGCGCTCCCTATATCGCGATCGGCCGGAAGGAGGAAATAGCCGCCTTCCTGTCTGACCTTGAGCTCGTCTCGGAGGGAGGCGGAGCGGTAAGGTTCCTCATCGGAAGATACGGCAGCGGTAAGAGCTTCCTCATGCAGCTCATCCGCGGCTACGCGCTCGAGCGAGACTTCGTCTGCGCCGACGCCGATCTCTCCCCCGAAAGGCGGCTTTACGGCACCGGCGGGACCGGCCTTGCGACCTACCGCGAGCTGATGAAGAACCTGTCGGTCAGGACATCCCCCGACGGCGGAGGTCTCTCCTCGATCATCGGCAGACTCGTTTATAAGGTAAGGACTGAGCTTGAGGAGTCGGGGGCGGACGCCGATTCGGTCGGATACGGCGCCCTTCTGGCCTCGGCGGTCAGAAAAAAACTCTCGGGACTTGAGGCGCTTGTCGGCGGCTTTGATTTCGCGCGTGTTGTCACCGGATGGTACGAGGCGGACGTCGCCGACGACTCGGACAGGAAATCGGCCTGCATGCGCTGGCTGAGAGGAGAGTTCGCAAACAAGACCGAAGCCATAGCCGCCCTCGGCTTCAGGGTATCCGAGATAATCGGCGATTCAAACTGGTACGACTATCTCAAGCTCTGGGCTGGACTGTCGTCGACCGTCGGCTATCGGGGCATGGTCGTCTTTATTGACGAGTGCGTCAACCTCTACAAGATCCCGCACAGGACCTCGAGAGAGAACAACTACGAGAAGATACTTTCGATCTTCAACGACACCCTTCAGGGCAGGGCGCCGCACCTCGAGATAGTCTTCGGCGGAACGCCTCAGTTCCTCGAGGACACGAGGAGAGGACTCTTCGGCTACGAGGCGCTGAGAAGCAGACTCTGCGACACGAGGTTCGCCGCCGAAGGATACCGCAACCTCGCGGGACCTGTGATGCGCCTCTCAAGGCTGTCGGACGACGAACTCCTCGCTCTGACTGTAAGGATGACGTCTCTTCACGGAGCCTATTACGGATGGGAGCCAAGGATAACCCCGGATCAGCTGAAGGCGTTTCTCGAAGCTTCACTGGGCAGAGCCGGCGCCGGAAGCATGATGACCCCGCGCGAGATGCTCCGCGACCTCATGTCCCTGCTTGACATACTGCGGCAGAACCCGGATGCCGGATTTGACGATCTTGTAAAGACGGTGAAACCGGCCTTCTCGGACGCTACCGGCGGAGACCCGGACGGCGCGTCCGGTGCCGGATCTGAAGGCACCGGCGGAGGAACATATTTCTCCGGAGGCGCCGGGGCTTCCGGAAAGACCCCGGTCGATCCGGCGGACATCGATTTCTGAACCGCCCGGAAAGTTGACAGAAAACTCCGTAGCATAACACCACGGAGCATCCGGACAGCCTCCGCGGCCCCACGATACCTCAAATCTGAAATTGTCAAAGGAATCTGCCGAAGCGGCAGTCCGAAAAGATGTATAACGAAGACGAGATATTTGACAGATTCCCGCCTTTTATCAGGGAATTCATTTTTTCACATTCCTGGGAATCGCTCCGCCCGGTCCAGATCGCGGCGGCGAGGAGCATTTTCGGGACGGAAAACAATCTGCTGCTCACCTCGGCGACGGCGACCGGAAAGACCGAGGCGGCGCTCTTTCCGGTGCTCTCGCTGATCTGCGAGGATCCCCCGGCGTCGGTGGGGGTGCTCTATATCGCGCCGCTCAAGAGCCTGATCAACGATCAGTTCGAGAGGCTGGACGCTTTGCTCGATCTTACCGGCATCCCCGTCACTCACTGGCACGGTGACGTCGCCGCCTCTCACAAGAACCGGCTTCTGTCGAGTCCCGAGGGGATCCTCCAGATAACCCCCGAATCCCTCGAGGCGATGCTCATAAACAGGTCGAACGACATTCCGAGGCTTTTCGGGGATCTGAGATTCATTATAATCGACGAGATCCATATCCTGACGGGCAGCGACAGGGGAAATCAGATAATATGCCAGCTCTGCAGGCTCGGCAGGCTCATCGGGAAGCATCCGAGAAGGATCGGGCTGTCTGCCACCGTCGGCTCTCCCGAACTCGCGGCGAAATGGCTTTCGGCCGGCAGCGGCCGGGAGACCGACATACCCGTCATACCGGGCGAGAAGCTCCGCTGGAGGCTGGGACTTGAGCATTTCTATATTCAGAACACCTCCTTTTCGCAATCGTCGGCGACGGATACCGGGACAAGTCCGGCAGAGTCAGGGAAGGCTCTTCGGAAGGCTCCGGAAAGTGTCAGTGATACCGGGGACGTCCTTCCCGAAGACGCCTCAGGAAACGGAGGCCCCGACAGGAGCCGGGCGATGATCGACGCGGGATACGAGTACATCTACGACTGCGTCAGGGACAAGAGAGCCATCGTCTTCTCGAATTCCAGGGAGGAGACCGAGTATGTGACAGCGACGCTCCGCCAGATCGCCGCAAAGAGAAATGAGGAAGACATCTTTCTCATCCATCACGGCAATCTGTCGGCGCCGATCAGGGAAGAGGCCGAGGCGAAAATGAAGGACGACAGCCTCCGGGCGGTCACCTGCGCCACCGTCACGATGGAGCTCGGGATCGACATAGGCAGACTCGAGAGGATAGTCCAGAACGGCTCTCCGAATTCGGTCACCAGCTTCCTGCAGCGGCTGGGACGCTCGGGAAGGCGGGGTCAGCCGCCCGAGATGATGGAGGTCTTCAGGGAGGAGAATCCCCTCCCGAACACCCCGCTGCCCCAGCTGATACCCTGGGAGCTCCTCAGGGCGATCGCCATCATTCAGCTTTACATAGAGGAAAGGTTCATCGAGCCTCCCCACTTCAAGACGCTGCCCTTTTCGCTGGCATTTCACCAGACGCTGTCGGTGCTCGCGTCGTCGGGAGAGCTGAAGCCCTCGGCGCTCGCCGACCGGATCCTGTCTCTCCCTCCGCTCACCGGGATATCCCGCGACGACTACCGGATGCTGATCATGTCGATGCTCGAGCATGACTTCCTTGAGATGACCGAGGAAAAGGGGCTGATCGTCGGACTCGCCGGGGAGAGGCTGCTCTCGAGCTTTAAGTTCTACGCCGTATTCAAGGACAGCGAGGACTATACCGTCAGAGCCGGCTCGGACGAGATCGGCACGATCACGACGCCTCCTCCGGTCGGCGACAGGTTCGCACTTGCGGGCAGAGTCTGGGAGGTCGAGGAGCTCGACGTCGGGCGGAAGCTCATCTACGTTCACAAAGTCGACGGAAAGATGGAGATATCCTGGCCCGGAGACTACGGCGAGATACATACGAAGATCCTAAAAAGGATGCGCCTCGTCCTTGAGGAGGACACGGTATATCCATATCTCATGCCCAACGCCCGGAAGCGCCTTGAGGACGCGAGGCACCTGGCCGCCAACACCGGTATGCTGAAGAAATCGCTCGTCCATCTGGGAGGCTACACCTGGTGCATCTTCCCATGGCTCGGCACGAGGGCCTTCCGGACCTTCAGAAAATACATGACGGCAAATGCCGGCCGTCTCGGGGTCAGCGGCGTTGAATTCGAGGGCTGCTGCTACATAACCTTCAAGCTCGAGGGGGGCAGCGGCAGATATCTCGTCCACAGAATGGCCGAGGACGCCGGCAGGAACGGAATCGACTGCATGTCGCTCGTCTCTCCCTCCGAGGATCCCGTGTTCGAGAAATACGACGGCAACATCCCTCCGACACTGCTGAGGAAGGCGTATGCCGCCGACAGACTCGCCCCAGCCGAGGCGGCCGCCAGGATGGCGGAGATCGCCGACGAAATGGAAGGGGATCTGGGCTGAAAAATCCCGCGCGGCGCCGCACAGTTGCCGCAGAAAGGGCAGGACAATGACCGACAGTTTCATCTTCATCTCGGTCGACTGCGGATGTTCAAACATGCGCGCAAGACTGATGGAAAAGGGCAGATGCCTCGTCTCGTCAAGAAGACCGACGGGAGGCAGATCGACCGCCAGCACCGGGAACAACCTTGTCCTGAAGCAGGCGCTGCGGGAATGTCTCGCCGAGACGGTGGAAAAGAGCGGGCTTGCTGAAGCTGACATACCGATCGTCATGCTTTCGGGCACGATCACCTCCAACGTCGGCGTCTATCACGTTCATCACATCACCGCTCCCTGCGGGCCGATCGAGTCGGCTCGCGGAGCCGAGACCGTTCTCCTTCCGGAGATCTCCGGCATACCGATGCTCTTTATCCCGGGCGTCAGGACGATGCCGACGGGGAAGGAGAGCGGAAGAATCGAGGAGATCGATGCCTATGACTCGATGAGCGGCGAGGAGTGCGAGATATACGGCCTCGCGGAACTTCTCGGCCTTTCGGGCGCTTTTACCCTGACTCTGCCCGGCTCATACAACAAGGCCTGCCGTATCGACGCGGACGGAAGGATAATATCCATAAGCACCGGAATGTGCGGCGAGTTCATGACCTCGATCGCGGAAAACAGCCTGCTCAAGATCACGCTCCCGCACCCTGTGATAAAGACTCTGATCCCCGACAAACTGCGGGAAGGCTACGACTATGCCGAAGCGCGTGGAGTTTCGACCGCTCTCGCGAAATCAAGGATACTATGCTGCAACAGCGGCTATTCGCTTGACGAGGCGGGCAGCTTCTTCGCCGGCGCGTCGCTTCACTCTGATATCGGCGCTGCAATGAGAGAATACAGGCGGGGGAGTCCGCTCGTGATCGGAGGCATCGGGGCCTTCAGGGGCGCCTTCGGTATCCTCCTCCCGCACGCCGGAGCCGACCCCGCTGATATAATCGACGCGGGAGACGCCTTCTGCGAAGCCGCCTCCCCGGCGGGACAGCTGAAGGTCTACCGCGAGTACATCCGGCTTCACGGCGGCTGAAGATATTCCCGCCGCGGCTTCAGGGCATCCGCAGATGCTCCACGGGCGGTTCAGGGCTGACATTAAACGCAAAAACAGGTTATTCATTCGGAAAAGAGGAGTCCCGGCTTGTTCAGAAAACGCAACGTAAAAAGAATAGTCAAAAAAGAGACCCGCGTCAGGACAAGGGTCGAAAAGGTATCCGACAGACCGGTAAGGAAAAAGGTCTCCCGCTGGATCCATACGAGGCATTATTTCGTCAGAAACTTTTTTGCTCCCTTCTTCTGGATCTGGTCGAGGCTGGTATACAATATCAGGATCGAGAAATTCAAAGACGCCAAAAAGAGGGGGCACCTGGTGCTTTTCAACCATCAGACATCCTTCGACCAGTTTTTCGTCGGGCTTGCCTTCAGCGTGCCGGTCTATTATGTGGCGTCTGAGGATCTCTTCTCGAACGGATTCGTCTCAAAGCTTCTGCAGTATTATCTCGCTCCCATCCCGATCAACAAATCGGCCGCCGACCTGCGAGCCGTCATCAACTGCATGAAGGTCGCCTCAGAGGGGGGAACGCTTGCGCTCGCTCCCGAAGGGAACCGCACCTACAGCGGAAGGACTGTCCATATTAAGCCGTCGATCGCGGCGCTCGTCAAGAAGCTCAAACTGCCGGTCGCATTTTTCCGGATCGAGGGCGGATACGGTGTACAGCCGAGATGGAGCGACGTCAACCGCCGAGGCAGGATGAAAGCCGGAGTCTCAAGAGTCCTTGAGCCGGATGAGTATCTGGCTATGAGCGACGAGGAGCTCTATTCGGTCATTTGCAGCGAGCTCTATGTCGACGAGGCCCGGGTGACCGGGAAATTCACTCACCGCAAGAGAGCCGAGTATCTTGAGAGAGTCATATACATCTGCCCCGAATGCGGGCTTTCGGAATTCGAGAGCAGCGGCTGCCGGCTCAGCTGTAAAAAGTGCGGTCTTACCGCCGAGTATCTGCCCTCGAAGGAGCTTTCCTTCATAAAGGGCAGCGCAGACTTCAGGTTCGTCGCCGACTGGTACGACTGGCAGGAAAAATATATCAACTCGCTCGATCCCGCCGACTTCGGCGAGGAGCCGGTCTATACCGATCACGCGAGAGTCTCTCTCGTCGTTGTGGCGAGATACAAGAAAAAGCTCTGCGACCGCGCGGAGATCAGGTTATACGGAAACCGTATCGAGATCAACTGCAGCCCCGCCGAAAAGCTCGTCTTCGACTTCGGCGGCGGCGGGGCGGTGACCGCGCTCGGACGCAACAAGATGAATCTCCGCTTCGGCGGCAACATCTATCAGATAAAGGGAAACAGCCGTTTCAATCCGGTAAAATACATGAATCTGTTCTACAGATACCGCAATCTTCACGTCGGGGGTAATTCGCAAAATGACTCTGAATTTCTGGGACTCTGAAGCCTGGGGGCTTATCAATCTGACAGGCGTGCTGCTCGTCAGCCTTCTGCTTGCCAACCTCATCAAAAAATCTGTCGGATTTCTGAGAAGATCTCTCATTCCGACGTCGGTCCTCGGGGGCCTCATGCTCCTTATCGTTGCCGTCCTGTATGAAAAGCTCGGCGACGGATCGTCGATCTTCGACACCGCCTTCTTCGGCGGAGGCGGCACCGCCGAGCTCGAGGTTCTTACATATCACTGCCTGGCGCTCGGGTTCATCGCCGTCACCTTCAAGCCTTCGGGAAGGGCGCTCACCCGCAAGCGGAGTTCCGAGGTCTTCAATACCGGAGTGACGACGGTATCCGGCTATCTTATCCAGGGAATTCTCGGCATGGCGATCACGCTCGTCGCAGCCAACTTCATAACCGGGCTGCTCCCGGCTGCCGGCGTTCTGCTCCCCTTCGGATACGGACAGGGGACCGGACAGGCGCTCAACTGGGGCAGCGTTTACGAGAACGACTACGGCTTTACCGGCGGACGCAGCTTCGGTCTGACGGTCGCGGCTCTCGGCTTTCTGTCGGCGTCGATCGGCGGCGTTATCCACCTCAACATCCTCCGCCACAGGCGGAAGATCAAGGCGGCCGACGAGGAGGACGAGAACAAGGCGCTTCTTTATCAGGAGGTGGCCTCTGCCGACGAGATACCCGTCGGAGGATCGATGGACAAGCTGACCGTCCAGATCGCGCTCGTCGCAGGTGTCTACGTCATATGCGGAGTCCTGATGAAGCTGCTCGGCGGCCTCGCGGAGGGGCTCAAATCGACGATATACGGCTTCAACTTCCTCTTCGGAGTGCTCATGGCGACTCTCATCAAATTCCTCAACAATTTGCTGAGAAAAAAAGGCGTCATCAAAAAACAGTATATCAGCGGCTTTTTGATGGCGAGGATCAGCGGGTTCTTCTTCGATCTGATGATCGTCGCCGGCATCGCCGCCATTAAAATCAGCGTCCTCAAGGACTACTGGCCGGTCATCATCATCATGGGCCTAGTCGGCGCTTTCGCGACCTATTTCTATATCAGATTCATCTGCCGGAAGATGTTCCCGGAATACTCCGAGGAGCAGTTCCTCGTCATGTACGGGATGCTCACCGGGACGGCGTCGACCGGAATGATCCTGCTTCGCGAGATCGATCCCGCCTTCGACACGCCCGCCGCCGAGAACCTCGTCTATCAGAATCTTCCGGCGATCGTCTTCGGCTTCCCGATGATGCTGCTGGCTTCTCTCGCGCCTAAGAGCCCGATGCTTACATTCTTTATCCTCATCGGTTTCTTCGCCGTGATGAACGGCATACTTCTTGCATCCTATTTCATAGGCAAAAAGCACGCCGAAAAGAACACCGAAGAAAAAGCGGAGGAGTGATCCGCGGGGGGCTGCCGGTAAAGCTTTGCTTTCCGGGCAGCCCCTGGTGTTTTATGAATCGATTTCCCCGCGCCTGTGATCGGGAGCGGGGAGGGAAGAGGGAAAGATGAAGATAAGACCATATGTCGGCCGGGACACCCGTGGGCTGCTTGAGCTCTGGAACTCGGCGCATCCGTCGGAGTCTCTGACGATCGAGAGGATGGCAAAGCTGATCTTCCTCGACTGCAACTTTTCCCCGGAGGATCTTCTTGTGGCGGTCGGCGACGAAGACCGGGGACCGGTCGGTATGGCTTACTGCCCGCACAGGTATTTCGCCGTCGGAAAAGACGGGGACAGGGATGAAAAAAAGGGCTTCATAACCTATTTCGCGGTCGCCGGCGACTGCTTCGACGAAGTTGGGCGGATGCTGCTTTCAGCCTGCGAGGAGCACCACAGAAAAGGCGGGAGGAACTTCCTCACGACCGCCTACAGTCCGCTCTATCTCACGCAGGGGTTTGAATCGGGGGAGGAGAACTATATCCGGCTGTTCGGATCCTTCGGCTATTCTTCGTTCAGAAGCTATAAACGGTCGGCGAATCTCTCGTCCTACAGCCTCCCCGGCTTATACGCCGAAAAGAGAAGAAGACTCGAGTGTGAAGGCATCACGATCGGTCCTCTGACATATGAATATCTTCCGGAATTCCTCGATCCCGCTGCCGCCTTTTCAAGCCCGGGATGGTCCTGGGAGTTCAGGATCCGCCTTTCTGCCGACACCGATCTTGAAAAGGCCCGCGTCGCCGTCTGCGGAGGGCATTTGATCGGCGGCTGCATATTCGGCGACCCGAACAGCGACGAAGGCAGGTTCGGCCCTCTTGGCGTCTCTCCGGCCTTCAGGGGCCGCGGTGTAGGCGGAGTCCTGTTCGCCGACTGCCTTGAGACCATGAAGAGGCGTGGAATTAAAAAAGCCTGGGCACAATGGACTCCCGGGGAAGGCCCGGCGCACGCTCTCTACGAAAAAGCCGGCTTCGGGATCGAGGCCTGTTTCGTGAGCTTCAGGAAGGAACTGAAATAGAAAAAGGTTCCGACAAAAATTGCGGAACGCTAAAGAAGCCTTGGCAATCAGGGACTCAGAACCCGGAACCCGGCATGTTTGGTCTGTCGCCATTCCGACTGCGGGCCGGGTTCATGTATTATTTGCTTCGCAAATAATAGGGGGTTCTTCGTATTTAGCTGGTCTTTCAATATGACGAAAGAGGAGCTTGGCATCAGGGACTCAGAACCCGGAACCCGGCATGTTTGGTCTGTCGCCATTCCGACTGGAGGCCGGGTTCATGTATTTTTCGCTTCGCGAAAAATATGGGGTTCTTCGGGTGAAGATAGTCCGGCAATATGACAAAAGGAGTCCGGAGGACTCCTTTTGTCATATTGGTGGGCCATCAGGGACTCGAACCCCGGACCAACCGGTTATGAGCCGGTAGCTCTGACCAACTGAGCTAATGGCCCGACGAGACATTATTATACCTCAATCAAGAAAAATTGTCAATATTTATTTTTCGGTTTGAAAAAATAAAAAATTATCTTGACAAATCGGTCCTCTTCGTGTATAATATGCTTTGCTGATTGAGATCAGCCCTTTGCGAGAGTGGCGGAACTGGCAGACGCGCACGTTTGAGGGGCGTGTGTCTTATGACATACGGGTTCAAGTCCCGTTTCTCGCACCATAAAAGCAAAGCGGCGAAAAGCCGCTTTGCTTTTGGAAAAATACGCGGGTATGGCGGAATTGGCAGACGCGCTAGATTCAGGTTCTAGTGAAGGTTCCTTCATGAAGGTTCAAGTCCTTTTACCCGCACCAAATCAGAACGGGACGGCACAGCCGTCCCGTTCTGATTTGGCCCGGCGCAGCAGTGCGACGCATAACCCCGGCTTTTGCCACAGGCAAAAGGCGGAGGCCCGGCGAGCAGGCAGTTAATCTGCGCACCCGGCTCGCGCCGGGTTCTTCAAGCTCCTTTTACCCGCACCAAAAAAACAAGCAGCCGGCGGCTGCTTGTTTTTTTATCCAAGCCGCCGAAAGCGGCTTGGTATGTAATCAGCGCTGGATGTAATTACGGCGTCAGCCGTGTATGTAATCAAGCGCGCAGCGCTTGCATGTTTCGCGGCTCGATTACATATAGCGCCCCTCGCGCGAAGCGCGGCGGGGTGGTGCGGGGGTTCACCGGTTGTGGCCGCGCGCGTTGGCGTGTCATTTAGACAGGCTGCCCCCGGAGACCGATGTCCCCGGGGCATTTTTTCTATTATTATGTCAAGACATGTTGTATCCAATCACAGATGAATCTTTAATCAATCAATAGGAGTCAGCTTTGTCTGTCAGGCTGAACAGCGTTCAACTGTCCGTTGACAAAATCAGCGAATAATAAACAGTGCGGTTGTTGTTTTATTGTTGTCTTTTTGTTATAATATAGTTCGAACAAGCGCTTGTATCTTGTTTTTGGGGAGAAAAGTAGATAGTGTAAAATATTATGTGTAAATAACGATTGGGTATAGAAAAGGAACCCAAAATCCTGTATAATGTTAAGTCGCACCAAAACACAGAACAGGAGAGTGGGTTCCCGTGAGTAATTTTAGCACAGAATTGGTAAAAAG
>JAEEGL010243950.1_pt1 | contig 54500 bp, 52 predicted proteins | sample 9134231 | NCBI WGS metagenome assembly JAEEGL01 (sample SAMN16246548, study PRJNA631951) | gut metagenome | biome: gut microbiome; feature: rumen; material: fiber-attached | host: Bos | place: Iran: Karaj | collected 2018-10
GAGGTCAAATACTGGATCGAAGCAACTGTCGGAAGCCTTGGCCAGCTGTTTACCGGCAAGCTTTCAACACAGGACATCGGCGGCCCCGTAAGGATAGTAAGCGAGATCGGCAATGTTGTTGACCAGAGCAGGGAGGACGGACCGCTCTATATCTTCTTAAATCTCCTTAACTGGGCGATACTCCTCAGCGCAAACCTCGGCATCATGAACCTTCTTCCGATCCCTGCGCTTGACGGCGGACGACTGTTGTTCCTGTTTATCGAAGTGGTGAGGGGCAAGCCGATCGATAAAGAAAAAGAGGGCATAGTAAACCTTATAGGTATTGTCCTGCTTTTCCTTTTGATGATCTTTATCTTCTTCAACGACATAAGAAACGTATTCTTCAGATAGAGCCTTCCGGGAGGGAAACATGTACCGTGACGAGACAAAAAAGATAAGGATAGGAGACCGTTACATCGGCGGCGGTTCGCCGATCCTCATCCAGTCCATGACCAATACAAAAACAGAGGATGTCAAGGCGACCGTTGCGCAGATAAAGGCTCTTGAAGAAGCAGGCTGCGATATCATCCGCTGTGCGGTTCCAACGATGGAGGCTGCCGCTGCCTTAAAGAGCATAAAGAAAGAGATCCGGATACCTCTTGTTGCGGATATCCATTTTGACTACAGGCTTGCCATTGCGGCTATAGAAAACGGTGCGGACAAGATACGCATAAATCCCGGCAATATCGGTGACAGGGAGAAGCTTGCGAGTGTGATCGCAAAGGCAAAAGAGCGGGATATCCCTGTCCGCGTCGGCGTAAACAGCGGTTCCCTCGAGAAAGAGAAGCTTGAAAGATACGGCGGTCATGTTACTGCAGAAGGGATAGTAGAAAGCGCGCTGGATAAAGTAAAGCAGATAGAAGAGCTTGACTATGACAATCTGGTCATCAGCATCAAATCCTCCGATGTCATGCTCTCTGTGGCCGCGCACAGGCTTCTTGCCGAAAAGACTAAGTATCCGCTTCATGTCGGGATAACGGAATCCGGTACCGTAAAAGCCGGAAATATCAAGTCTGCAGTCGGGCTCGGGATCATCCTGAACGACGGCATAGGCGACACCATACGCGTTTCGCTTACAGACAGTCCGCTTGAAGAGATATATTCCGCAAAACAGATACTTAAGGCCCTTAAGCTTCGCAAAGAGGGCATAGAGCTCGTTTCCTGTCCGACCTGCGGCAGGACGAAGATCGATCTTATCGGCCTTGCAAAGAAGGTTGAGGAGCTTATCGCAAGTTACGATATGAATATAAAGGTCGCTGTCATGGGATGCGTTGTAAACGGTCCCGGAGAAGCAAGAGAAGCAGACATAGGAATAGCCGGCGGCGCAGGCGAGGGACTGATCTTCAAAAAAGGGGAAGCGGTAAGGAAGGTTCCGGAAAACGCGCTGTTAGGCGAACTTAAGAAAGAACTGGATGAAATGCAGGCTTTGGGGAAAACGATATGAGATTATCCGAGATGTTTGAGGGCTTTGAGCCCGGCAGTTCCATAAAAAACACATTTGATGAAATAGATGTTGAAAGATTTATCGTATCAACAACAAAGAGCACGGCACAGTTTATCATAAAGCTTGATCCGGCGGTTCCCTGGAGATCGGTAAGGACTCTTGAAAAAGAGCTTAACCTGTTCTTTATGAAAGAGGCCGGCGTAAACCTTGTTGTGCAGGAAAAATACAAAGCCGAAGGGATCCCGACAGGCCGTATCTTTAATACCTACAGATCTTCAATGTTTGAAGAGCTTAAAGATGGCAGCGCAGTCGACTGCCTTCTGTTTGACGGTGTCAGATTTGATGAAGAAAAAGATGCTTTCAGGGCATCTTTTTGTGACAGCGCCATCGATAGGATCTATGGTGAAAGGCTTAAGGAATATATCATAAAAGTGTTCCGTGAGCGTTTTGACAGGGATGTAAGGGCCGAGTTTGACTATTCCGTTGAGGTAAAAGACAGTAATCTGGCCGATCTTATCGAGTATGACGAAAAGATAAGGAAAAGCAAGGAAAAGAGCACGCAGAAAGACGCCGGAAAAGAGAACGGAAAAGAAGAAAAAACTCCGGAACCCAAGCAGGAAAGCAGGACGAACGCAGGTAAGGCCGCAAAGCCCGTCGATTACGCAAAGTTCAGGAAGCCTAAGCTTCCTCCGGATCCGAATCTTATTTTCGGTAAGAATTTTGACGGGAATATTGTGCCCATCTCTTCCGTAAATGATGAGATCGGTGATGTTATCGTAAGCGGCAAGGCTTTTGCCTCCGAAATGAAAGAGATCCAGAAGATAGGCAAGGTGCTTTTCACCTTCACGCTTACGGATTTTACCGATTCGATCAGGGTAAAGCTCTTCATGACTCCCGAGAGCTATTCTGACTTTAAAGAGCTTTACAAAGATGATATCTTTCTTACGATAAAAGGCGTTGCTAAATTCGATACCTTCGACAAAGAGATAGGTATTTCCTCGGTTATCGGCATAAAGCTCGCAAAAGACACTAGAGTAAAGCGTATTGATGATGCTCCGGTAAAGCGCATAGAGCTACATGCCCATACAAAGATGAGCGACATGGATGCCGTGACGGAACCCAAAGATCTTGTAAAAAGGGCCTTCAACTGGGGGCACAGGGCTGTCGCGATCACGGACCATGGTGTTGTACAGGGCTTTACAATGGCTTTCCATGCCCTGAACAAAAAGGATTATGAGAAGGATCCCGAGCTTCTCAAGCGGTTTGAGGAGTTTAAGATCATATACGGTTGTGAAGGCTATATCGTTGATGACTGCAAGGATATAGCGGTAAACGCCGAAGGAAAGACCGTTGATTCACCTGCGGTGTCGGTTTCGCTGGTTACCGACGGTACGGATGCCATCAACAATACCATAACTGCTTTTGCAGCCGTGGATTGTTCCACAGGTGAGGCTGTATCCTCGGAAAGCGGGATGACGCTTGACGGTTTTCTTGATTTTATCTCCGGAAAAGTCATCCTTACAATGACTCTTGACAGGGATTCCGCATTCCTGAACGAAGCGGCTCTCCGCCTCGGAAAAGCCTTTAACGGCGCTTTTCTCGACATGGACAGCCTTGCAAGGGTGCTGTATCCAAATTTCAATGCTTACAAGATCGGCGCGATCGCAAAAGAGTTCGGTATCAAATATGACATAAAAGGCTTCGTTAACGAGGCAAGATGCATAGCTGAGTTCTATCCGCATTTCAAAGAAGAGATCGCAAAGAAGGAGATAACTGAGCTTACAAAACTCAACGGTCTCGGCATGGCTTCCGACAAAGCCGTAAAGACCATGCCTTATCACCATATCATCCTGCTGTGCAAGAACGACATAGGACGCATCAACCTGTACCGCCTTGTTTCCCTTTCGCACCTTAACTTCTTTAATAAAAGACCGCGTATCCCAAAGAGTCTTTTAATGAAATACCGTGAAGGGATAATCGTAGGATCCGCCTGCGAAGCGGGAGAATTGTTCAGGTCCCTTGTATATAATTATTCCGACCGCGAAGTGGAAAGGCTCTGCAACTTCTATGATTACTATGAGGTTCAGCCCGTCGGGAACAACAAGTTCATGATCGAGAGCGACAAATACGACATTTCGAGCGAAGAAGACATAAGGAATGTTAACCGCAGGATAGTTGAGCTTGGGGAAAAGCATAACAAGCTTGTTGTCGCGACAAGCGACACGCATTTCTTAGACCCGGAGGACAGCATTTACAGAAGCATCATTATGGCTTCGAGAGGTTTTACGGATGCAGAACAGCCTGCGCCGCTCTTCCTCCGCACAACAAAGGAAATGCTCGAAGAATTCTCGTATCTCGGGCAGGAGAAGGCATACGAGGTTGTTGTTACCAACAGCAACAAGATAGCCGACATGATCGAAAAGATAGCTCCCGTGCGTCCGGACAAGGCGCCGCCCGTCATCAAGGACTCGGATGAGATATTAAAGAAGATCTGTTACGATAAAGCACATTCAATGTACGGAGATGAGCTTCCGCCGATAGTTAAGGACAGGCTCGAACACGAGCTGAATTCCATCATCAACAACGGTTTTGCTGTCATGTACATCATTGCACAGAAGCTAGTTTGGAAGTCAAATGAAGACGGATACCTTGTCGGTTCACGCGGTTCCGTAGGGTCTTCCTTTGTTGCGACAATGGCCGGCATAACCGAGGTCAATCCGCTGCCGCCGCATTATTACTGCGAAAACTGCCATTATTCCGACTTTGATTCGGATGTTGTAAAGGAATACCAGGCAAAATCCGGCTTTGACCTTCCCGATGCGGTCTGCCCGGTATGCGGCAAAAAGCTGATCAAAGACGGAAACAATATTCCTTTTGAGACCTTCCTCGGTTTTAACGGTGACAAGGAACCGGATATCGACCTTAACTTCTCCGGCGAGTACCAGAGCAAGGCCCATGCTTATACGGAAGTTATCTTTGGCGAAGGCCAGACCTTCAGGGCCGGCACCGTTTCCGGTGTCGCGGACAAGACTGCTTATGCGTACGCGTATAAGTATTTTGAAGACCTTGGCATAAAGAAGAGAAAATGCGAGCTTGAGCGCCTCGCAAAGGGCTGTGAGGGCGTAAAGAAGACCACCGGCCAGCATCCCGGCGGGATAGTAGTCCTGCCTTACGGTGAAGATATCTATTCCTTTACGCCTGTCCAAAGGCCGGCTAATGACGTGAACAGCACAACCGTCACGACCCACTTTGAATACCATTCCATAGACCACAACCTGTTAAAGCTTGATATCCTCGGGCATGATGATCCGACAATGATCCGAATGCTGCAGGACCTTACAGGCGTTGACATGAAGGACATCCCCATGGATGACAAGAACGTGGTCTCGCTTTTCTCAAGCCCGAAGGCTCTTGGTATCGAGCCCAAAGACATCGAAGGGTGCCCGACCGGATCGCTCGGCCTGCCGGAGCTTGGAACAGATTTCGTTATACAGATGCTTGTTGACACAAAACCCGAGTGTTTCTCGGACATGATCCGCATTTCCGGTCTTTCGCACGGAACGGACGTATGGCTGAACAACACCCAGGAGCTTATAAAACAGGGAAAATGTACGCTTTCCACCGCCGTGTGTACGCGTGACGACATCATGATCTATCTTATCAGCAAAAACATCGAACCCGGTGTCTCCTTCAAGATCATGGAGAGTGTACGAAAGGGTAAAGGACTTTCGCCCGAATGGGAAAAGCTCATGCTTGAACATGATGTGCCGGAATGGTATATCTGGTCCTGTAAGCGCATCAAATACATGTTCCCGAAGGCCCATGCGTGCGCATATATCATGATGGCTTTCCGTATCGCATGGTTCAAGGTGTATCGTCCGCTCGCATATTATGCCGCATATTTCAGCATCCGCGCAAAGGCTATGAACTACGAGACCATGTGCCGCGGCGAAGCGGTAATGCTCGAGGAGATGGCAAAGCTCAAGAAAAAACAGCAGAGCCCGAATCCCGAAGACAAACTTTCTCCAAGAGAAGAGGACGCGCTGAGCGATATGAAGATCGTGCTTGAAATGTACAGACGCGGCTTCAATTTCACGCCCATAGATATCTTCAAGGCAAAAGCATCCCGCTTCCAGATAGTTGATGACAAGCTCATGCCGTGTCTTACGACGATAGACGGACTCGGAGACAATGCAGCTGTACAGGTGGAAGAGGGCGTCAAGAAGGGCAAATTCCTGTCCGTCGACGATTTCAAGACACGCTGCAAGCTTTCGCAGACCGTATGCGACAAGATGGACTCGCTTGGGCTTCTCGGAAGTCTGCCGAAGTCCAACCAGATCTCATTTGATGATCTCTTCGGAACCTGAAGTGCATACTTACGGGCGCGCTCGGGCCTCGAAACCGATGTATGCAATAAAGGCCCCGGTGGCCATACAGGTATCACCGGGGACCCTAAAGCACGCCGGTACTTAGCGAATGCAAGCAAACCGCGCAGCATGAGCTTAGTACCGTTGCGTGCGTATCCGGGCGATAGCGAAGTCCCCGGTGATACCTGTACGGACGCCGGGACCGGAGGATGCAGTTACGGCCATTCGCTGCCACGTAAGTTTTTTCGAGGAGCCGGTTCACACCTTAGATATCCTCGAGAAAAAACCATTACGGTCGCGCTCGGGCCTCGAAATCTTTATTTGCATATAAGGCCCCGTTGGCCATACAGGTATCACCGGGGACCCTAAAGCACGCCGGTACTTAGCGAATGCAAGCAAACCGCGCAGCATGAGCTTAGTACCGCTGCGTGCGTATCCGGGCGATAGCGAAGTCCACGGTGATACCTGTATGGACGCCGGGACCGGAGGATGCAGTAACATGCAATTCAGGCACGACTACGCAGCCACCGGTGATACCTGTACTGACTCCGGGGCCGGAGGATACAGCAACAACTGATTCAAAAATTATTAAAATTTTATAAAAAAAGTGCTTGCAATTTCTTTTAGGATATTGTATTATACAAAATGTTCTGTGGCTCGCTAGTCAAGCGGTTAAGACGTCGCCCTCTCACGGCGAAGACAGGGGTTCGATTCCCCTGCGGGCTATTTAAGGGATTGATAGCAATATCAATCCCTTTAGTTTTATCCGGGATTAACAGGATTTTTTAAGCAATACAAACTGAAAGGCAAAGATCTATGAAACAGTTTACTTCGAATGAATTAAGAACAGCATGGAAAAACTTCTACAAAGAAAGAGGTCATGTTGACTGCGGCGCCGTCTCTCTCGTATCGGACGGTTCGACGGGTGTCCTCTTCAATGTTGCCGGCATGCAGCCTTTGATGCCGTATCTTCTCGGCCAGAAGCACCCTCTCGGAACAAGGCTCTGCAACGTACAGGGCTGTGTACGTACAAACGATATCGATTCCGTAGGTGACAAGTCCCATGCTACCTTCTTTGAGATGATGGGAAGCTGGTCACTTGGCGATTACTTCAAGGAAGACCGCTGCAAGTGGAGCTACGAGCTCCTGACCGAAGTATTCGGTTTCGACAGGGATCACATTGCTGCTACCGTATTTGCAGGTGATGAGAATGCTCCCCGTGATGAAGAAGGCGCAAGATGCCGCATTGAATCGGGCATAAAGAAAGAGAATATCTTCTACCTGCCCGCAGAAGACAACTGGTGGGGCCTTGAGTTCGGTCCCTGCGGTCCCGACTCCGAGATGTTCTATATAGCCGATGTTCCGGACTGCGGTCCAAACTGCGGACCCGGCTGCAAGTGCGGTAAATACACCGAGCTTGGAAACGATGTATTCATGCAGTACGAAAAGCACAAAGATGGTACCCTTACTCCTCTTGCCAAGAAGAATGTTGATACGGGCTGGGGCCTTGAGCGCAACCTCGCTTTCCTTAACGGAACAAAGGATGTTTACAGGACAGATGTTTATGAACCCGTGATCAAATATATCGAGAAAAAGTCGGGACAGACCTATGACGCTGATGAGAAGCTTACACGCTCAATGCGCATCCTTGCGGATCATACCCGTACAAGTGTAATGCTCATCGGCGATGAAGCAAAGCTTACCCCTTCAAATTCAGGTGCAGGCTATGTTCTCCGCCGTCTCATCCGCCGTGCCATCAGACACGCGAGAACCCTGAATATCAGCAAGGCCGATATCCTCGAGATCGCACGCATCTTTATCGACGATATCTACAACGAGGCATATCCGAACCTTTTGACAAACCGTGCTTTCATCCTTTCCGAGCTTACAAAAGAGATAGAGCGTTTTGAGAGCACCCTTGAAAACGGCATGAAGGAATTCAAGAAGCTCCTTGATTCCGTTAAAGCATCCGGAACCGGCAGGTTCACCGGGAAAGATGCTTTCTACCTTTACGATACCTTCGGTTTTCCGCTTGAGCTTACCGTTGAGATGGCAGATGAAGAAGGCCTTTCCGTTGATGAAGAAGGCTTTACAAAAGCAATGGAGGAACAAAAGCAGAAGGCCCGCGACAATATGGCGTTTGCGCAGAAGAATACAGCAACTGTTTTTGATGCCCTTGACGAATCGGTAAAGAGCGAGTTCGACGGATATGACAAGCTTGTGCTCGAATCCGATATCCTTGCCGCAGCGACAGATACAGAGCTTGTAAATGAACTTATGGGCAAAGGCACGATCATCACTGCAAAAACCCCGTTCTATGCCACAATGGGCGGCCAGAAGGGTGATAAAGGTCTTATTAAGACAAAAGACGGCGCTTTTGAGGTAGAGGATACCGTTAAGCTTCCGGGCGGAAGGATCGGTCACATCGGTACCGTTATCGAAGGAACAATAAAGACCGGTGAAACAGCAACTCTTATGGTTGACAGAGGCCTTCGTGCCGCAACCTGCAGGAACCATTCCGCTACGCACCTTCTTCAGGCGGCTCTCCGCGAAGTGCTCGGCAACGAAGCGCATCAGCAGGGTTCTTACCAGGATGAGACCCGTACACGTTTCGACTTTACCTTCGGCAGGGCTCTTACCGATAAGGAGCTCAAGAAGGTTGAGCAGATAGTAAACGAGAAGATAGAAGAGGATCTTAAGGTCAGCACAGAGGTACTTGCGATAGAAGAAGCCAAAAAGTCCGGAGCAATGGCACTTTTTGGTGAGAAGTACGGCGATTTTGTACGCGTTGTTTCAATGGGTAACTTCTCCAAGGAACTTTGCGGCGGTACCCATGTTTCACACACCGGTGAGATCGCAAACTTCAAGATCCTTTCGGAATCCGGTATTGCTGCCGGTGTAAGGCGTATTGAGGCTATTACCGGTGCAAATGTTATTGAATATTATAAGTCAGTAGAAAAGCTGTTAAATGAAGCTTCCGCAGAGCTCAAGACAACTCCCGCAGCTCTTGCCGAGAAGATCGCACATCTTCAGGCAGAGCTTAAGGCTGTCAAGTCTGAAAATGAGAGTCTTAAGAGTGCAGCCGCCAAGGATGCGTTAAAGGATATCTTCAATAACGCCAAGGATGTTAAAGGCGTTAAGCTTACGGCTGCCGTTGTGCCCGGTGCCGATCAGAATTCCTTGAGAGAGATGGCTGATTCAGTATGCGACAAGAACGGCGGTGTTTGTGTTCTTGTTTCGGAAAAGGACGGCAAGGTCGCACTTGTCGCAAAAGCAACGGATGATGCCATCGCAAAGGGCGCACATGCAGGCAACCTTATAAAAGCACTCGCTCCCATAGTCAACGGCGGCGGCGGTGGAAGACCGAACTTTGCATCAGCGGGCGGCAAAGATGCCTCAGGTATGGCAAAGCTTGTTGAAGCGGCATCAGAAAAGCTTGCAGAGCAGATCAAGTGATCAAAACTGCAACGGAGAAGATCATGAATACATTTGACGCAGGTTGCGGAAAGATAAAGAAAAACGGACGCGGAAGGGTAAATAACGGGTGTTTTCCCATGTTTACCACAGGTTCCGGCATTGAAGCAAACATAAAAGCCAAAGAAGCCTATGCTTATCTTGAAGCAGGCTTTAATGAACAGGAACCCTGGGTGAGCGTCCTGCTCGATGGGGAGAGGGTAGCGCGCTTCCCACTTGAAAAAGGTGAAAACAGGATACTTCTGTTCAGAAATATGAATCCCGAAGAGATCAAGCATGTACGGATAACAAAAGATTCCCAGTCCATGCCGCAGGATAACGGACATTTCTGCCTATTCAAAAGGATCGAAACGGACGGCGAACTGTGTGATATCGAAGATAAGCCCATGAAACTTGAGTTTATCGGTGACAGCATAACCTCCGGCGAAGGGATGATCGGTGCTAAAAAGCTTAATGACTGGATCTCGCTTTGCTTTGATTCCGTCCTTAATTACACGAATCTTACCGCAGAGGCTTTAAATGCCGATTATAGGGTGATATCGCAGAGTGGGTGGGGCGTGACCTCGACGTGGGACAACAACCCGAACGGTGCATTGCCGAAGATCTATACAAAGGTCTGCGGTACCTGTAACGCGTTAAAGGAGTCCTTCGGAAGCCTTGAGGAATACGATTTTTCAGATTTCAGGCCCGACTTTATCGTTATTAATCTCGGAACAAACGATACAGGTTCGCTCGACCAGCCGGAATATAAGAATTCAGAGACCGGAGAAACGTTTAAAAACTACAGGGGTGAAGACGGAAAGCCTTCAAAAGAGACTTCGGAACATTTTGTTAAAACGGCTAAAGATTTCCTTGTCACTTTAAGAAAATGCAATCCGGGATCAAAGCTGCTCTGGGCCTACGGTATTTATGATCTTACCTTCTGGGATGAGATAAAAGAAGCTATAAAAATTTTCGAATCCGAAAACCCAGGTGAGAAGGTTTATACACTGGAATTCCCTGCATTGACCGATGAACAGGTCGGGGCAAGGAACCATCCGGGCAGGCCCGCGCACAAGATGATGGCGGAAATGCTGGCCGATAGAATACGGAATATTTTTTGAAAAAACAGTTGACTAAACAATGATCTGCCGCTATAATAATTAAGTACTGTTCATAGAATATTGACAGTTTACGCACAATTCCACAATTGGAGGGAGGTTAGGTGCGAGACTATGTCTACTGTTATCGTTAAAGAAAACGAATCATTAGATAGCGCTCTCCGCAGATTCAAGAGAAACTGCGCAAAGGCAGGGATCCAGCAGGAAATCCGCAAGAGAGAGCATTACGAGAAGCCGAGCGTAAAGCGTAAGAAAAAGTCTGAAGCTGCTCGTAAGCGTAAGTTTAAATAATGCTGATAAAACCCTCGATCGCTTACGATTGAGGGTTTTTTCGATTAGGTGATCACATGGCAAATGTTTATATAAATCCGAATCGCGATCTCGACAGGGATTCGCGCAAAAAGAAGAGCAGACGGATCATATTCAAGCTTTTGAGATGGCTGCTGTTAAATGCCGCGGTTATCGGCCTGGCTTATATCCTTGTTGTTTATACGGTGGAGCAGTGTAACATGATAGACGAATCAATGGCTCCGACCATTGAGGAGAACCAGCTTATCCTTATAAACAAAGTCGCATTTAAGACAAAAAAACCGGAACGATGGGATCTTGTTGTCTTCAGATCCGGCGGTAACGAGCATCTTTACTACAATATAAAGCGTGTTATAGGTCTTCCCGGTGAGACCATACTGATAAAAGACGGCGAGATCTACATAAACGGCAAGATGCTGATAGAACCCGTAAAGGTTGAACCGATGCAGCTCTCGGGCTTTGCCGAAGAACCCCTGACGCTTGACGAGGACGAGTATTTTGTACTCGGTGACAACCGGAATAACAGTGAGGACAGCCGCTTTGGATCTGTGGGAAATGTGACCTTCGACAGGATCGTAGGTCTGGCATGGATAAGGATAAATCCTTTCTCGCTGATAAACAAGTCAAACAAAAACTATACAAGACCGACGGCCACCCCTTCGCCGACACCGTCTCAGGCTCCCGCATCTTCGGGCTCCGGGGCTTAAACCCGCATCAGGAACTGTATCGGAGGATTACATGCCAAAAGAATTAAGCGAGAAAAGTTTTAATTCCAATTCGATAAACTGGTATCCGGGCCATATGAACAAGGCCTTAAAAGCAATGCGTGAGGACCTGAAGCTTATAGATGTCGTGATAGAGCTGGTGGATGCCCGTATTCCTTACAGCAGCAAGAATCCCGAGATAGAAGCCCTTGCGAAAGGGAAAAAGAGAGTTCTTCTGCTCAATAAAGCCGACTATGCAGACCCCGAAAAGACAAGAGCATGGGCAAAGCATTACGAAGATCTGGGTTTCTTTGTCGCAGGGATCAATTCAAAGGACGCAAAGACTGCGAATATCGTTACCAATCTTGTGCTTGAAGCCTGCAAAGAGAAGATTGAAAAAGACAGGGCAAGAGGTATGAATGTACGCCCTGTGAGGGCTCTTGTCGCAGGTATCCCGAATGTCGGGAAATCCACATTTATAAATACGCTTGCAAAGAAAAACGTTGCAAAGACCGGAAACAAGCCGGGTGTAACAACCGGCAAGCAATGGATAAGGCTTAACACGAAGATAGAACTTCTTGATACACCGGGAGTGCTCTGGCCTAAGTTTGAGGACGAAGAAGTCGGAAAGCGCATAGCCTGGATCGGCTCCATAAACGAGAATATCCTTAATACGTATGAGCTTGTCTTAAGCCTGTGCAGGTATCTTGTCACCGAATATCCGGGCTTTATAAAAGCAAAATACGGTGTGGAGGAGTGCGAAGACGCAGGAGAACTTATCGAAGCGATAGCCATAAAGAGAAACTGCATGCAAAAAGGCAATATCCCGGATATTGAGCGTGTGGCAGCCTTTATCTTTGACGATTTCAAAAACGGAAGGATAGGGAAGATATCCCTGGAGGTGCCCGGTGACCGCTGTAAAGATGACTAAAGAAGAGAACCTTCAAAAGGAGCTTGACCGCCTTAAAGCGATGCGGGAGTTTGAGGAAAAGTATTCGGAATATATGTATATCGCGGGCGTTGACGAGGTGGGACGCGGCCCGCTCTGCGGACCTGTTGTTACCGCTGCCATGATACTTCCGAAGGACTGTGACATACTGTATATTAACGATTCAAAGAAATTATCCGAAAAACGTAGAGAGGAACTGTATCCGGAGATCATGGAAAAAGCCGTTGCGGTTGGCATAGGAAGCTGTTCCCCTGCGGAAATAGATGAACTGAACATCCTCAACGCCACAAAGAAGGCCATGAGGGATGCGGTTCTTTCACTGAAACCGCTTCCGGACTGCGTTTTCGTTGACGCTGTCACCATTCCGGATCTGCCGATGCGCCAGATACCGATAATAAAGGGGGACGCAAAGAGTGTTTCGATAGCGGCTGCGAGCATTATCGCAAAAGTCACAAGGGACAGGCTGATGCTCGAATATGATGAAAAGTACCCGGGTTACGGGTTCGCATCGAACAAGGGTTACGGTACGGCAGAGCATATAAAGGCGCTAAAGACCTTAGGACCCTGTGAGATACACAGAAAGTCCTTTATCGGAAACTTTGTGTGAACTAAGTAAGAGTCCCGTGATACCGGAGCTTTTTATACGAATACAGCTCAGGGATACAGGCATTTGTTAACACGAGGAAAGCCCTGGGGTACAGGCATTTGCAAAAACATGGAGAATGACGAACAGAAAAAACGGAATAAGACCGCCGTCGCGCTAGAGTATAATCCGGGGGAAGAAGCCCCTAAGATACTTGCCACGGGTAAAGGCCTGCTTGCCGAAAAGATCATCGAGAAAGCAAGAGAGGCCGCTGTTCCTGTGCATAAGGACGCAAAGCTCGCAAGGACACTTGCAAACTTGGAGGTAGGCGATTATATACCGCCGGAGCTGTATCAGGCGGTTGCTGAGGTCCTGCTGTTTGTCGATAACCTTGACAGAATAAAAGAGAAGGCTTATAACAATCTTGAAGAGTAACAAAAGAGCTGTCGGAACAAGCGGAGAGCAGCTTGCCGCAAAGCTTCTTTCCCTGAACGGTTACAGGATCGCAGAAATGAATTTCAGAGTAAAGAGCGGCGAGATAGATGTTATCGCTTATGACAAAGAATACCTTTGCTTTATTGAAGTGAAGGCCAGGAAAACAAGCGGGAGCGGTTATCCCGAAGAAGCCGTCGGGATCGCGAAACAGCGAAAGATCAGGAATACCGCCCTGTTTTATATAAGCAGCCATAAGATACCGGAAACCACTCCGATGAGATTTGACGTTATCCTCATCCTCGGAGACAAATACAGGATCATACGGAATGCGTTCGATTTCGGATGACCGCACATTTGCCGAAAAAAGGAGACCTATGGGCTTTAAACTTGAGGGAAAAGGATGTACTTTGGTAAAGAGCGAGCTTCTGTCTCAGTTCAAGGAGCTCATTTCATGCTGCTCCACGCGTAAAGGCGGCGTGAGTGAGGGGATTTATGAATCCATGAACCTTGGCTTTTCTAACGGAGACGATCCGGGAAATGTCAGGGAAAACTATAGGATCATCTGTAAAGAGCTTGGTATCGAGCCTTCACAGATAGTCCTTGCAAAGCAGACACATAAGAGCAATGTGCGCATCATAACAAAGGCCGATCTTGGAAAAGGGGTTACAAGGCCCGTAGATTATGATGATGTTGATGCGATCATCACAAACAGACCTATGAACGGGCCATCTCCCGTTCTTGGGATACTTACAGCGGATTGTGTGCCTGTCTCGGTCTATGACCCGAAGCATTTTGCGATCGGACTCGCACACTCGGGATGGCGCGGGACCGTACAGCATATAACAGCAAAAATGCTTAAAAAAATGGAAGAAGTATTTGAAACGCGTCCTGAGGATGTATACCTCTCAACAGGGCCGTGCATCTGCAAAAAATGCTATGAGATAGACGAGGATGTGGCCGGCGAGTTCAGGCGCGCGTTTTCTTCAGAAGATTGCGGGAAGATTTTGTGTCCGGGAACAGAGATACGGAAATACCGCGCAGACCTTGCAAAAGCGGTTGAGATCACCGCTTTGCGTGCGGGAGTAAAGCAGGAAAACATCGAATTGCAGGATTTTTGTACCGCATGTAACAGCAAGCTTTTGTTCTCACACAGGATAACGCTTGGAAAACGCGGCACCCTGGCGACGTTTTTAGGGATCAGATAATGAAACGTGAGCGACATATAATCAAGTCCGTGGAAGAGGGCAGCATCGCTGAGGAAATGGGCATTGAGCCCGGCGACGAGGTGCTTTCAGTAAACGGGAAGAAGATATTGGATGTTCTTGATTACCGTTTCCAGGAAACGGGGGAGGACATCCTTCTTTTGCTGCGAAAACAGAACGGCGAAGAATGGGAGCTTGAGATAGAAAAAGAATATGCGGACACGCTCGGCATCGAATTCGAGGATCCGCTCATGGACGATTACCGTTCGTGCCGCAACAAGTGTATTTTCTGCTTTATAGACCAGCTTCCGAAGGGCATGCGCGATACACTGTATTTTAAGGATGATGATACCCGTCTGTCCTTCCTGCAGGGTAATTACTGCACGCTCACTAATCTTTCGGAGGAGGATATCGAGAGGATATGCTTTTATAAGCTTTCGCCCATCAATATCTCGATCCATACGACAAATCCCGAGCTTCGGAAAAAGATGCTCAACAACAGGTTTGCGGGGCGCATCGAGGAGATCATCAGGAGATTCTGCGAGGCAGGGCTCGAAATGAATGCCCAGATAGTCCTCTGCAAGGGGATAAACGACGGACGCGAGCTTGACAGGACAATAGCCGACCTTGAAAAGTATATTCCCAATATCGTGAGCCTTTCCGTGGTCCCGTCCGGGCTGACAAAGTTCAGGGAAGGGCTGTTTGAGCTTAAGCCTTTTACAAAAGATGACTGCCTTGAAGTCATAAACCGTGTGGAGCTTTGGCAGCAGCATATGCTCTATGCTCATGACACAAGGTTTGTTTATGCTTCGGATGAGTTCTATATCACCGCAGGAAAAGAGATCCCCGGGGATGAGACCTACGAAGGCTATCTTCAGCTTGAAAACGGTGTGGGGATGATGAGGTCGCTTTTTACGGATACCCGCTATGCAATGGAGGATTATCTCGAAGAAGGCGGCGACACGGGGATTTCCCGCAATATTTCCCTTGCCACCGGGACGCTGGCTCATGAGCATATAAAAATGCTGTGCGACGAGATCGCGGAAAGCTTTCCGGGCCTAAATGTCCGTGTCTACAAGATCGTGAACAATTTCTTCGGTGATTCGATCACTGTTTCCGGGCTTCTTACCGGGCAGGATATAATCGACCAGCTTAAGGGCAAAGACCTCGGAGACGAGCTGCTCCTGCCGGAAAACCTGCTTCGCGCGGGAGAAGAGACACTGCTTGACGATTGTACGGTTTCTGAGCTTGAAAAGGCTTTACAAACAAAAATACGTATTGTAAAATCATATGGCAGTCATTTTTTTGATGCGATCTTAGGAACTGACTAAATGAGTCACTTGAGAAACGACCCCGCTGACTCATTATAAAGGAGAAAGATGAAACCGATAGTTGCCATAGTAGGCCGCCCGAATGTTGGGAAATCAACGCTTTTCAATGTTCTTGCGGGTGAAAAGATATCAATAGTAAAAGACGAGCCGGGTATTACAAGAGACAGGATATATGCCGATGTTACATGGCTCGACCACAGCTTTACCCTTATCGATACCGGCGGTATCGAGCCGGATTCGTCCGACAAGATGCTGACATATATGCGTGAACAGGCGGAAGCAGCCATAGCTGCCGCCGATGTCATCATTTTCCTTGTGGATGTAAGGGATGGTCTTGTTGATGACGATTCAAGGGTTGCCGACATCTTAAGAAAGTCCGGAAAACCTGTGATCCTTGTAGTCAACAAGGTTGACAGCTTCAAGAAATTCGAGGCCGATGTTTATGAATTCTATAACCTTGGAATAGGGGATCCTTATCCGATCTCTTCATCTTCGATGCTCGGGCTCGGGGATATGCTCGATGAAGTGGTCAAGTACTTCGACAGGAAAGAAGAGGCCGAGGAACAGGACGAAAGGCCGAGGATAGCCATAGTCGGAAAACCGAACGTGGGCAAATCCTCCCTGATAAACAAGATCACAGGCGAAAACCGTGTTATCGTTTCGGATATTGCAGGTACCACAAGGGATGCAATAGATACCGTTGTAAAGTATAACGATAAAGAGTATATCTTTGTCGATACAGCAGGGCTTCGGAGAAAAGCCAGGGTAAACGACGAGCTTGAGCGCTTTACCAATGTCCGTACCGTTGCCGCCGTTGAAAAATCCGATGTCTGCCTGCTCGTTATCGATGCTGTCGAGGGCATTACGGAGCAGGACGCAAAGATCATCGGCCTTGCACATGACAGGGGAAAAGGGATCATAATCGCGGTAAACAAGTGGGATGCCGTTGAAAAGGACGACAAGACCATCTACAAATATACCGAGAAGATAAGGGAAGTCCTTTCGTTTACTCCCTATGCCGAGATAATATATATCTCAGCCCTTACGGGACAGCGCGTGAACAAGATATTCGAGTCGGTGGAGGTCGTTATCCAGAACCAGAACCTTAGGATAAAGACGGGTATCCTGAACGAGATCCTCATGCAGGCTATGAGCATGCAGCAGCCTCCTTCGGACAAGGGCAAAAGGCTAAAGATCTATTATATTACCCAGGTTTCCGTAAAACCGCCGACATTCGTCATCTTTGTAAACAACAAAGAGCTCATGCATTTTTCGTATACGCGTTATATTGAGAACAAGATACGCGAAGCCTACAGCTTTTCGGGGACTTCACTGCATTTCATAATAAGGGAACGCTCTGAAAAGGAAAGCTGATAAGGAAAAGATAAAAGAGGGTTTAAGAACATGGCATTTCATATACTTTTATGCGTGATCATAGGCTACGCATTCGGAAATATCTCGACTGCCTATATCATCGGCAGGATCAACCATATCGACATCAGAAACTACGGCTCGGGCAATGCGGGCACAACGAATACCCTCAGGACACTCGGCAAAAAGGCCGGCGCACTGACATTCATCGGTGATGTGCTGAAGGCCGTCATCCCGCTTTTGCTCATCAGATACCTGATCTTCCCCGAAGATGTTGTTGATTATACCGAACTTCTTTGTGTATATGCGGGTCTCGGAGTCATACTCGGGCACAATTTCCCTTTCTGGCTCAAATTCAAGGGTGGTAAGGGGATAGCTGCGACCTTCGGTATCTTCCTTGCGCTCCACTGGCCCGTTGCACTTGTTTGTCTTGCTGTATTTATCGGCATAGTTGCGGTAACGAAGTATGTTTCGCTCGGTTCTATCATTGCAAGCACCATCGCCGATATCTGGATGATAATCTATTTCTTTATCAATTATCCCGATGACGCTTACCATATCGGAGTTCTGCTCCTGATATACCTTGCGCTTGCCCTCTGGCGCCACAAGGCTAATATCGTGCGCCTTATAAACGGAACCGAGAACAAGATAGGACACAAGAAGACGTCTACTGTACAGGACGAAAACGCAGTACTTTCGGATGTTATCCCCGGCACAAAGAGAAAAGTCACTGTCCTTGGCGCGGGCACATGGGGGATAGCGCTTACCATCCAGCTTGCTTCAAACGGTCATGATGTTACGCTCTGGAGCGCCGTCGCAAAAGAGATAGAGGCTCTTAAAGCAGACAGAAAGAACATCAAGGGCCTTCCTGAGGCTGTCCTGCAGGATTCCGTAAAGCTTACAAAGGATATTGACGAGGCGCTCAAAGAATACGACTTCATCCTCCTTGCGGTGGCATCTCCCTATGTGCGTTCGACCGCAAAGCTGATAAAAGACAAGGTAAAACCCGGCTCGCTCATCGTGAATGTTGCTAAGGGTATAGAGGATTCCTCTTTCATGACACTTACAGAGGTTATAAATGATGAGATACCCTCGGCAGTCGTTGGAGTTCTTTCCGGACCGAGCCATGCGGAAGAGGTTTCACGCGGCATTCCCACAACTGTAGTTGCGGGCGCAAAGAGCAGAAAGATCGCGACACTTATCCAGGACACCTTTATGGGCGAACATTTCAGGGTCTATACCTCTTCGGATGTTACTGGAATGGAGATAGGCGGCGCCTTAAAGAATATTATCGCGCTTGCCGCGGGCATATCGGACGGTCTGGGCTTTGGGGACAACTCGAAGGCTGCACTTATGACAAGAGGCCTTACGGAGATCATGAAGATAGGCCAGAAGCTCGGAGGTTACGAGGATACATTCTACGGGCTTTCGGGACTCGGAGACATGATCGTTACCTGTACGAGCACCCACAGCCGCAACTGGACCTGCGGTAATGCCATCGGAAAGGGAGTACCCGTGGCCGAGGCTATATCATCCGTAGGTCAGGTAGTCGAAGGCGTCAACTGCGCAAGAGCCGCATTTGCCATTGCCTGCAGGTACAAGCTTGATGTGCCCATCATAGAGCAGATGAATCGGGTGCTTTTTGAAAACAAACCTGTAAGGGAAGCGGTTGATGACCTGTTTGCGAGAGAACGAAAGAACGAACAGGCATACGTTGAATGGAAAGATTAAAGGAGAGAACACTTTCGCGGTAACACACTTACCGCGAAGGTGTCATTTTGCTGTTTATGGAGTATTTTCTAGGATTTGTGGGAATAGTTGCTGTTATCGCCCTTATTGTTGCCTTAAGAGCCCAGAGGAAGGCAAGGCTTGAGCTTATCGAAAAGCTCAAGAACGGTTACGGCAAAGAAAAAGAGCAGGAATATACGGTCGAGCGGTTCCGGTCGCTTGGCTTTTATTTCCGTTCCCATAATGACGGAGCGCTTGATATAGACGATATTACCGTGAACGACACGGATCTTGACCAGATATTCATGTGTATGAACAATACCTGTTCGTCCGCAGGTGAAGAGTATCTTTATGCAATGCTCAGAAAACCCGTGAAGGATATCGGGGTATTAAAAGAACGTGACAGGGTTGCGGAGCATTTTGACAAAACACCGGATTTAAGGCTTAAGATGCAGCTTTTGCTCTCAAAGCTCGGAAAAACAAGAGCTGTTTCGCTCTACGAATACCTGAACAGGCTGCAGAATGCCCCGACAGAGAACAATCTGATACATTTTGCAGTGTTTTTGCCGTATATTGCAGCCGTGGTCTTTTTCGTACTCGGCGGTGCTGTTGACAGGACATTTTCCACCTTCGGGATTTTGGCCCTTATTGCGGGCGTGATCTTTTCGATCGTGACATATTTTAAGGTAAAGGCTTCAAAAGAGGCTTATCTTAATGTTATCGCGATCCTTGTAAATATGATAAACATGTCTAAGGAATTTGAAAGCTTTGCTGATAAAGACCTTGAAAGGTATGTTGAGCCCATTAAAACAGCGTCCTCGAAGCTTTCAAAGATCAGCAGGAATTCCTTTATACTTACTGTAAGAGGCGGCAACATCATCGATATCCTGCTTGATTATGTCAGGATGCTTACTCACCTTGACCTGATCAAATTCAACAGGATCATAAAGCTCTACAGGGATAATACGGAGAGCCTCAACATCCTTTTTGAGACTTACGGATTTCTTGATTCGATGATCGCGGTCGCATCCTTCAGAAAATGGCTCGGATGCTTTGCAAGGCCTGAGTTTACCGGGGATCTTAAGGTGTTTTCGGTTGAAAATCTGTATCATCCGCTTATACCCGATCCGGTAAAGAATTCCTTAAACTGCAGCAGATCTGTGCTGCTAACGGGTTCAAACGCTTCCGGCAAGTCTACGTTCATCAAATCGCTTGCCGTAAACGCCATTCTGTCGCAGACCGTTTATACATCGGTTTCCGACAGATACGCCGCTCCCTTCTTCAAGATATATTCTTCAATGGCCTTAAGGGATAATCTTTCCGGTGGGGAGAGCTATTATATCGTTGAGATAAAGTCGCTTAAGAGGATCATAGACGCAATAGACGACGAAACGCCTGTACTTTGTTTTGTCGATGAGGTGCTCCGCGGGACAAATACCTTAGAGCGCGTGGCTGCATCTTCACGGATCCTTTACGATCTTGGCAGGAAAAACTGCAGATGCTTTGCCGCAACACATGACCTTGAGCTTGCGACCATCCTTGAAAACAGCTTTGATTCGTATCATTTCAGCGAAAAGATCACAGATTCGGATGTTGAGTTCGATTATCTGTTAAAGCCAGGGAAGGCAACTTCAAGGAATGCCATAAGGCTTCTTGAAAAAACAGGATATCCCGCAGATATCACCGAAGACGCAAAAAAGGCTGCAGAAGCCTTTATAGCCACAAATACATGGGAACCGATCTAAACAAAAAGGAAAATCAACATGTCACCTTTAATGAAACAATACTTTGAAATAAAAGAAAAGTATAAGGACTGTATCCTTTTCTACAGGATAGGGGATTTTTACGAAATGTTCTATGATGACGCGATACTTGCGTCAAAAGAGCTTGAGATCACCCTTACCGGAAAGGAATGCGGCGAACCCGAAAGGGCTCCGCTCTGCGGGGTCCCTTTTCACGCTTATGAAAGCTATCTTACAAAGCTCGTGAACAAAGGCTACAGCGTCGCGATATGCGAGCAGATGGAGGATCCAGCCTTAGCAAAAGGTCTTGTAAAACGTGATGTCATAAGGGTCGTTACACCCGGCACGAACACAAACACTTCGGATATTGATGCCGGAAAGAACAATTATCTTTTGAGTATCGCATATACGGGCAACAGCTTTGGGATCGCGGCCTGCGATATAACCACCGGTGATTTTTACGTAACGGATACCGACAAGCTTGCCTCTGCGGAGGATGAGATATTAAAATACGAGCCTAAGGAGATCATCTGCAATCCGGTATTTCTTATGTCAGGCGCGGATGTTGACAGCGCCCGGGAAAAGTATCACTTTTTTATCAAAACGCTCCCGGAAAGCTATTATGACGTGATAAGCTGCACCAAAGCCCTTGAGGAGCATTTTTCAAAGACGGTAGAGGAAACGGGGTTACAAAAGGATGCCCCTTCGTTAATGGCGGCAGGAGCGCTGCTCCAGTACCTGAACGAGACACAGAAGCAGGACATAACCCATATTACCGGGATAAAGGCGTACAAGACGGGGCATTTCATGGTGCTCGACAATTCAACCAGACGTAACCTTGAGCTCGTTGAAACCTTACGGGAAAAGGAAAAACGCGGTACGCTGCTCTGGGTGCTTGACAAGACCAAGACCGCCATGGGCGCGAGAGCCCTGCGCACGGCCATTGAGCAGCCGCTTCTTGACAGGGACGAGATCAACGAAAGGCTTGATGCCGTTGAAGAATGGAACGGGAACATCATGGACCGCGACGAAGCAAGAGAGTATCTTAATGCGGTCTACGACCTTGAAAGACTTCTCGGAAAGGTATGCTTTAAGAGTGCGAATCCAAAGGATCTTCTGGCGCTTAGAAGCTCTATGGAGATGCTACCACATATAAAAAATCTGCTGATGAACAGGAGATCTGAACTGTTAAAGCAGATCTATGAAGAACTTGACGGTCTTGAGGACCTGACAGACCTGATCCTTCGTGCCATAAGTGAAGATGCGCCGGTTTCGGTAAGGGACGGCGGGATAATCAAAGCGGGCTATAATGAGACGGTCGATGAGCTGAAAGTTGCAAAGGAAAACGGCAGAAAGTGGCTTGCAGAGCTTGAAGAGCGCGAAAGAAACGCTACAGGGATAAAGAATTTAAGGATCAAATACAGCGGTGTTTTCGGCTATGCGCTTGAGGTCACGAATTCATACAAGAACCTTGTGCCGGAAAACTGGATAAGAAAGCAGACTCTTACAAATGCCGAAAGATATATCACGCAGGAATTAAAGGAGCTTGAGGACAAGCTGTTAAATGCCGAAGACAGGCTGAAAAGCCTTGAATACGAGCTTTTTGCCGAGGTAAGGGACCGGATCGGTGCCGAGACTACGCGCATACAGCGTACCGCAAAGGCGGTGGCATCACTCGATATGATGCTCTCTTTAAGCTATGTTGCGGTAAATAACAGATATGTCAGACCGTCCATAAACAAAAAGGGTATCATCAATATCAAAAACGGACGCCATCCGGTTGTTGAAAGACTGCAGAAGAGCGATATGTTCGTGGCGAATGACACCTTCCTTGACAATCAGTCCCAAAGGATCGCAATAATCACCGGACCGAACATGGCGGGAAAATCGACATATATGCGTCAGACAGCGCTTATAGTGCTGATGGCACAGCTTGGGTCCTTTGTACCTGCGGAAAGCGCGGATATAGGGATAACGGACAGGATATTTACAAGAGTGGGAGCCTCCGACGACCTGGCTTCCGGTCAGAGTACCTTTATGGTCGAGATGAACGAGGTGGCAAACATCCTGAAGAATGCCACCAAAAACAGCCTGCTCATCCTTGATGAGATAGGCCGCGGTACAAGTACCTTTGACGGGCTCGGTATAGCATGGGCCGTGGTCGAATATATCTCGAATCCGAAGCTCCTTGGCGCGAAAACTCTTTTTGCGACACATTACCACGAGCTTACAGAGCTTGAAGGAAAGCTTGAGAGTGTCAACAATTACTGCATCGCCGTTAAGGAACAGGGTGATGATATCGTATTCTTAAGGAAGATCGTAAGGGGCGGCGCGGACAAGAGTTACGGCATCCAGGTCGCAAAGCTTGCGGGGCTTCCGGATGCGGTACTTAAGCGTGCAGCAGAGATTGCGGAACAGCTTTCGGAAAACGACCTTGCGGAACGGGCCGGAAGGGTGCAGGCAGCGGTAGAACAGGTAAAAAGGGATGCGAAAACGGAACAGCTGTCCTTCTTTGTCGATGATGAAGACACAAAGGAAAAGAAGGTATTAAGCGAGATCAGGGCACTCGATCTTTCGGGTATCACACCGCTTGAAGCGATAACAAAGCTCTACGACCTGCAGCTGAAATTAAAATAAGGGAGATCGAAAAGATCAAATAAATTACGGTTTCAAAGGAAAGGAATATTTGTATGGGTAAGATCAATATTCTTGATCAGGACACCATCAACAAGATCGCTGCGGGCGAAGTTGTTGAACGTCCGGCTTCCGTAGTAAAAGAACTTCTTGAAAATGCAGTTGATGCAGGTGCTACGGCAGTTTCGGTGTACATCGAGGGAGGCGGGGCCGACCTCATAAGGATCACGGATAACGGTTCGGGCTTTGAGCAGGACGATATCCGGGTGGCATTTAAGAAGAATACCACCAGCAAGATAAAGGATGCAGACGACCTTGCAAAAGTAATGACTTTTGGATTCAGAGGTGAGGCACTTTCGAGTATTGCCGCGGTTGCAAGGGTCGAACTCCTTACAAAGAAACGGGATGACTTCATGGGGATCCGCTATGTCTGTGAAGGCGGCGAAGAAAAGTCCTACAGTGAAGCCGGCTGTCCCGACGGGACAACTTTTGTTGTGAAGGATCTGTTCTTCAATATCCCGGTGCGCAGGAAGTTCTTAAAGAGCGCGACAACAGAGGCGGGATATGTCGGGGAAGTGTGCGAAAGGATGGCTCTTGCCCATCCGGAGGTGGCTGTAAAATTCGTAAATAACGGCAAACAGATGCTTTCGACAACGGGAAACGGCAACCTCAAGGAAGTCGTTTACTTGATATACGGCAGAAGCTGCGCGGAACAGCTCCTGAGGATAGATGTAAAAGAGAATGACCTTTGGCTTTCGGGTGTTATCGCAAAGCCGATCATTTCGCGCGGAAACAGGAACCACGAATGCTTTTTCCTGAACGGAAGATATGTAAGGACACCTGTGGCAAGCAAAGCGATAGAAGAAGGGTATAAGACATATCTTATGCAGAACCGTTTTCCGCTTACGGTCTTAAGCCTTTCGATGCCGCCCGAAGGCTATGATGTTAATGTGCATCCGTCCAAGCTTGATGTTAAGTTTGCCGATCCCGGCGCTGTTTACGAATTTATATTCAAGGCTGTTTTTAATACCGTAAAATACGGGGAGACAATAGTAGAATCACATATCGACGAGCCTTCACCAAAGGATGAAAAGCCTGTTGTGCCTGTTGCGCCCGAACCTTTTGAAAGGGTACAGCCAAATGACATTGAAAACCAGATAAGGCCGCTGCCTTTTGATGATAAAACCGTTACAACGCAGCCTTATGTCACTGGTCAAAGGACTGCGGGCTCTGTACATGATGCGCCGCCGTTTGAGATATATCTTAGGCAAGATGCAACAGACGGGGAACGGCTTAAAGCCGCAAGGATACAGCAAAGTTACATTGACGGTAAGGAAACGGTCACAGAATCCGGCGATACGAACGAAGAAAGAACTGCTTCCGGATACGTTCCAACGAGATCCGAAGAAACCGTTAACGGCCTCACAAGCGAAAAGACAGGAGAAACCGATACCTGCTTCACAAGCGGCAAGGCAGAAGAAACCGTTAACGGCTTTTCAAACGAAAAGACAGAAGAAAACGTTAACGGCTCCGTAAACGAAAAGCCCGAACAGCTTGCTTTTCTTACGCCCGAAGCAAGAAAAGCGCACAGGATAATCGGTCAGCTGTTTGATACATACTGGCTTATCGAATATGACGAGAAGCTTTATATAATCGACCAGCATGCGGCACATGAGCGTGTGCTTTTTGAAAAATTCTCAAAGGAGATAAGAGAGAACAAGGTCTGCTCCCAGCTTTTGTATCCTGCGCCGGTGCTTGAACTCACTCTTTCCGAGGCGGATAAGCTCGGAAGGATAATGGATAAGCTTAATTCGCTCGGTTACGAGATAGAACATTTCGGCGGACGACAGTACAGGATCCTTGCTGTACCGGAGCTTTTACCGCAGCTTTCAAAGGTTGAGCTCCTGACTGATTTTATCGACGATCTTACGGAAGATGTCATCTCCGGGACTATCGATTCGGTAAAGGACAGGATAGCGACAATGTCCTGCAAGGCCGCCGTTAAAGGGAATATGAAACTCTCCTTTGAAGAGGCATCTAAGCTTATAGACAGCCTGCTCGACCTTGAGAATCCGTTCCATTGTCCGCACGGAAGACCGATAGAGATCTCTTTTTCCAAAACAGAGATCGAGAAAAAATTCAAGAGAATAGTATAACAAGAGACATAACATGAAGAAACCACCACTTGTGATCCTTACCGGGCCGACCGCTGCCGGTAAAACAGCGCTTTCCGTCAGGCTTGCAAAGCGGATCGGCGGCGAGATAATCTCCGCTGATTCAATGCAGGTCTATAAGGGTATGGATATAGGCACGGCAAAGATCACAAAAGAAGAAATGTGCGGGATACCGCATTATCTTATCGATGTGCTCGATCCTAAAGAGGATTTCAATGTTTTCCTTTTTCAGAAGCTTGCAAAACAAGCCGCGGATGGCATCCTGTCAAAAGGAAAGATACCGATAGTTGCGGGCGGAACGGGCTTTTATATACAGGCGCTCCTCTACGGTATTGAGTTTACCGATAACGACGACAATACTGAGATCCGGGGAAAATACATGAAACAGGCGGAAAAAGATCCGGATGCCCTGTATGAGAAGTTACGGGAAGTCGATCCCGAAGCCTGTGAATATATCCATAAAAACAATATCAAAAGGGTTGTAAGGGCGCTTGAATTTTATGAGCTGACAGGTACAAAAATATCGTTGCATAACGCTGAACAAAGGGAACGTGAGGCCGAATGGGAATTTGCGTATTTTGTGCTTTCTCCCGACAGGGAAACTCTTTATAAACGCATTGATGAACGCGTTGACAGGATGCTTGATGCAGGACTCCTTGACGAGGTCAGGTACCTTAAAAGCCTCGGACTGAATAAGGACCATGTTTCGATGAAAGGCCTCGGCTACAAGGAAATGCTCGATCATCTTGACGGAAACACATCTTTGGAAAAGGCAACTGAGATACTGAAGCGCGACACAAGGCATTTTGCAAAACGCCAGATGACGTGGTTCCGAAGGGAACGCGATGTCATCTATCTTGACAGGGCCAAAACGGATGACGAACTGTTAAACGAAATTGAAGATATTTTAAGAAACAAAGGGATCATACGGTAATGAGAGAAGAGATCAGAAAACGATATATGGATGCAGGCATCTCAAAACAGGTGCTCGATTTCTGCATAGAAGTGGAAGACAGTCTTTTGGCACGTTTTAAGAGCCTTGATGAGACAACGGAATTTAACCAGATGAAGGTTATCGAGGCGATGAACAGGAACAGGGTAAGCGCCGCCCATATGCAGGATTCGACAGGCTATGGCTATGACGATATCGGCAGGGACACTCTTGAAGCGGTCTATGCGGATGTCTTTAAGACAGACGGAGCGCTTGTAAGACCCGCCATCACCTGCGGGACACATGCCCTTGCCCTTTCTCTCTTTGCGCTCTTAAGGCCTGGCGATGAGCTTCTTGCGCCTGCGGGAAAGCCGTATGACACTCTTGACAATGTTATCGGGATAAATCCGACGATGGGATCGCTTGCGGAATACGGGATCACTTACAGGCAGGTCGACCTTATTGACGGAGAGTTCGACTTCGAAGGAATAAGGGCCGCGATCAACGATAAAACAAAGCTTGTGGAGATACAGCGCTCGAAAGGGTATGACACACGGCCGACTTTTTCCTGTGAAAAGATAGGAGAACTGATAAGGTTCATAAAGGGCATAAAGCCGGATGTTATCTGCATGGTGGACAACTGCTACGGCGAATTTACCGAAATACACGAGCCCACAGAGTTTGGCGCCGATCTTTGCGTCGGTTCACTCATCAAGAATCCGGGCGGCGGGCTCGCTCCGATAGGAGGCTATATCGCAGGCCGTGAGGACATAATAAAGAACTGTGCCTACAGGCTTACCGCACCCGGACTCGGGGCGGAGGTAGGAGCTTCGCTTTCTGTAAACAGGTTGTTTTATGAAGGGCTCTTTCTTGCTCCTTCTGTTACGACAGCGGCCCTTAAAGGTGCCATTTTTGCAGCTTCCGTTTTTGAAAAGCTCGGATTTAAGGTGGTCCCTTCCTCAAAAGAGGAGAGATACGACATCATACAGTCGGTAGTGCTTGGAAGCGAAGCCGGTATGAGGGCTTTTTGTCTTGGAATCCAGCAGGCAGCGCCTGTTGACGGGTTCGTGACACCGGAACCCTGGGATATGCCGGGCTACAACGACAAGGTCATCATGGCCGCGGGCGCGTTTATCCAGGGCTCTTCAATAGAGCTTTCTGCAGACGGCCCGATACGCCCGCCTTATGCCGTATATTTCCAGGGCGGACTTACCTATCAGCATGCAAAATACGGCATAATGCAGGCTCTTCAAAAAATGTTTGAAAAAGGTCTGGTTAATCTTTAAAATCATTTCACAAACGAAAAGTTTTGTGTTATTATTAGTTAGATAATGACTTTGTTCTCCGGGAGAGAAGGAGTCAAATGATAAAAGATGCAAAATGTATCACCGTAAAGGAGCTTCCTGTAACGGAAAGACCTTACGAAAAATGCGAGCTCTACGGAGCGGAAGCACTCACGGACACCGAGCTTCTGGCAGTAATCCTGCGTACCGGAAGAAAAGGGGAGAGATCAACGGATCTTGCAAGACGGATACTCATGTTCCCCGATGATTCCGGCAACATCACCTCACTAGATCATTTAAGTATTGACGAGCTTAAACAGATCAACGGGGTGGGAAGGGTAAAGGCGATCCAGATAAAATGCGCCGCAGAGCTTGGACGGCGCATAGCGGCGGGGCAAAGACGCGAAGTCTTAAATGCCTTTGATCCGCAGTCTGTTGCCGGTTATTACCGGTACAAGATCGGACATCTTGAAAAAGAGACCGTAATGCTCCTGCATGCAGATTCAAAGGGGCGTATCTTTTACGAAGAACGCCTGTCGGTCGGCACAGTGGACTGTTCGCTGGTGTCACCGAGAGAGATATTTGTTTCGGCACTTGCAAAAAAGTCCGTGAATATTTTTCTTCTGCACAATCATCCAAGCGGCGATCCCACGCCGAGCCACGAGGACTGTCTTGTGACCGAAAGAGTGGCTGAAGCGGGAAAGCTCATAGGAATAAAGCTTCTCGATCATATAATTATCGGGGACAGGTCCTATGTGAGCTTCAGGGAACTGGGCATTTCATGCTGCTGTTCCGCAGAAAAGTGAAATGCCGATAATACGGGCCGGGAGCCCGAAAACGAGGGGGAAAACAATATGTCATCCAGACTCTTTGGAATCGACTTCGGTACGAGCGAGATCAAAGTATGTAAGAAAAAAGAAGGCGTGATCTACGATTCAAAAAACATCATCGCGGTACAGGGCGACGGAAAGATCATGGCTATAGGCGATGAGGCATTCGATATGCTCGGAAAGACACCTGCGGGCATCACAGTGAGCTATCCCGTGAAGAACGGTGTTATCGCGGATATCGACAATATGCTTGCACTCCTGAACTGCATAATAGACAGGATCGAAGCCAAATACGGCAAGGTTACGGGCGGTGAATTCATCGTTGCCGCACCCACGGATATAACGGAAGTTGAAAAGCGTGCTTTCGTTGACCTTGTTGCGCGTTCAAATGCCAAGACAAAGAAGATAAAGATAGTTGAAAAGCCTATCGCAGATGCGCTCGGAGCAGGGCTTGACGTTACAAACGCAAACGGTGTAATGATCGTTGACATCGGCGCCGATACAACCGAGATCTCGGTACTTTCCCTTGGCGGCATCGTACTCAGCCGTCTTGTCACCGTAGGCGGGAACATGTTTGATGAAGCGATCATTACAAATGTCCGCAAGCACTACAACCTGCTCATCGGAAACAAGACAGCGGAACAGATCAAGAAAGAACTTGCATGTGCGGTAATGCCCGAAAACAGCAAGTCCATCAATGTTTTCGGACGTGATATCGTAACAGGTCTTCCCGTTGAGAAGGAGATCACTGCCGAATTCGTTTATGAATCGATAAAAGAGCATCTTTCGACGATAGTTGACGCTATCCGTATTGTGCTCGAGAAGACTCCTCCCGAAATATCCGCGGATATCATTGACGGCGGTATCTATGTGACCGGCGGTTCCGCAAATATCACCGATATCAAGAAGCTGTTCGCACAGGAAACAGAACTTGATATAAATGTTGTGCCCAATCCCGGCAACAGCGTTGCGCTCGGTATCGAACGCATCCTTGAGGATTCGAAGCTCAATGTGCTCGCGGCTCCTCTTAAACAGAATCTTTTTGGCTATTGATGAGGTGTTTTAGTGGCACGCCGTCGTGAAAAATATAAATTCAAACTGAGTTCGAAGTATATATTCATCGGTATCGCATTGCTGTGCTTTGTACTGTTTTTTGCTTCTTCGAGGTTTCCGCTCTATACCTACGGAATAAGGACGCTGGCCGCAAGCTTTGTTACTCCTATGCAGAACGGGATAAACAAGTTTGGAAGGTCTGTTTACAGCAGGCTCACAAATCTTGCCGAGATCAACTCACTGATAGAGCAGAACGAACAGCTTAAGGCGGAGCTTGACGATCTTAAGATGGAGTACGATATGCTCCTTCGTGACAACAACGAGCTTGACGAGTACAGAACGCTTTACGAACTTGACAGGAAATACATACAGTACCCCAAGGTTGCAGCGCGCATAATAAGCCGCGATTCAAACAGCTTTTACAGTACTTTCACCGTAGACAAAGGCGCTAACCAGGGGATAGCCGAGGGCATGAACGTTCTTGCGGGCAACGGTCTCTGCGGCATCGTGTACGAGGTTTATACCGATTCTGCAAAGGTCAGGTCGATAATCGACGATACCGCTGCTTTGAGCGGGATGTCCCTTAAATCCTCGGATACCTGCATGGTCACCGGCAATCTTGCAGAGCTTCTTGAAAAGGGCTATATCGATATTTCCATGATATCCCTGAATGCCCAGCTTGAAGAAAACACCGCGATAGTGACTTCCCATATAAGCGACAAGTTCCATCAGGGCATACTTGTAGGATATGCAGTCAATATCGAGCTTGATCCGAGTGAAATGTCACGCAGGGCAAAGCTTATACCGGCAGTAGATTTCGAGCATCTTGAAACGGTGCTCATAATTACCAAGATGAAGTAAGTATAGATGAAACTGATCAGGTTTTTTATTATCTCAATCGAAATATTGCTTTTGTATGTTGTGCAGAATATATGCTCCATCAATCTGCCTGCGGGGAACATAATCCCCGATATGCTGATGGTCATCGTGTGCGGGACGGCTTACATGTTCGGTTCCACATCGGGCACGGTCTACGGCTTTATGTCCGGGCTGCTGATAGATATTTCAGCGGGTTCAAGCCTTGGTTTTGCAGCTTTTATTTTCGCTCTTACAGGCTTTCTTGCAGGTTTTGCGAGAAAGTTTTATTCAAGGAGCAATTACGTAATACCGCTTGCAATGACCGCTGCCGGCGAATTTGTGTATCTGACCCTTTATTATGTTGCGAATTTCATCTTGAAGGGCAGGCACGACTATCCGCTGATGGTAAAGAGTATCATCATGCCGAGAGTGACGTTTACGCTGCTCATCGGCTGTTTCCTGTATAAACTCTGTCAGCTCAGTGTTGATTTCACAAGAGTAGGAGAGAAATGATCAAAAAGCTTCTTGGCTTGATCGCCAAAATATTTAATTCAAGAATATTGGTTATCATTCTCGTGTATATAGGCATGTTTTCCGTGCTTGCCGGGAGGATCCTGTCCGTGCAGGTCAAAGAGGTGGAAGTCGACGGTCAGCCCGTTACCGAGCCTGTGTTTATGAAATACAGGGACATTAAGGCAACAAGGGGCAATATCTATGATGTGAACGGAAAGCTTCTCGCATACAATGTCATGAGTTATTCAGTCGTCATGGAGGACAGCGGACTGCTTCCCAAAAACAAAGACAAGAATGCCATGATATACAGGCTTCTCAAGATACTTGACGAGTTTGACACAAAGCTTGAGGTGCCGTTCGGGCTTGACCTTAAAGAAAACGGTGAGGTTGAGTTTAATGTTACCGGAAATGCCCTGCTCAGATTCAAGAAAAACCTCTACGGCAGAAAGTCCGTGAACGATCTGACCGAAGAAGAGGTCGCTGCGGATGCCGCGGCCGTGTATGAATTTATGAGACACGGTTCAAAAAGCGCTGTCATGTTTGGTGTTTCGGATGACTATGCGCCTGAAGACGCATTCAGGATAACCGCGATAAGATATAACATTTTCTCAAATGTTTCCGGAACGCAGTTTACGATCGCATCTGATATCGATGAATATCTTGCGGTTGCCATAATGGAGAACGGGTCCATGCTGCCCGGTGTAGAGGTCAAGCAGACTCTTTCGCGCGTTTATAACGAAAGCTTTTATATGGCTCATATAGTGGGCTACACCGGCACCATCAATACTGAGGAGATGGAAAGCCTAAACCATGAGCTCATAGCCCGCTACGGACTTTCCGTTGAAGAACAGGAGGACGCAAAAGGCGTTTCGATCCTTTATAATTCAAGTGATGTCATCGGAAAGACCGGTATAGAAAAGTCCATGCAGGAGGTGCTTGCAGGCACCAAAGGGACAAGCAATCTTACGGTCAACAAGGCCGGAAGGATACTTACTTCAAAGCCGAACAGCAGCCCGTCTGCCGGAAATGATGTATATCTTACGATAGATACGGATCTCCAGAAGGCCTGCTACCATATACTTGAGAGAAACCTTGCGGGTATTCTCATAAGCAAGCTCACGCCCAATCTTGACTACGGTCAGAAAGGCAAGAGTGCCAGCAAGATACTGATCCCTATCTATGAGGTGTATTATGCGCTGATAGATAACGGTATAATCAATATTTCACACTTCTCTGAGGATGATGCCACAGCTGTAGAACGCAAGGTACAGGATATTTATGATACCTACAAAACAAAGCTCGTCTCAAAGCTTAAGGAGATACTTGCCGTTGACAGCGAGACCGTAAACGGCAAGACCACGGAAGAACAGCAGGATTATCTTGAATTTATCTTTGAAAAGACAAAATCCTACGGGCTTTTGCCGGCAGAAAATGTGGACACCGTAGATCCTACCTACAAGGATTATGCCGCAGGCAAGATAAGCATGAGCAGGCTGTTCAGATATGCTTTTACAAAAAACTGGATGGATACAAGTTCCTATTCGGCCGCTCATGATTATTATTCGATCTCGGAACTGTATGCGATGTTCCTTGACAACCTTTTCGGAAGACTTGAAAACGACAAGGATTTCAAGGAAAAGGTCTACAGAACGCTGATATTTAATTATACGCTTTCGGGACGCGATATCTGCATACTGCTGTTTGACCAGGATATCATCAAATACGACGAACAGCGCTATAATTCGCTTAAGAACGGGCGCATTTCGGCATATAATTTTATGCGCGAGCTGATCTACAACATTGAGATCACTCCCGGACAGCTCGGGCTTACACCCTGCAGCGGCTCGATCGTTATCACGGATACAAAGACGGGACGGGTAAAGGCGCTTGTAAGTTATCCGAGTTATGATAACAATAAGCTTGCAAATAAGATCGATTTCGATTATTATTCAAGTCTGCTGGAGATGAATTCGACGCCGCTTGTCAACAGGCCGACACTTCTGCAGACGACCACGGGTTCAACCTTCAAACCGCTGTCGGGTCTGATGGGAATGGCTGAAGGAGTTATCTCGAGCTATACAAAGATACTTGACAAAACGACCTTCGAATCGGTTGTGCCTTCACCGAGATGCTGGATATACCCGTGGACACACGGCTCATTAAATGTTACGGAAGCCATAATGCACTCCTGCAACTATTTCTTCTTTGAAGTCGGTTACAGGCTCATGAACAACAAAGACGGCACCTACAGCGACTCGACGGGTATAAAGAAGATCCGCAATTACGCTACATTGTTCGGTTTCGGACAGCGTACCGGAGTAGAGATATCGGAAGCGATGCCTGTCATTTCAAACAATGACGCCGTGCGTACGGCCATCGGATACGGTCATTCCTTTGCGCCGGTGCAGATCTCAAGGTATATCACCGCCGTTGCGAACAAAGGGCAGGTATTTAACCTTACATTGCTTGATTCGGTAAAGAACAGTATCGGTGAGGTCATTTCAAAAAAAGAGCCTTCCGTACTTAACGATCTTTCAAATACTTTTAACGATATTCAGTGGAATGCCGTAAGAAGCGGTATGTGGAGGGTAATAAACACCAATGTGGACGGCTTTGATACCGTTTATAAGACATTAAGCGTACAGGTGGCCGGAAAGACCGGTACCGCGCAGGTTTCGGACTCGATCCCGAGCCATGTGCTCTTTGTTTCATTTGCACCTTACAACAATCCCGAGATAAGCGTGACGGTAGTTATACCGAACGGCTTCCAGTCCGCGAATGCGGCTCTTGTTGCAAGGGAAGTTTACGGCTATTATTTTGACGGTGAAGATGCTGCGGCGCTCCTTAGCGGCAATGTACACGCAAGCACCGCCACAAGCATAAATGTATCAGACTGATAATCTTTTTGGAGGCCCACGTGGATCAATCAGTAGTAATAAAGGGTTTTAACAAAGGAATAATCGTAGTGCTCGATCCCACAAAGGATTACGGAACATTAAAAGAGCAGCTTGCGGTAAAGTTCAGGGAAAGCGCGAAGTTCCTCGGGAACGCCTCAATGGCGTTAAAGTTCGAAGGAATGAAGCTGGATGATGAACAGCAGCGTGAGATGATCGATATAATCACTACGGAGAGCAAGGTAAATGTCGCCTGCATACTTGGCGATGACCCTGAAAAAGAGGCAGGCTTTACCGCGGCATTCGCCGAAATGTCCGCCCAAACACCTCAGGCAAACCTTGTTCCGTCAGGTTTTAACGGCACTTTCTATAAAGGGAACCTTCGCTCGGGAATGGAAGAGATATTTGAAGGAAATGCCCTTATAATCGGGGATATCAATCCCGGTGCTTCCGTTACCGCGAAGGGAAGCATAATAGTACTCGGTTCTCTCAAAGGCACAGCCTTTGCAGGTTCCGAGGGTAATGAAAACGCATTTGTCCTGGCGCTCGATATGGCACCGGTACAGATAAGGATCGCCGAAACGATTGCAAGGTCGCCGGATCACCCTGCAAAATCGGAACTGAAGGAACCGCAGATCGCGTTTCTCGAAGACGGCGCCATTTATATTGAACCGGTAACCAAAAAAGTATTAAGTGAAAGAACAATTTAAGGAGGAGAAATAATGGGAGAAGTAATAGTTGTAACTTCCGGAAAAGGCGGCGTCGGCAAGACCACCACAACGGCAAATGTCGGCACAGGCCTTGCAAAACTTGACAAAAAAGTCGTTCTTATCGACACGGATATAGGTCTTAGAAACCTCGATGTCGTTATGGGACTCGAGAACAGGATCGTGTACAATCTTGTTGATGTTGTTGAAGGCAACTGCAAGATCAAGCAGGCACTTATCAAGGATAAGCGCTATAACACGCTCTACCTGCTCCCTTCGGCACAGACACGTGACAAATCCGCTGTAACACCCGAACAGATGCAGAGTCTCTGTGAAGCCTTAAGAGGAGAGTTCGATTATATCATTATCGACTGCCCCGCAGGTATCGAACAGGGCTTCAAGAACGCTATCGCAGGTGCCGACAGGGCCCTTGTCGTAACAACTCCGGAGGTTTCCGCAGTGCGTGACGCAGACCGTATCATCGGCCTTCTCGAAGCAAATGAGATGAAGAAGATCGACCTTATCGTAAACCGCCTGAGAGTAGATCTTGTAAAACGCGGCGAGATGATGTCTTCCGCAGACGTTGAGGAAATACTTGCAGTCAACCTTATCGGTATCGTTCCGGATGACGAGAATATCGTTGTTTCCACTAACCAGGGCGAACCGCTTGTCGGAACCGACACCAAGGCAGGCACCGCTTATATGAACATCTGCAACAGGATCATAGGCGAAGATGTTCCGTTTATGGATCTTACAGCAAAGAAAGGCTTCTTCAGCAGGCTTTTCGGTAAAAAGAATTAAGGAGGGGACAGATTATGGGTTGGTTTGGTTTTAAGAAGAAATCATCCGGAGATGTTGCAAAGAACCGCTTAAAGCTGGTTTTAAGCTCTGACAAGGCCGGCTGTTCCCCGGAGACAATGGAACAGATGAAGAATGAGATAATCCAGGTTATCTCCAAATATATCGATGTTGATACCGAAGGTCTTGAATTCAGGTTCAGGAACGAGGCCGACGGCTCCAATTCGCTCCTTGCGAACATTCCCATTAAACAGCAGGCTAAGACCAGAAGAAGTTATTAAAAGATGTCGCGCATATTCAAGCTAAAAAGTTATAATATCAAAACATTCGGCCTGTCGCTGATAACCATAGTCCTTGTTATCGGCAGTATCGGAATTTTCCTCATACAGAGGCTTCAGGAAGCCGATGAAAGACAGTTTGAAAAACAGATCTTAGGTTATGCGGTAGGTCTTGTTTTGATGGCCTTTATAGCGCTCATCGATTATCACTTCATTTGCAGATTTGCCATTCCGCTGTATTTTTTCAACATCGCTTTGATGATGTTCACAAGGTTCACCAACTCGTCAATGGGACTGCCTGTTTACGGCAAAAAGCACTTTACCGCAAAACGCTGGATAGAGATAAAATACGGCTCCGGAACAGGTTCGAAGATCGAATTCATGCCTTCAGAGATAACAAAAGTCGTGCTTATAATCTGTCTTGCCGTATTTTTTGCGAAGGTGCAGAAGAGCATAAGCAAATTCTGGGTCATCATCGTTGCGGGCCTCATCAGCGGGATCCCGGTCCTGCTCGTATTCATGCAGCCCGACTTTTCAACGAGTATTGTGCTTTTCCTTGTTGTGTGCGTTGTGCTCTTTGCATCAGGAGTGAACCTGAAACAGCTGCTGCCGATAATCCTTGTCGCCGTGCCATTGCTGTTCTTTATGGTATGGTACGTACAGCAGGACTGGCAGACGCTGCTTGAGGACTGGCAGCAGAACAGGATACTGTCACTGCTCAATCCCGAGGAACATTCAGACACCATGTTCCAGCAGAACAATGCAATGCTTGCGATCCAGGCCGGCGGAGTAATGGGAAAACTCCTTTCCGGCGATATGGGAGCAAGGGTAACCGACAATGTTCCCGTTGTTGAGAGCGACTTCATCTTTGCGGCGATCGGAGAAGAATTCGGACTGATCGGCATGTTCCTAATAATCGGTGCGTTTCTTGGCATTGCCATGCTTGGCATAAGGATCGCCATCAGGGCGAAGGATACGGTGGGCAGGCTCCTTGCGGTAGGAATAACCGCACAGATCACCATTCAGGCTTTTGTAAATATGGGAGTTGTAACATCGCTCCTGCCAAATACCGGTATCCCGCTGCCTTTCGTAAGCTCCGGTCTTACGGCGCTCATATGTAATCTTGCAACACTCGGGATACTGCTCAATATTTCGCTTCAGCCTTCGGGGTTTGTTGCGGCTGATGAAGGCGAATTCAATTATGAGATCAGGAACAGGGGCAGCAAACCCAATGATTTCAACAATATCAGGGTATAATTTTTGTTTCGGAGGGAAGGTATGAATATAGCTCTTGCAGCATATGATACCAAAAAAATGCTGATGCAGCAGTTCTGCATTGCGTACAGGGGTATTCTTGCTAAACATGATATCTACGCCACAGGGACAACAGGGCGCCTTATCGAAGAGGCAACGAACCTTAAGGTACACAAATACCTTGCGGGCTCGCTTGGCGGAGAAAAGCAGATGGAGATACAGCTTGAGTCGAATGAAATAGATATGGTCATTTATCTGCGTGATGCACAGAGCGTTTCGCAGCGTTCGACAGAGGTTGATTCGCTGTTCAATCTCTGTGACATCCACAATATCCCGTTTGCATCAAATCTCGCAACCGCAGAGCTCTTAATAAAAGCGCTTGACAGGGGCGATCTTGACTGGCGCGAGCTTTATAAGAATTAAGGGTGCGGCATATAAAAGGCATTTTCTGTTGAAACTTTACATTTTTAGTTTCATGTATTTTACTTGTTTTTTTTGGCTATATGTAATAAAATAAAGATACTTAAGAATTTTCTTTAAGGAGGGTTTACCAATGATACAGATCATTTCGGGAGAGAAGGGCAAGGGCAAGACCAAGATCCTGCTCGACAAGGTTAACACAAATGTCAAAGAGGCAAAGGGAACGCTTGTTTATCTTGACAAGAACACAAAGCATATGTATGAACTCAGCAACAAGGTCCGCCTTATCAATGTAAGGGATTATCTCATAGAGAATTCGGACGAGTTCATCGGATTTATCAGCGGCATAGCTTCCCAGGACAATGACCTTGAAAAGATATACCTTGACAGCTTCTTAAGCATCGCCTGTCTCGAAGGCAAAGATATTACACCGGTAATAAGCAAGCTTGATCTTATTTCGGCTAAATTCAATTTTGATCTTATCATTAGTATTTCGATCCCGGCAGCAGAGCTTCCCGAGATTGCAAAAGATAAGGTAATTGTCGCTCTGTAAAGCGCAATCCCAATTGTACTTAAAAGCAAGTATTTCGTGTCTTTACGGGTGCTTGCTTTTAATTTTGTGAGGGCTTATGGCAGATAACAGGAAAGTTCAAAAACTGAATAAACGAAAGTCCGGTATCAACATAGGCACCATCATTTTTGTATTTCTGCTTGTTGCTGTCGTTGCAGGCGTTATCTACAGGCTTTCAAAGTCCCAGCTCAAGATGTATGAAGTAACAACGACAGGCATGGCGCAGGACAATGTTGTTACCGGGCTTATCCTGCGGCAGGAAAAGGTTTTTGATGCGGCATATTCCGGGTATCTCAGTTATTTTACGAAAGACTCCGTACGTGTTTCGAAGGGTATGCTCGTCTACAGCCTTGACGAAACAAAAGAGATCTATGAAAGGCTTGTGGATTCGGATGTCTCGAAGGAGATAACCGAAGAAGACAGACAGTATCTGAGAGATATTATTTCTGCTTACAGAACGGGATACGATCTTGGGGATTACAAAAGGCTCACATCTTTTTCCGGGGATGTTTCCGATGCGGTTCTTGAAGTTTACGGGAATTATTCTTCGGACCGTATTTCCTGGATCATGTCCGGCGATCCGCCGAAGACCTTCCATGCATATTATGCGGATTCGGCAGGCCTTTTGTCGTTTAACGCGGATATACTTAGCGGCATAACGCTTGAACAGGTTACGGACGAAACCTTCGATCTTGCGAAGAATTACAAGAATTACACGAAACGTAAGGCTCTTGCGGCTGCAGGGGATCATGTGATGAAATTCATTACCGATGATACCTGGCAGATACTCTGTCCGCTGAATTCAAGCCAGTTAAAGGCTGTAGCGGGCTTAAAGACTGTTCCTGTCACGATCACGAATGACGGATTAAAACTTGATCTTGCGTTTGAGACCGTAAAGATCGGGAATAAGGATTATGCGCTTTTTACACTGGATGATTATATACAGAATTATCTTGATCTTAGATTCCTTTCCCTTAAGCTTAACTGGCAGGTTTCCGAAGGGTATAAGATCCCGCTCAGTGCCATAACGGAAAAGACTTTTTATATCATCCCGAAAAGTTACCAGATAAGAGGCGGAAATAAGAATGCGCTCGGGTTCATACGCGAAAAGATCGACCCAAAGACACAGAACGCGACATTTGAATTTGTCGAGAGCACGATCTATTATGATGATAATATGTATCTCTACATAGATGCTGCAGACTTCAAAGCCGGGGATGTCGTGATCTCCGAAAGCGGCGAGCATTTCACCATAGGCCTTACCGAGAAGCTTGAAGGCGTGTATAATATTAACAAAGGTTATGCAGTCTTCAGGCGCATAGAACGCATCACGCAGAACGGGGATTACTGCATTGTCCAGATCGGTACATCCTACGGTATCTCCCTGTATGACCATATTGCACTTGACGCAAAGAATGCGGTTGATTCGGGTATCATATACTGATGTTTTTCAATCCCGATAACGATTTGATAAATACTGCATTTTCTGTTGCCGAAAAATGAGAATAACAGCTTGACATTGCGTTAAAAAGCAATAGAATTATAGTATGAGTAAAAATGTTGTGAAACAGGAGCTTTGAATGTTTAATCTATTTGGAAAACTCATAAATATGCTAAAGTTCGATTCTGATGACGAAGACGACGGCTATGACGATTATCTCGCAGAAGAAGAGAGCAAAGAGGCAGAAAGAGAAAAAAGCCGTCATGTGAAGGAAGAGTCAAATATCAGGAAGGTACAGGAGCCTAAGGCAGTGCCCGTTCCTGTGCGCCCGGAAGAGACGAAACCCCGTGTGATAGCTGATAAAGGTAGGGTGATACCTGTGAGAACAAACAAAGAATTTGAACTGAAAGTAGTCAAACCGGCCAACTTTTCGGATTGTCAGGATATCTGCGACATCCTTCTTAACGGTGACGCGGTCATAATCAATCTTGAAGGGTTTGATCCCGAGCTTTCGCAGCGTGTGATGGATTTTGTTTCCGGTACTGTATATGCTATCAGGGGAACGCTCAGTCCGGTTTCAAAGCTGATCTATATTGCTTCGCCCGAGAATGTTTCTATCTCAGGTGACGTTGCAGCACTTCTTGGCAACGGCAGTGCGCCGTCGCCTACTTTTTCGAACGGTTTCTGAATGTAAAATCGGGTTTAGACAAAGGGGATAATAATGATTACACCAATTGAGATAACAAATAAGAATTTCAAATCCGGCGGTTTGGGGTATGACAAAAAGGATGTTGACGCATTCTTTCAGGAAGTTGCCGAGAGTTACGAGCAGATCTACAGTGAGAACATCGAGATGAAGGACAAGATCTCGACTCTGAACGATCGCCTGAAATACTATACGACTATCGAGAAGACGCTTAATAAGGCTCTTGTCCTTGCGGAAAAGACGGCAGATGACAGGAAGAAGACAGCCGAAAAAGAGGCAAGAAGGATCGAGCGTGAAGCACAGGTCAAGTATCAGATCGTTCTCAGCGACGCAAAGAACGAGCTTCGCAAGATACATCAGAAGACCGTAGAGCTTATCGAGCAGTACGACCTTTACAAGACCCAGTTCAAGCATCTTGCCGCCGCACAGATAGAGCTTATTGAAAGCGACAGTTTCAAGATCAATGTTGCGAGTGTTGACAGCTTGCTTGGAGTTGAGCCTGATGCAAAGGAGGATACCGTGCCGAGAGCGGAGGATGAATCCTTCTGGAACCAGCCTCTTGCCGGTGATTTCGAAAGCTATATCGATGATGACGAGATCAAGCCTGAGATGAATGATGTTATCGACGGACAGGAGGAGCTTTCGATAGTTAACCTGGAGGATGATAACTGATGGCTGCGGGCTTACGGGATAAAGCGCTTCGCTACAGGATATTCCATGCTGTACTTGTTGTTCTGCTTATTGTTATCGATCAGGTGTCTAAATTCCTTGTCAGGGAAAACCTTGCCGACAAAGATGTTATCGTATTAAAAGGCGTTTTCAGGTTTACTTTTGTGAAAAACACCGGTGCGGCTTGGGGAATATTCAGCAGGATTTCCAATTCGGCCGTGTTCCTGAGCATTTTGTCGATATTGATACTTGCTTTTGTATTGTTCTTGTATTTCAGGATCCCAAATGAAGGGAAGTATGCTCCGCTGCAGGTACTGCTTGTGTTGATCGTTTCCGGCGCCATCGGAAATCTCATTGACAGATTCATGCTGAAATATGTGACAGATTTTCTGTTTTTTGAGCTGATCAATTTCCCTGTATTCAATATAGCGGATTGTTATATTACTGTTGCGTGCTTTTTGCTGCTGATCCTTATACTCACAAAGTACCGCAATGACGAGCTTGAGTTTTTGAGCTTCAAAAAAAAGGATAAGTGATCAATGGATAACTTACTTGAGTTTATTGTCGACGAGGATTATGAAAACGTCCGCGTCGACAAATTTTTATCCGAACTGAACAGCGATTATTCAAGGTCTTATATTCAGAAGCTGATAAAAGACGGAAGAGTGAAGGTAAACGGAAAGACAGAGAAGCCGGGGCTTAAACTGTCTGAAGGAGACAGGGTGGAGCTCGATCTTCCGGACCCTGAACCGCTTGATGTGCTTCCTGAGGATATACCGCTTGACATCATTTATGAGGATAACGACATAATAATCATCAATAAGCCGAAGGGAATGGTTGTGCATCCGGCGCCGGGACATCTGTCCGGAACTCTTGTAAATGCGTTGCTCTTTCATTGCAAAGAGGGCCTTTCGGGCATAAACGGAGTGATGAGGCCCGGTATAGTGCATCGCATAGATAAAGATACGACAGGATTGCTCGTGGTCTGCAAAAATGATGCTGCGCACAGGAACATAGCCGAACAGTTAAAGGTCCACAGCGGTAAAAGGATATATTATGCGCTCGTACATGGGATATTTAAAGAAAAAGAGGGCAGGATAGAGAATTATATCGCAAGATCGAACGGCGACAGAAAAAAGATGGCTGTAATGCCGGAGGGCAAAAGAGCTGTTACAAATTATAAAGTCATTGAAGAGTTTAAGGGCAGATATTCGCTTGTAGAATGCAGGCTTGAGACAGGCAGGACACATCAGATAAGGGTACATATGGCATATCTTTCACATCCGCTTGTCGGGGATACCGTTTATTCGGGATATGATGACAGCAGGCTTACCGTTTCGGGACAGGTCCTGCATGCTGCAGTGCTTGGGTTCGTTCATCCGTCCACAGGGGAATATGTTGAGTTTTCATCTGAACTTCCCGAATATTTTGAACAGCTGCTTGAATCTTTAAGATAAGCATTTGGGGCATAGATGAAACACTGCTTGAATTTTTAAGATAAGCATTTGGGGCATAGATGAAACACTGCCGGAACCATTAAGATAAGTCAGTTTTTAGGCAAAGATGGGTATGAAGAGGAATGCATTTGAAAATATAAGATCATGGTTTGAAATGGGGTGTCTGAAACCTCTTTGGATTCACGGAGCACCGGAAACAGGCAAGACTTACCTTGCCATTGAATTCGCAAAAGAATTTTTTGAGGGAAGAATATACATTAATTTCTCTGAAAATGCTGTAATGCGCACAAAGGCAGAAGAGTATTTTAGTAAAAAAAGCGATATTACAGGTTTTGTCTCATATGCTTACGGCATACCGGAGGAATACCTGAAAGGCCAGGTGCTGATCCTTGACGGGTTTGATGATACCGAAAAGCTCAAAGAACTTATTCCGGGTTCTGCAGCGGAAAGCAGGAAGAATCCGTTGATCCTGATAAGCTGCTTTTATGATCCCGCGAAATACCCTTCTGTGTTTGATCCGGTTGCGATATATCCCATGACCTTCGACGAGTATCTTGTTGCCTGCGGCAAGGAGTGGTATGTGGAGGTAATAAGGGGACATTTCCAGGAGATGAAGAAGATCCCCGGTATAATACATTCGGAGCTTAAAGGTCTTTTTGACACCTACCTTGAAACAGGCGGCTTTCCAAGGGTAATACAGGAAAGCATGAATATTACGTTAAACGAGGGGCTGCTCACCACTTTGCGAAAGATCCAAAAAGTATTGTATGATGCCGCAGGTTCTCTGCCGGATGAGGAGACGGCATACAAAGCCGTGAAACTGTTTGAATCCGTTCCGATGCAGCATTTATGCGACAATACTAAATTCATGTTTACAAGGATCCGCAAAGGAGTCACTTATGAATACTTCAAAAAAGCTCTGGAATATTTGACGAAAACGAACATTGTTTACAGGCTCAACCGCGCAAAACCAGATGACGATATGAACGGGATGACGGTTTCGGATAAGAATTTCAGGCTGTTCATGGCGGATCACGGTTTACTGAATGCATTTTATAAAAGCAACATAAACAGGGAAAGTGTTTATGACGAAGAGGAGATGGAGGAGATAAATCCTTTCGGTAAGCAGCTTCTTTCGGAATGCTTTATGATGCACATGCTTGCGCTTGGGAAAACTATGTATTACTGGGAATCGGGTATGGGTTCATGCGTTGATTTTATTGAACAGAGAGACGATAAGCTCATACCGTATGAGCTGAAACTGACAGAAAACGGCAGGTCAAAAAGCCTTAATATCTTTATTAAAAAATATGATATAGATGAAGCGTACAGACTCACAATGGGAAACTTTGACAGCAAGACCGGTATAAGGGAAATCCCGATGTATTCTATGTTTTGTCTGTGAACCTAACAGGCTGTAAAGCCTTATTTCAGGCCTTATAATATAAAAAAATGCTTGACAAAATCGTTCTATTACGGTAGTATATTTCACGTACCGCCTTTGGGTACATATCAGATACATTTTGGGGAGAACGATATATGGAACAGTCAAGTGAAATACGTCTGCACGAGGGCGAATTAAATGTCATGGAGCTTCTGTGGTCGAACAAATCACTTGCAGCAAAGGATATAGCCGATATTATCAATGAATATATAGGCTGGAAGAAAAATACCACATATACTGTAATAAACAGGCTTATCGCAAAAGGAGCCGTTTCAAGACAGGATCCCGGGTTCATTTGTAAGGCAAATATCAGTAAGAGAACCGCCCAGCGCACAGAAACGAAAGCATTGATGGATAAATTGTTCAACGGTTCATATTCAACGTTTTTCAATGAATTCTTAAGATATCAGTCTTTATCGGCATCAGAGATACTTGAACTGCAACGGATAATCAGTGAAAACCAGACAAATGCAAAATGAACATAAAATTCCGGATAATATGGTCCGGAATTTTTTTATGAAAACCTCCGGGTGATATATTTAAGAAATTTTGCACGGTAACACAAAGTAAAATTGTTGTAACGAAAATAAAAAAAGTGTAAAATAAAAACGTGAAACACAGGGTGAAAAGCTTGAAAATATGCGTGTAAGAGTGTTTTGGGGATATATCTATTATTTCGCTAAATCCATGTTTAACGCAAAATAAAGCACATTTTTCCGGCCAAAGTGCCTTATAATACATACTCCGTTCTTTTGAATAAATTATATATAAATACTAAAAAGGATCTGCAATGGCTAATCTGACATATAAACAACAAAGCGATAATAAATATATTAAACAGCTTCGGGAACTTGAAAAAAAGCTGCCGGCTTTTTGTGTGCAGTTTTTTACCGGGATCGATCTGACGACGGCTCCCCGAACCCAGGTTGCGTATGCCACGGATCTTAAGACATTTTTTGAATATATAAAGCTGAATTATGCCGAATATGCCGATAAAGACATACATGATTATCCTTTGAAGCTGCTGACGGATCTTAAGGCTCAGGATTTCGAACAGTTTGTACAATATGTCAAGCTTTACAGCGACGAGGAAGGCCGCGATGTTGTGAACCACGAACGCGGTATAAAACGTAAACTTTCTGCGATCAGATGTATGTACAACTATTTCCATAAAAACCGGCTCATCTCGGAAAATCCCGTTTTGCAGGTAAATATGCCCAAATTGCATGATAAGGCAATTATACGGTTTGAGCCGGAAGAAACCGCTGATTTCCTTGATCAGGTCGAAAACGGCGATATGCTGACGAAAAAACAACAGCAATTCCATGAAAAGCTTGGGACAAGGGATCTTGCCATATTTACGCTGCTTCTTGGGACAGGTATCCGTGTATCCGAATGTGTCGGACTTGACCTTCAGGATGTAGATATTAAAAACAGCAGGATAAAGGTCACCAGAAAAGGCGGTTACGAGGCATTTGTATATTTCGGGGACGAGGTACTCTCCGCTCTTATACCCTATTTAGAGGAAAGAAAAGGGATAATACCTGAAAGCGGCCATGAAAACGCATTGTTTTTATCAAGCAGGAAAAGACGCATCTGTGTAAGAAATATCGAATATATGGTCAAAAAATATGCTTTGCCGGTAACGCCCGGTAAAAAGATCACTCCGCATAAATTAAGAAGTACCTATGGTACGACCCTGTACCAGGAAACAGGCGATATCTATCTTGTGGCGGATGTACTCGGACACAAGGATGTAAATACCACCAAGAAGCATTACGCGGCAATTGAAGACGACCGCAGACGCCAGGCAAGGAATATAGTCAAATTACGTGAAAAGAAGGATTAAGGGCAAAATATGGATCTGCAGCACCTTATGAGCCTTGCAAGGAAGGCTATCGATGATTATAAGATGATAGAGGAAGGCGACAGGATCGCCGTAGGCATATCAGGAGGCAAGGACAGCCTTGCGCTCCTGTATGCTTTAGCGGGATTGAGAAGGTTTTATCCGAAAAGGTTTGAACTTGAAGCTGTTACTGTTAATGTAGGCTTTGAAAATATGGATTTCACGCCTGTAAAAAAGCTCTGCGAGGAGCTTGAAGTCAATTATACCGTTATCGACACGGATATCAAAAAGATCGTTTTCGATCTGAGGAAGGAATCCAATCCATGCTCCTTGTGTTCGAAAATGCGCAAGGGAGCTTTTAATGACAAGATACGTGAACTGGGCTGTAACAAGCTGGCATATGCGCATCATAAGGATGATGTTATAGATACTTCTCTTCTCTCACTTATATTCAGCGGAAAATATGAGACTTTTGCACCTGTGACATACCTTGACAGGACAGACCTTACTCTCATACGGCCTTTGATATATGTTGAGGAATGTAATATAACAGGGTTCGCGAACAAATATTCACTGCACGTCGTAAAGAGCACCTGCCCTGAAGATAAACAGACAAAACGCGAATATATCAAGCAGTTGATAAAAAAACTTGAAGCGGATGCGCCCGGAACAAGATTAAGGCTGTTTTCCGCAATAAATACGGGGATATTCGAAACATGGAAGAAGCCCGAATAAACCGGAAAAACAAAACCGAAAGAAACCCAAAGAATCCGACCGAAATCGAATAACCCCGGATAACCCGGAATAAATCCTGCATAAGAACGTTCAGTCAGCCTGAGACTTGGACTGTATTGAAACGGGAATTATTATGTAATTGCCGGCGTAGATCTTGCCGTTGCGGATATTGTTTGTTTTTTCGATGGCTTTGACAAGCTCGGGGATACTGGGATAGTCTTCCGAAATATACTTTCCTGCTATGTCCCAAAGGGTGTCTCCGGACTTGATCTCGTAGGAAACAAAGCCTTTTGTGCCTGTTTTAAGCTGGTTGGCATTGGCATGGATGCTCTTTGCAAGGAAAAATGCCGTAAAGAAGAAAACGATGACAGCAACAAGAAGGATCAATACAGTCCTTCTGTCCGGTGCGAAAATGTTTGATCTTGAGGATCTTTGTGCTGCGGAACGCATCCTGCGGATCTGTCTCTTCTCTTTTGCCGTGTAATCAAAAAATAATTCTTCCATGTGAACCTCCGGTATAAAACGAACGCTTTTTCGAACAGATCATATATGTACGGGAACATAAACGAACAAATATTCTATCGAATGTCTGTTTGTATTATACGAACATATTTTCGAAAAGTCAATAGGTTTTTTAAAAAATATCGAACATTTTTTCGAAAAAGGCTTTGACATTTAATCCCGGAAGTGGTATTATCTTTTTAGAATCAAACAAATGTTTATGGAGGTATACATGTCCGAAAAAGGTTCAAAACAGAAAGAGATACTTGAATTCATTAAACAGTTCATCCTGGATAAAGGCTATCCGCCGACGGTAAGGGATATCGGCATCGGTGTTAACCTCAAGTCCACCGCTTCGGTCCACTTCCATCTCCAGCAGCTTGAGAAGAACGGTCAGATCAGGAGGGATCCCGCAAAGCCCCGTACGATAGAGATCGTAGATGATGAATTCAATCTTCAGGGACGCGAGCTTGTAAACGTTCCGATGATTGGTACCGTTACTGCGGGACAGCCTATCCTTGCTGTCGAAAATATAAACGGCTACTTCCCCATTCCGGTTGAATACATGCCAAACACCGATACTTTCATGCTTAATGTAAAGGGCGACAGCATGATAAATGCCGGCATTTTCAGCGGAGACCAGATCCTTGTCCAGAAACAGTCTCATGCAAACAACGGTGATATCGTCGTTGCACTTATCGAAGATTCAGTTACCGTAAAGACTTTCTATAAAGAAAACGGCCATTACAGGCTTCAGCCCGAAAATGATTATATGGCACCGATAATCGTTGATGAATGCGAAATCCTCGGTAAAGTGATCGGCCTCTGGCGCATGTTCTGAATCGAACATGCCGCGCAGGCTGTCTTGTGTTGTCTTTTAAGTGTCACGCAGGTTGTTTCGAGTCGCGTATCTTACACCGTATCATTTTCATATTGCAAAAAAGCTGCAAGGCATTGAGCCCTGCAGCCTTATTTTTCAATATGATATTATCATAACGGATCAAAACCCAACCGGAAAATACATAAAGAGAAACACTTCCCCCTTCCGGTCTTCCTCTTTACAGTTCCTCGGGTTTTAAGTCTTTACCGTCTTTCCAGATGCGTTCAATGTCATAGAATGACCTGTCATCCCTGTTGAACACATGCACTATTACTTCGCCGTAATCAAGAAGGATCCATCCGCTTGTCTGCTTGTCTCCTTCTATACGTCTTGTCTCATACCCGGCTTTGAGCATCTCGTACTCGATATTGTCGACTATCGCATCGACCTGTGGCTGGTTATTGCCGTTAGTCACGATAAAATAATCGGCTATAACGGATAATCCGCTTATGTCGATTATCTTTATATCGCATCCCTGCTTTGCATCAGCAGCCCGGTATATGATCTTTGCCATTTCGGCAGCTCTGTTCATTTTACAACCTCCGTGTTTGGGGTATCTTTAACTTTAACGGCATATTTTGTCTTAAGAGATCTCATCCAAGAGTTCTCATTTAAGTTATTTCATCTGATAGATCTCATTCCTTAACCAAAGATCATCTTTCCGATATCAGCTTTTCAAAATATGCTACCGTTTCGTATGCCTGCGCGGTAACGACTTTCCCGCAGCCTTCAAGATAATCGATGATCGCTTTGTCCATAAGATATATGGACATGTCAAGATCAAGGAATGCAAGCCGTCTGATCTCGCTTAAGGGCGGTTCCATGTCAAAGGAACGCATTGGCTCGATATGATCCGCAATATGTATGGCCTTTTCAAGGAAAGACATTCCGGCGCGCCCGTCGGTGTGATGGGCGATGGCATTAAGGATATCCGGATCCGTTATGCCGTATTCCTTCGCTGCCATATCAGCGCCGACGATACCGTGAAGCGTTGGCGTATATTTTTCGGCATCCTTCGGAACCTCAAGCCCGTTTTCCCTGCAATAAACAAGGAATTCCTCACCGTACATGAACTTCGCGCAGTCATGCAAAAGCCCTGCATAAAGGAACGGCATCAGATCCTGTACTCCGTTATACATGGCAATGGAAGCAGCCGTATAAGCCACGGCATGGCTGTGTTCAAGGCGTTTTGCCGAAAGCTTTTTTGACAGCATCTCGGAAAGTTCTGCCAGAGTATATAAATACTTCTGTTCGCCTTTATTTGCTCCGTTCCAGGAGTCGGGATACTTTCCCATATATGGATCCCTCCGGTGATCACTTGGGCAGGACGATCTTTCGCTGTTTCGGATCCTTTGCTGCCCTGTAAAGAACGATCTTGCGGCCGATAACCTGGACACATGCGGATCGTGTCCGGTTTTCGAGCATGATCCCAACTTCTTTCGGTTCTGTCTCACAGTTTTTCAGCACATTGATCTTTATGAGCTCACGCGCCTCCAAAGCCTCGGAAATGGCATTTACGAGCTCGGGTGTTACATCTGCCTTGCCTACCTGGAAAATGGGCTCTAAAGAGCTTGCAAGGCTTTTTAAGTAGGAACGTTGTTTGCTTGTCATAAATCCTCACATTACTTGTAATAATCGAATTTCAGCCCGTACATGCGGACGGTATCGCCTTCATTAATACCAAGTTTTTCGAGCTCTTCGAGAATTCCGTTGTTCTTTAAGAAGTTCTGGAAGAATTCAAAGCCCTTTTCTGTATCAATATTCGTGTAACCGAGCATCCTTTCGATACGAGGGCCTTCAACAACATATTCGTTGTTTTCGGCATCATATTCAACGGTATACGGGTCGGAAAGCTTCGGAGTCATCTCCTCCGGGAAGAATTCCTGCTCGAATACGATGTTTTCATTTTTTATACCCCCAAGCGTCTCGCTGATCTTAAAAAGCAGTTCTCTTATGCCTTTTCCGCTGACGGCGGATATCGCATAAACAGGGTATTGTTCCCCGGCGAAAGCCTCTTTTATCTTTGCGACGACAGCATCGGCCTCTTCGTCGGACATTACATCCATTTTGTTGGCAGCGATGATCTGGGGTTTTTTTGCAAGATCGGCATTGTATCTTAATAATTCGCTGTTGATGATCTTAATATCCTCTATGGGATCGCGGCCTTCAACAGATGAACCGTCCACAAGATGCACAAGCACCTTTGTCCTTTCGATATGCTTTAAGAACTCATGACCGAGACCGACGCCGTCGGCAGCTCCCTCGATCAGTCCCGGAATATCGGCGATAACAAAGCCCTTTTTGTTTTCAAGGTCCACAACCCCGAGGTTGGGATTTAATGTTGTAAAATGATAATTTGCGATCTTTGGACGCGCATTTGTTACAGCGGCAAGAAATGTGGACTTACCGACATTGGGAAAGCCGATGAGGCCGACATCTGCGATCACCTTGAGTTCAAGGATGACATTCAGCTCTTTGGCCTCCTGACCGGGCTGCGCATACTTAGGAACCTGCATCGTTGGAGTTGCATAATGCTGGTTGCCTTTTCCGCCGCGTCCGCCTTTAAGGATGGTCTGACGAAGGTTGTCGTGGGACATGTCGGCAATGACTTTCCCGGACTCTTCCTCCTTGATGACCGTTCCTTCGGGTACTTTTATGACGATATCCTCACCGTTCTGGCCGGAACAGTTGTTGCCTTTGCCGTTTTCACCGTTCCCCGCGCAGTATTTCCTGATAAAACGGAATTCGGTAAGCGTGTTTAAGCCTTTATCGACTTCAAAGATGACGTCTCCGCCTCTTCCGCCGTCGCCGCCGTTGGGGCCGCCCGCAGCCACAAACTTTTCCCTGCGGAAAGCCACGCAGCCGTCGCCGCCTTTGCCGGATCTTATGTAGATTTTTGCGATATCACAGAACATAAAGAATACCTCGTATCCACTCTAAAACAACGAAACCCTGAAAGAACTTCAGGGTTTCGGGTCAATTGCGATTATTTGGACTCAACCGGATAAACAGAAGCCTGCTTCTTGTCTCTTCCAAGCCGTTCAAATCTTAATACACCGTCTGTTAAAGCGTAGAGCGTATCATCTCCGCCGCGGCCGACATTAAGACCGGGATGGATCTTTGTACCGCGCTGACGGTATAAAATATTACCTGCAACTACGAACTGTCCGTCTGCTCTCTTTGCCCCAAGTCTCTTGGACTCGGAATCACGGCCGTTCTTTGTAGAACCGACACCCTTTTTATGAGCGAAAAACTGAAGGTTCAAACGTAACATCTCATTACACCTCCTTATGGTTTTGACTCTTCTTGATCTCAATATACTTTTTGCCATATTCCGATCTTACGGATTCAAGGCCCATTAACAGTGTGTTCAACAGCAGAGCCGCGTTACTGCCGGGATCCTCGATCCTAAAATCGATGGCGCCTTTTTCGTCCGCCTGATAAGCTATTTTGTCTTCCGTAAACTTTTCGACAGCGTTTATCGTATTTATGACGAGCATTGAAACCGAAGCACAGATTATATCCTTTCCGGCTCTTGCAAATCCTGCATGGCCTTTAAGGTTAAAGCCTGTAATATGCCCGTCTTCGAAGAAAAATTCAGCTTTGATCATGGGAGCACCTGTTCACAAACTTATGCGTTGATCTTGTCGATCTTAACTTTTGTATACTGCTGTCTGTGACCGTTTTTCTTGTGGTAACCGCTTTTTCTCTTGTATCTGTAAACGATGACCTTTTTGCCTTTGCCGTTCTCAAGAACTGTAGCGGAAACGCTTGCGCCTGCTACGGTAGGGGTACCGAGAACTATGCCGTCATTATTTACTGCAAGAACCTGATCGAATGTAACCTGTGCGCCTTCTTCTGCGCCAAGCTTCTCAACCTTAAGCACATCACCTTCGGCAACCTTGTACTGCTTGCCGCCTGTTGCTATAATGGCATACATATCCATGCTCCTCCTTACTATCCGTCATGAAACGGATTTACTCGCCAATTACGGTGCGCAGCCGATCCTAAAAAAGGGCATGCGACTTAAACCTCATTGTGCGGCACACTATAGAAACTTAACACAGCCAAATACTTTTGTCAAGCTCTTTTTTGATGTTTTTGCGTTAATTTTCAAGATCTTTAAGCTGATCCTTAAGCGGGCGCCTTATTTTCTTGCGTGTCATCTCTACAAGATTAAGCTTTGTCATGTCTATTACCGCTGTTTTCACCGGATCGGGCTTTACCGCCTGCTCAAGATGCTCTAGGAGCTCTCTTCTGTCCTGCCCGTCGATAAGATCGATAAAGTCTATGATGATTATGCCCGTGATGTTCCTTAATCTTAACTGATACGCTATCTCGTCCGCAGCCTCAAGATCGATCTTTTTGAACATGGCCTGGGTATCGTTCCTGCCTTTTATGGCCTTTTCGGTATTGACATCAATTGCCGTCAGGGCTTCTGTAGTCTGTATCACGATGCTTCCGCCGCTCTTTAACCAGACCTTTTCATGATAACAGTCGATAATGCTCCGGCTTATGTTATAAAGGGCATCGAGGGGCATGCTCTCGTCGTTATAGAGCACGAGCTTGTCAACGTCCTCGGGCTGGTATGTGGAGATATACTCGGAGAGCGTCTCAAAGATAACGGGATCATCTGTGATAAACTGCTCATATACATCGGAATAACCGTCGCGGACTATCCTTATGTACTCAGGATCCGACCTTTTTAACACGGAAAAACAGCTTCTTGAAGCCGCAAGCATCAGGATGCGCTCGTATTCCGAAGCAAGATATGCTGCTTCTTCAATGATGCGATTTTCGCCGGCATTTACGGCATTTGTCCTGACAATGAAGCCGTATCTGTCTGTAACAAGCTGCGCAGCGAGCTCCTTGAGCGATCGTCTTGCCGAAGCATCTTCGATCTTTGAAGATACACCGATCTTGCCCGGCTCGCGTGTCAGAACAAGATATTTGCCTGTCAGCTCGATATTTGTGTTGCAGCTCGGAGCCTTGGATTTGACCTTGTCGCTTGAAACCTGTACCAAGATCTCGTCTCCGACCTTTATTGCGCTGCTGTTCCCGTGTTTTGTGAAAAAAGGGTCGGCAGCATCGGCAAGGTTAAGATAACAGACAGTCTTATCGTTTATCTCCACAAAAGCTGCATTGATGTTCTTTACGATGTTGCGCACCTTGCCTATGCAGATATCGCCGAGCATCACATCATCTGCGCCCGTGTCAACATCTATGCCGATCATCTTTTTCCCGTCATGAAGGCATGTTACTGTGGCATTTTTATAATGTGTTATGATTATTTTACTGCCCATAATGGAATCGCTCCCGTTTCGGTATTGTGAAACATTTCGATCCTGTGCATGGCAAAAACGGATCTTAATCCCTGCATCCCGACAGTTTCAAGGAATGAGTCGAGAACGGTATCAGGCCTGATGTTGACCGCGCTCCCGGCAGAAACCCTGAAATAAAGATATGCTCCGTCATCCGTCTCTTTGATAAGGCACTCTTCATCTTCCCTGCGGATACTGACGGCAGCGGCAAATTCATCATAGCTCTTTCCGTAACCGAAGAGATTTTCCTTTAATTCGAAACTGCGCTCGCCTTTTTTTGTCTCATAGTTCAACATTATGGAATCCATGGAAAAATACTTGTCAAATGCCGTGTTAATATGGTCTTTCACATCTTTTTCAAGGCCTTCGGCATATAAAAGATAATCAGCCCTGTCGACCAAAGACATGGCCGAAGCCTTTCTTACACCCTGTATCCTCGGATCGAGGACTGTAAGCCTTAGGAACGTAAAACCCGGTGTGAATGCGCCTTTCAGTGCTTCTTCCACAACAGCCGGATCAAGGTCTTTTGTAAGCTCGAAGTCGAGATACTCTCCGCTGCTTGAAAGACCGACACCGAGAGGACTTGCAAATTCGAGTATCGGATGGGGATTAAACCCTTCGGAATAACGCACGGGAAGGGCGCTCCTGAAAAGGACTTTCTGAAAGTAGCGCATTGTATCAAGGTGACCGATAAATTTTAGATCGCCAAGTTTTGCAAACTTGATCCTGATCAGCATGCTTTAAGCCTCCGTTCCTTTCGGCGTGTCGATCCCTGCCCTTGCGGGACAGTCCTTGCCTTTGTATGCGCCGCAGCCGGAACATTTTTCCCTGCAGTTGGGAGTGACAATGCCAAGAAGAGCCTTCTCGTACTCGTTTCTGAGGAACTTCCTTGTAACTCCGATATCTATGAAATCCCACGGGAAAAGCTCGTCCTTTGAACGTTCTCTTGTGGTATAGAACTCCATTTTAAGCCCTGCGCGTTCAAATGCTTTCACCCAGCGTTCATGCTTAAAATAATCGGTCCAGGGTTCAAACAGCGCACCCTGCCTGTAAACATCTTCTATCACAGCCGAAAGCCTTCTGTCGCCTCTTGCGAGAACGCCTTCTATCTCCGACATTTCGGGATCGTGCCAGTTATATTTGATGCTTCTTGCATTAAGCATTTCTTTTACGGTCTTGTGAAGAAGCTGCTGATGCTCGAGAAATGCCTCTTTGCTTGCCATCGGAGCCCACTGGAAAGGCGTGAAGGGCTTAGGGACAAAGAAGGAAGTGCTCGTTGTGACCTCAACGCGTCCGTTCCTCTGATCTTTCGGTATCTGGTAATAGGCTCTCGCGATCTCGTCCGACAGTATGGCTATGCCTTCAACATCCGCATCCGTCTCGGTCGGAAGCCCAAGCATGAAATACAGCTTTATCTTGTTCCAGCCGCATTTGAAGGCTGCAGAGGAACCTTTTATTATGTCCTCGTGTGTAATGCCTTTGTTTATAACATCGCGAAGACGCTGGGTGCCGGCCTCAGGAGCA